>Ga0209070_100129_pt1 | contig 104686 bp, 90 predicted proteins | sample SynthPrep_5_END__FD_187205 | JGI IMG/M metagenome (GOLD analysis project Ga0209070, IMG submission 187205) | Synthetic microbial communities from Ohio, USA - SynthPrep_5_END_DS10_MetaG (SPAdes) (version 2) | ecosystem: Engineered > Bioreactor > Aerobic > Activated sludge | place: USA: Ohio... | reverse complement strand
TTTAAGAATCGGCTATCTTGTTCGTGCTTCATTCGTTTTGCCTGCAAAGGTGATCTTTTTTATTCGCAAAATCAATTAGATCACGAATGAAGCACCTTTTCAAATCCTAAAGATCATACGTATGAGCCGAGCTGTGATATTATTGTTTGAGTTAAAATAATCGATAATATGCTTAAAACTCATTAATTACAGATTTTTTCTAAGGAAACAACATCAGCATGCCAAAAAGAGTTTTACTTGTCATCAGCTCACTCAATGGCGGCGGGGCTGAGATTGCTGTACTCAGGATGTTAAAGGCCTTCAACGAACAGCCTGACACAAGCGCACATTTAATCTCACTCAGTCAGAAAAATGATTATGAGGCAGTAGATCCTTCAAACGTTACCTTTTTGCCTGTAACAAGTAGTAAGTCTTTAGATGGTATTTTTAAAAAAAGTAAAGTTATTAAATTACTTAAAGATACAGTATCTGAGCTTGAACAGAAGTTCGGGGCTTTTGACGTCATTTATTCTCATTTAGAGGTAACCAACGTTATCGTTTCCTCTGCGGGTTTTACTTGCCCAGTTTTTTATGTTCACCACAACTCCATTCAGCAGGAGTTGATGTCAGAAAAATCCCGTGGACCAATAAAGTATTATAAATTTAAGCAGCGCTTGAAAGCGCTAAAAGATAAAAATGTTATTTGTGTGTCCAAAGGCTCCGCTTCAGAGTTTACCTTACCTTGGCTACCCGTGAAGAGCTGTAGACTAATTTATAATCCTTTTGACAAGGAACAAATCATTTCACAAAGTAATCAAGGTGAAAATCCTTATCCACATCACCCATATATTCTGCATGTCGGTCGATTTGCTAAAGCAAAAAGGCATGATCGTCTGTTCGAAGCTTTTGCTCAATTGAGTGGGCCTGAAAAGCTTGTATTATTAGTTAAACCAAGTAATAAACTATCAAGATTAATCAGAGCATATGGCCTTGAAGACCGGGTAGTAGTCGCAGGCTTCCAACATAATCCCTATCTATTTATGAAACACGCTCGTTGTGTCGTTTTGTCTTCTGATTATGAAGGCTTAGGTAATGTGATGATTGAGTCTTTATTGATAGGTACACCTTTTATCGCAAACGACTACCCCCACGGAGCAAGAGAAATTTTAGGTAATTGGCGTCCGGAATGGTTAGCTGAAAAAGGTTCTGCTGAAGATTTGGCTGTTAAACTTAACAACTTATTACAAAAACCACTTGAAACGTTTTCTTGGCCAGACGCAGAGCTCTTTACACCAACACACTGCGCTAAAGCGTATTTAGATTTACTTGATTCTGCTAAGTAAATTTTTTCACACCCTGACACTGCGAGAGCTTCGCTCGCATCTCGCCAGCAGTTAAGTATATACTTGCTGTTGTATTATTAAATTTAAGCATGGGAAATTTATGCAAACGGTCAATGTTTTGTGTATCAAGTGGGGTAAGAAATATGGCCCTGAATACGTAAATAAGCTGCACTCGATGGTAAGCCGCAACTTAACACTCCCTTTTCGCTTTATTTGTTTAACTGACGATTCCGTTGGTATCGATAGCCATATTGAAGTTAAGCCAATTCCTGCCGTGGGCTTTAAAGATTTTGATGAGCGTCAACCCTGGAGTTTCGGCCATGGCTGGTTAAAAGTCACCAGTTTTGCTGATCCTTTATATGATTTAACCGGCCCGACACTGTTTATCGATTTAGACGTTGTCATTGTAGATAATATTAACTGTTTCTTTGAGCCCAAAGGCGAATTTTACGTTATTAAAGAGTGGGATAAATCAGACGATACCGGCAATACTTCGGTTTATCGTTACGAGATAGGTGCTCATAGTGATTTAATTGCTTTGCTGAAAAACCATAAAGAGCGTGAATTGGCGAAAGTGCGCAACGAGCAAGAGTTTGTGACGCAAAACCTATCGAAACAAGGCAAATTGCAATACTGGCCAGAGGGTTGGTGTGTGAGCTTTAAACGCCATTGTTTGCCCAAAGGCATTATGAACTGGTTTAAACCGGCTGTTATCCCTAAAGGGGCGAAGATTGTCGCTTTTCACGGTAAGCCGAATCCACCGGATGCCGTTGCTGGTATCAGCGGTAAATGGTATCGCCGCGTACTGCCAGTACAGTGGGTTAAGGATATGTGGCAATAAGGCCGCTTATGAACTACAAAATATTTATTATTAATCTGGATCGTTCGGTTGAACGATACCAGCATGCGCTGGACCAATTAGCTGCCTGGCCAGATTTGCCGATAGAGCGGGTGAGTGCAGCTGATGGCCGGATCATGGACGAACAGCAACTGAGCCAATATTATTCACTGGCCTTAAATAAGCGCTTGTATCACAAAATTTTAAAACCCGCGGAAAAAGGCTGTTTTATTAGCCACATTTGGTGTTGGCAGCGCGTTGTAGAGCAGCAGCTGGACTTCGCGTTAATACTGGAAGATGATTTTATCATTAATGGCGATATGGCCGCGTTATTGCAGCAGGTAAGCACCTTACCTGGCGATTGGCACTTGTTGAAACTTGCCATGCCCAACAAACAGCAGAAAATTATTGCAGCTGAACCAGGTGCAATATTTCAGCGGGTTTTCTTTGCTAAAAATCCAGTATCTACGGTTGCACAGCTGGTTAGTTTAGCAGGTGCGCAGCAATTATTGGCTAAAACTATACCATTTTATCGCCCGGTTGATGTTGCCTTACAGCATACCTGGGAGCTGCAAATTCGTGCAGAAGCAATCTGGCCGTTAATTTTTAAGCCAGACCTTTCTTTCGAAAGCAGCATTAATTCAAAAAGTAAGGAACCGGTTAATCGACCGATCTTTTACTGGCAACGACTGCGTTTCGCGTTTTGCAATACGCTAAGTAACATTAAGCTTTATGGATTAGGTAAAACCCTTAGTGCCAGTAGGTGGCCGAACCCTACAGGTAGCACTCGGCTGTCAAAGTAAAACAACGTCGCTGATAATTTATTACTATATTTGAGCAAGTTGTTGCTGATAAAACTGCAGTACTTCCGCTACTTTTGCCTGCGGTTCAAACTTACTCATTGCATACTGCCGCTTGGTAAGATCAGTGCTTTGTTTTTGCATCAATCCGGCTAGGTGTGCAGCATCACTAATTGCTGCCAGTTCGTTAGCAAACAGTGGCTGTAAATACTTGGCACCTTCAGACGCAGTAGCAACTACAGGTAAACTGGCATGCATGGCTTCTAGGAATACCAAACCGAAAGGTTCGCTGCGTGCTGCGCTAACAAAGACGTCAAAGCAGGCTAGCCAATCCTGCGGGCAGTTGCTAAAGCCTGGCATAATCACATTAGCCGGTGCTTTATTACGAAGTTCCTGCCAGCTTTTGCCTTCGCCAACAATCACCAAGCGGCTGTTTGGTATTTTGGCTTGTAAAAAAGCCTGTAACAACACATCTTGCCCTTTGCTTTGTTCTACCCGGCCTAAAGTACCAAATACAATTTCATGCTCAGCAATACCATATTGCTGCCTTAAACGCTGGCGGGCATCATCAGCTGCCGGGCGCGCCGCTGACCAGTTATCCAGTTGTACACTGCGTTGACGCAGTGGCTCTGGTATGGCATGCAGTTGCCAGGGCGCAATAGCAATAAGGGCATCCAATTTTGCATGTTGTTGTTTTTTATAATGGATATGTAAGGTTGCAACGCGCAGGCATAAGCCCTTTACTCCTTGTAGTACCCGGCAAGCCGCACTAAGGTGCGCATGTGCTACATCAGGCTGTAATTGGCGTAATAATTGTCGGGCGCGGTATATCGCTAGCCATTTAAAACCGGCAACCTGTAATACCGTTACCTTTTCGGAAACCCGATGTGCTATGGCATTAGGGCGATCTTCACAACCACGTTGATGCAGAATTAGCGTAACATCGTGTTGTTGCTCGGCTTGCAAATTAGCCAGTTCAACGGCATAACGTTCGCTACCGGCAAAGCTATGAGTCAAAATAATATGCACAATTTTCATGGAAAGCGTTCTTCAAGTTAGCGGGGTGGGCGCAGCACCAAGCAGCACCAAATAATGTTGCATGTTATACTAATTGCTGTGTTGGCTAAAGTCTGTTGCCGATAGGCTCATCATAAATGCTTTTGGGTGATTAACCGCGTTGATTATAATTCTCTATTCATTACTACTCTATGCAGTACTCCCCTTAGTTGTGCTGTATTTCCTCTGGCGCTCGCGCAAAGATCCTGCCTACCGGCAACGTTTGCCGGAACGTTTTGGCTTGGGCTTACAGGCAAAGCCGCTACAATCTGGCGGCATAGTCGTGCATGCGGTATCGGTCGGCGAGGTAATTGCGGCAACCCCACTGATTCAACAGTTACAGCAGCAGTACCCTGCGAAAAACATAACAGTAACCTGTACTACGCCCACCGGCTCCGCCACAATCCAAAGCCGCTTTGGCAATAGCGTGCAGCATTGTTATTTACCGTTAGATTACCCCGGTGCGGTTAGGCGGTTTTTAACAGCACTACAGCCTGCGTTGCTGGTAATTTTGGAAACTGAGCTCTGGCCCAACTTGCTGGCGGGCTGTGCCAAGCGGGCTATTCCGGTGGTGGTGGTCAATGCCCGTTTATCTGCCAGATCAGCCAAAGGCTATCGCCGTTTTGCGGCGCTAACCAAACCTTTACTGCGCAATATCAGTTTGTTGCTCACGCAGGACAAGGCCAGTAGCCAGCGCTTTCGGGCACTCGGTTATAACGGTACTCTGGCGACAAGCGGTAATTTAAAGTTTGAGCTGGCCATTCCCACCACCACCGCTGGGTTACTTGAACAGTTTAAACCGGCCTTTGCCAAGCGGTTAGTCTGGGTAGCAGCCAGCACGCATGCCGGTGAAGACGAACAGCTGCTGGCACTTTATCCAAAGTTAAAGCAGCGATTTCCGTCGCTATTGCTGCTACTGGTGCCGCGCCATCCAGAGCGTTTTGACAAAGTAGCCGAGCTGGTGCAACAGGCGGGGTTAAGCTTATGGCGGCGCAGCAGTGTCGCGGCAGAGCAAACGGCAGTGTTGCCAGAGATTACCGCTGATATTGCTCTGGGCGATTCCATGGGCGAGCTGCTTGCCTGGTATCAATTGGCCGATCTGGTATTTATTGGCGGTAGCCTAATTGCCCGTGGTGGCCATAATCCGCTGGAGGCTATCTGCTTTGCTAAAGCTGTACAGAGCGGGCCGCATATTTTTAATTTTAAAGACGCCTACCGGCAATTACAGCAACAGCAGGCTGTGGCAATTGTTGCCGACAGTCAGGCATTATTAAGCAATTGCCAACGCTTATTAGCCGATGCCAGTGCCCGCGAGGCACAGGGGCAACGCGCCCAGCACTTTTTCTTACAGCAGCAGGGCGCTACGGCACGCACACTCGCTGCACTAGATTCACTTTTAACAGGACGTCGCATGTCTACAGATGATATTTCAACCGTTGCTGCAAAGCGTCAAATTGCCGGTTATCAGCACAGCCAACAAAACGGTGCGCATTACTGGTTTGATCCCGCATTTTTTAGCGAAGTAAACGCTAAGCACTTTCAAAGTGCATGGTGGCAACAGCAACAAGCTGTTATCGGCAGCTCTACTGGCCGCAATACCGCCTATTTTGTGCAGCATGGCGAGCATCAGCTGGTGCTAAGGCACTATTATCGTGGTGGTTTAGTGGGCAAAGTGCTGCACGATCAATTCTGGCTGCAGCCCGTAACGCAAAGCCGTGCGATGCAGGAATACCAATTATTAAGCTGGATGCGCACTCAGGGCCTGGCCGTGCCGCGTCCGGTTGCTGCCAGTTATCAGCGTAGCGGCTTGATTTACCGCGCCGATTTACTAATTGAGCTTATTCCAAACAGCAAAGACTTAGCCGCGATATTACAGCAGCGCGCTATGACTACCTTAGAGTGGCAAGCGGTGGGTGCCGCTATTGCGCAAATGCATCAGTTGGGGGTGTATCACTCGGATCTGAATTGCCGCAATATTATGCTCGATGCCGCCGGTAAAGTGTGGCTGATTGATTTTGATAAATGCAACCGCCGTAGTCCGGGGGAATGGACAGCGCAGAATTTAGCGCGTTTATTGCGCTCCTTTAATAAAGAAAAGGGTAAGTTGGCGGTGTTTCACTGGCAAGAAAGCGATTGGCAAAGCCTGCAACAAGGTTATCAACAGCAGTTAGCGGCAGCAACGCCCTTAGCTACAACAGAGCAGAATTAAGATGCAGCAGTGGGATGTGATTGTGATAGGTGCCGGTGCGGCCGGTTTGTTTTGCGCTATTGAAGCGGCGAAACGCGGCCGTAAAACCTTGGTGCTGGATAACGGCAAACGCATTGGTCGAAAAATTCTGATGTCGGGCGGTGGCCGCTGTAACTTTACCAATATCTATGCCAGCCCAGCTAATTATTTATCAGAAAACCGGCATTTTTGTAAATCGGCGCTAAGCCGCTATACCCAGTGGGATTTTATTGCTCTGGTGCAGCAATATGGCATTCCTTATCATGAAAAAACGTTGGGGCAGCTATTTTGCGATAATAGCGCCAAAGATATTGTCGATATGCTGCAGCAGGAATGTGATAAAGCCGGCGTGCAAATTGCCCTGCAGCAAGAAATCAGCAACGTAACTTTTGCTGATGGTCAGTATCAGGTAGTAACCCCCCAGCTCACCCGGCAATGTCAAAGCCTGGTGGTGGCCTGTGGCGGCTTAAGTTTGCCCAATTTAGGCGCTACCGCCTTTGGTTTTCAGTTGGCCGAACAGTTTGGTTTAAAGGTGCTGCCGGTGCGTGCTGGCTTAGTGCCGCTCACCTGGCAACCCAGTGATAAAGCCGTATTTGAAGAAATTAGCGGTGTGTCGCTGCCGGTAACGGCCGAAGCCAATAATGTTGTGTTCCCAGAAGATATGCTGTTTACCCATCGTGGCCTAAGCGGCCCGGCCATTTTGCAAATTTCTAATTACTGGCAACCTGGCGATGAGCTAACGATTAACCTGGCGCCAGAGCAGGCTATCGCCAGCTTTTTAACCGAGCAGCAGCAACAGCATCCGGCGCAAGAGCTAAAAACCGCTTTAGCCAAGATCTTACCGAAACGCTTAGTGGAAAAACTGCTGGAGCTACAGGTATTTCAAAACCAACCGCTAAAAGCGCTACATGCCAAAAATATTGAGCGACTCGACCAAGCCTTAAGCTGCTATATCTTTAAACCCAATGGCACCGAGGGCTATCGTACCGCGGAAGTGACCCTTGGCGGTGTTGATACCAATGAGCTCTCCTCTAAAACCATGGAAGCGAAAAACCAACCCGGCATGTATTTTATTGGCGAAGTGGTTGATGTAACCGGCTGGTTGGGGGGGTATAATTTCCAATGGGCCTGGGCCTCTGGCTGGGTAGCAGGACAGTATTGTTGATCATTCCCTGAGTTAGGCTGCTCTCGCCTAACTAGGGTATAAAGCGTGGCTTTTGATCGGTGCTTTGTGTCAAGATCAGCCATTTATCCTGCGAATAGTTTGTTAGCATCATTTTTGTTTCTGCGGTTACACCGCTTAGCAAAGCTTTCGCCTTTGGCGAGATACTTTCTTTTGCTTTGCCAAAAGAAAGTATCCAAAGAAAAGGCAACCCGATTCCGCTCGAAAGCCCGCTGAAAAATGCCGATTTGAGGCGAAAACGTAACTCGCGATTCGCTAGCGTCGAATCGCTCAAACACCCGTTTTCTTAAAACCTCAAATCGCCATTTCTCAACGGCTCGCTCCAACGGGGGAGGCGCAGTAGTTAGATTGGTCGTAGCATCTATCGCTGAAAGTCATCTTATCTTACTGCATAAGCAGGCTGCTATCGCAGCAAAAAAGTCATAATTAGTTATCGCAAATTCCGCGACATTTTAGTCACATTAGTTTTGTTAAACTCCAAACGCGTAATCAAAAAACACCGTGACCTATTGGAGGATTGCAAGATGAGCTATGCATGGTTGCTAAATTCAGCCGCAAGCATGCGACTATCCTGAGTCTGACCTGGTAATTCAGCAATTGCTGAAAAGACGCTGGCCGCTGCTCGGATCTTAATTATTGTCGGGCATACAGATGAAAGACGCTAGCGAAGCCGAACCGTTGTTTGGCATATGACTGGTCTATGCTTAGCAAGAGGCTTAAAAAAGGGCTTAGTGAGGAGAGCAATGCATGGTAAGCATTTTAGGGATAACACCGGTTAGGGCCTTGATTGTCGAAGATAACCGCGATATTTGTGAGAATATTGCCGCTTATCTGGATAAGTATAGCTATATTGTGGATTTTGCTTATGACGGCATAACCGCGATGCATCTGGTATTGAGCAACCCATACGATATGATCGTGCTGGACCTGATGCTGCCCGGCATGGATGGCTTAACTTTTTGTCAAAAGCTGCGTGCCGAAGCCCAGGTAACAACGCCGGTATTGATGCTAACGGCCAGAGACACGCTGGATGATAAATTAAAAGGTTTTGCCGCCGGTGCTGATGATTATTTGGTTAAACCATTCGCACTACAAGAGTTGCATGTACGGCTGCAAGCCCTTTACAAGCGCAGTCATGGCAAAACAGACCTGCTGTTAACTGTTGCTGATCTAACACTGGATAAATCCACGCTACAAGTGCAGCGCGCGGGGCGGCCAATCAACCTTACCCCGGCTTGCCTTAAACTGTTGCAACGCTTGATGGAGCAAGCACCGTCAGTGGTAGCCCGCGATGTACTGGAAACCTTATTGTGGGCTGATGAGCCGCCAGAAGGAGATGCCCTGCGCTCGCATATGTATAAGCTGCGCCATGCTATCGACAAGCCCTTTGCTCGCCCGCTTATTCATACGGTGCATCGAATTGGTTACCGCATTGTGGAGGATACGTATTGATCTATCGCCACAGTCTGCGCAAACGTGTCGCCATTGCTTTTGCGCTCTGTGTTGCGGTGCTGAGTATCGTTTGGGGATTTGCCTTCTTTGCGGCAATCAAATTAACCGAAGATCAGGTGTTGCAACGGCAGTTGCAGCTTGCCGCCGAAAGCTATCCCGTTATGCCGGTGAACCTGCACGGCTACGATAGGATTGCTAGCTTACCGGCATCACTGCAGCCATGGGCAAACACACAGCCTGCTGCAGGAATATATGAATTTGAAGCCGCCTCGTCTGATGATTTTTGGTGGGTGCTTATTATCAGTGGTGTGGTAGGTACCCTGGGCATACTGGGTTTTGGCTTGGGCATGCTGCTGATGCAAAGAGCGCTCGCCCCAGTGGAGCAACTGGCCAAAGCAGTGGCCGATATCGATTTGGAGAATTTTTCTGCAGGCGATCATCAGCATATAACATCCAGTCGGTTCGGCAATGATGAAATGGGGGTATTGGCTGGGGCTATTGAGAAAACCTTGGCGCGGATAAGTGCTTTTGTTACAAGAGAGCGCGATTTTACCAGTTCGGCCAGCCATGAATTGCGTACCCCTATTACCGTAATAACGGGTGCGATTGAGCTGCTGGAGCAAAGCGAGCTGTCCGCAGCAGATAAGAAAGCTCTGGAGCGGATGAAGCGCGCGACACTTGAGATGAAAAACATGATTGAAATGTTCTTGTGTCTTGCGCGCGAAACCGATGATGGTTGCTATGACGAGCAATTTTTAGTTATGCCTCTGGTAAGCCAGGCTATAGCCTCACAGCGCCACTTGCTACGCCACAAGCTAATCGATGTTGAAGTCGAACAACTGGCAAACCCCGGCGTCTGTGGCCATCCGCAGGCTTTTTCTATTGCTGTTAATAATTTAGTGCGAAATGCGTTTGAGCACACGCTCACGGGGCAGGGGCCGATCACCATTGTCATCAATGAGCAGGAATTATTAATCACTAATAAACTTGGGAGTAAATCGCAAGGACAGTACACGCCACTTCAGGCGTCAACGCACGGCTATGGTTTGGGGCTGGGGATTGTGCAACGGCTGTGTGAGCGCAATGCTTGGTCCTTTGTGCTGCTGGCTGAAGCATCTCAGGTCATCGCCCGTCTTTCGTGGCATACCAATAAGAATAACAATGCTGCTCTAACGCTCAAACATGATTTGTAATTGTCTGATCTTTAAGTAAGAAAATACGTCAACATGCCCTATTTGGCACTTTGTTTAATTGGTAGAGGAAATATTTTTATGAAAAAATGGCTAGTGTTATGTACAACCTTGTTTATCAATAGCGTGCTCTTGCCAGCAGCGCTAGCGCAAGAAACAAAAACCGCCTTGGTGCCTTTGCCATCTATTGATGATTTTAGTCGGGGCAAAGATGGCTGGAGTTTCGCGTTAGGTGCGGGTATTGAGTACGAAACCGCCTACGAAGGCTCGGACGAATTTGGCTTTGAGCTGGGGCCGGTGGCTTGCAATGGCGTAGAGGCAATGATGTGTTCTATTGGGTCGGTGAGGCCATAGGTTGGCGAGGTTTGCGTGCCGATACCTGGTTGTTTGAAGCCCTAATTGGCTTTGATGAAGGCAGGGCAGAGGGGGATTCCAAGAAAGGCTATCTGAACGGGCTTGGTGAAAGTGACGAGGGTTTTGAATTAGTGCTGCAAAGCCGTCGTGCCTTTGATAGCGATTGGCGGTATTGGCTGGTTGGCCGGGTTGTCACTGGTGGCAATGGTAATCTGGGTTTATTTGGTGTGGGTCGTCGGTTCGGTGAGAAGTTTGATGGCTCTGGCTCGGAAGTGAATATCGTTGCGGTATTTCACGATAGTAAATATGCCAATAAAGATTTCGGCATAACCACTGAGCAATCGGCTGCATCTGGCTTAGCAGCAGCCAATATTAGCGGAGGATTTCGCTCTATCGGCATCAATTACAATTATCGTCACCATGTAAATGACAATTGGCAGATTTACGGCGAGGCACTGTACGAGCATTTCAGCAGTGCTGTGCGCAAAAGCCCCATTGCCCGTGGTGATTATGAAGCAGAAGTAGGTATCGGCTTTATTTACGTGTTCTAAGCAGTTAAGGTAACAGTGCTTTTAAAATGATGCTGTTACAGGATACTTATCGTAATGACTGGCAAACTTCCTGCTATGCGTTTAGCGCTGCTAACCTTGTTGGCGCTACTCGCGTTTGCCGGTAATTCGCTGCTCTGCCGGGCGGCATTAGCGCATACCACTATTGATGCCGCCAGCTTTACTACAGTGCGTTTAGTGTCTGGTGCTTTGGTATTGTGGCTGCTGGCGCGGGTGCATTTTGCCAAAACCGCCGCTGTGGGGCAGGGCAATTGGCTCTCCGCCTTAGCTTTGTTTGTTTATGCGGCGGGCTTTTCCTTTGCTTATCTGCAGCTTAATACCGGTATAGGGGCACTTATCTTATTTGCTGCCGTACAAGTCACCATGATTGGTTATGGTATTTGGCGCGGTGAGCGTTTAGCGCTATGGCAATGGTTTGGTTTAGGGTTAGCTTTAGTGGGCTTGGCCTTGCTGTTATGGCCGGGTGAGGCTGCTGCCGCTTTGCCAGCCGCGTTATTAATGTTAGCCGCAGGCATGGCCTGGGGTGTTTACTCCATACGCGGCAAAAGTGCAGGGCATCCATTGCAGGTGACTGCCGGTAATTTTTTGTTAGCTGTACCCCTGACCTTACTGCTTAGTATGCTTTGGTTAAACCACGCACAGTGGGATGCGATGGGGCTTATGTATGCCCTTTTATCTGGCATCGTCACCTCGGGCCTAGGCTATGCCATTTGGTACAGTGTATTGCCAAAACTGGCGGCAAGTAGCGCTGCAACTTTACAGCTAACGGTGCCATTATTCGCAGCAGTGGCGGGCATAGTGTTTTTAAGTGAGCCCATTACGTTGCGCTTGCTAAGTGCTGCCGTAGCTATATGTGTCGGTATTGCGTTGGTGCTTTTTTGTAAGCACCGCCCAGTATAACGTGGTGCAGATTAGGTTTTTGATGTGGCGACGCTGTCTATTATGCAGTGTTTAGTCTGTAGTGTTTAAAAAGCGCTGTGTAATGCGTAGGGGGCGGTACCGCGGCGTGACTATTGGCTTAGCCGGTTTCATGTAGTATAACGCCTATAGCAGTAAATAAGCCCTGGATTTAACAGATGAAAAAACTCTCCAAAGTACAACTAAAACAACAAGCTGCGGTATTGGCAGCGGTTAATACGCTGGAACAGCAAGCGTTAACTGAGCTGCCCGGCTCGGTGCAATGCTGGTTTAGTATGGAGTATGAAGCTTTTCCGGGATCTTTACTGGTGCGCGTACAATTGGCAGAGCAAACCGCTTTGGATATCGCCCAGCCGCAGTTGTTGCTGTGGCAAAAACGGTTAAGTGGCTTATTGCTGAAAAAAGGGATTGTGCTAAAAGACTTGCGTAAACATCTGGTGTTCACCCTCAGTGGACCGGAGGATTAGCGTTTAGAGTATTTTACGCCGCCGGGATAAAGCTATAACCCCGGCAGCGAAGGTATTTCAACAGTATTTGCAGAGTTATGTTGCTGAAAAAAAGCACTAAGTTAACTCTTTTTTAAGCAAACGGTTTTTAAGTGAGCGGCTAAAGGTTCGGCTGACTTTTAGCGATTTATCGTTGATTAAAATAGCGTTGTACTCGGAGTTAGGCAAAGGCTCTAGTTTGGCAATATGCGCCAGATTCACGATAGTGGATTTGTGAATACGGATAAAATCTGTTGGCAGCGTTTCATTGATCAGGCTTTTTAAGCGCGCGCGCATCACAAAGGTGTCTGCCTTAGTATGCACGCACATATAGTCGCCGGCAGCGTCAATCCATAGAATATCTGGGTAAGGCACCAATTGTACCGGGTGATGGCCATCTTGAATAACCAGTTTTTCTTGCTCAATCCGATAGATCGGATGGGTGTTGTCAGTTTGGCTTATGTGTCCATTGAGTAAAATATCGCGTACTTCCAGCATCTGTTGTTTAGTGCTGGTCGAAGACTCTGTGGCGTTGGCAACCCGGGCAATGGCCTCGGCCAACCGTTGGGTTTTGACTGGTTTTAGCAAGTAATCCAGTGCGCGGACTTCAAAGGCTTTTACCGCATACTGATGAAAAGCAGTAACAAAAATAATGGCTGGGCAAGCTTCCGGTTGTAATTGCTTTATTAGCTCAAAGCCAGATTTACCGGGCATTTCGATGTCTAGAAAAATTAAATCTGGTCTTGTTTCATTAATTAACACCATTGCCGCATCTACACTAGCCGCGTGGCCAACAATCTGGATCTGTGAAAATGCAGCCAGCCTGATGGCCAGCCCTTCAATTGCACTGTATTCATCATCTACCAGTAATGTTTTCAACGTTTTCATTGCTTCTCCTCAGCGCTTTCGCGTGGCAAGGTGATGCAAATCCAGGCACCTCCTTGTGGTTGATTGCCGTAGGAAAACTCACTAGAGCCTGCGTAAATCAGTTGCAGTCTGTCCTTGCAGTTTTTCATACCAATACCTCCGGCAGTAGCGTTAGCATGGTAAAAACCGGTACCGTTGTCTTTAATCAGAATTTGTAATTTATTATTCTGGTTACTAAAGCTCACAACAATTGCCATATTATTTTGGGGGCCTACACCGTGTTTTAACGCATTCTCCATTAACGGTTGCAGTAGTAACGAAGGGATCAGCAACCTTTCACAACCCGGTTCACAGGTTATCTGTACATCTAACTGACTTTGAAAACGGCACTGTTCTACATCAACATAGGTCTGCAGTATCGTCATTTCCTCCTGTACGGTGATTTTTGCCAGAGGATCGGTATACAGGCTGTAGCGCAATAAATCACAGAGCTTCTCCAGCATCGTTATTGCATGGCTATTGTCTTGCTTGAGGATTAAGGTGCAAATGGCGTTAATGCTGTTAAACATAAAGTGCGGGTTTAACTGGTATCGCAACATCTTTAGTTGAGACTCTTTTGCCAAATGCATCGCTTCGGCGGCTTTATGGCGCTGCTCAGTGTTATCCAGATAAATTTTGATGCCGTAATAGCCCGCGGTCCAGGTGGCTAGCATTGTCAGTGAGGCTGAAGTCCAGGTACCAAAGTCGAACCAGGTCATCGATTGCAACCAACTGCCATAAAACGCTTGTAACGTTACCCATTTAAACTTGGTCCATAGGAAAGAGGCAGCCAGCAGAAAAATGATATGTAAGCTGACGCTCTGGCTGGTTGGTCTGAGTCTGGCGGTGGCGTAGAGGCGTCTTAACAGCAGGGTAATGAAAAAACCACAGCAGGTATCTAACAGCAAATGCGGTAAATGAATGGCGAATGGCTCTGGGCCCGGTATTTTGATCATTAGTTCAGTAAGCAGGGCATAGGCTGCCCAGCCACAATATTGGCAAAGCCAGAATAATTGGTTTTTGGAGTCTAACTTTAGCACTTTTGTTCGCAAAATCCTGTTAACGCCCTGCCAAACCAACCTACTGCCTGACAGGGTATAGCCTATTTAAGGTTGGCAGTCGAGTATTTGTACTGTGTTAGCCAGATTACTCACCAAAGCTACTTCGGCAATAGCCAGACTAAAGGGGCCATTACTACTGAGACGTAGGGCATCAGTAACCGACATACTTGCCGCGCTGTTGCAGTGCAGTGGCAGCGCAATAGTCTGCCATTGCCCGCGTGCTAGCGTGTTGAGGAGTGGCTGTAGTGATACGCTATGCATACAGCTTGTTGGCCCGCACATAGCGGCCAGCGTAACCTCTGTGGTTGGCGCTTGATCCAGCCGGATGCTTAGCTGTAATAACTTACCCTGTAGTGGTGCGGTGCTTGGTCGTGGGCTGATGTAGTGCAACCAGGCGCTGGCACCTGCTGCGGAGCTTTGCCAAACAAATTTACGGCCATCTTCCTGATAGGCCAGATTAACCGATTGCATCGTTAAGCTGTGGCCATTAGCACTGGTGCCCGCCGGGCCATCTATCTGTGCTGGCAGTTCGCTGCCGTCATCCAGTAGCCAGGCTAAGCCCTCAGTCAGATTTCTGACAAATAACGGTTGCTGTTCTTGATGATTGGCCACCGGAGCCGGGCTGGTTTTTTCAGGCAGTGGGGCAACGGTAACTTTGTCGGCATAGCTCAGACCATAACCATAAGCAAATAGCGGATCATAGTCAGTATCTTTAACATTAAGCACATACTGATCATCGTACTTAGGCCAGGAAAAGCTTAGTTTGCCGCTAAAGTTATACTGGATCTGACCTGCGTGGTCAGTTAAGAGTACATCGGCAATACCCTGACCTTCAGAGCCGGGTAACCAGGCGGCAACAAAGGCGTCTGACGCATTCAGTTCTTTGTTTACCCAAAGCGGTCTACCGCTTAAAAATACCGTGACTATTGGGATTTGCTGCGCTTGCAGGCGCTTTAGTAAAGCCAGATCGGACTTGCTGCTATATTGATATTCCAGGCGCTGAATATCGCCAAACCATTCGGCGTAGGGTTCTTCGCCAATCACCACTATCGCCACATCGGGTTTTGCCTTAAAACTGCCATCTACACTGAGTTCTACTGAGCCACCCGCGGCATCGATTTGCTGACGTAAGCCTTGGTAAATCGATGTTGCGTTCGGAAAATCGGCATTGGTATTGTCAGTGCCTTGCCAAGATACACTCCAGCCTCCGGCTTGTTTGGCAATATTGTCGGCGCCATCACCGGCGATAAGTACCCGGCTAGTGGCTGAAATCGGCAGAATGTTCTGGTTGTTTTTTAGCAGTACCAGTGACTGCCTTACAGCTTGCCGTGCTAACTCGCGATGGGCTGGTGCATTAAACCATTCGGGGCTGGCCGATTCAGGCCGACTGGATGGCTTGCCACGGTTAAATACCCCAAAACGTATTTTGGCCCGTAAAAAACGGCGTACTGCGTCATCTAGGCGGGTCAGCGGAATAATACCGTCTTTTACCTGTTGCACCGTATTATGATAAAAGGCTTCAAAGTGCTCTGGTACCATCATCACATCTACACCGGCATTAAATGCGGCTGCGCAGTGCTCTAAATCACAGCCATCAACAAATTTATGGGCATTCCAATCACTAATGACAAAGCCGGTAAAACCCATTTGCTGCTTGAGAACGTCGGTTAATAAATAATAATCACCGTGCACCCGCTTACCATTCCAACTGTTAAAAGACGCCATTACCGACTGAGCACCCGCTGCGATAGCGGTGTAATAACCTGCAGCATGGATATCGTGTAATGTCGCTTCGTCTAGCACCGTATCTCCGCGGTCGATGCCATTTTCTGTACCGCCATCACCAATAAAATGCTTGGCGGTTGCCAGACGATGAAAATAGCGCAGAAAGTTGTCACCAATTTCGCCCTGCACACCTTTGATCATTGGGCCGGCGTAGCTTGCTACGATCTCTGGATCTTCAGCGTAGCTTTCGTAAGTACGGCCCCAGCGGTCATCCCGCACTACCGCAACGGTGGGAGCAAACATCCATTCTATGCCAGTGGCCGCGACTTCTTTGGCGGTTGCCTCTCCGATATGGCGGATCAACGCTGGGTCGCGGGCAGCACCTAAACCAATATTATGTGGAAACAAGGTGGCACCATACACATTGCTGTGGCCATGCATGGCATCCGTTCCCCAGATAGTTGGGATACTGCTGCCATCGATACTGGTGTCAACAGAGGCGTCGTACATTGCATCGGCAAATTTCAGCCAGGTTTTGGCATCGGCTTGTTTTTGGCCATAAGGTGCGGTGTTACCGCCATTCAAATAAGAACCAAAACCATATTGACGCATTTGCTCAACGGTGAGATAACCAATTTCTGGTTGCACAATTTGAGCGACTTTTTGCTCAATCGTCATGCTTGCCAGCAGCGTATCAATTTGCTGTTCAATAGCCGCATCAGGTTTTAACGTCGTATTTACTGCTGGCCAGCGGGTTGGTAATTGCGTAGCAATAGCAGAGTGGGCGGTAAATAAGGCGGCGCAGAGTACTGAGACCGAGTGGCTAAATTTCGGAGAAAAAGACATAGCAGTTCCTTCGTACCTATCACAAATAGTAATAATATTGTGGGTACTTGCATAGTTACTTACATAGTAATGGCGAATAGCGTCAATGATCGTTTTAAACAAAATCATCTCTAAAGCGCCCGGCATAGGCTGTTGATAGGCACGCCATAAGTCTGGTTATGGCGTGCTTATCTGAGCGGGTACCTCTGAGACTTAGCGCTTAGAAATTAAAGCCAGCTCTGACACCGTAATGGCGCGGCATACCAAAGCTACCTTTGGGAATGCCTTTACTGGTGTTATTCCAGTATTGCACCAGTTCATTAGTGGCATTGCTAACATATACTTCGGCATACCAAGCCTGACTTTGCGGTTCGTATTTCAACGCTGCATTAAGCATGCTGTAGGCGCCACGCTTGTCACTTATGTACTGTGCTGCTTCATCAGAGACAGCGAAGTTCATATCATCCAGATGTTTATCCAAATTCCAGATGGTAGTGTAAGATTTATCTTTCCAGCTCCAGTTAAACCAGCCGTGTACAGCACCAAAACTACCCAGGTCAATACTATGGGTATAACTGATATTGGCAGTAAATCTCGGGGTCATCGCCAGATCGTTACCTTTTAGATTGGTGGTAAGTAAGGTATTTTCTGGATCTATTGAGTCTTCATACGACAGATTAAACAGATACTCTGGATCAAAATCCCATTTAGTGATCCAATCTTTGGTTACTCGGGCATGCGTCCAGGTGGCGTAGCCAGAGAATCGTCCGCTTGGGTATGGCTTCCAGTCAAACTCCAACTCAACACCTTTAATGGTAGAACCCGGTACGTTTTGTGTGTAATAAGCAATTACCGGTTTATTCTGGAAATCTAAAATGGGTGAACCATCTTCGCCAATAATCGGGTTACCGTTTTCATCTTCAACCGGCGACAAGCGCTCAACATTACCGATTGCACCAACCGAAGCATACTGCATATCTTTATAGTCAGTGTAAAAGAAGGCGGCTTGCAGATTGAGTGAGTTATTTAAAAAACTGGATTTTGCCCCCAACTCAAGTGTCAGTACTTTTTCCGGATTAAACTGGGTTTCAAAGCGATTTACTTCACCCGTTCTATCGTTAACGACTTCAAACACATCACCAATACCACCGGCTTTAAAACCTGATGCCAGATAGCTATACAGCATAGTGTCCTGGCTTATATTGTAATCTAGGCCAATTCTGAAGTCGTTATTGTGCCACTGACCTTTGTTGTCGTTGGCAAAAAAAGACGCGTATATCGACGGATCATTAAAGTAATATACCGGCAAAGCGTTCAGGTCAGTGCGGTTAAACCAACCTGGGGCACAGCCATCGGCATTAGAACAACGATAGGTGCGGCCGCCTTTATCTTGTTTAGTCTCGTTGCTATAACGGTAGCCCAGAGTGGCGTGTAACTTATCGGTCAATTTGTAAGTACCTTGACCAAACACGGCATAGGCTTTAGTGGAACGGTCTGGTTGGTCCCAGAAGGCTTTGTCATCCATTGGATTATCGTAATAACCCAGCGTAGTGGTTTTTTCAAAGAAATAGTTAATACCGGTAATCCAGATAAAATCGCCAAACTCATCCGATTGTAACTGCAGTTCAGTAGAGTAAGATTTTGCGCCAGTACCTTTCAAGAAATAGATGGCCCCGTCCCAAGGATCTAAGCCTACTTCACTATCTTGAGCTGATGAGCGGTCCATATTTTCAAAACCTAGCTGCCATACCAAACTCAACTCGTCACTCAGGTTATAATTGAGGGTGTTACGCAGGTAGGTAATGTCTAAGTTAAGCTCGCCGGGTACGTTTACCACTGCCTGATAGGTATTGTCGCTGGGTAAAAAAGATGAGCAATCGCCACCATCTTGTTGTGATCTGCCACGTAATTGCTCGCAGTTTACTAAATCCAGAGTACCTGCGCTGTCATTGACATATTGCTGGAATACAGTGTGATTAGTAAAAAGGCCGTGTGACGGTTGCCACAAGGTGCTGATACGGAAAGAATGCTCGTTAGCATTATGATAAAAATCTTTCTTGTTAGCTGGGGTTAGTGCTCGTACTCGCTGGGTTTCAGGATCAGTTCCGGCCGCATCTATCCACCAGTTTTCGCGTTGGGTCACGGTAGAACCGATGCCTTGATAGGAGTTTTCAGAAATAACCGGTGCATTTAATACCTCAGCACTTAAACGGCGGGTGTCGTACTGGTTAGGATCCCAGTAGCCTTCGAGATAGGAATCGCGTTTTAAGCCCTTGGCCGCTAGCCTAATGGCAAACTCGTCGTTAACAGGAATATTCAGGAAACCACCAACATTTTTGCTGTTAAAGCGGCCCGCTTCGGCGTTAATATTGCCGGAAAACCCGCTTAAATCGGGCTTTGCAGAAATAACGTTAATACTGCCAACGGTAGAGTTACGACCAAACAAGGTACCTTGTGGGCCGCGCAGTGCTTCAACCCGTTCTACATCGTACATCAGTGCCAGCGCTCCCTGCATCCGTGGCGAGTATATGCCGTCAAGATGCACGCCTACCGCCGGATCACCCAGCTCGGTAATATTGGTGGAGCGCACGCCGCGCATCGAAATAACCGGAGCGGCTTGATCAGTCGCAGTTGAAATATCTAACCCAGGCACTAAATCGGCGATGTCGCGTATGTTATTAACACCGCTTTGTCGCAACTGCGCTTCACTTAGCGCGGTAATAGCGACCGGCGTTTCCATGAGTCGGGTGCGACGCTTGGTGGCGGTAACCGAAATCACCTCAATAGCATTTTCATTTTCAGCTTGTGACGGCTGCGTTTTGTTGTCTGTCTCTGTTGTTTGTTGTGCCATTGCAGGCACCGCACCAGCCAATAAAATGGCTAGTGTGATAGCGTTAAGTCTGTACATGTCTACCCTCCCCAGGGTGTAAGTCATTATTATTGTGTAAGTAGAGGTGTTGATATTCAGCGGTTATTATTGTCACTATCAATCTAGTATCGATATCAACCAGAAAGCTACAGCAATGCGCTAAGCCGAGTTTGGTTTACTATAAAGCGGTTTTACCGTTAGGGGCGGGGTGTGACGCAGGTCGGTATAAGTTACAGACCTGCCAGAGGTGATGTTGCTGCCTAGGGGACGCCCTAGTCTTTACTCATTAAATAATCCAGCAGTTGATAGTAATCCTCAGCGGTTTTTACGTCTTCAGGTTGCTCGCCATTGACCAGGTATTTACCGTTAACTACCAGGCTGGGTACACCAGATAAGCGGTTATCCAACATCTCGCTATTGGCTTGTTCCATGGCGCTGATAATCGTGTCGGATTTTAGTTGCTCGCTAAAGACATCAGGGTCTATTTGGTGTTGCTGTAAAAAGGCGTTAATGGCATCAATATCGGGTAAGGCGTTTTTCTCCAACCGGGTTTGGCGATACATATCGAGCAATAGTGTAACTAAGTGGCCGTTGCCATTCTGCTGTAAGCCATAAAAAATACTGGCGTCTATGGCCCAGCGCTCACCTAATGCCGGGTGTTTTCGAACTAACGTGACAGAGGGATTGGCCGCTAGGTAGCCTTTTAGCAAGGGTTCAAAATTTTGGCAATGTGGGCAGCCGAGCCAAAAATATTCTGTTAAATAATGCGTTAATTCAGGCTCCGTAACGGGGTTACTTAACATACTGTAGTGCTGGCCTTCAGTAAAAACTCTGGCTGGCGCCTGCTGCACAGTATCTTTAGTCGTGGTTTGTGGGGCCTTAGGCTCGGGGGAACAAGCACTAAGTAGCAATAACGTAGCAAGAGTTAGCACAGGCAGTTGTAACAGGCGCATTGGGGATCCTTAATCTGGTCTGTAAATACGGGGTTGAGTGTAATCAGTTTGTGTTCTGATAACAATCTGGCTGTTTGGGTAGGGTGCTCTCCCGTTTTTCTGCAGTTAGCGGTATGATAGCTTTTTTACGCGAATTGAAACGGGTTTATGAAGTATTTTCTAGGCGCTTATGCGGCCTCTCCAAATGTTAGCGGCTGGGATCCTGAACTGGAGACCGCCTATTACCAACAACTAAAAACCTTTAATAATATTCAAGGCTTAGAGCACCCTTTTATTGGTCGTTTACACCCACACGACGATAACTGGTTTTTGGCGAATATTGCTCCGGCGTGGAACTATGTATTTACTACCATTCCCGGTGTGATGAATGCGCTGGCGAACAACCCGCTATTTGGTTTAGCGTCGACAGATAAGGCTGGTCGTTTGGCGGCAATTGAGTTTATGCAGCAGGCTAATCAGGCGATCGCCAAGCTTAATCAGCACCTTGGTCGGCAGGCGGTAACGGCGATTATGTTGCACAGTGCCCCGGCACGACACAAAGCTACCGGTTCGGCGGCGGCATTTAAAGCGTCATTAGAAACCTTACTCGGTTGGGACTGGCATGGTGCCAGATTATTGTTGGAACACTGTGATGCCTTAGTGCCGGAGCAAAAGCCTTCGAAAGGTTTTTTAAGTCTGGAAGATGAACTGACTGTGTTGGCAGACGTGAATCAACAATGCGCACCAGCAAAACCACTGGGTATGGTAATTAATTGGGGTCGTTCGGTATTGGAAACGCGCCAGCCAGAGGGCGCCTTAGCACATTTACAGGCAGCAAAAGCACAGGGTTTGTTAAGTGGCCTGATGTTCTCCGGTATTTCTGATCAACCTACGGCTTACGGGGCTTGGCAAGATAGTCATCAGCCAGCCCAAAACAGTGATACTGTGCCCTTTGGCGAGCCCGCTTCCTGGTTGACCGATCAGGCCATACAGCAGTGTCTGGAGGCCTGTGCCGATACTGAATTAGCGGTGCTGGGGTTGAAAATTGGTATTCGTCCGCTTACTGCCTCGCTGGAGGATCGTATCAATTACCTTCGGGCACAATTGGCTATTTTAGATAGGTAGTAAGCCTTCTGAGCATAACCGGGCTCATTAAAAATTTTAATAAAGCACTTTAATAAACTACTTTAAGTAAGTGCTATAGCGCCGAATGGCGTTGTTCAATTTTAACGCATGCTTAATTGAGCACGGTCTGCTTACTAAGGTCGTGTTGCTGGTGCCTTTCTGCTACTGTACGTAGCACTTCTGCGTCATATTTGGCTGCAAGTAGGTAGTTTTATGTCGACATTATTTAGTTATCAGCATAATCATCAGCATAGACTGCTAGCGCTAGTGATTGCTGGAGTTTTACTGTTTATTGCTACCTGCCTGCTGCCAGTTCTGAGTAAGCCTTTACCTGAGGTCAAACCCTTTTTACCGATTTACGCCACCAGTTTAGTGCTATTAGAAGGACTAACGGCCTATTTATTATTGTCCCATTTTCTGACTAACAGGTTGCTTTTTCTTGGGGCCGTGGCTGCAGCTTATTTATTTATGTTGCCCTTAGTTATTATACAGTTATTGGTATTTCCTGGGGTATTCAGCTCCAGTGGGTTGCTGCATGCGGGGCCGCAAAGCGCGGTCTGGATTTGGGTATTTTGGCACGGTGGTTTTCCCACTGTTATGCTGTTGGCGTTATTAACTGAGCGACAAAGCCAACAGTTGCAGGCAATGCCAAAAGCACGCATTCATTGGGTTTGGGCTTTCGTATTGACACCACTTGTGCTGAGTACTGCGCTAGCACTGTTTGCTACCTGGCATAGCGATTTATTGCCGACGCTAATTGCTGCTAATAGCTATCAGCAATTATTACATAGCCCTTATGCAGTTATTGTTTGGTTGGTAAATACCTTAGCACTGTTGCTTATGATCCGGCGTAGCCAAGCGGGTGGCGTTATGCCTGTTTGGCTTAGTTTAGCGCTATTTGCTAGTTTACTAGACGTTACGCTGACGTTACTGGCGGGGCAACGTTATAGTTTGGGGTGGTATGCGGCTCGTGTTAGCAGCACTTTTTCGGCCACTATTGTGCTGGGTGTACTGCTGTGGGAAATGAACCGTTTGTACCGTAATGTACAGAAAGATAACGAGCAACTTTATCAACTTACCATGCGTGATGCGTTAACTAACTGCTTCAATCGACGTTATCTGGATAAGCGTTTATCGCAAGAGCTGGCTATGGCTGCCAGGCAGCAAAACTGTGTTGGTTTGTTGTTGCTGGACGTAGACCATTTTAAAGGTTTTAATGACCGTTATGGCCACTTAGCTGGCGATCAGTGTTTAAAGCATGTTGCCAGTTTAATGCAAGCGACCTTGCAGCGTCCGGCAGACTTTGTGGCACGCTATGGTGGTGAAGAGTTTGTGATTGTATTGCCTGATACTGATAGTACGGGTGCTATGCAAGTGGCTGAACGTATTCGGCGGATGGTGCAGCAAGAAGCGATAATGATTGATAATATACCCGTTCAAGTAACGGCCAGTTTAGGTGTAGCTGTTAGTGACGATGGGAAGATGAATGCAACGGACTTGATTAACCGCGCTGATCAGGCGCTCTATCAAGCGAAAGCGCAAGGGCGAAATCAGGTGCAGTTAGCAGCTATTAACGGCAATAATTAACTAAGGGGAAACTATGAAAGCAGTAGGATATCAACAATCATTAGCCATTACAGAACCCGCCGCCTTGCTGGATATTGAGCTACCCATGCCGGTGGCGACAGGGCACGATATCCTGGTGAAAGTTGCTGCCATTTCGGTTAACCCGGTTGATACCAAGGTACGCAAAAGGGCCGAACCAGCTGCCGGTGAATACAAAGTATTAGGTTGGGATGCTGCTGGTGAAGTGGTTGCTGTGGGGGAAGAGGTCAGCCGCTTTGTACCCGGTGATAAAGTGTATTACGCCGGCGCCTTGCAGCGGCAAGGTTCTAATGCTGAGTATCAGCGAGTGGATGAGCGTTTGGTAGGGAAAATGCCTGCTAACTTAAGTTTTGCTGAAGCGGCAGCCTTACCGTTAACGGCGTTAACTGCCTGGGAGTTACTGTTTGACCGGTTAGAGCTAGCCACCCCAAGTTTAAAACACCCTAAACCGGTATTGCTGGTAACTGGAGGCGCAGGAGGGGTAGGCTCAGTGCTAGTACAACTGGCCCGCAAACTCACCACGGTAACTATTGTGGCTACCGCCTCACGGCCAGAAACCAAGACCTGGGTGACTGAGTTGGGTGCGCATTACGTGATTGATCACAGCGAGCCGTTATTACCACAGTTAAAAAACCTGGGAATTGACGCAGTTAGTCATGTCGCCAGTCTTACCCATACTGATGTGCATTATCCTGAGCTGGTACAAGCACTGGCACCGCAAGGCAAGTTAGCTTTGATTGATGATCCGGCGAACGGCTTAGATATTATGCCGCTAAAGCAAAAAAGCATTTCATTGCATTGGGAATTTATGTTTACCCGTTCCTTGTTCAGTACTGCCGATATGGTTACTCAACATCAGATCCTAACTGACTTAACCCGGCTAATTGAACAGGGGCAGGTTAAAAGTACCTTGCAGCAAGATTATGGCGTAATTAACGCCGCTAATTTGCGCAAAGCACATACGTTATTGGAAAGTGGTAAAGCGATGGGTAAAATCGTGTTAAGCGGTTTTTAACCTCTGCCGGTGGCACAGCTGTAAGTTGCTGTGCCACACTGTGGCTGACTAGGCAATTTGCTGATCGTCAGTAAAGTTACTGTAATAAGCTTTAAACAACACTTTTTCCAGCGCCAGTTGCATTGCCTGATTAATGGGGTAATGCTTGTTACCCAAATCATAATCTAATTGGTTTACTTGCTCTTTGGCGTTCATCATCATTGGCGGCGGTTGCTCAGCAAGCATAATTAAGTGTTGTTGATATTTTTCCGCTCTATCCGCTCTAATGGTTTTGCAAACCGACAGCGAGGCCTTACCTAGCTTGTCCCGATAGCCAGCGGCACCAAATACCCGGCATATACTAGGTCTTTGCTGGTACACCGAGCATTGCCCTTGTTTGCCATCAAAAGACAGACGATGATAAAAAAAGCAGCCAGATACTTCTGGTAACTCTTCGAGTTGTGTCAGTGTCTGCTCTGCCTTACCCTGATCAAACAGGTGTAATGCCAGCGGTAACATTTCCAGCATGGTCGCTTCAATGGTGGGTTGAGTACAACACTCCCCACAACTGCTACGGCAATTTAAGCCGCTTGCTTGCTGATAGCCTGAAAATGTGTCCGCTATTTCGCTATACACAGCCTCAACACGACGCGATAATTCACGCAGCCGTTGCATAAAGACTCCAAACGAAATAACTAAAATTGAAAAGCAATGAGAAACAGCGATATGCTGCGGCGTCATTTTATGTGGCGGCAGGGATATTACGCAATAGGGGGTTGAAAATATAATCAGCTAGATTGGCATTGGCTGGCGCTTAGGTATTGCTAACAGCAATACCGCACTGGCAGTCAGTAGCATTAGCACACCTGCATCTAGCCAATGCGCAAAGTTGCTAAGATAACGGGTTTGTACCAGTAATAAATTTAAAGTAGCTGCTGCTGCTAGTAAGGAGAAGCGGGAACTGTAGCGGACACTGCTGGTCAGGCTGGTAAAAAGAGCCTGCAGTACCGTTACTGCAAGCACCAAGGTTACGCAAATAAACAATAGCGTTAACTTTAGCTTGCCAGAAGCATATAAAGGGCTGAACAGTAATAACAACGCCAATAATAAACAAAGATTGTTCAGGCTTATGGCATAACGTCCGATAGGGTGTGGCAAACTAAAGCGGTTAAACAACGTTAGGCAAAGCAAGGCCAGGCCAACGCTAATGTAAAGTATAACTGGATTTAGCTCAGGGTTTAATGGCCATAATAGGCTAAACGCTAAGCTATTTAAGCTGCCTAATATCAGTAAGAACGTCAGATAAAAACCGGCCAGCGCATAAAGTGCTGCTTGTTGTTGTTGCACGCCACGACAGAGTGCTAAAGTAATAAGCAGTATCAAGGCGCCATTGATAATACTATCAAATAGCAGCTGTTGCTGGCTGGCAATTAGCAAGGTGGGTAAGGTCGCTAGCGTGAGTTCGGTGCCCAATAACGCTGCATCTTGTAAACGCAGTAAAAAGGTACCTTGTTCACCTTTTTCTAATTTAATGGGTTGCGAGAAGTTAAGCAGTGGCAGCGCACGTTCCACAAAAGGCAGTTCACTGCCGGTCTCGCCCAAGGTAACCGCTGTGGGTAAGTCGGTAGCCAGTTTATAAAAACTGACTCGGTCTGCTGGTAAAAAATGATAACTCAGCACCGCTTGCCAGGTATCTGGAAAGGGGTTGGCTATTTTTACCATTAACCAAACGGCCTGTTGCTCTGAGGTACGAATGGTTGATTGCTTGGGTGCAAGCGGTTTGAAATTATGAAAAAGTGCCGGATCAGAAACTAAATCATCAACAGTAATAGCTGCATCGGTTAATTGAAACTGTAGTTGGGTAAGACGCACTGGTTGATGCTGAGCTTGTTCGGCAATACTGTTAGTGTTTGCCGAAGCAAAGGCCAGTGTCATAAATAGCATTAAAACTAAACAACCTACCTTAGCGATCCTTGGCAATGCGCAACCCTCTTGTTTACCTAACTGAAACGTAATTTTCACACAACTACTCTAGCAGAGAGGAGGCCGAGTTTGCCAGATAATCGCCTATTTCCTGCATAAATTCTTTCCCGTAACGGCTAAGTTTAGTGTGACCAACACCAGATACGGCCAGCATGGCGACATTGTCGGTAGGCAGCTTTTGACACATATCGATCAACGTCGCATCACTAAATACGACAAACGGCGGTACATCATCGCGCTCAGACAATGCTTTACGCAAGCTACGCAGGCGGGCAAATAAGGCACGATCATATTGTTGCTGACCATGTTTGGCCGGGGTTTTTTGCGGTGTTTGTAATCGTGGTACTGCCAGCATTAGCGGTTGTTCACCGCGTAAAATGGGTCTGGCGGCGGGCAGCAGCCGCAGTACGGAGTGTTGAGTAATGTCTTGCTGCAGCAAGCCAAAATGGATCAGTTGCCGAAAAATACTTAGCCAATAATCATGGCTAAGGGCTTTGCCCAGCCCCCAGGTAGACAATTTGTCGTGGCCATGCTCTTGAATTTTCTGGTTCTGGCTACCGCGTAGTACTTCAATCACATGATGCAAACCAAAGTTTTGCTTGACCCGATAAACACAGGACAACGCTTTTTGTGCCGTTTCGGTGGCATCAAATTGGGTGGGCGGATTCAGGCAAATATCGCAGTTACCACAAGGTGTTTGTCTGGCTTCACCAAAATAATTTAACAAGACTAAGCGCCGACAAGTTTGGGCTTCAGCAAAAGCCGCCATCGATTGAAAACGTTGCCGGGCAACCTCAGCGCGTGCCGGGTTTTCTTCAGCTTCCAACCAGCGCTTCATGCGCACTATATCGGCGGGATCAAACAGTAATAGCGCTTCTGCTGCAACGCCATCGCGGCCCGCCCGGCCAGTTTCCTGATAGTAAGCTTCGATAGTGCGAGGTAATTCAAAGTGCACGACAAAGCGAATATTCGGCTTATTCACCCCCATACCAAAAGCGACGGTAGCAACAATAATACTAATATCATCGCGCTTAAAAGCGTCCTGCACTTGCTCACGATTAACTGCATCATGGCCCGCATGATAGGCAGCAACCCGAAAGCCACGCTCTTGCAGTTGGGCGGTTAACTCATCCACTTTGCGTCTGGAACTACAATAAATGATGCCGCTGTTATTATCTTGCTGTTTTAAGTAAGCAAGTAGCTGCTCTAATGGCCGGAATTTTTCTTGTACGGTGTAGCGAATATTGGGACGGTCGAAGCTGCCACGGTAAATCAACGGATCCTGTAAGCCCAGCTGTTGCACAATATCGTGCTGTGTACCAGGATCAGCCGTTGCCGTTAGTGCCATCACCGGGATCTGCGGAAAATGCTGTTTTAATTGTGCCAGTGCCATATAGTCTGGCCGAAAGTCGTGGCCCCATTGCGAGACGCAATGCGCCTCGTCAATAGCAAACAGACTAACCCCAACATCGCTTAACCGCTCAAGAAAGCTAGGTTGTAATAATCGTTCTGGTGCCACATAAAGCAGTTTCAACTCGCTACGGCGCAGTCTGGCAAACACCTCCAGGATATCCTCCCGGCTTTGGCTGCTATTTACAAAGGCGGCCGCAATACCGTTAGCAATTAAGGCATCTACTTGATCTTTCATCAGCGACATTAATGGTGAGACCACCACGGTAACCTGTGGCAGGTGTAGTGCAGGCAATTGATAACATAAGGACTTACCCCCGCCAGTGGGAAGCAGCACAAAGCTATCGCGCTGTGCCAGTGTGGCGCTGATAATTTCCGCCTGACCATTTCGCCAGGTGTCGTAACCAAAGATTTGTTTTAAGGTGGGTAGCAGTTGCTCAAGCACGCGCAAGTCTTCTCCTCTGAAAGAACACATATTGTATGCAGAATTTCAACAAAGTTATAGCCAAACCGGCTTTGCAGTCGTCGATACACACAGTACACTGCGATAAAGGTCTAACCAGTGAGCAAAAAATGACGCCTGAACAACTCTTACCCTATATCGCCAGTGTGTTTAATGAAATGCCTTTTAATAAACTGATTGGCTTACAAGTCACTCGCTTTGATGAAGAAGTGGCCGAAGTCCGTTTTAATTGGTCTGCGCAATTGGTCGGCAACCCATTACAACAGATTTTACATGGCGGCGTGATTGCCTCGGTATTGGATGTGGCAGGCGGCCTAATGGCGGTTTCCAGTGCTTTGGGCCGGGTTAGCCAGGTAGCACCGGAGCAGTTGCATGAACGCTTTAGTAAAATGAGCACTATTGATATTCGAACGGATTATTTGCGACCAGGTCGTGGTCAGCAATTTATCGCCAGTGCGCGGGTTATTCGCTCGGGCAATAAAGTTGCGGTTTGCCGTATGGAGCTGCATAACGAACAAGGTATACATATCGCGCTGGGAACCGGTACTTATCTGGTTGGCTAAGCACTTATTTTTACGTACTTTTGTCTTGAAAAGGCCGCTTTAGGTGTACACTGGAGCTGTATAAAGACGGAAGTGAGGATCTTATGCTCAGTGTAATCGATATTATGGCGCTTATCTGGTTTAGTTTACTGTGGGGCGGGTATACCCTGTATGCCAAGCGCCGGGCTAAGGTAGTGAGTTGTTTATCTTTTGAAATGCGCCGCAAACGTAACCACTGGATGCAACAAATGCTGCGCCGCGAGAATAAAATGGCAGACGTTGGCTTAATCTCAACATTAGAGCGCAATGTAACCTTTTTTGCATCCAGTTGTTTATTAATATTAGCGGGCTTATTAACGGTTCTGACATCAAGTGAAAGACTGAGCAATATGTTAAGCGGGTTGATTCCATGGAGTATGCAAACCGAAACACAAATTCAAATTAAGATTTTGCTCTTAGCTTTTATCTATGTTTTTGCATTTTTTCAGTTTACCTGGTCACTGCGTCAATATGGCTTTTGTGGGGTATTAATTGGTGCGGCACCCGATGGCCGGGCTATGCCGACAGAAGAGCAAGACGTTTATGCGAATCGCACGGCCAAAGTAATTGATCAGGCTAACCATTCTTTTAACTACGGATTAAGAGCCATCTATTTTTCGTTGGCGGCCTTAACCTGGTTTATTGACAGTGCGTTATTTATGGGCGCAACGGTATTGGTTTTACTGATTTTAAAACACCGTGAGTTTCATTCTAAGGTGCTTAAATCACTGCAACAATGTTGATTTAATGAGGTAAAGCGTGCGATGGCTTACGCTTTACCTCGCTTATTAAACTATCACCAACTTTAAGGCGTTTCGAACGCTTTCACGACCCGCACTACTCCTTCCACATTGCGGGCAATATTCACTGCTTTGTCCGCTTCCGCACCGCCTACTAAACCCATTAAAAAGACTTCGGCATTTTCGGTAACGACTTTAATATTTAAGCCGCTCACCTGCTCATCAGCCAAAAGTTGGCTTTTGACTTTAGTGCCGATCCAGCTGTCGCGGGTGCGGGTGGTTAAAGAGGTGTTATTACTAATACGGATTTGATTATGAACGGTTTTTACACTGGGTATATCTTGTACCAACCGCTGTGCCTGTTCCCGTACTTGCTCACTGCTTGTTTGCCCCGTCAGTAACAGCACGCCGTTGTAACTGGTTACGTTTAAATTACTGCCTTTAGCAGTGAGTTGATCTTCACTAAGTGCCCGGCGAGCTTTAATAACGATACCGTTATCATCAATTTGCGAGCCCAGGGTACGGCGATCATTGGCGGCGGTCACTGCGGTGGCGCCACCGGCAACAACGGCGGCGGCACAGCCTTGCAGTAGGATCACAGCGGCTACAATTCCGGCTATTTTAAGCATGTTAAAACTCTCCTTGCTGTGGAAACAGCGTCATGTCGATCAGTTCACAAAGGCAATGTAATAAAAAGGTGTAACATTCTATTACACGGGCCGGGCGGTGGGCTGGCACTTTCAGTTCTATATCTTGTTGATTTAGTAAACCCGATAGCTCACTGCTGTTATCTACGGTGAGGGCTATCACTTTCATATCGTTAGTTAAAGCCGCTTCGGTGGCGCGGATCAGGCTTTGCTCGGCGCCGTTAAGTGAGATAACAATTAAGATATCTGCAGCTTGTCCCAGTGCTCGCACCTGGCGTGCTAAATAGTCGTGGTTTTGTTGATTTACGGGCTGCAAACTGGAATTGTCGCGCTGCAAGGCAAAAGCGGGCAAACAGGGGCGTTCTGTTTCAAACTGATCCAGCAATAACTGCGCAAAATGACTGGCTAAGTTCGCGCTGGCGCCTTCACCACAGCAGATCACTTTGCCGCCATTAATTAAGGTGTTAACGATCATCAGCGCGCTACTTTCTATTGGGCCCGCCAGTGCTTCACTGGTGGCGATCATGGTCTGAATATTCTCGCTAAACAGATGTCTGATATGTTCTTGCATCCTGGTTCCTGTTAACTAAAGGCGTTCTGTAGCCAGTTATACTGATACGGGGCCTGGCCCTCAATAGCCAGTACGTCGATCCGGCAAGGCTGTTGTGTAAGACGATGCAGTTGCTGATAATACTGCACTGCGCGCAACAATTTTTGTTGTTTACTGCGGGTCACCGCCGCCAGCGCGCCGCCATAGGCAGCACTGGCCCGGTATTTTACCTCAACAAACACCCAAGATTGCTGTTGACGCATAATTAAATCAATTTCACCGGCTTTACAGCTAAAATTTTGCGTAACAAGTTGTAAGCCTTGTTGCTGCAAGTAAACAAGTGCTAATTGTTCGTAGTACTTACCTTGTTCATTCATCGCTGTTCATCCGCAATTAGCCTTAAGGCTCCTGCACCGCGGTTAAGCGGTTATTTCGGTAACTGGCCCAGCTGAGCTGCCGGTTAATGCTGCCATCCTGATTTACCGTCAGTCGCCCGGTAAAACCCGGATAGCTCAGTGTCGGCAGTTGCTGCTGTTGTTTCAGGCTGCCAATCAGTTGGTAGGCATCATAGCCCATGGCAAACAAACGTTGCAGGGTTTCATCTTGTTCAGGGAAGAGTTGCAAATACTGGTCACGTACCTGCAGGCTATGTTGCTCGTTTAGTAGCCAGGGGGTTTCAGTAAAAGTAAGGCCATTTAAGTCGCGTAGATCATTGGCATCGCCACCACTGCTGTAACTACGTGAACTGGCATAAATGGGCAAGCGTGGCGCATTTGGATTAACGGAAACATCGACGAAAGGTTTTAACATGCGGGTTTGGATTGGATCGGCCAGTAAGTAAATGGCGTCAATATCTTGCCTGCTATGTGCTTCACTCTCTACTTTGCCTGGAATTAAACCCGAAATGAGCCGGATCCGCTCACGGCTACTGTCGGTTTCCAGCAGCTTAGTAATTAAGGCTTCCAGCTCTTCTTTAGCATCAAACTGATGGCTCTCTGGCACGGTGTGTCCCAAGGCTTGCCATTGTTGTGAAAAATGCTGTTGCATCCGTTGGCTAATGCTATTGCGGGCACTAATCACTACTGGGCGCTTGTAGTTTTTCTGGGCGAATAGCTGCGCCATCTGTGCGGCCTCGTCTTCCATATTTAAGGCAAAATAAAAGCGATCAGGCTGCGTTTGCCAACGGCTATCACGGCTATTTAAAAACAAGGTTGGGTAGTGCCAATCGGTTAACTGGTTGACTGCTTCTACTTGCTCTCTAAGTAAAGGGCCTATGACAAAGTCGATTTGTTGGGTGGCTAACTGTTGTTGTAGCTCAGGTAGCGATTGCTGACTATCAATAAAAATTAATTGTCGCTGACTGCTGTTTTCATTAGTTGCCGCTGCCAATAAACCATATTGAATCGCTTTGGCATGTTGTTGAAACTGACCGGCTAGCGGCAATAATACGGCGATACGTTGCGGTTGATAAGGCTCAAGCGCTAACTGTTGTTGCAAGGCTTCGGGTAATTGCGATAGTTTTGGTAGCTGTGAATAGCGGCGTTGCCACTCTTCCAGTGCCAGGCTTAACTGCTCGGGTGAGCCTAGATAAGTGCGTACTATTTCTAATAAATTTAACCAGCCCAGCGTGCGTTGGCTTGCGCCCACTTTAAGGCTGGTGAGCTCTGACGTGCTGATGGCGCTAAGTTGTTGCCATAAATGTTCATGCAATTCAGGATAGTTTGCCAAGATAGTGTTATTGCTGCTTTGCATGGCATCTAGCTGCAGTAAGCTGCGAGCGGCTGGATAAGCGCGCTGCTGACGCTGATACAATCCGGCGCTAGCCCATAAATATGCTGGCTGATCGGCTATCGGGATCTGTGACAGGGTAGTTTGCTGAATAAGTTGTTCGGCTAATGCCAGTTCATTGTGCTGTAAATAAGCTTGCAGCAATAACACCTGATTCCGCTGGCGAATTAACGATGAGTCACTTTGACGCAGCGTATCAGTGATGGCGAGGGCTAGCTCATTATTTTGCTCTTGCAGTGCCGCTTCGGCTGCTTTTAGTAAATGCAACTGCTGCGCTTCGCCCTGATATTGGCGCGCTTTAAGGTATAGGGCTTCAGCACTCTGCGTTTCTGTTAATACCGGTTCACTAGGTGCTTGGGTAGGCAGATCCAGAGTCGCATCGCTTGGTGCGTGCGGTTTTTGTGCGCAACTGCTTAGCAGAGCAGCAAGAGTGAGAATAAAAAGGGGCTTAAGTTTGCTGGTTTTCACAATGCACAGTACCATAGAGTTTGAATGGTGTTATCTTACTGACACTACCCGTTAAGCTCAAATAAATAGCGAAATATGACCAAACAAAGCGGTTCTTTATATGTTGTGGCCACGCCTATTGGCAATTTGGCCGATATTAGCCAACGCGCCATCAGCACCCTACAGCAGGTTAGCTGTATCGCAGCTGAAGATACCCGCCACAGCGGTAAGCTTTTGCAGCATCTTGGCATTAGCAACCGGTTACTGGCATTGCATGATCATAATGAAAAGCAACGCGCCGCCAGTATTATTGAAAAATGCCTGGCTGGCGAGGATATTGCCCTTATTTCTGATGCTGGTACGCCACTGATTAGCGATCCCGGTTATAGCCTGGTGCGGTTATGCCGGGAAGCCGGTGTGCCGGTGGTACCGGTGCCTGGGCCATGTGCCTTAATTACAGCATTATGTGCCGCCGGCTTACCCACCGACAAGTTTCAATTTATCGGTTTTTTAGCGCCGAAGTCCAGTCAGCGACAAACGCAGTTAGCAGCTGTTCCTAATAGTGCTGGCACCATTATCAGTTATGATACAGCGCGGCGCATTTTGGATACCTTGCAAGATGTCGTGCAAGTATTTGGTGCCGAACGGCAGTTAGTTTTGGCAAAAGAGCTCACCAAAACCTTTGAGCATTTTGCCTGTGGTACAGCAGCGGACATTACACAATGGTTAACCGAAGATCCCCAGCGTTGTCAGGGCGAAATGGTACTGATGATCGCCCCGGCACCGGCCAAGCCAGACGAAGAAATTAGCGAGGCGGTGCAGCGCACCTTAAAAATTTTACTAGCCGAATTGCCACTAAAACAAGCCGCAGCGCTTACAGCACAAATTCATAATGAAAAGAAAAATGCCCTTTATCAGTTAGCCTTGAGTTGGCAAAGCTGATTAAGGTTAGCCAGCGCTTGCTTTCTCACGTATAATCCGCCGCGGAGTTGGCCAAGGCAATCGCTGCTTGCGCAAGCAAGGGGAGGAAAGTCCGGGCTCCACAGGGCAGGGTGCCAGGTAACACCTGGGGGGCGTGAGCCTACGACCAGTGCAACAGAGAGCAAACCGCCGATGGCCCGTTCGCAAGTTCGGGATCAGGTAAGGGTGAAAGGGTGCGGTAAGAGCGCACCGCGCGGCTGGCAACAGTTCGTGGCACGGTAAACTCCACCCGGAGCAAGATCAAATAGGCCCCCTTTGGCGCGGCCCGCGTTGGGGGCGGGTAGATTGCTGGAGGCTTAGGGTGACCTAAGTCCTAGAGGAATGATTGCTACTCTGGCAACAGAGCACAAAACCCGGCTTATCGGCCGACTCCACCTCTTAACGAAAACCGCACCAAGATTGGATCTTGCTGCGGTTTTTCCTTATTTAATTCTGATCATTTTGTACGTAATAGCTAATTTGTGCTCTGGGATTAAGGTATTCCAGTATTACTGTTGGTAAAGCACTGGGTTTTATTACTTTTTCAATAGCCAGTTTACCTTCTTCTAAGCTAATTACGGGGGCTTCTAATCGCGGAATGTGTGGATCGTAAATCAGTACATTCGGATAAAGTAATTTTTCACTATTAACCGACATTACCAGGCCGACCCTTTGGTCAGTTAGCATGACGACTGTACCTGGTGGATAAACGCCCATCATTTTAATCAACTGAGCCATATAGTTTGGTTCGAGCTTCCCTTTCATGGTTTTAAATAGATGTGACATAGCATGATGGGGAGAGCGTGCTTTGCTGATATCGTTCGGGTGGCACAAGTTGTCAAACTCATTGACTACGGCAACAACTTTCGCCTTGTTATCTATTTGCGTTGCGGTTAGCGCTGCAGGGTATCCTGTACCGTCTAACATTTCATGATGCTGCAAAATAATATCAAAGGCGCTTATTGGAAAGGTTTCGGTTAGTTTTAGCAGCTCAACTCCATACTTGGTGTGTAGTTTGAATAAGTTAAGTTCAGGTGCAGTTAAATCCTCCGTTTTTCGCAGGATCTGGGTAGGGATCTTTAGTTTACCGATATCATGAAATAGCGCCGCTAAACCAATTAATTTAATATCGTCTTCAGGGAAGCCAAGGTTTTTTGCCAGCACCATCGACAAGATAGACACATTAAGTACATGGTAATATAAGCTTTCTTGATCTTTACCAGCTTGCGAAATAAGGTGAAGCACTAGGGCATCAGCGTTCACTATCGTGTCAGCAATTTGGTTAATCATTTGTTTTGCTTCGTCTACAGCTTGTAGCGGGCGGCTGCCTATTTTTGTCATGATATTGCGAATTTGGACCATGGACTGCTCAAACGCTTTCTCAGTGCGTTGGATCTGGCGACGTTGCTCTTTCGCTAATTCAATACGGGTATTTTTATCGCGCTCTAATTCAAGTTTTAAAGCAGCTGCTTGTTGCTGTAACTCGGTTTCGGCAGGTTCTGCTTGCGTAGTATCTTGATTAATAGTGCTTTTTTCTGGAAAGAAATAAACAAATTCTAATGCCAGACTTTGGATAATGGCAATTTGTTCATAGGTCGCTACTTTAAATTTATTTGTGATAAATGGATGCTTTAACCAATTGACTGGCAGCTGAATAAAATAACCTATTTTAACTTGATTAGGACTAATCTTCGCAGCGACCACTAAACACCTGGTAATATATTTGCACGGTTAATTTAAATTATCACAAAGTAGTTTAGTAATAATCTTTTTATTTGTTTTGTAACCCTAAAAGCGCTTAATTGGCGGCTACACGCTATACACAAATAGCATGTATCTAACAGCAAGTGTGCATAAGCATAAATTGATAAACCAAAGATGGCTACATCACAAAAACAACCCCCGGATAAAAAGACCGGGGGTTGTGATTAATCTGGGAAGAGGCTATGCGCCTCTTTTATTATCCAGTTGAATTACAAGAATTTGTATTCAAGTAGTAGGGTGAAGGCCCGACTACGTGGATCGGCAATTCGCGGTTCCCACGCCGCGCCAGCAGCGAAGTCGTTCTGATGCGCGGTAAATGGAGGGTCTTCATCAAAGATATTTTTAATACCAAACGTAAATTTCACATCCTGGAAGCCAGCATAGCTTAGGCTGTAGTTATAGGTAGTATAACTATTTACATCTGGATTCCAGCCGCCGGGTACATAGCTGCCGTTACGTACACTTACCGGTAATTCATCTTTATAACCGTCGCGATATAACTGGCTGAGTGTGTGACTCCAGTCGCCTATTACATAGCTAAGATTTAGTGTGTGTTTCCACTTAATTGGTAAGTTATAGTAGCGAACATACTCACCCACCAGATTTTCACTGTAGGGTAGGGTTTCTAAACCTTTAGTTTTAAAGCTATCGATATAGCTGCCGTTCATATTGAGGCGCCATTTGCCACCGGCAAAATCACCAGTCAGGTTAGCATCAACTTCGATACCACTGGTTAAGGTGCCACCCGAGTTAATATAGCGACGGTCAATCGCTACAACTTGGCCGCTACTATCACGGATCCAGTTTGCCTGGAACACATCATAGTTCGCTATTAAGACATCGCGTGGCGCGGAGCGAATCGTATCTGTACGTTCAATTTCCCACCAGTCAACACTGAAATTAAAGTTATCAAACGGTGCGGCAACAAAGCCAATACTCTTTTGCTCAGACTCTTCCGGTTTCAGATCCTCTTTACCACCAAAGATTTCTACCGGCCGAATTGAAGCACAGCCAGCAATTGTTTCGCTGGCCACGCCACTTGGGCAGGTCGCCGGATCAGCGAGATCCAGACCAGTGTACTGAGATTCAGTAAGACCATTAAACAGTTGGTTAAATGACGGCACCTTAAAGCCAGTGCTATAAGCACCACGGACTAAAAAGCCATCAATTGGCCGCCAGGTAAAGCTCAGTTTCGGGTTAGTGGTACTGCCAAAACCATCGTATTTATCATAACGTCCTGCCAGGCTGATATCTAAGCTATCAAAGATCGGCAGATAGAGCTCTGCAAATACGGCTTTGATGTCCCGGCTAACTTTATCCAGCACGTTGGCGTTATCGAAGGGGGCATTAAAAATGGCACGCATCTCTGCACGTTCATCGCCGTTAAACTTGAACTCTTCACGGCGTAAATCGGCGCCAATCGCTGCCTGAATTTCACCACCGGGTAATTCAAAACCAACGCCACCGCTAAAGGTGGCATCGATTTGCGTCATCAGTGACTCACCGCCGTACAGTTTTACCCCTGCTGCAGAAGCCGCTTCCAGTGCAGCCATACCTGCTGCAGACTGGCTTTGACCGGGTAATAAGAAGGGGTTAATAAGGCCACTGCCCAGAACTTGCTGCAGCGCATCTTGATAGTGATAGCCACTGCCCAGCGTTGAATCTGATTCGCTTGAGGCCCGCGAAATACCGGCGGTATAGTCCCAATCAATCCCGCTGATAATACCTTCAAAAGATGCCATCAAACGATAAGAGGTTGTTTCTGTATCGATTTGACGTGGACCACAGGCCATACAGCGCCAACGATAGGCAATACGCTCGCCGTAATTTAGCTGGTCTGCACCAAAGTAACTGGCTAACGCAGTGTATATACGATCGTATGACTCGCCGGTACTTGGATACCAGGTATCAGGCCCAAATACCGTACCTGGAGAAATTTGATTGGGTTCAAATGCTTTACTAACATCAACCTTTGAGGCAACGAGCTCTAAATAAGCTGAGTGATTTTCGTTAATTTTAAACGAAGCCCGGCTTATCAGGTCGATACTCTCCTGGGGTTGCTGAATACGTGCGGCGGCAGGATAATCCCAGGCACAAGCATAGCGTGACGACTCGGAACTCCAAAGTCGCTGATCATAGGGGCCCATCAGGTCGCCGCCACTGGCACAACCGGTTGCGCCCGGCAGATCCAGAATATTGACTGCGATAATCGACTGGCCATCTAACGGATCAATAAGCCCAGTGCCAATTAGGTTGGGTTGGGTCGCGCCGCGGTTAAATACCGTGGCAAAAGGTGTACCGCGGGTATCAGGTGATAAACCCCGATTGGGCTGAAAGGTATTAGAAAAATCGCGATCAGTCCCATTTAAGGTGGCGTTGCGTTTATAGGACAGGGTACCAAAAATATTCCAACCATCGGTGTTGATGTCCCCTGCACCAATTAACAGGTTAGTGCGGTAAATATTACCGCCACCGGCTTCGGTAGCATCCATAAAGGCAGAGGCTTCGCCACCGGTGTAATCTTTTTTAGTAATAAAGTTAATTACACCGCCAATCGCATCGGTGCCATACATGGCAGAGGCGCCGTCACGTAACACTTCTACGCGTTCTAGTGCGGCGAATGGGATAGAGTTTAAATCAACTGCCCGACCTTTCAAACCGTGAGTCGCTACTCGACGACCATTTAGCAACACCAGCGTGGCATCGGCACCCTGGCCGCGCAAGTTCGCACCAGAAACGCCGTTATTACCCCGTTGCTCCTCAGAAACAATGCCGCTGTTACTTGCCAGGTTATCTGATGAGTTACCTGCAATATTCAGTTGCATTAATAACTGCTCAGCAGAGGTGATACCCTGAGCATCGATCTCGGCTTTACTGAACACGGTCAGTGGCAGAGAGCCCTCAATGTTGGTTCTTTTAATATTGGTACCGGTAACCCTGATGCGTTCAACTTTTGCATCTTCAGCTTCCGGAATAGCAGTTTCCTGCGCCATAACGACTGTTGAGCCCAAGCCGGCAAGGGCAATGGACTGAATGAGCCTGTTCAACTTCATTGCATTCTCTCCTGGATATGTCACCCTTTATAATTATTTCAAACATACGCTGCCCAGCTGAGAAGCGCTGTGCAGGGGTGTAGAATTTCTGCACAAAATTAACATAGCAATCTTTTATTGGTTTTGAAAATAATTTATGCTAAAAAATAACAATATTTGGAATATTTCATTCCGCGGAGTCGGTTTTGGCTAAAATACAGCGTGCTAGTACCCAGAAACGCGCCGGTAAACACCTTCTTATCTGGATCTGTAGTTGTTTATTGCTGGTTGGTGCACAGGCAAGAGATTGGCAATCAGATATTCCTCTGCTTAAAACTGAGCATCTTAGCGCAAGCTATTGGTTACAGCAGTTGCCAGATGCGGGGCAACTGATACTTACTCCTGCTCAAATTGTTGCGCGTAACAGCGAAACCTTTGCGCTGCAGCCAGAGATGCAAGCTATTGCGGATATTCCCCTAACCCGCAACCATGCAGACTTGCTGGCAGTAATACAGCAAGTCAGTGCAGTACCCGATAGTGCCCGGTTTTTTGCCAATGGCGAAGCCCTTAATGCCGAGGATTGGGCACCCATACAACAACAGCTCAATACACAAGCGATTAAAGCACAGAATCCAACCCGCTTTGCGTTGGTAACTCGCCGCGCATTACTCATGGCAATGCCAACCGAACTGCGTATCTTTAATGAAGCCATGTCGTTAGATTTAAACCGGTTGCAGGAAACTGCGGTCTTTGTCGGTGAACCCGTAGCCGTTTTACATCAAAGCACTGATGCGAACTGGTTACTGGTACAAAACTATCATTATACTGGTTGGGTTAAAGCTGATGCGCTGGCACTGGCACCGCGTGAGCAGGTACTGGCTTATGCCACGCGCGAACCATTTTTAGTGGTGACCGGTGCGAAAGCGATAACCAATTACACACCGCAGTTGCCGGCGATTTCTGAGTTACAACTGGATATGGGGGTGCGCTTGCCAATATTAAGCGCAGCGGGGGTGGGCCATAATGTGCATGGGCAGAATCCACATGCCAGTTTCATTACCGAATTACCGGTGCGCAACAGCGCAGGGCAATTAGAACTGGTACCCGCGTTAATCGCCCGCAATCAGGATGTGCAGCAAGGGTATTTGCCCTACACCACCGAGCAGGTTGTAAAGCAGGCCTTTAAATATTTAGGTCAGCGCTATGGCTGGGGTTATGACTACAATAGTGTGGATTGCACCGGCTTTTTGGTAGATATTTTTCGTACCTTTGGTCTGTTAATGCCGCGAAACTCGGGGCAGCAAGGTTATGGTGCCTTTGGTCAAAATACTCGCTTTGCGGAAACGGCGCTTCATGAGGAAAAACTGGCGGCTGTTCGCCAGGCAAAGGTTGGTGATTTTATTTATCGGCCCGGCCATGTGATGTTGTATTTGGGGGAGAGTGGTGGTGAGCCTTTTGTGATCCATGCCGTTTTTGATCTGGCTTATTATACCGCCGCCGGTGAGTTTTACCGCGGCACGCTAAATAGTGTATCTGTGACGCCTCTTACACCTTTACATCTGACAGCTGAACAAAGCTATCTAGACCGGCTTTATGCTATTAAATCGTTGCGTTAACTGAGGTTATTATGAAAATTACCGATATCCGTTTGGGTATGCTTAGGGTGCCACTAAAGACGCCCTTTAAAACCGCGTTGCGCACGGTGAACGAAATTGAAGATGTGATCGTGATTGTCGAAACCGATACTGGTCATCAGGGTTATGGTGAAGCTCCCGCCACAGCAGTAATTACCGGTGATATTCATAGCTCTATTATTGGCGCTATCCAGGCGGTGATTAAGCCTAAGTTGCTAGGGCAAGATATCAGTGATTTAAACCATATTATCCGACTGATTCAAAACTGTATTATGAAGAACTACAGCGCCAAGGCCGCAGTAGAAATGGCGGTATATGATTTATTTGCCCAGCAATATCAGTCGCCGCTTTATAAAGTACTGGGTGGCGGCGTGCCTAAATTAACCACTGATATCACCATTAGTGTCGACTATATCGATAAGATGGTTGCTGATTCACTAGATGCCGTTGCGCGTGGTTTTGAAACGCTCAAAGTGAAAGTCGGTAAAGATATCGGCGTGGATATCGAACGGGTAAAAGCGATTTATAACGCGGTAGCTGGGAAAGCATTGATTCGACTGGATGCTAACCAAGGCTGGACCGCGAAAGAAGCGGTATACGCTTTACATAAACTGGAAGATGCCGGGGTGCGACTGGAATTAGTAGAGCAACCGGTAAAATATTATGATTTAGAGGGCCTTAAGTATATTACAGAGCGGGTGCATACCCCGGTAATGGCCGACGAAAGCAGCTTTGGACCACGTGAGGTGATTGAGCTGATAAAGATGCGGGCAGCAGATATTATTAATATCAAATTGATGAAAACCGGTGGTATCTCGAATGCCATCAAAATAGCGGACATCTGCTCGTTTTACGATATGCAATGTATGATTGGTTGTATGCTTGAGTCTAGTATTAGTGTGGCAGCAGCTGTGCATGTGGCGGTAGCCAAAGCCGATGTGATTACCAAGATCGATTTAGACGGCCCCTCCTTGTGTGCCTTTAATCCAGTAACCAGCAGTGTTACCTTTAATGAAGCGGATATAACCATTGGTGACGCACCCGGTTTAGGTATTACCCATATCCAGGGCTTGGAAATGCTGCCTTAGCTTTTTTCCAGCAAAGCCATTAGCGGGGCATGCTCAGTTAATTGTTGCCGATTAACTGAGCGCTGACACAAACTTAGATAAAGTAAATGGCACAGATGCTGCTGCGCCTGCTGGGTAATAAGTTGTTGTAATTGCTCATCCGCTTCACTACCCAGAGTAAAGAGCCTAATGTCGGCTGCAGCACTTTGGGCATTGGTTTGAAAACGGGTTAACGAAATAATTTTTAGCTTACGCTGGCGGGCGTACTGCTCCAGCCTTAAAATATCGGCATTTTGGCCGCTGTCGGAAATTAATAACAGCACACTCTGCGCGGTCAGCGTTCTGGCCAATTGCAGGCTTATCGCCGGATCGCTATGATGCAGCGCTAGCTTGCCCAATTCGAGTAAGCGGCACTGCATATCGATGGCTACGACGGCCGAGTGCGCACTACCAGCCAGCAAAATTTTATCGGCTTTATCTAATAATTGGGCGGCTTGCTTTAGCGTATTCTCGGTATTGATACTGAGCAAATGCCGCAAACTCTGTACCAGGCTTTGCTGCAAATATTCTGCTAATTGCGCAATACTGCCTTCTTCGCTGCTGGAATCTTGCTGCTCTCGCTGCAATGTAGTGGCGGTAACCACGGCTTCGGTAATGGCTAGCTTTAAATCAGGGTAGCCTTTGTAACCAAGTTTTTGACAAAACTTCACCACGCTAGACTGACTAATTCCCACTGCATCGGCTAACTGTTGTGATGAGTAATCGCGCAGTAGGTGTGAGTTGTCCAGAATAAAATCTGCCAGCCTACGCTCACTGGCCGAGAGTTGATCCAGTATTCCTTTGATTTTCAACAGACTGAGCATAGTGATAGCCCCGGATTATGCGAATAGTCGATCAATATTGAATAATTTATTCCCATATAGCAAGCGCGTTAGCTAGGGATGCCTTTGCAGCGACCTCAAAACGAATTCTTCACCAAAATCATCCACTTCGCTAGAACGCGTATTTTATAAGGATCTTAATCGATCTTCGCTGCTGTTTTTACCTTGACAGCAGTAGAAGTGGCACCCTAAACTGTCTAGTTGTGGGGATAAGTGGGTAATTGTGGATCATTTTGGGAAGCTTATGGTGGTAGTGGTAACACGTACACCCTTTTGGCGTCCCTAATAATTCGCCAGACAATCACAAACACTTAATACAGGCAAATTAACGATGTTTCGTGGATCATTTACGCTGACATTAGATGAAAAGGGCCGGTTAGCGCTGCCAGCGCGTTACCGCGAACGCCTTTTGTCTGAATTTCAGGGACAAATGATTTGCACTATCGATTTGCACGATCCCTGTTTATTACTGTTTCCGCTGGCAGAGTGGGAAGAAATAGAAGAAAAACTAAAAACTTTGTCTAGCTTTAACCCGCAGGAGCGCCGTTTACAACGGTTGTTACTCGGTAATGCCACTGATTGTGAGATGGATAAAAGTAGCCGTATTTTATTGCCAGCGTCGTTACGCCAGCATGCAGGACTAACTAAGAACATCCGGTTAGTGGGTCAACTAAATAAATTTGAGATCTGGGATGAAGCCGCCTGGCAGGCGCGCCTTTCTGCTGATATTGAGCTGGAGCAAGCGCAAGCCGGTACTGTCGAATTATCAGAACGATTACAGGATTTTGTACTGTAAAATGACAACAAGTTCACATATCTCGGTACTGCTGGCAGAAACGCTGGCAGGTCTGGCAATCAAAGCTGATGGCATCTATCTGGATGGCACGTTCGGCCGCGGTGGTCATAGCCGGGAAATTATGCAACAACTCGGCCCAACTGGCCGTTTATACGCGATCGACCGCGATCCCGCCGCCATTGCTGCCGCAGCCCCACTGCTCGCCGATGCGCGTTTTCATATCACTCACAGCCCCTTTGCCGCCCTGGCTCGCATTGCTGAAGAACAGGCTATCTTCGGTAAAATTGATGGTATTTTATTAGATCTTGGGGTGTCATCCCCACAATTAGATGATGCCGAACGTGGCTTTAGTTTTATGCGTGATGGCCCGTTAGATATGCGCATGGATCCGACTAGTGGCGTGTCGGCTGCCGAGTGGCTGGCCACTGCTGATGTCGAAGATATTACCTTTGTGTTGCGCGAGTATGGCGAAGAAAAATTCGCCTGGCGTATCGCCAATGCCATAGTGGCGCATCGTGCCGAGCAGCCACTACGCCGTACCGCCGAACTGGCTAGTTTAATCAGCAATGTGGTGCCGAAAAGCGCCAAAGAGAAGAAGCATCCGGCTACCCGCAGTTTTCAAGCGATTCGCATTTATGTCAACAGCGAGCTGGAGCAAGTGAATTTAGCTTTGCAAGGTGCGATGGCTGCCCTAAAGCCGGGCGGTCGACTCTGTGTGATCAGCTTCCATTCTTTAGAAGATCGCATGGTAAAACAATTTATGCGCCGTCATTCTAAAGCTGAACCGGTGCCGCGTGGCTTACCTCTTACGGATGCTCAGCTATACAAAGCCATCCCGTTGCAACTGATCGGCAAAGCCATTATGCCTGCCGAGGCAGAACTCGCGGCCAACCCCAGAGCGCGTAGTGCGGTGCTGCGTATTGCACAGAGGCAGGCGCTATGAAACAAATCCAGCTGGTAAGACTCATTGGCCAAGAACTACGCCAGCACAAGCTGGTGATAGTACTGCTATTGGCGTGTATTTTATCGGCGATGGCGGTGGTGCAAATGTCACATTTAAATCGGCAGTTGACTATTCAGCAAGATCTGAATTATCAGCAGCGCGATCAACTGGATACCGAATGGCGTAACTTATTATTAGAGCAGCGTGCGCTGGCCGAACATAGCCGGGTAGAAGAAATTGCCCGCCGGCAACTCAACATGCAGCGGCCGACCGGCGATCTGGATATTATGGTGAAACTCCCATGAAGCGCCCGGTAAGCAAGGCCCAAGCAAAAACCAATAAGCAACCAGCCGTACTCGGCTGGCGTTTTGCTTTTGTGCTGATCAGTATCAGTGCGGTGTTCGTTGCCTTGGTTGCCCGTGCTGCTTGGTTACAAGTCGTTGAACCCGATATGCTGGTAACGCAAGGGGACTTGCGCAGTTTGCGGGTAGAATCAGATAAAGTCATGCGCGGTATGATCCTAGATCGGCATGGCGAAGCTTTAGCGGTAAGTGTGCCTGTTGAGGCCATTTGGGCTGATCCGAAAGAAGTCATTGAGCGCAATGCCGCCGGTGATGAACGTCGCTGGCATGCACTGGCCGAGATCCTGCAACTAACGCCGCAACAGTTACTTAGCCGCATTGGTGATAATCCGCAGCGGCGCTTTGTTTATTTACAGCGCCAAGTTAACCCTGCAGTTGTCGACTATGTGCGTAAGCTAAAAGTACCGGGTATTCACTTTCGGCAGGAATCGCGTCGTTATTATCCGGCAGGCGAAGTTGCAGCTCAGTTAATTGGTTTTACCAATGTTGATGATGTGGGCGTAGAGGGGCTGGAAAAGCGTTATGACGATTTATTAACGGGTACAGCTGGTCGTAAAGTCTTTCGTAAAGATGCCAAAGGCCGCGAAATTGAAGTATTGGAGCGGGAGCAATCGCAGGAGCCTGCCAGTATTCAATTAAGTATTGACCAGCGTATTCAGGCAGTAGCTTATCGGGAACTGAAAAAAGCGGTACTCTCCAATGGTGCGGCCTCAGGCTCTGCGGTAGTAATAGATGTTTACACCGGCGAGATTTTAGCGATGGTAAATAGCCCGTCGTTTAATCCCAATAACCGCCGCAATACGCCTGTACATCGTTTCCGCAATCGTGCCATTACCGATACCTTTGAACCCGGTTCTACCATGAAACCGCTGGCCGTGTTAAGTGCATTAGAATATGGTTCGGCAAAATTAGACACTGTGGTGAATGTCAGCCCCGGTTTTATGCGCATTGGTGGCAGTTGGGTACGGGATCCAAATAACTACGGCAACCTTAGCCTTAGCGGCATTATTCAGAAATCCAGTAATATGGGCGTAGCCCGCTTGGTACTAGAAGTACCGCATCAGCATGTTATTGGCTTGTACCACAATATGGGGTTAGGCCAGGAATCAGGTGCATCCATTATCGGTGAAAGTACCGGCATTTTTAGTTTTCGCCAGCGCTGGTCAGACTTTGAACGTGCCACCTTTTCCTATGGATATGGCTTATCGGTTACAGCGGTACAGTTAGCTCGCGCTTACGCCACTATTGCCAATGGCGGTATTAGCCGACCCTTGACCATTTTAAAAACCACAGAGCCAGAGCCGGGCGAGCGGGCGTTAAAAAAAGAATATGCTTTGGCCATGTTAGAAATGATGGAGGCCAGTATTGCTCCAGGTGGCACCGCTACGCGCGCGCAGATCCCCGGTTATCGTGTTGGTGGTAAAACGGGTACTGCGCGCAAGGCCATTGCCGGTGGTTATGGTGACGATTATATCGCCTCTTTTGCTGGGGTAGGACCTATTAGCAACCCGCGCTTGGCCTGTGTTGTGGTTATCAATGAACCTGCTGGTGATTTCTATCACGGTGGTGAAATTGCGGCCCCGGTGTTTGCCAATATTATGGGCGCAGCAATGCAGTTGTTAAATTTACCGCCGGATGCACAAACCCGGCCACGTATTACTGCTGTTCGGGGAGGTCAAAATGCTGGTTAATAGTCTGCACTGGTTAGGTCAGGTAGTCGGTGATGTCCCTACCGTTTTACTGAATCATTTACGAATTGATAGCCGTCAAGTGACCAGTGGTGATGTCTTTATTGCTTTGCCAGGTACTAAAACCGATGGCAGTTTGTACATTGAACAAGCGCTGCAAAATGGCGCGGCTTTAGTACTGACGAGCAGCGGCAGCTATACCGATAAGCGTATACTGGTGTTACCGCGTTTGTTAGAACTATTGCCAGAGCTGGCAGCCAGCTTTTATGGCAAGCCGCAACAGCATCTGATGCTGGTTGGAGTGACCGGTACTAACGGTAAGTCATCTGTAACCAGCTTTATTGCGCAATTAGCAGAACAGCTTGGCGTAAAAAGTGCTGTTGTCGGTACTTTGGGTTACGGTGCCTGGCAGCATTTGACGCCGCTCAATAACACTACGCCGCATTTTATTGATTTACAGCGTATTTTCTCTGAGTTTGTGGCCAGCGGCGTGCGTTTAGTCGCCATGGAGGTCTCTTCACATGCTTTAGTACAGCAGCGTGTAGCCGGGTTACATTTTGCTGCTGCGGTCTTTACCAATTTAAGTCGGGATCACCTGGATTATCATGGCAGTATGCAGGCTTATGCCGAAGCTAAAGCACTGTTATTTGCGCCTGAGCAAAGTAATTTAGCGGTGCTTAACGTGTCCGACGATACTGGCTGTGGTTATGCAAGCAGCTGCCAGATCCCGGTATATGCCTACGGTATGACGGCAGATTGCGAACAGCATGCTAATGCGCTCAGTTACCAGCAACTGGTGCCTAACCAGTCTGGAAGTCAGTGCCAATTAGTGTATGAAGGGCAAACTAGCGAGCTGCAACTGGGATTGTTGGGTGAGTTTAATGTGCAGAATGCGTTAGCTGCCATCCGTTGCTTGCACGCATTAGGACAACCCCTGTCAGCTTTGATTCAGGCTGCGGCATTATTACAACCAGTCGCTGGGCGAATGGAACAGTACGTGTTGAAAACCGGCGCGACCATTGTGGTTGATTACGCTCATACGCCAGATGCCTTGAAACAAACCTTATTAGCGCTGCGCTTACATTGCGCTAATCATCTTTGGTGTGTTTTTGGCTGCGGTGGCGATCGCGACAAGGGCAAGCGGCCGTTAATGGGGCAACTGGCTGAACAGTTGGCAGATCATGTTATTTTAACCTCGGATAATCCGCGCACTGAAGAACCCTTGCAAATTTTGCAGGATATCGCTGCGGGTATGCATCCGCAGGGTAACTATACTCTGGAGCCCGATCGGCGCTTGGCCATCAAGCTGGCGATTGTTGAAGCCCAAAGTGGCGATATTGTGCTGGTTGCAGGGAAAGGCCATGAAACTGAGCAAATTATTGGCACTACTGCCCATCTTTATGATGAGCGAGCTTATGTGCAGCAATTAATGGTGGAGATTGCATCATGATCAGGCTTGCATTGTCTGAGATTGCAGCGATGCTAAATGCGCCACTGCATGGCACTGATGTTACTGTAGATACGGTGAGTACCGATAGCCGGACGTTAACCGGAGCCGCCTTATTTATTGCCCTAAAAGGCGCCAATTTCGATGGTAATCGCTTTTTGGCTGAAGTTGCCGCCAAAGGTGCAGTAGCGTTGATTTGTAGCGAAGAGCCACCGCAGTCGGTAGTCATTCCATATATTTTGGTTGCTGATGGGCGCCTGGCGTTGGGGCAACTGGCGGCTGCACTAAAGCAAAAATTAGCGCCAAAAACTATCGCGGTAACCGGCAGTGCGGGTAAAACCACTGTAAAAGAAATGCTATATGCCATTCTTACTGAAACAGTTAAGAGAGCAAACAGCAATGATGCCAGTGCAGATGACAGCATAGCTGTGTTAGCGACAGCGGGTAATTTTAATAATGATATTGGTGTACCCCTAACCTTATTGCGTTTAACGGCACAACATCGATACGCTGTACTGGAGTTAGGTGCTAATCATCACGGCGAAATAGCTTACACCACTGCGCTGGTAAAACCAGATGTGGCACTGATTACCAATGCAGCAGCCTCGCATTTGGAAGGTTTTGGCGATATTTATGGTGTAGCCAGAGCCAAAGCAGAAATCTACAGCGGTTTAGGAAGCAGCGGCACTGCGGTCGTTTCGCTGGATAGTGACTACAGTGATTACTGGCTAAAGCAGGTGCAGGCTCTGCCAGTCTTAACATTTAGCCTGGATAAGCCACACGCAGATTTTTATGCCAGTGACGTGCAGTTAGATGCACTAGGCTGTGCTCATTTTACTTTGCATACCCCCGCGGGTGCTTTTGCTATCGACCTTACCGTGCCTGGGCGCCATAACGTGGCGAATGCGCTGGCTGCGGTTACTGCCGCCGTGGCTATTGGTGTCACCGAGACACAGGTACAGCAGGGACTGGCCAACATGCGTTCGGTGAAAGGCCGCACCAATCTGCTACAAGTTGGCTCTAACTTGAAAATTATCGATGACACCTACAATGCCAATGTAGAGTCGGTGAAAGCAGCTATTGACTTACTAGCAAGTTATTCTGGCTTTCGCGGTTTACTGCTGGGCGATATGGGTGAATTGGGCACAGATGCGCGTTTATACCACGAACAGATAGGTGAATACGCGAAAAATGCCGGTATTAATCTGTTGTTCACCGTTGGCGTGTTATCACAGAGCGCCAGCGATTTGTTCCATGGACATAGCGCGCATTTTAGTCAGCGGCAGCCAATGTTAGATCGGCTGATGCCAGTTATTTCAGCCCAGCAAGATGTCACTCTGTTAGTAAAAGGCTCGCGTAGCGCGAAAATGGAATTAGTAGTACAGGACTTGCTAGAACGTTGTCAGCAGGAGACAAGCCCATGCTAGTGTGGTTAGCCGAATATTTAACCCAATATATTAGTGCCTTTAACGTTTTTAGTTATCTGACGTTTCGGGCCATTTTGGGTGTGCTAACATCGTTACTATTAAGCCTGTATTTCGGCCCTAAGCTGATTGCGGCGTTGCAACGCATGCAAATTGGTCAGGTAGTACGGAACGATGGGCCAGAGAGCCATTTCTCTAAAAAAGGCACGCCGACCATGGGCGGTTTGCTGATTTTAGCTTCAGTCGTTATTTCTACTTTGTTGTGGGCTAACCTAGCGAATAAATACGTTTGGGTAGTGCTATTTGTACTTGTAAGCTTTGGCGCTATTGGCTTTGTTGATGATTATCGCAAAGTGATTCGTAAAGACCCTCGCGGCCTGATTGCCCGCTGGAAGTACTTCTGGCAATCGGTGTTTGCCATTATTACCGCATTTTTTCTGTATGCCACTGCCGAGCGGCCGGCAGAAACTGCCTTGCTCATTCCCTTTGTGAAAGATGTGATGCCACAACTTGGCTTGCTATTTATTGCCTTAAGTTACTTTGTGATTGTCGGCACCAGCAACGCAGTAAACCTCACTGATGGCTTAGATGGTTTGGCCATCGTTCCGACCATTATGGTTGCAGGCGCTTTTGCCATTATTGCCTATGCCAGCGGCAACGTAAATTTTGCTAATTATCTGAATATTCCGTTTTTACCCTATGCGGGTGAGCTGGTGGTGTTTTGCGCGGCGTTAATTGGTGCTGGTTTAGGCTTCTTGTGGTTTAACACTTACCCGGCACTGGTATTTATGGGCGATGTAGGCTCGCTGGCACTGGGTGCCGCGCTGGGCGTTATCGCTATTCTGGTGCGGCAGGAAATTGTGCTGTTTATTATGGGCGGCATTTTTGTAATGGAAACCATGTCGGTGATTCTGCAGGTGGGTTCTTACAAATTACGGAAACAACGTATTTTCCGGATGGCACCTATTCACCATCACTATGAATTAAAAGGCTGGCCAGAGCCGCGCGTTATTGTGCGTTTCTGGATTTTATCCATTATTTTCGTGCTGGTGGGATTAGCCACCTTGAAACTGAGATAACGTCATGCAAGCAATATTGACTGCAAAACGCATCGCTGTAGTGGGGCTAGGCCTGTCGGGTCTGGCCACAGTGCGCTTTTTGCTGTCAAAAGGTGTTAAACCGGTATTAATGGATACCCGTAAGCAGCCTGCAGGCCTAGAGCAAATTAACCCGGAAAAAGTCGATGGTATTTATCTGGGAGAATTAGATGCTAATCGCTTAGCGCAGATGGAGCTGATTATTGTTAGCCCTGGCTTATCGGTTAAACATCCGGCTTTGCGTTTTGCCAGGTTACAAGGGGCTGAAGTGATTGGCGATGTGGCGCTATTCGCCCGTTTTAATACTAAGCCTGTAGTAGCGGTTACTGGCTCCAACGGCAAATCGACAGTCACCATGCTCACTGAGGCAATGCTAAAACAAAGCGGTATAACGGCATTGGCTGCCGGCAATATCGGTCTGCCAGTGTTGGATGCGATAGCTCAGCCTACAGTGGATGTTTTTGTGCTGGAGCTGTCCAGTTTTCAGTTGGACACCACCGATAATTTGCAGACCTTGGCCAGTGCTAATTTGAATGTCAGTGCCGATCATTTAGATCGCTATACCGATATGCTGGAATACGCCGATTCCAAACGACGTATTTACCGGCATACTCAGTTAGCGATTTATAATGCCGACGACGCCTTAACTAAACCGATTGATGCACAACTTAATACACCGCCGACATTAGCGCTGAGCTTAAAGGCAAACGATAGTGGTTATGGCGTGGTGACCTTACAGCAGCAACCTTGGTTATTGGTAGCCGGAGAACCCCTGTTACCTCTAACGGAAATGAGCTTGTTCGGTGAACACAATCAGTTTAATGCCTTTGCCGCGGCAGCCTTAGCGCTGGCTGCGGGTGCCAGCCGTGAGGCGATAGCCAGTACACTACGAAGTTTTAAAGGCTTACCGCATCGTTGTGAGTTGGTACTGCAGCAAAACGGCATTCGTTGGGTTAACGATTCAAAAGCCACCAATATTGGCGCCACTCTGGCGGCGCTGGCAGGCTTACGCAGTGGTGTTAGTGGCAACCTTATATTAATTGCCGGTGGCGATGCCAAAGGTGCCGATGTGCGTGAACTACAAACTGCACTGCAGCATGATGTGCAGCAACTGATTACACTGGGACAAGATGGCCCGGCCATAGCTGCTTTGAAGCCAGCCGCTATAGAGGTAAAAACTTTACAACAGGCCGTGCGTAAGGCCGCTGAGCTGGCGAAGCCGGGTGATATGGTGCTCTTATCGCCAGCTTGTGCCAGCCTGGATATGTTTAAAAGCTATGCCGATCGCGGTGAGCAGTTTGCCAAAGCCGTGAAGGAGCTGAAATAATGAAAGCTATTCTGCTTGGCGGCCGCTTTAATCCGTTACCCCGTTTTGATAGCTGGTGGCAAAGTAAAGATCAGGGCAACTATGACAGTGTGTTTTTAACCGTACTGCTCTTAGTGCTGGCTATCGGCTTTGTTATGGTGACTAGCGCCTCAATTCCGGTAGCAGAGCGGCTTTATGCTAATCCATTGTTTTTTACTTTCCGTCACCTGATCTATCTGACTATCGGTTTCTCTGCTGCCTATGTGGTGATGCGCTTACCCGTGAGTTTTTGGCATAACTACAATATGCAGTTGCTGTTTGCTGCCCTCATATTATTAGTTGCGGTACTGGTGTTTGGTCGCAATGTAAATGGTTCGACCCGCTGGTTGGCACTTGGTCCTATTAACGTTCAGGCTGCTGAGCCCGCTAAACTGTACTTTTTTGTATATCTCGCTAGTTATCTGGTCAGACGGCAGGAAGAAGTGCGGGACAACTTAATGGGTTTTATTAAACCATTAATTATGCTCTTTGTATTTGCAGTATTACTACTGATGCAGCCAGATTTAGGTACGGTAATCGTCATGTTTGCCACTGCGGTGGTTTTGCTGTTCTTAGCTGGGGCTAAGCTATGGCAATTTATTGCCTTAATGCTTACCGGTCTGGCCGCAGTTGGTGTGTTGATTTTTTACAGTGAATATCGCTGGCGCCGGGTTACGGCGTTTTTGGACCCTTGGGCGGATCCTTTCGGTAGCGGCTACCAGTTAACGCAATCACTGATGGCTTTTGGCCGCGGTGGTTGGTTTGGGCAAGGTTTGGGTAACAGTATTCAAAAACTGGAATATCTGCCCGAAGCCCATACCGATTTTATTATTGCGGTCATTGGCGAAGAGACTGGCTTTTTGGGGATCGCTGCCTTGTTAGGTTTGCTGTTTCTGCTGGTGTTCCGGGCGCTAATGATGGGCAACCGCGCGTTACAAAAGGGCATGAGCTTTCATGGCTTCTTGGCCTATGCTCTGGCGATTTGGATTGGTTTTCAAACCGCAGTGAATGCCGGTATGGCCAGTGGTATGTTGCCTACCAAGGGTATGACTTTGCCCTTCGTCAGTTACGGTGGTAGCAGCCTTATCATTATGCTGATGGCGGCTGCATTATTACTGCGTATCGATTTTGAGGTGCGGATGCAGGGCAAACAAGCTGTAAGCGGAGGCAAGCATGACTAAACCTCTGGCTCTGATTATGGCTGGTGGCACCGGTGGTCATATTTTTCCGGCCCAGGCGGTAGCTAAGGCGCTGAATGAAGCTGGTTGGGATATTGCCTGGCTGGGTACCGCAGATCGGATGGAAGCACGGCTGGTACCGCAGTTTGGTTGGTCGTTCTATCCCATTCAGGTTTCAGGGCTGCGGGGTAAAGGCTTACGCAATATGTTGGCGGCACCCGTTATGCTGCTGCGCTCTGTGTGGCAAGCCCGCAAGCTTATTAAGCAATTACGGCCTGCTTTAGTGCTGGGCTTTGGCGGCTACGCCAGTGGTCCGGGCGGCTTAGCTGCCTGGTTAGCAGGTGTGCCGCTACTTATTCACGAACAAAATGCCGTAGCGGGTAGCACCAATAAGCTGCTTGCCAAATTAGCTAAGAAAGTGCTGGTGGCGTTTCCGCAAGCCTTTGCCGGTTCTGTCAAGCAGTGTCTGGTAGGTAACCCGGTACGCAGTGAATTACTGAGCTGTCGGCAAAATCGGCCAGAAAATAGCGAACTGCGTATTTTGGTGATAGGCGGCAGTTTGGGCGCTAAAGCGTTAAATGAGCAATTACCCGGGCAATTTGCCATCTTGGCAGCGCAAGGGCCGATTGCTATTCGCCATCAAACCGGCGAAGCCATGTTAACTTCGGTGCAAGCAGCTTATCAGCCATTGCAGGATAGTGGGGTTACGGTAGCCGTTAGTGCTTTTATTACCGATATGGCAGCAGCCTATCGCTGGGCTGATGTGGTGGTATGTCGTGCTGGTGCGTCAACCGTAAGTGAAGTTGCTGCGGCTGGCTTAGCCGCTATTTTTGTACCGCTACCCTCAGCTATCGACGATCATCAAACGGCGAATGCCAAGAGTTTAACCGAATACCATGCGGGCTGGTTATTGCCACAAGGGCAATTAACCGAGCCTGGAATAGTGCCAATACTGGCACCATGTTTAAAAGATAAAAGTGTGCTGCAAGCGCGCGCAGAAAATGCCCGTAAGCAGGCACTCCATAATGCTACTGCAGAGGTAGTAGCCTTGTGTCGGCAAGTAACAGGACAAGCAGTATGATTACGACACCACAACAGAAAAAACTGGCGATGCGCCGAGTAGAACGCATTCACTTTGTTGGCATCGGTGGTGCTGGCATGGGCGGTATCGCCGAAGTGTTATTAAATGAAGGCTATAAAGTATCTGGCTCTGATATCGCACCTGGCGCTGTCACTGATCGGCTGCGTGGTTTAGGCGCGGAATTGTTTTTTGGGCATAGTGCCGAAAATATTAGTGGTGCCAGTGTGGTCGTGGTATCCAGTGCCATCAAAGCTGATAACGCTGAAGTGGCTGCGGCACGCGAAGCAAGAGTGCCGGTGGTACGCCGGGCGGAAATGCTGGGTGAGTTAATGCGTTTTCGCCATGGTATCGCTATTGCGGGTACTCACGGCAAAACCACCACCACTAGCTTAATGGCCTCTATTTTTGCTGAAGCGGGCACCGATCCTACTTTTGTGATTGGCGGTTTGCTGAACTCCGCCGGCTCCAATGCCCGACTGGGTGCTGGTCGTTATCTGATTGCTGAGGCAGATGAAAGTGATGCCTCTTTCCTGCATTTACAGCCGATGGCTACTGTCATTACCAATATTGAAGCGGATCATATGGACACCTATCAGGGTGACTTTGAAAAGCTGAAAGCAACCTATTTAGAATTTCTACATAATCTACCGTTTTACGGCATGGCGATAGTCTGTCTGGACGACCCGGTATTACGTGAGTTAATTCCACGCATTGGCCGCACTGTGCTGACTTACGGCTTTAGTGACGATGCTGATTACATGATTAGCGAGTTCAGCCAGCAAGGTACGCGCAGCCTGTTTCTGATTACCGATCCGCAGGGCAATCAGCGCGAAGTGAGCCTAAACCTGCCCGGTAAACACAACGCCCTGAATGCCACCGCAGCTTTTGCACTGGCACAGGATGAAGGTATCTCTGAGCAGGCAATTTTAGCGGCGCTGAGTAAGTTTGAAGGCATCGGTCGACGTTTTCAACAGTATGGTGAATTTGAAACCGGTCGTGGCAAGGTGCTGTTGCTCGATGATTATGGTCACCACCCAACCGAAGTGGCTGCTACGGTAGCCGCGGTACGCAATGCCTGGCCAGAACGGCGTTTAGTGATGTGTTATCAGCCGCATCGCTATACCCGCACCCGTGATCTATACGATGATTTTGCCAGAGTATTATCGGAAGTAGATGCTTTATTGCTGTTGGAAGTGTATTCGGCTGGTGAAGCACCGATAGCGGGTGCCGATAGCCGTAGTTTGGCGCGTTCTATTCGTGCCCGTGGTCAACTTGAACCTATTTATGTAGCGCAACCCGGTGATTTAGCGGCCAGCTTGGCTGAAGTGCTGCAAGAGGGGGATGTGGTCCTGACGCAGGGTGCTGGCAACATTGGCAGTTTAGTGAAGCAATTGGCCGTAATGCAGCTGGATATTGAACAGCTAAAAGCCACTAAGGGAGTCTCGCTATGAGTCAGTTCGGTAAAGTTGCAGTACTTTTTGGCGGTAACTCGGCCGAGCGAGAGGTGTCGTTGCGCTCTGGTAAAGCCGTGTTAAATGCCTTACTTGAGGCTGGCGTTGACGCTTTTGCGTTTGATCCCAAAGCGCAGCCCTTAAGCAGTTTACAGGCCGACCAGGTATTTATTGTGCTGCATGGCCGTGGTGGTGAAGACGGCACTATGCAAGGCGCCTTGCAATTGCTGGGCTTGCCTTATACCGGTAGCGGGGTGCTGGGCTCAGCATTGGCTATGGATAAAATTCGTTGTAAGTGGTTGTTTCAGGCGCAGGGTTTGCCTACGGCGCCTTTCCTGGTTGCCAGGCCTGGTGATACTGATTATGCCGCCATGTTAGCGCAGTTAGGCGGCAAGGTGATGGTAAAACCGGCCAATGAAGGCTCCAGTATCGGCATGAGTGCGGCGACAACAGCAGAGGAATTGGCCGCGGCGATTGCCACGGCGCATCAATATGATCAGGAAGTGCTGCTGGAACGCTGGATTAATGGCCGTGAATTTACCATTGCGGTGTTAAATGACGAAGTATTACCGATAGTGGAAATGCGTACACCACGCGCTTTTTATGATTATGAAGCCAAATATCAGGCGAATAGCACGGAGTATTTATGCCCTGCACCTTTAACTGCTGAGTTAACCGGTGCGATGCAAGCAACGGCATTGGCAGCCTTTAAGGCGGTAGGTGCCAGCGGTTGGGGCCGGGTAGATTTAATGCTGGATCAACAAGGGCAGCATTACCTGCTGGAGGTTAACACCGTGCCGGGTATGACTGAAAAATCCTTAGTGCCGATGGCCGCGAAAGCCGCAGGTTACAGTTTTCAACAATTGGTGCTGGCGATTTTAGACCAGGCCGGGCCAGCGCGGAGCTGAAATGACTGCGCAGCCAGCCGTTCAGCCAACGCAAAGCCGGGCCGCTTTTATTAGTGGTGTAGTATTTTTCGGTTTTTCGCTGCTGTTTTTAGGTTATTTGAGCTGGCAATTGGTGCATTGGGTGCAGGATCAGCAAAGTGCACCGATATCGCAAGTAAAGCTGTATGGCAACTTCCAGCACCTGGATGCGCCAGCGTTACAGCAGCGCTTGCAGCAGGAATATGTGGGTAATTTTTTTACAGTAAATGTGGATCAGGTGCAGCAGTTCCTGCATCAGCAACACTGGGTGTATCAGGTGGCCGTGCGCAAACAATGGCCTGATACGCTGGTGGTGGTGGTAACAGAGCAGCAACCGGTCGCGGTATGGAATGCCGAGCAACTTATCAATAAAAAAGGGGAAGTGTTTAGTGCCCCGCTAGAACAGTTGCAAGGTGTATTACCCCTGTTATACGGGCCAGTCGGCACCGAGCAGGATGCCCTGAACATGTTCAGTAATATGCAGCAATTGTTACAGCTACACGATTTTAATGTGCGCAAGGTTTGGTTAACTGAGCGCTTTGCCTGGCGGTTAGAGCTGGCAGATGGCCTGCTGTTACAAGTAGGTCGGGAAGATACCTTAAAACGGTTACAGCGTTTTGTTGAGCTGTACCCGAAAATGCAACAACATAATGCAGCCGGGATGGCTGAAGTGGATTTACGTTACGACACGGGTATTGCCGTGCGCTATGCAACAACAGACACAAAGAGAAAAACATGACTAAGTCGTTAGAGCGGGATTTGATTGTTGGCCTGGATATCGGCACTGCCCAGATAAAAGCAGTGGTCGGTGAAATTACAGCAGACAACCAACTAAGCATAGTTGGCGTGGGTAGTCATGCCTCCCGCGGTATGGATAAAGGCGGGGTAAATGATCTGAATCTGGTGGTGCAGGCAGTACAGCGGGCAATTAACGAAGCCGAATTGATGGCCGATTGTCAGGTGTCGTCGGTTTACCTCGGTATTACCGGCAAACATATCCGTTGTCAGAATGAAAGCGGCATGGTGCCTATAAATGATACTGAAGTCACCAATGAAGACGTAGCAAATGTGATCCATGCGGCGAAATCGGTGCCCATTTCGGCGGAGCGGCGCATGTTACATGTACTGCCACAGGAGTTTTCGGTCGATATGCAAGAAGGCATTAAAAGCCCGGTGGGCATGTCTGGTGTGCGGATGGAAGCCAAAGCCCACATTATTACCTGTGCTAACGATATGGCAAAGAATATCGAAAAATGTGTAGAGCGTTGTGGCTTGCATGTTGACCAGCTGATTTTTTCCTCGTTTGCGTCCAGCTATGCGGTGCTAACTGATGATGAAAAAGAGCTGGGTGTCTGTGTGGTTGATATTGGTGGTGGCACTATCGATATCTCTATTTTTACCAACGGTGCGTTGCGCCACACTGCCGTTATTCCGGTCGCGGGAAATCAGGTTACCAGCGATATTGCTAAAATCTTCCGCACACCGCTGAGCCATGCTGAAGATATTAAAGTGCAATATGCTTGTGCACTGCGCAGCATGGTAGGCAAGGAAGAAAGCATAGAAGTACCAAGCGTTGGTGGCCGAGCAGCACGTTCAATGTCGCGCCATACGCTAGCTGAAGTGGTAGAGCCACGTTATCAGGAATTATTTGAACTGGTGCAAGAAGAGATTCGCTCCAGTGGTTTAGAAGAACAGATTGCTGCCGGTTTAGTGTTAACCGGCGGTACGGCGAAAATGGAAGGTGCGGTCGAGTTTGCCGAGGATATCTTTCAAATGCCGGTACGCCTTGGCTATCCAATGCATATTACCGGTTTAAGAGAATACGTAAATGACCCGGCGTATGCCAGTGTCATTGGTTTGTTGCTATATGGCAAAGATGTGCGCAGCCAACATAAGGCCGCAGGTCAAAGCCGGGATCCAGTGAGCAGTTTTTTCAAGAAAATTAGCAGCTGGTTTAATGGTCAGTTTTAAGTAAGCGTAAAAACGGAGAGAGAGCTATGTTTGAGTTAATGGAAAACCACAGCGAAGAAGCTGTAATTAAAGTAATAGGGGTTGGCGGTGGCGGCGGTAACGCTGTTGAATATATGGTCGCCAGCAATATTGAAGGTGTAGAGTTTGTTGCCGCCAATACGGATGCTCAGGCACTACGCAATTCTTCTGCTAATGTCACTTTGCAACTGGGTGCCAGTGTTACTAAAGGCTTAGGTGCCGGGGCCAATCCAGAGATTGGACGGCGGTCAGCAGAAGAAGATCGTGAAACCATCAAGAAAACGCTGCAAGGCGCTGATATGATCTTTATTGCTGCCGGTATGGGCGGTGGTACCGGTACAGGTGCAGCTCCTATCGTGGCTGAAGTGGCGAAAGAGTTAGGTATTCTAACGGTGGCGGTTGTGACTAAGCCTTTCCCGTTTGAGGGTAAAAAGCGTACTGCTTACGCCGATGAAGGTATTCTGGAGTTGAGCAAGCATGTTGACTCGCTGATTACTATTCCTAACGACAAGTTATTAAAAGTGTTAGGTAAAGGCACCAGCTTGCTGGATGCGTTCAAAGCTGCAAACAATGTGTTACTGGGAGCCGTGCAGGGCATCGCAGAACTGATTACCCGTCCAGGCCTAATTAACGTAGACTTTGCTGACGTACGTACTGTTATGTCTGAAATGGGTACTGCCATGATGGGTACTGGCCGCGCCAGTGGTCCGGATCGGGCAGAGGAAGCGGCTGAACAGGCGATTTCCAGCCCACTGTTAGAAGATATCGATCTGTCCGGTGCCAAAGGTATTTTGGTGAATATTACCGCCGGTTTAGATATCAGTATTGAAGAATTTGAGATCGTGGGTAATGCGGTTAAAGCCTTTGCTTCAGAAAATGCAACAGTGGTAGTGGGTGCAGTTATTGACCCTGAGATGCATGATGAGTTGCGTGTTACGGTAGTGGCGACCGGTATTGGTGCTGATCGTCGGCCAGATATCAGTTTGGTACCAACGCACAGAGTTGAACCTGTAACGACCAGTTATGTCCAACATGGTAATGCCGTACGGCAAACTGCGCCGGTGAATGCTGTTCAGCGTGAGGAGTTGCCACAGGCTAAACCTCAAGCAGAAGCTAAAGGTGGCATTGATATTTTTGATATCCCGGCGTTTTTGCGTAAGCAGGCAGACTAAGCTCTGCCGCTTAGCGGCAGCGTGTTAAGGTAGTAGCGGCAACAGGTGCAATTCATCTGCGGTTAAGCTATTATTTGGCATGCTGTTAGTTGGCTTAGCGAGTAGCTTATGCTATTCTTCGCGCCCGTTTATCGTTGCTTACTAATTGAGCAGGAAAAACTTATGATTAAACAACGGACCATCAACCACACTGTCACTACTGTAGGTGTTGGGTTACACAAAGGTGAAAAGGTAACGCTTACTCTCCGGCCTGCACCTGACAATACGGGTATCGTATTTCGTCGTGTCGACTTAACCCCGGTTGTTGACTTTAAGATCACCCCTTCATTAGTGGGTGATACCGTGATGTGTACCTGTTTAATTAATGAACAGGGCGTGCGCCTGTCAACGACTGAACATTTAATGGCTGCCATTGCTGGCTTAGGCATTGATAACTTAGTGATTGACGTTGATGCACCAGAAATTCCGATTATGGATGGTAGTGCCAATCCATTCGTCTATTTATTGTTAGAAGCCGGTATTGCCGAACAACGTTTAGCGAAAAAATTTATTCGCATCAAACGGGCGGTGCGGGTGGAAGACGGCGATAAATGGGCTGAGTTTAAGCCTTATAACGGCTTTAAACTGGACTTTGCCATCAGCTTTAATCATCCGGTGATTTCCGAAACCTCGCAGCATGTGGTTATGGAGTTCTCCGCGGCCAGCTTTATTAAAGAAATCAGTCGCGCTCGTACCTTTGGCTTCCTGCACGAAGTTGAATTTTTGCGGGCGAACAATCTGGCACTAGGTGGCAGCATGGATAATGCTGTGGTACTAGATGAATTCCGCGTGCTAAACCAAGATGGGTTACGCTATGAAGACGAATTTATCAAACACAAGATCCTGGATGCTATTGGCGATCTCTATATGGCGGGTTACAGCATTTTAGGTGAGTTTTGCTCGTTTAAAACGGGGCATGCTCTCAATAACCAATTATTGGGTGCTGTGCTGGCCAATCAGGAAAACTGGGAATTTGTCACCTTTGAAGATAAAGCAGAGATGCCAATCTCCTTCCTTGCCCCACAGTTAGCATAGTTAATCATCTTCTTAAAAAAGCCGCTTAGCGGCTTTTTTTATGCCTCACAAACTTATCCACCGCACTCCGACACCGACTCTGACACCTCACTTGGTTATAAACAAGATATCCACAGATTTATCCACTGCACTCTGACATCGTGTTGGAATAGGTTATTTTAGAAGGCGCTGCAAGGCTTGTTGTACTGGGCCATCGGTTTGGTTGGCGGCTTGTTGTAACTTAGCGCGGGTATCCTCGCTCATATTGGCAACATAGGGTTTGGTGGGGGCTTCTTGCACCATCAATGGGGTGTTTTGACCATTTGGTGATACTTCAATATCAATCCCGGCTAAATCAGGCAAGATTTTTCTGCGAAAATTGTCTAGAATGGCATCGCGTTGCATTTTCAGGCGGGTAGCCCAGGCAGCAGAGCTGCACAGAATCACGGCCCGGCCATCTTTAATGGTCGCTACCTGACAAAAGCTTAATTGTGACAGTTGCAAGATCTGACAAAGCTCAGCATTCAGCTGAGATACGTGCTGGTGCTGTCGCTGCACGCCAGCAAGCGGGCTTTGGCCGAACAACTTGGCTAAATCTTCCGGTTTGTGGCTGTAACGTTTCATCAGCTATTAACCTGTTATGACTAAGATGATGGCTAACAAAGTGTAACAGTTTTTCTGTACAGGCAGTAGCGCTAGCCTCTTGAAAGCAGGATAATTCAGCACCATATCCTGTTAACTTTTACAATTATTATAATACTGGCATGGCCAGGGCTGCATAGCAGTTTTAACTTAAATGGTATCTGGATAATGTTTGGAAAACTTTTTGCCAAATTAGTTGGTAGCCGTAATGACCGTTTCTTAAAAAAACTAAAAAAGCAGGTGCAGCAAATCAATGCACTGGAAGCTGAATATGAAAAGCTGAGTGACGAACAACTAAAAAATAAGACCAGCGAATTTAAGCAACGGGTTAAAGATGGCGCCAGTCTGGATGACATTCTAGCTGAAGCCTTTGCCACGGTACGTGAAGCCAGTAAACGTGTGTTTAATATGCGGCACTTTGATGTGCAATTGAAAGGCGGTATGGTGCTGCATCAGGGTAAGATATCTGAAATGCGCACCGGTGAAGGTAAAACCTTAACGGCTACATTACCAGCGTACCTAAATGCGTTAAGTGGCAAGTCTGTGCATGTTATTACTGTTAACGATTACTTGGCGAAACGTGATGCCCAAACTAATGAACCGCTGTTTAGCTTCTTAGGGTTAACCGTGGGCGTGAATATTCCCGGTTTAGCGCACCCTGAAAAACAACAGGCTTATGCTGCCGATATTACCTACGGCACCAACAACGAATTTGGTTTTGATTATCTACGCGACAATATGGCATTCTCGCCGCAAGACCGCGTACAGCGCGATCTAGCCTTTGCTATTATCGATGAAGTGGACTCTATCTTAATCGATGAGGCCCGCACGCCACTAATCATCTCTGGCCCGGCGGAAGACAGTTCTGAACTCTACAAGAAAATTAATCTGCTAGTGCCTGAGCTGCAAAAGCAGGAAAAAGAAGATGAAGAAGGTAAACATGGCGATGGCCACTTTACCGTTGATGAGAAAGCCCGTCAGGTTTATCTGACTGAGCAAGGACAGATTAAAGTAGAAGAAATGCTGCGTGAGCGCGGCATGATCGCAGAGAGTGATACCTTATTTTCTGCGGCTAATATTACCCTGTTACACCACGTATATGCCGCGCTGCGCGCGCATCAGTTGTTTAAACGCGATGTCGACTACGTTGTGAAAGAGGGCGAGATCGTTATCGTTGATGAACATACCGGCCGCACTATGGAAGGGCGTCGCTGGTCAGAAGGCTTACACCAGGCGGTAGAAGCAAAAGAAGGTGTCCGTATTCAAAACGAAAACCAGACACTGGCATCGATTACCTTCCAAAACTATTTCCGTTTATATGACAAACTGGCGGGTATGACGGGTACTGCCGATACTGAAGCCTTTGAGTTTCAACAAATTTATGGCTTAGAAACCATTGTAGTACCAACCAATAAGCCTATGGTACGGCAAGATCTGGCCGATTTAGTCTACTTAACGGCTGAAGATAAATATAACGCTATTATCGAAGATATTCAAAAAGCCCGTGATGCAGGTCGCCCTGTGTTGGTGGGTACCGCGTCAATCGAAAGCTCTGAGTATCTTTCCGGTTTATTAAACAAAGCTAAGATTAAACATCAGGTATTAAACGCCAAGTTTCACGCTAACGAAGCACAAATTATTGCCGACGCGGGTCGCCCGGGTACCGTTACTATCGCCACGAATATGGCCGGTCGTGGTACCGACATTGTGCTTGGCGGTAGTTTACAGTCTGAGCTAAAAGCACTGGGTGCTGATGTTGATGAAGCCTCCATTGCTGCGGCGAAAGCCGATTGGCAACAACGGCATGATGCGGTTATTGCTGCTGGCGGCTTGCACATAATTGGTACAGAGCGGCATGAATCGCGCCGTATCGATAACCAGTTACGTGGTCGCGCCGGCCGACAAGGGGATCCGGGTATTTCACGGTTTTACTTATCGCTGGACGATGCGTTAATGCGGATCTTCGCCTCCGACAGGATGGCAGGTATGATGCGTCGTTTAGGTATGGCACCGGGTGAGGCAATAGAGCATCCGTGGGTTAGCCGCGCTATTGAAAACGCACAGCGTAAAGTAGAAGCGCGTAACTTTGATATCCGTAAACAACTGCTTGAATTTGATGATGTTGCTAACGACCAGCGTAAGGTTATTTACGAGCAACGGAATGACCTACTGGATGCGACTGATATCAGCGATACCATCCACGCGATTCGTGCAGACGTGGTTGAAAATGTGATCAACGATTACATCCCACCACAATCGCTGGATGAAATGTGGGATATTCCGGGTCTTGAGCAACGCTTGCAAGCCGACTTCGGGGTAGAGCTACCGGTAGGCCAGTGGCTAAAAGAAGATAACAAGCTATTCGAAGAAAAACTGCGTGAACGTATTCAACAAGATGTAGCGGCTGCTTATGGTTTAAAAGAACAGATGGTGGGGACGCAGGTGCTGCGTCAGTTCGAAAAAGCTATTATGTTGCAGAGTTTGGACACGCATTGGAAAGAGCATTTAGCGGCAATGGACCATCTGCGTCAGGGGATTAATCTACGCGGTTATGCCCAGAAAAATCCGAAGCAAGAATATAAACGCGAAGCCTTTGAGTTGTTTTCAAACATGCTGGACGCACTGAAACTGGATGTGATTGGCGTACTAAGCCGTGTGCAGGTTAGAGCGGCGGAAGATGTTGAAGCAGTGGAAGAGCAACGCCGGAAAGCTGATAGCGTGCCACACAGCTATCAACACGAAGAGGCTGAGCAAGTTGGTGGCGAATTACCACCAGGGGTACAAAATACCGGGCCGGTATTACGTGATGGTGCAAAAGTCGGCCGTAATGATCTTTGTCCTTGTGGTTCAGGTAAGAAGTATAAACACTGCCATGGTCAACTCAGCTAAACCCAAGCTGCATGTCGCAGTAGGGGTCATTTTGCGCCAGCAACAGGTACTGTTGGCGCTACGCCATGCCAACCAACATCAGGGCGATAAGTGGGAGTTCCCCGGTGGGAAGTTAGAGCAAGGCGAGGCTGTAGAGGTCGCATTGAAGCGAGAGCTACATGAAGAGTTGGCAATAGAGGTCACTGCTTGCCAACCATTAATGCAGTTAAATTACGATTACCCAGAGCGTTCGGTATTGCTGGATATCTGGCTGGTAACTGCTTTTAGCGGCGAGCCGCAGGGCGTTGAAGGGCAGCCGTTGCAGTGGGTCGATATTGCAACGCTGCATCAGTTGACCTTTCCAGATGCTAACCAGCCGATTGTTGCTCGTTTACAACAAGACTTTACTCTTTAAAAAACTTGTTGTCCTGTTGCAGCATATCCTGCTCTAGCTCGGCCAGATACTCTTCCGATAACTGCTGATCAATCGGCAGTTTATCCGGGATACGGTGATTTTCTGCAGCCCAATCACCTAAATCAATCAGTTTACAACGTTCACTACAAAACGGCCGAAATACCGATTCTACCCCCCAAACCACATCTTTTTCGCAAACCGGACATTTTACTGTTACAGACACAAGGCACTCCGCTTAATCAAGGCGTATTTTTATTAAGGTAAATTGTAACAGATAAGCAGCACCAATGTTTAGCTGCAGGCGCAGCTTGAGAGCGGTTTAACAGCAGGCCAACTGAAAGCTGACTGCGTCGCCACAGGCGCTACGGCCATCTTGCTCGGAGAGTTGCATAAAACGAATGGCATAGCGGTAACGGTTACCACTTACCGTTGGGAAGGAGCAACAACTGTGGCTATATTTAATTCTCAACAGTTCAAACTGCTCAGCATTTTGTTGATAGAAACCATTATCAGTATAAACTTCGCTAAATTGGCCGCGTTCCCGAATAAAACTTAGTACAAATTGAATGGCTTGCTCAGTTAACTGTAACTGCGCTAACCATTCAGCTTGTTGCTGTTGTCGCTCCATTGCTGGCAGAGCTAGCCAGTATTGCAACTGTGGCATATCAAAGTAACAACAGCCGCCAGGGAGTGCAAAACGTTGTCGCAGTGGTGCTAAAAATTTATCGTCTTTCAGGTTGTTTATCAGTTTACCGCTGCGTAGTAGTTCACTTTGTAAACGTAAGGCTTGCTGTAGCATGAGTTGTAGCTTTTTGTCGGAGACTGAAGGATGCTGTGACCAGCGCACCAGTTGACTTTCGCAGCGCTCAACGTCTTTGATCAGATCTGGGCGGACATCGTTGCGTTCAAGCGCATCGATAAGCGCAAACAGGGTACTGAAAAAGCTCAGTTGCTGTGCTTCATTAGTCAGATCTTGCAGTGAGTTTAATTGCGTAAAAAGGTGCTCTATCCGCAGATAGCTGCGGATTTTTTCATTAAGCGGATGTTCGTAAATTATCTCAGCAGTCATTACTGCTCTTTGTCTGTCATTGTTACACTTAGTTCAAGATATTTTTGATGTAAATGTTGAATCTGGCTGGCAAGTTGTGCGGCAGTGCCATTATTGTCGATAACATCATCGGCTAATGCCAGCCGCTGCTGTCGACTAAACTGCGCAGCCATAATGGCTTTAACTTGCTCAGCACTATTATGATCTCGCTTGGTGGTGCGGGCGAGTTGAGTTTGCTCGCTAACATCGATCACCAGAACTCGCTGTACCAGTTTGTGTAAGCCATTTTCCAGCAATAATGGCGCAACGAGTAAGGTATAAGGTGTTTGGCTTGCGGCAAGTTGCAATAACATTTCTTGGCGAATGGCCGGATGCAACAACGATTCAAGCCAGTGTTTAGCCGCTGGGTCCTGAAAAATCAGTTGCCGTAAGGCTGCGCGATTTAATTGGCCATCGGCTAGCAGCAGTTCTGCACCAAGTGTGGTACCAAATTTAGCTTGAATAGCGGCTAAAGCGGCAGTACCAGGCGCAACCACTTCTCGGGCGACGATATCGGCATCAACATAGTTTGCCCCTAGTTGCTTAAACTGTTCTGCTACCGTGCTTTTACCACTGCCAATACCACCGGTTAGACCAATTAACAGGGTTTTTATTGTTGGGGTATTCATAAGCCAAGGTAGCGCAGATAAGCGCCCGTTAGCTGTTCGCCCCAGAGCATGGCAATCCAGCCAGCTGCAGCAATATAAGGGCCAAATGGGATGGGTGTCGCTTTATCTTTTCCTTGAATCGCCAGCATGCTGGCACCGAGAATGGCACCTACTAACGATGAAAGCAGAATGATCAGGGGCAGCTGTTGCCAACCGAGCAGGGCGCCAAAAATAGCCAGTAGTTTAAAGTCGCCATAGCCCATACCTTCTTTACCGGTGAGCAGCTTAAAAGCCCAATAAACTGACCACAAGCTGAGGTAGCCTGCCGCAGCACCAATAATGGCCTGGGCTGGAGTGACTAACGCCGTTTCTGTTAAGCTAAACAGTAATACTAGCCACAACAATGGCAGGGTGAGTTGGTCGGGTAACAGCATTTTATCAATATCGATAAAGCTTAATGCAATTAAGCCCCAACTTAAGAAAATCAACAAGGCTGCTGTCAGGGTCGGCCCCTGCTGCCAGGCGATAACGGCAGAGAGTATCGCAGTTAGTAGCTCTACCGCAGGGTAGCGCAAGCTAATGGCCGTGTGACAGTGACGACAGCGGCCTTTCAGGAGTAACCAACTCACCACTGGGATATTGTCGTAGGCGGCAATCGGATTATGACAATGCGGGCAAGCAGAACGCGGTACGGCCAAATTAAAAGGTGCTGGGCTGCCAGATGCTTGTGTGGGTTGAAAGTAAGCCTGAAACTCCGTTTGCCACTCACGCTCCATCATTATGGGTAACCGATAAATCAGCACATTTAAAAAACTGCCGATAACTAAACTAAACACGGCTACTAAGCCAATAAACAGCCAAGGCATTTGCTGAAACAGGGTCACAAGATCGATCATCCGACAATATTTCCTAATTGGAAGATAGGCAGGTACATGGCAATAATCAAACCACCGATAATAACCCCCAATACCGCCATAATTAGCGGCTCTAATAAGGCGGTTAAGCCGTCAACAGCATCATCAACCTCTTGCTCATAAATATTAGCCACCTTACCTAACATGCTATCAAGCGAGCCCGATTCCTCGCCTATTGCCACCATTTGGATGACCATTTCTGGGAAACGGTCGGTTTGTTTCATCGAAAAGTGCATCTGATTACCTGAAGACACTTCATCCCTTACTCCCATAATTGCATTCTTATAAATCTCGTTACCTGCGGCACCCGCTGACGATTCTAATGCTTCAATAAGCGGCACCCCGGCCGCAAAGGTGGTAGAAAGTGTCCTGGCATAGCGTGCTACTGCTGCTTTATTTAAAATATTGCCGATAACGGGTGCTTTTAATAGTAGAGCATCAGCAGCGGTTCGAAATTGCAAATTACTGCGGTAGGCTTTAGCTGTCAGCACGCCAGCTAAGATTATTATGCCTAATACCAGCCACCAATATTGTTGCATTAATTCAGAAATGCCTAGTACAAACAAGGTAAAAGCCGGCAACTCTGCACCGAAGCTACCAAAAATTTCAGCGAATTGCGGCACTACAAAAATAAGTAAGATAGAGGTAACAATGCCAGCGATAACCAGTACCGCTGCTGGATAGAACATGGCTTTTTTAATTTTTGATTTTAATGCTTCGGCCTTTTCTTTATAGATGGCTATGCGATCAAAGATCCGATCTAACGCACCAGATTGTTCGCCAGATTTAACTAGGTCACAGTATAAATCATCAAAATATTTAGGGTGTTCACGCAAAGTATCCGACAGCGGTAACCCCGCTTGAATTTTCACGGAAATTTTTTGCATTAACTCCCGCTGGCTTTTATTGTCCGAGCCATTAGCTATTAAATCGATCGATTGTACCAAGGGTACGCCAGCACCCAGCATGGTGGCAATTTGCCGCGTAACAATAGCAATATCGGCGGCGGTAATACGTTTGCCATCACCAAATAATGAGCGGGGCTTTTTCTTTACGCCGGAGGGGGTAACACCTTGCTGTCGTAACAGTGCCTTGGCTTCGGCAATACTGGTGGCTTTAATTTCGCCTGACTTACGATCACCTTTGCGGTTAATACCTTTGTAAGTGAATATTTGCAGCTCTTTTATTTTAAACTTATGTGTCTGCGCCATTCGTTATTATCCTTTGGTTACCCGGTTTACTTCAGCAAGGCTGGTTAGCCCTGACGCTGCTTTAATTAAACCAGACTGGCGTAGATTATGAATACCTTCGTGTTGCGCCTGGCTGGCAATATCCAGTGAATTACCATTCTCCATAATAATATCAGCCATCTTTGGACTAATGGGCATTACCTCGTAAATACCAACCCGCCCCTTATAGCCATTAGTACAGTATTCACAACCCACTGGCTTAAAGATGGTAATGCTCTCAAGCTGATCTTCACGGAACCCCTGGCGCAGTAGCTCTGCATGAGGAATATCCTCTTGTTTTTTACATTTCGGGCAAAGCCTACGAGCCAAACGCTGCGCAATAATCAGTGACACAGAGCTGGCAACGTTGTAGGCAGGCACTCCCATATTCAGCAAACGCGTTAGTGTTTCCGGGGCGGAATTGGTATGCAGAGTAGATAATACTAAGTGCCCGGTTTGAGCGGCTTTAATGGCTATCTCTGCTGTTTCAAGGTCACGAATTTCGCCCACCATTACGACGTCAGGATCTTGGCGTAAAAAGGCTTTTAACGCAGAGGCGAAGGTTAAGCCTGCTCTGGGGTTAACTTGCACCTGATTCACCCCAGGTAAATTAATCTCCACTGGATCTTCGGCAGTAGAGATATTGGTTTCTTCGGTGTTTAGGATAGCTAAACCAGTATAGAGTGAGACAGTTTTACCACTACCAGTAGGGCCTGTAACCAGAATCATCCCCTGCGGTTGTGATAAGGCATCCATGTAACGCTGTTTTTGTTCTGGTTCATAACCCAGCACATCAATCCCGAGCATGGCGCTGTCAGAATCAAGGATCCGCATAACAATCTTTTCACCCCACAAGGTAGGTAGGGTGCTGACCCGAAAATCAATAGACTTTTTCGCTGATAATTTTAGTTTAATCCGGCCATCTTGCGGCACCCGCTTTTCGGCGATATCTAACCGCGACATCACTTTTAGCCGCGCCGATAAGCGGGTAGACAACGCAACCGGCGGGCTGGCAACTTCATGTAAAATACCATCTATCCGAAAGCGGATCCGGTATTGTTTCTCATAGGGTTCAAAGTGTAGATCTGATGCCCCTTTGCGAATGGCGTCCAGCAATATTTTATTGATAAAGGTAATGATCGGTTGATCTTCTTTATCGGGTAGCATCGAGACAGATTCTTCCGTGTCATCTTCGACCACACCCATGGCGGTTAAATCCCACTCACCGTCACCATGACCGAGGCTGTCATAGGCATTTTCAAACAGCTTATCCAACAATCTGTGCAATTTATCGTACTGCACCACCACGATTTCTGCGTTTAAACCGGCATTAAACTCAAAATCTTCAATAGCAGCGATATTGGTTGGATCAACCACGGCCAGATGCATGGTACGGCCACGTTTGCTCAGGGGCAGCATGTCGCTTTTACGCGTGAGTTTTTCGTTACGCAGTTCATCTGGGATCGAGGCGGGGTTAAAATATTCTAAATCTAACGTCAGATGCTGACTAATACTGGCTGCAGCTTCTGCCAGTTGCTGTGCAGCAATGAGTTTTTCAGTAATCAACAATTCAGGTAAAGTCCTGTATTGCCGACCTTTTTCATTTATCAGCCGCAGTGCTTTATCGCCATCAATAAAACTTTGCTGGATCAAGATCTTAAGTAAGGTAGATTTACTGTTAACCGCCATAAGGGCTATTTATCCTGGGCAAGTGTTCAGTTCAGATGATACCAAGATTATGCCACTATCCCTTATATATTCAAGGTTTAACGGTGTTAATGATCAGAACTATGGTTTTATCGTTTAGTTTAATTGATGGTGCGCTTGGTTAGTGTTTACATAGGCATTAGATACGCATTTATGTTACAAAAAGGATGTTTATAAATAATTAATTTATTAGCTATGTTGCAAGTGTTAACTATGATCTTATTCGTAATATAGTTATAAAAATCAAGTTTTTGTTTCTGGCTGGCTTGAATTGATTTATGATCGCACCTGTTTTTTATGCTATTGCGACCAGTATTGTGTGTTTAGCTACCGGGCTAGACGCTTTTGGGTGAGTTATTAAATATGACCGTTCCAGGTAAGTTACACTCAGGCTTTTCTTTAATAGAGCTATTAATTGTTATTGTCATTTTAGGTATTTTAGCGGCGATAGTGTACCCATCTTATACCCAGCATGTGGTCAATGCCCGCCAGACGGATGCACAACAGTATTTATTAGAGCAAGCCAATCTGCTTGAGCGGCGCTACGCTTCGCAGGGCGTCTATCCGCAAGCAACAGCGTTAACCCTTAAAAACTCTGATTATTACAGCTTTAGTTATCAACGGCTGGCGGTAGATCAATTTCAACTTTCGGCTGCGCCAACCAGCCTTCAACAAAAAAGTAAGTGCGGTACACTGACGATTGATCAGTCTGGTGCCACCGGTGCCGCTGACGCAGGCTGCTGGCGAGAATAGTTGATGAATATAAAGCAGGGTTTTACATTATTAGAGCTAATGGTTGTTTTACTGATCGTGGTTATCGCCATTGGTATGGCTGCGCCTTCGTACCGACAGTTTGTACAGCAAGAAAGACATGTTAAAGCGGTTAATTCACTGCAATCACTCTATAAGTATGCTCGGAGTGAGGCAGTAAAGCGTGAGACCATAATCAATATTGGCCTGAGCAATAGGCAACTTCAGGTGTTATTACCCTCTGAGCAAAATCGTGTTTTGCGCAGCTACGCTTTACCAGCGGAGAGTACTGGCATTCATTTGAGCGGATTTAGCACCGTTACGGTGGAGCCACGAGGTACCGTAAGTGCGCAATCGAACTGGAATATTGCAGATAGTCAAGGCGTAGCGTCTGCGCGTTGTGTGCAAATTCTGTTGAGTGGACAGCTATTAATTGCAAAGGGTAGTTGTGCGAATAGTTAATAATTATATAAGGAGCCAAGGCGGTTTTAGTCTGATCGAGGTCCTTGTGGCTTTTATCGTCGCCGCTATCGCACTCCTCGGTTTAGCCGGTGCGCAAATTAAAGCATTACAATTCGCGACAGACAGCTTGCGCTACACCGTTGCTACGGTAGAAGCTAGTAATATTCAAGAACGGATCTGGCCTAACTTGTGCTCGTATCAACAAGGTCTAGAGCCAGAAGCGGCTGAGTTACTTAGTGAAATCGCTGATGGTGCTATTTATCAATACACCTTACCGTCCAATTATTTATTCAGCTCATCTCCCTATACGGGCAGTGCGGCCCCGGCGTTACCTGCAGACTTTATTTTAACGGTCAGTTGGAGTGATGCCCGACAAGCTGATGCTGCTCAAGCCAATCAAGTTACTGTGTCGAGTAGCTTCCCCTGGCTTCGCAACGGTAATCCGGATGGTTGTTTGTGAGTCATTTACAGCGACAAGCGGGTTTGACTTTAGTAGAGCTTATGATTGCGATCACGCTAACTGTGTTGCTAGTAAGTGGGATCGCCGGTGCTTATTTGACGATTAAAATGTCTGTGCGGCAGGTTGAAGCGCTAGAAAATGCCCAGGAAGTGATTCGTGGTGCCCATAGTATTTTTAGTCGCAGTATTAAACGTGCTTCAGCAGTACAACTGCACTCTGATACGGCAATTGAGCTTAGTTTTCAGAATGAGCAGGCTGATATGCTGGCGTGTAATAATAGTGCTCCAGTTGGGGCTTTTACAGAAGTCTATCGTTTACAAGGTAATCAGTTACTGTGTGATTATGGTACGAGTTCGGTCATCTTACTTGCTGGTATTGAGGCGCTCAGCTTTAGTCTACGTGCCGATGTTCAAACCGGCACCGATACCCTGTTAATTATGTTGCTGGCACCGCGAGGACTGCCTGAAAACTTCCAGCAGTCAGGTATGACGCAGCCAGCTGTACGACTCGATTTTGCATTAAAATCGGTTATTTTACAGTGGGCTACCTGATATGAAATACAATTTCAACCAACAGCAGGGAATGTCGTTAGTGGTGGTCGTTATGCTGACGGCTATTGCCTCATTGCTGGTTTTTACGGTACTAAACAATACTGTATCGCAAAGCCGGATGAGCGGTAACTTTCAAAAGGCCATCAATGCGGAGTATCAAGCCGATAAAGCGATCTACGATGCCTATCATAAACTAAACCAAGCGATAACGACTAATCCAGAAATTAGTGATGCAGCATTAGCTGAGTATGCCCTTATTGGCAAAACGCCAAGTCATGATAGTCGTTATTACAGTACCTCAGCTTTGTCTCTGGCAGAGGGACGATTAAATGTCACTAGTCAGGGCTATTTTTATCATGACAGTGCAAGTCGTAACGGTGTCTTATTAAAGCGTCTTTATAGCTCAACTTCAGATGAAACTCCGGTCGGTCCGGTATCTCCTTTTGGCTATGGTTTGGTAGGGTGTTCGGGCGTAGCGCTAGGAGGCAGTGGTACTATTAGCAGTTTCCACTCACAGGGAAAAGACTATGATAGTCCAGTATTAGTGAAAACTTACCTAAATGGTGATGTTACTATCCCCGGTGGCACAGCCATTCAAGGCGATCTGCTGGTGACGGGCAAAGTCACTTTCTCAGGTTCCGGAGCGGTGAGTGGAAATGTTCATGCTAATGGCGGGGTAGAACTGACAGGTGGCACCAGCATTGCTGGCAATGTACTGACCTCTGGTACGTACCGTCAAACCAGTGGCTATGTTGGCGGAAGTATCGCTGCTGATGGCAATATTGAGATTAATGCCTGGAACGCGCATAGCGTAGGGGGTGATGTATCGACTATGGGAAATTATACCCATACCGGTACTAACGTGGGTGGGCGAGTTAAAGCGAACGGTGATGTGACGGTAACGCAAGGTACTGTAGATCAAGGTGTGCAAGCAGGTCGTAATTTTCATCTTACAGCGTGGCAAGCAGCTGCTATAAAAGGTGATATCAGAGTCGTTAATAATATTACTATAACCACATCAAACAATTGCGCCAATCCGCCAATAAGTACTTTCAGTAAAATGCTCTATGGTGGTAGTGCTTCGGTGCCAGCTAACTTGCAGAGTTGTTTGCCGGCGAAGCAAAACCCAGTACCGACATTTTTGGCTGTTACGCCAGTGACAAAGGTGCCGCAGGAGGGCGATCTGGACAGTGACGGTAATACTATTACTTGCGATGCTCTAAATATTGCAGCATTGAATAATGGTATTAAGGCTGCTATTCCGGCATCGGCGAAGGCTCTGGAAATTGGTTACTACCCACATACCCCATACCGATTGATGCCAACGCATGCTCTAGTGGGATCTTTTGCTGCTGCGACGGCATATCAGCCTGCAGAAGCGCCAGTGTTTGGTCTAAACCGGATGGTGTATTTTTTCAGAAATAAACTAGAAATTAAAAGCGAGGTGAATACACCGGGCGGACTCGTTGTTGACGGAGGTCATGTCGTCGTTTTTATTGATGGCGATTTTGTGATGAGCGGTACAGGCGAGCTACAAATTCTGGACGGGAGCAGTTTAACCTTATTCGTGACTGGCAAAGTCGTTCTTGGTAACGGTAAAGTCATTACACCCAAAAATAAACTTACTGCAGATGGCGTTCCTGTTTTTTCTATTTATAGTTCGTACAGTAGCAAAAATGCGACTGATTACGGAGTCACGCTTTCCGGCGGTATAAACCAAAGCATTGATCCAGTTTACGCGAGTATATATGCACCACTGGCACATATAAATATTACCAGCGGTGCCAAATTGGCTGGATCTGTGATTGGCAAAACGGTAAATGTGAATGGTGGGGCAACAATACTGTATGATAAAGCGTTAGGAGAAGCCAATATCGGTGGTTCAGATGGCGGCGGCAGTGCCGGTCCGGGTACTGGCAATCCCAGAGTTGTTTTTTCTGGGTGGTAATCATTATGCCCAAACGACCTCAAAACATAACTAAGCAATCAATGAGCGGATACAGGATAAAAAGGCCGCAACTAGCGCGGCCTCTGGGTATTCAACAGACCCTATTTGATCAACTTAGCTGTTAACTGCCTGCACTAGATTAGTCTCAGGTAGTGCTGTGGTAGTAGTAAAACGAGACGTTTTACTACCGATCTCAATCTTCCTCGGTTTTAGCGCCTCGGGTACTTCGCGTACCAATAAGATATGCAGCAACCCATTTTCCAACTGGGCGCCAGTTACCTTAATGTAATCAGAGAGCTGGAACTTACGTTCAAAATTGCGCTCAGCAATACCCTGATGTACAAAACGGCGGCCTTCATCTTTAGCTTGTTTCTGGCCTTTTACCAGCAGCGTACTATGTTCGGTTTCAATGCTCAGCTCCTGCTCGGTAAAGCCGGCTACTGCCATGGTAATGCAATACTGATCTTCACCTGTTACTTCAATATTATAAGGCGGGTAGGCCGGTTGCTTTTCATTGCGGGCGGCAGCATCCATTAACGTAGCCAAGTGATCAAAACCGATAAAAGAACGATAAAACGGAGAAAAATCTACATTAGTCATAACCAAGTCCTCATTAGCAATTTGGTATTTATACCCGAAAGTATGTGTGCCCTTCTATTGAACGGGCGGATTGTTAAACAGGCACCATAGCTGGCTACCTGTAACCTATATATGGCTGGTTTTTAGGCTTTCAAGGGGGATATTTTAAGAGGAATAACACTTTCTCTGGCAGAGCCCGTTAACGTTGCTGTCAGAGAAAGTACATAAAATGAATTAGTGCGTTAAGCGAAACGCCTTTACGGAGTTACCCAAAAAAGTTGGGACATAAAGTGTCTGTGTTTGCGCATCCCAGCCAATATCTGCGGTATTGAGCTTTTCTGCCCGGCTATCCAACAGCTCGACCATCCGACCATCGCCATAGACATAGTAAATAATACCTGCCCAGCAGCTAACAATAAAATTGTCTTCGCCAACGGGCTCTAAGCCGTCGGCCCGTTCGGCAAAACCTACGGCAACTTCGCTGATATTTTTGGTTGGTGTTACCTTTAGTAAGCGATCATTCGCCGCGATATACAGGTTTTCATCGATAGCTTTTAAACCATTCGCAGCTTCTATATCTTCCAACCAAATACTCAGCTCATTATCGATATAACGATACACCCGGTTCTTGCGAGTATCAGAGATATAGACCGTGCCTTGGGCATCTATAGTAACGTCGTTGAGAAAAACCGCATCAGGCGCTGGGATTTTTGCTACGACTTGTGCTGCAGCAATATCAATAATCACTAACTCAGTTAGATCGGCTACGTATAGTTTGCCGCCATGAGTCGCTAAGCCTTTAGGCGCATTTAAACCCCTTACCCAGTCGTGATGCCGGAAACTGCCGTCTATATTGAGGATTGCTACCCCTCCTTTGCCATCAGCAACATTGCCCTGGCCATCGATTTCGGAGACAAATAAATACTTATCGGCATTTTGTTGATAGACCAGCACCGACTCCGGCACTCGTAAGCCCTCAATATGCCAAATTGGCTGCAATGAGGGGGCTGTAGTTTGTACCGCTGACGCCGCTTTGGTATTCGATAAAGTGGGCTCAGAGCTAGCTATAGCCATGGTAATGGTGCTGGCCGTTATCGCGCAGTATAGGGATAAGTGCAGTAATCGATTAGCGAAACGCATTTGTAGCTCCTATTTAATCAAAACATGCTAAGCATACCCGCTTGGGCCTGCCACCGCGACCCATAGCCGAGAGCGCTGTTTGAATCACTGTAGTTTTTCCATATTTGGAATCTAGTGGTTGAAAGTATATTTTCTATAAAATCTCTGGGAAATGTCGTATAACAGCTTCATTTAATCTGCGAATCCGCTAATATAGTTTTACCTAGCCTGAAAGTCGTATATGCATGTTATGCTGCTAACGGTGTTTATAAGCTGGTTATTGTTAAGCGATACGGCGATACGGCGATACGGCGATACGGCGATGCTGGCTGCGCCAATATCGCTGCATGATGCTATGTGCTGCGATACTACAGCTTCTTTAAAGATTTTACATGATACCAGAGGCACCTTAACACTGGCCGAGGTCAAAGCTAAGATAGCAGATTTTCAGCCAGCAACCACCCTGAGCTATGGTTATCGGCAAGGAGCCTACTGGCTTCATGTAACAGTAAAGCCTGCGAATTCAGGCCTATGGTGGTGGGTATTTGATTATCCGTCATTAGATCAGGCAACCCTTTATTTGGAAAATAGTGGCGGTGTGCTTGAATTACGTACCGGCGATATGGTGCCGCTGGCAGAGCGGGCCTTTCTGCATCGAAAACTGGTTTTTCCGCTGGCGTTACCTGCAGCGGAAACCAGTACTCTGTGGATCAGAGTTGTCACCGAAGGTAGTGTGACGCTAAGTCATCAATTACTTGATAATAATAGCTTTATTGAACACACTCGTTATACCTATTTACTACCTGCATTGTACTTCGGGTTGCTCATCGCCCTCGCCAGTTATAATTTTCTATTGTATTTAGCACTGCGTGAAAACGCCTTTCTCTGGTATGTGCTGTTTGTATTGGGTTTTGGTGTTGGCGCTTTGTCACTTAATGGTTTAGGGGCGCTTTTCGTCTGGCCAGACGTATTAGTACTGGGTAATAAAATGCTACCCTTTGGCTTTACTGCTGCCAGCCTAACCGCTATTTTGTTTACGCGGGCTTTTTTGGATACTCGAAAATTTTTATCTAGTTGGGATCCATGGTTAAAGCGACTGATTGTGCTAAAGGCTGTGGCATTAGTTAGTGTCTTGTTGATCCCGGTGCAAGTCGCGCTGATGGTGATGTCGCTAATTGGTATTATCACGGTATTTACGCTAACGCTTTGTGCAATTAAAGGCATGCTGCAGCAGGCGCCTGGTGCAAAGTTATTTGCTGTAGCCTGGAGTATGCTTTGGCTTGGCACGGTGATTATGTCGTTGCGTAACTTTGGTTATTTGCCATCAAACACCTTTACGGTAAATGCGATGCAACTTGGTTCAGCTATTGAAATGATCCTTATCTCGTTAGGGTTAGCACAGCGCTTTAATCGCCTGAAGCAGCAGCACAGTGCAATACAACAGCAAATGTTGCAAACCGAGCAGCGCCGGGTTGCCGAGCTCCAACAACATGAAGCTGAACTAGCATTCAAAGTGCAGCAGCGTACAGCCGAGTTAGAACAGCTTAACCAGCGTTTGCTGGTGCTGGCGTCAACCGATGCGTTGACTGGGCTAGCCAATCGTAGTGCTATATACCAGCAACTGCAGCAAGCCAGTGCCCGCATGCAGCGGCATCAAAGCAAGATGGCATTATTTTTTTATTGATTTGGATGGATTTAAGCAAGTAAATGATGACTTTGGGCATCATGCCGGCGACAGCGTTCTACAGGAAGTAAGCCGGCGCATGCAACTTTGCTGTCGGCAAAGTGATCTGGCCGGTAGGCTAGGAGGGGATGAATTTCTGTTGATTTGTGAAGACATTGGCTTGCCGCAACAGCTCGCCGAGTTGCAACAACGATTACAGGAAGCACTTAATCAACCTTATAATTATCAGCAACACCGACTTCGTGTCACCGCAAGTATTGGCGTACTCTATACCGATGGCCAGTTAAGTGCTGACACTATGCTGGAGTACGCCGATAAAGACATGTATCAGGAAAAGCAGCGGAAACAAGCTGCACTGCGCGAAACGTCCTAAGCAGGCAACTTGCCGATTACCAAACAACCTTTATTGTTGATACTGTTGCAGTAACTGCCCTAAAGTACCATTTTGCTTTAAGCGGCTAATCGCAGCATTAATTTCTGCCAGCCGTGTTTCATCAATACTGGCTTTACTTAGCATCAGGTGGACATCAGAAGGCGGTAGTCGCAACTGATGCGCACTGATATTGCGATCCAGACCTTTTCTGCGCAACATAGCGGTAGCTACATAACTATCTTCCAGCACGGCGCTGATTTCCTCATCAGATAACCTGGCCATATTCAGTTCGGCAATTTGGGCGTTAACAAAAGCCTGAGGTGAACTACCATAGAGGTTATCGATCTCTTCGCCGTAGTAATAATCGCTGACTAAGCCGATTTTATAGCCAGCGGCTACCAGGCTGGGGATATCAGCAAAATCTAAGGTGGTGTCATTGCGGGTATAAAGCACAAATTGTTCCTGCCGGTAAGGTTCTGAAAACCAGGCATAACTTTCCCGCTCGCTGCTGCGCGAAGCGCCGGGGAGTAAATCTAGTTCGCCAGCTTGTAATCTGGATAAGAGTGTTGTCCAAGTGTCTTGCTCCAATTGTAAGTCGCAGCTAAGTTCTGAGGCCAGTGCTTGCAAAATATCAATATCAAGACCAACTATTTGCTGTCCTTGACCAAGATAATGATAGGGTTCCCAGGCATCAAAGCCGACCTTTAGGACACAGGTATTTTCAGCTGTATTTGCAGTTGGAGTAGGGGTTTCAGCAACAGGTGCGGTTTGCACCGGTGTGTTTTGGGGGGCAGGTTTACAAGCCGTAAGTAGCAGGCTCAGGCTAACAAAATAAGCTACAACCAGTAACAGAGGAACACTGCGCATGGCAAAACTCCTTTAAGTAACGGTACTTAACAAGTGTAGTTTCGAATAGTCGATTTGCCATTATTATTTTTGAGAAAGTTGTACGGTAAGCTGAACTGACCTTTGCTGGGGTGTTTTAAAATTACCCGCAGCAAAGATCGTTTGGATATCCCTACCTTTCTAAAGACGGCGGATCCAGATATTCCGGAAGGATACCTCATCGCCATGGTCTTGTAGTTGTATTGGGGCGCAGCCATGAGCTTGGTATTGCGGTGCGCCTATCCATTCAGTGGTACCTTGTATTTCCACATGATTTTGTACTAAAACGCCATTGTGTAGTACGGTAATATAAGCAGGGCTGCTGAGTTGCTCACCCGCGAAGCGGGGGGCACGATAAATAATATCGTAACTTTGCCACTCGCCCGGAGCCCGACTAGCATTCACCAACGGAATGGTTTGCTTGTAAACCGATGCAGCCTGGCCATTAGGGTAGGTTGGGTTGTTGTAGGAATCCAGTATTTGAATTTCATAACGCTGCTGTAGAAAGATACCGCTATTATTACGTAGCTGGCCTTTTTTCTCACCAAACTCAGCAGGCACCCGCCACTCCATATGCAGTTGCACATCGCAAAATGACTCATTAGTTTTTATATCACCGCTGCCAGGCTTGACAGTGAGCACACCATCTTGCAGTGCCCAGGGGGCTTTACCCCCTTTAACCCCTTGCCATTGGTTTAAGGTAGCATCAAGCAGTGCCAAAGCGTCTGAAGGTGCCTGTCCAGCCGTCGCCTTTACTACCGCTGGTACGGGTTCCCATACTTCGGTTTTTTCTGACAGCTTAATGCGCTCGGCATCTGACATAGCGGCTATTTCAGCTGCTGTTTGCGCCTGCAGCGCAGTGGTAAACCCCAATAGCGTTAACAGTGCACTGTTAACCGCTACGTTAGATATAAATAGACTATTTTTCATAATAAAACCTTTAAAGAGACCAGGCGCGATCGCCCTTTTTATAGGGATAATCACCATCCCAACGTCCGGGGACTGCGACATACCGCAGCGCTTCAGTGGCACCTACCTTTGAAGTGAAAAACACAAAAATACTTTGTTGTTTTAACACGGTAAAATAGTGCGGCTGTGGTGGAACATTATTTTGCTGTGCCGTAGCCAATTGTGTTTTTGCCTCGGTGTCCAACTCGGTTAATAACTGATGTTTTTGCTCCGCAGTTAACGCCTGGAAATTTTGTTTAAAACGATGCAAACAGAGAGCTTGCAGGGCTAATAAGCCGTCTTTCACCAGCGTGCGCTGGCTTTGATCAAAGCAATTACTAATAATGGCCGCCATCTGCGCACCTGCGCCACTATCTTTTGCGCCAGGGGTATCGGTGCGCGGTAAAATGGTTTCAGCAACCTCATCCAGCAGGCTAATATCTGCTTTACTAAACAACGCCTCAACCGCCACTTTATCGCTTACCGTTAAGCCTTGCGCCAATAAATCACCCGCTACCACTGCCATACCGGTGGCTGCGGCAATCATTTTTAAGAGATCACGACGGTTCATTACAGCTCTCCTCTTTTCAGTGCATCGACAGCAAATTTAGCTGCTCTTGCGGTTAAGGCCATATAAGTCAAAGACGGGTTAACACAAGAACCTGATGTCATACAGGCACCGTCTGTAATAAACACATTAGGGGCATCCCAAACCTGATTATTGCCATTCAGTACTGAAGTTTTGGGATCGCGTCCCATGCGGGCTGTGCCCATCTCATGAATCCCCATACCCGGGCCATAGGGCATTTCGAACGCCTGTACATTTTTAACGCCAGCGGCTTCTAATATTTCTACCGCATCTTGTTTCATATCGCGACGCATCAGCAGCTCGTTTTGCTTCATCTCGACATCCATGGCCAAAACTGGTAAACCCCATTTATCTTTTACACTATGGTCAAGGAACACTCGGTTTTCGTGATAAGGTAAAAACTCACCGAAGCCCATCATGCCTATACTCCAGGTACCAGGTTCGGTTAAGGCTGCTTTTAAATCAGCGCCTACGCCAAGCTCGGCTACACCGCGTTGCCAACTCTCTCGGCTAGCGCGGCCCTGGTACCCAAAACCACGCAGGTAGTCACGTTTATCTTCTTTCCAGTTGCGGTAACGCGGGATATAGAAACCACTAGGGCGGCGGCCAAAGGTGTATTTGTCTTCATAGCCTTCCACAATGCCACCGGCGCCAATTTTTAAATGGTGGTCCATTACGTTGTGGCCTAGTTCTCCACTGCTACTGCCTAAACCGCCTTGCCATACATCGGTTGCTGAATTCATCAGGATCCAGGCGGTGTTTAGGGTAGAGGCATTCAGGAAAACAATTTTACTTGTAAATTCATAGGTTTGATTGGTTTCACTATCCAGCACTTCCACACCGCGAGCACGTTTTTTATCTTTGTCGTACAATACTTGGGTAACAATAGAGAAAGGTCTGACCGTCAGGTTACCGGTTTTCATGGCGGCAGGTAAGGTCGCCGACTGCGTACTAAAATAGGCACCAAAAGGGCAGCCGAGCCAGCATTTATCGCGATATTGGCAATTTACCCGGTTTTGTTCTGGCCGGGCTTCAGTAAGGTGTGCGGTACGGCCACAAATCAGATGGCGTTTGCCGCCGTAGGCTTTTTGAATGCGTGCAGCCACAGATTTTTCAACCACATTTAATTCCATGGCAGGTAAAAACTGGCCATCGGGTAATACCTCTAAACCATCGCGATTACCTGAGATCCCAGCAAAGCGTTCTACATAATCATACCAAGGGGCTAAATCGCTGTAGCGGATAGGCCAATCGATGGCAATGCCATCGCGTAAGTTGGCTTCAAAATCTAACTCATTAAGCCGATAGCTTTGCCGACCCCACAGCAGCGACCTCCCACCAACATGATAGCCACGAAACCAGTCGAAGCGCTTTTTCTCAACATAAGGAGAGTCTTGCTCGTTTGCCCACATGCCTTGGGTAATTTCGTTTAGCGGATAATCGCGGCTAAGTACCGGGTATTCTTCTTTCATTTTTTGGGTTGCCAAGTTGCGATGCGGTAAATCCCAAGATTCTTTCATCGCATTGGTATAGCCTTTGATATGTTCAATATCACGGCCCCGCTCCAGCAGCAGTACCTTTAAGCCTTGTTCAGCTAGTTCTTTTGCTGCCCAGCCACCGCTGATCCCAGAGCCAACCACAATGGCGTCGTAATGATTTTGTGCAGTCGTCATAACCTTCTACCTGTTGAGAGGGTGATTTTCATCACTTGTTGTAATCATTTACAGCCGGATCCAGCACAACATTGCAGGCGGCTGCATAACCTATAATTTTTTATTACACGTCACAAATTTGAATAGCTTGCGCCAGTGATTGTGCTCTACCCGCTTTGGTATCTGGGGTGGGCATAAACTCCTGCGCCAAATAGCCGCTAAATCCCGTTGCCTTAATCGCTTTGGCAATAGCGGTATAATTTAATTCTTGGGTATCATCTATCTCATGTCGACCTGGTACGCCAGCGGTGTGATAGTGGCCAAAATATTGATGATGTTGCTGGATGGTACGAATAATATCGCCTTCCATAATTTGCATATGGTAAATGTCATACAGCAATTTAAAGCTGGGTGAATTCAGCCGCTGGCAAAGCGCAATACTCCATGGCGTGTTGTCAGCCAGGTAGTCCGGGTGATCAACTTTGCTATTAAATAATTCCAGTTGAATCACCACGCCATGTTTCTCGGCAGCGGGTAAAATCTTTGATAGGCCAGTAACGGCGTTCTCTAGTGCTTGCTCCCGACTCATGCCGCGGGCATTACCGGTGAAGCAAATCAGGTTTTTATAGCCTGCTTTAGCGACCAGTTCAATATGCTCTAAATAACGCGGTATTAGTTGGGCATGAAAACGGCTGTCTGACCAACCATCTTCCAGATTAAGCTCGGCACCATTACACATTGAGGAATCAATACCATGCTTTTTCAGTATCGGCCAATCAGCAGGGCCAACCAGATCAATGGCACTAAAACCAAGTGATTTCACCAGCAGGCAAAGTTCTTCCAGGCTAAGATCGCCATAAGTCCAACGGCTGACCGAATGGTTAATATTGCCTTTAAGTGGCTGAGTTAATCCCGTATTTACGGTATTTGTAGCTGCTTGCTTTGCTTGCACCGTTTGCGTTAAAGCAGCGAGTGGCGTTAACGCTGTGACGGCAGCAAATTGCTTCAGCAAGGTTCTTCTAACTGAGTTGAGCTGGCTCATTGTTGTCTCCTACTGCTGCCGTTCGGTTTTAAAGGTAAGCGCAAAGAGTACTAACACCACTGCCGCAAAACCAGCTGGGAATAGCCAAATTTGTTGCCAGGCGATACCTGCCTCGGCACTGTAGGCTTCAGTGATTTTACCGGCAACACTAAAACCAATTAGCATACCTATACCATAAGTGGCTAGGGTAATCAGACCTTGGGCGGCATTTTGAATGGCCGCACCTGCTTTGCTGTTGGTGTAAATCTGGCCGCTAACAAAGAAGAAGTCGTAACAAATACCATGCAGCGCAATGCCCAAAATCAGTAACCAAATGCCATTATCTGCATCGCCGTAAGCAAACAATACATAACGCAAAACCCAAGCGCCCATGCCTAGTAATAAAGTTAGCTTAATGCCAAAGCGCTTTAGGAACAGCGGTAATAACAGCATAAATAGCACTTCTGACACCTGACCTAAAGTCATTTTGCCAGTGGCATTTTCTACCCCAATATTGGTTAAGAACGGGTTGGCATTTTGGTAGTAAAAGGCCAGCGGAATACAGATCAGCACAGAACTTAGAAAAAATAAGGCGAAATTACGATCTTTCAGCAGTTTCAGGGCGTCTAAGCCCAGAATATCTGTTAGGTTTTGACCGGCTTGTTTGCCCGCAGGTGGCGTTGCCGGTAAGGTAAAACTGTATAAGCCTAATGCCAGCGAAACGATAGCACACATTAAAAAGGTATTTTTTAGTGCTCCCGCTGCAATCGCGTTTTGCGCATCCCAACTAAAGACGTAGCTAATCACTAATCCGGCGACAATCCAGCCGAGGGTGCCCCAAACGCGAATTTGACCAAATTCTAATTCGGGTGATTTTAGCTGGCGAAAGGATACGGCATTTACCAATGCCAGCGTAGGCATATAAGCCAGCATATAGCCCAGCACTAGTGGGTAAAAACTACTAAAGTCGGTAGACTGATACATCAGAAACATCAGTAGGGCACCACACAGGTGCAAAATACCTAACAACCGTTCTGCATTAAAGTAGCGGTCGGCAATCAGTCCGATAAAAAATGGGGCAATAATTGCCCCCCAGGACTGTGTTGAAAACGCCATGCCAATTTGACCACCAGTTGCTTGCAAGTTTTGCCCTAAAAAGGTTCCCAGGGTGACAAACCAGCCGCCCCAGATAAAAAACTGCAGAAACATCATGCCGCTTAAGCGCATTTTTACTGTATTCATTACCTGTCCCCGTTGTGCTTATTACTATTTTTTATAGGTCATTTTTATAGAGCATTATTTTGTAAATAAAGCGGGCTGGTTATTGTTCGAGCCCTAATATGCGTTTATTACGAGCTGTGTCAGATGCAGCGCCGGCAAAATCATCAAAGGCCCGGCTGGCTTTTTCAATTAAGTGTGACGCAATAAAAGGGGCACCTTCGCGCGCGCCTTGTTCGGCATCTTTTAAACAACATTCCCATTCCAGCACCGCCCAGCCATCAAAGCCATATTGGGTTAGTTTGCTAAAAATTTGTTTAAAATCTACCTGCCCATCGCCCAGCGAGCGGAAGCGCCCGGCACGATCTTGCCAGTTCTGGTAACCGCCATAGACACCAGTGCGACCGGTAGGTCGAAATTCGGCATCTTTAACGTGAAAGGCTTTAATACGGCTATGATAGCGATCGATAAAATCCAGATAATCGAGTTGCTGCAGCACAAAGTGGCTGGGGTCAAATAAAATATTGGCGGCCGGGTGCTGCTTAACGGCATCCAGAAATAGCTCAAAGCTGGCGCCATCGTGTAAGTCTTCACCGGGATGAATTTCGTAGCAAAGCGCCACTTCGGCTTCGGCAAAAGCGTCCAAAATAGGCAACCAACGTTTAGCTAACTCAGCAAAGCCTTGCTCTACCAAGCCAGCCGGACGTTGTGGCCAGGGATAAACCAAATGCCATAAGAAGGCACCTGAAAAAGTCGCATGGGCTTTTAGTCCCAATCGCTTACTTGCACTAGCTGCAAATTTCAGTTGTTGCACTGCCCAGGCGGTGCGCTCGGCCGGTTTGCCGCGCAGTGCTTCGGGCGCAAAACTATCAAAGAGTTCATCATAAGCCGGGTGTACTGCGACTAACTGCCCTTGTAAATGGGTAGATAGCTCGGTAATCACCACCCCTTCGGCCGCACAAATGGCGCTGACTTCATCACAATAAGCTTGGCTGCTCGCGGCAAGTTCTACGTCAAAAATTGATGGATCAGTCGGTAGCTGGATACCTTTATAACCCAGAGAGGCGGCCCAGCGGGCTGCGGCTTGCAGCTTGGCGCGACTATCCGTTTGCGGAAACTGCGCTAAAAACTGCGCTAAAAAAATTGCGGGGCCATAAATGCGGCTAGGTTGCACCATTAAATTACTCCTTTAAACACAGATGCTAAGTTAGTGGGCACGCTTAACCATTTTTGCTCACTTTGGCTGCTGGCGGTAATGGTTTCAATAAATGCCATACCGCGTAACCCGGCCTGGATCCCCGGCACGCCACTAGCTGTGCCGTGTTTACCTTGACGGATGGCTGTTGCAAAATCAAGGTATAGGTTAGCCATGGCTTCAAGGTAGCCTTCAGGGTGGCCACCCGGTAACCGGCAGCGTCGCATTGCTTCTGCGCATAGCCCCGGCTGTCCCTTACCGGCCCGTAAAATTTGTAGTGGTGCATCGACTAAGCGAACGAGTAAGCTGTTCGGTTCCATCTGCTGCCATTCGATACCACCTTTATCGCCATACAGACGAATTTTTAGCGCATTTTCTTCACCCGCACATACCTGACTGGCTAATAATACGCCTGAGGCACCACCTTCGGTGCGGAAGATCGCGGCACCATCGTCATCCAGTTGCCGACCGTCAATATGGCTATTTAAATCGGCGCAAAGCTGGGTAACTTGTTGCTGACTGATAAACTCAGCCAAGCCAAAAGCATGGGTACCAATATCAGCCATACAGCCACTAGGGCCAGCTTGAGTAGGATCGGTGCGCCAACTGGCTTGTTTATTGTCGCTGGCTTCTAAGTTATTGCTTAACCAGCCTTGTGGATATTCGACAATAATTTTGCGCAGTTTGCCCAAAGCGCCATCGGCAACCAGTTGCCGTGCTTGCCACACCATCGGATACCCAAGATAGGTATGTGCCAAGCCATACAGCAACTGAGACTGGGCTAAATCTTGCGCCAGTTCTTGGGTTTCAGCCAAGGTAATACCTGCTGGTTTTTCACAAAACACATGAAATCCTGCCTGCAAAGCGGCTCGGCTAATTGGCACATGCAGTTGATTGGGTGTGACAATAATTAGCACTTGCATCCGCTCATGCTCAGGTAACAACGCCTCTGCTGCCAGCAGTTGTTGCCAACTGGCATAAGCGCGATCTTCGTCGATATTTAATTTGGCCGCGGTTTGTTGGTTATTCTCGTTATTACGGCTAAAAGCGCCACACACTAATTGATACTGACCATCTAGCGCCATTGCATGCCGGTGTACGGCACCAATAAAGGCACCTTCACCGCCGCCAACCATGCCGACGCGAATAGGTTGCTGTTTTTGATATGTCATCCGGTTTCTCCTGTCACCAGCCTAAAAGCTAATGAACGCTATACCATTAATGATAAAAATGTAATCGATTACATTGGTGGGCGTCAACTCTATTTGCGACAAAATAGGGAATTCTTTGTTCGATTATTGGCCTAAATACGTTAATTCTGCACGGTTTTTGCGCGCGCCGTACTTTTTTGATGCATAAAAACTTTATAAAATACTTCACTTTCGGCAAATCTGCCGCTATAAATGATAACGTTTACATTGATGGTTACCTGTTAAGTAACCTTTAGCCTAGAGAGTACTTATGTCGAACATTCGGGTTGTTGCAGAGTTAGCAGGTGTATCCGTGGCAACGGTATCGCGCACCTTAAAGCAGCCAGAGTCGGTCTCACCGAAAACACGAAACCGGGTGTTGGATGCAATACAGCAGGCAGGTTATCAACCTAACCAACTGGCCGCCAGATTACGCTCCGGCAAAACACATAATTTAGTGGTATTGGTGCCGACCATTGCTAACGTTTTTTTTGCCAGAGTTATCTCAGGTATGCAGCAAGTTGCGCATGAAAAAGGTTTTACCTTGCTGTTATCTAACACTCAGGCAGATGAACAAACTGAGAGTAATTATGCGCGCATGGTGGAGTCGGCCGCTGCCGATGGTGTGATTCAATTGCGGGCTTTTAATCCATTCAAACGAGAGCAGCTGAACGAACACAGCTTACATCCTATGGTTAACGTGTGTGAGGTGCTGGATAACGTAGCCTGTCCCACTGTGATGCTGGATAACCGGGCTGCCGCTGCCGCTATGACCCGGCACCTTATTGAGTTAGGGCATAAAAGAATAGCCTTAGTTAAAGGCCCGGCTCGCAGCCCATTAACCCGGGATCGTATAGCGGGTTATCGGGATGCCTTAACTGAAGCGGGTATTGTCTTTGACGAACAGCTGCTGGTTGCAGGTGATTTTAGTTTAAAAGCCGGTTTTGATGCTGCAGCCCAACTCCTCAAGCTAGCAGAGAGGCCAACCGCAATTTTTTGTGAAAACGATGAGATGGCCATCGGGGCCATGCAGTGCTTGAAGCAAGCTGGGCTGCGGATCCCTGAAGATATTTCAGTGGCCGGTTTTGATGATATTAATTTTGCTGAGTATAGCGATCCACCACTGAGCACTATTGCTCAGCCAGCAGAAGAATTTGGTCGCACTGCCGTGAGTTTACTTATTGATGTATTACAAGGGCGGGTAACAAAAGCAGCTAAAGTTATTTTGCCATTTGATTTAGTGATACGAAAAAGTACCGGGCCTGCAGCAATATAATAAACTTAAGCAAGTTTTTTTATAGAGTTTCTAATGGTTAAATTGCAATGATGTGTTGTTTATCGCCCCAATATGGATAGCACCTTTAATTTTGCGTTTACCTGGTTTGATGCTCGCTATGATGATTACCAAATCACGCCGGAATTTAACTTTGCAGGTGAGCAGCTTTCCCGCTCACCCGAGTTTACGGTTAGCCTTGGTTATAAATATAGCCATGAGTTAGCTAATGGCGGTAGTCTGGATTTTGGTATCAACTCCAAATGGAGTGATGAATATGTCATCTACAGTAACCAAATCAGAGCAAATTTCCGGCAACCCAGTTTTAGAAAAACCGATATTACCCTTACTTACAATAGCCCAGCGGGGGATTGGTATGCACAACTTTATGGTAAAAATCTGGAGAACGAAATTACCGTTTCTAGTGTAGGCGTAACATCAGGTATGCCGACGTTAAACGATGGTAACGTTGCTATTGCCGATCCGCGTTTGTTTGGTGTGCATTTTGGTATGAAGTTTTAACCTTTTGTAGTGTGATACCCAAAATCCTTGAAGGTGCAACCAACAACGCTGCGATTTCAAGGATGGCGGGTATGTAGTAAAAAACATAATTAGAAAACACGCTGGTAAAACAGATTTTTTGCCAGCATTGCTATAAAAATAACAGATATAGCATAACCAAATTAATCAGGTAAGGAGATACAAATGTCTTTTAATACTGAACTCAGTATGACCACTGCAACACAAGATCTGGCACGCCGTCGTTTTTTAAAGCTATTAGCCGGTACCGGCATCGTGCTTAGCTCTGGCCTTGCCAGCAAACTGGCTTTTGCTAGCAGCGGCCCTAAACCTGGTATTCAATTATATACCGCAAGGGATCTGATGCAGCAGGATGTGTATAGTACGCTACAACTGCTGGCTAAACTGGGCTATCAGGAATTGGAATTTGCCGGTTTATATGAAAACTCTGCTGCGGTTGTAGCGAAATGGATGGCAGAATTGGGTTTATCGGCACCAGCGGGTCATGTGCTGTTAAAACCGCTGTTGGATGAAACCAATAAGTTTTTAGATGATGCGCAGACGTTAGGGCATCGCTATTTGGTCATGCCTTATTTACTCGACCATGAGCGCAGCGATGGGCTGAACAGTTACCAGAAAATTGCTGAGCAGTTAAACGTTATTGGCGAGCGTTGCCAGGCTGCAGGTATTACGCTGGCCTACCATAATCATGATTTTGAATTTGCCAACATCGACAATAGTACCCCGTATGATGTATTGCTCACACAAACCGATGCCCAATTAGTGAAAATGGAGATTGATTTGTATTGGGCCGCCAAAATGCAGGTAGATGTGCTGGCGCTCTTTAAACGTTATCCGGGACGTTTCCCGCTGTGGCATATGAAAGATATGGCTGCAGATGGCAATTTTGCTGATCTTGGCCAAGGTACCATCGATTTTGCACCTGTAGTAGCTGCAGCAGGTCTGGCAGGTTTGCAACACGCTTTTGTAGAGCGGGATATGACAGATGATCTCGATACCACCCTCAAACAAAGTATTAATGGTTTTAAACAGATTTTTGCCTGAGCATATAAATCAGTGGTAAACCTATCGGGTTATCTGCTCAAAATAGAAGGGATCTAAGATGAAAAACTGGTGGCGTAATATTAGCGTAGTGGCCGGTGTTAGCCTCTGTTTGGTTGGCTGTAATGCGCAGTCGACCAAAGATACTCCAACAACGCAGTCTGATGCAGTAACAAGTTTTTTACAGGTGAATAGCGAACAAGGGCCTATTATTGGCCGTTCCACCGGTGGCATGTTGTACTTTCGGGGCATTCCGTATGCTCAACCGCCAGTGGGTGAGTTACGTTGGCGGGCGCCGCAACCTGCGTTAGATCGCAATGAAACCCTAAATGCAGCCGGAGGCTTTGCCAATCGCTGTTATCAGCGACCTCAAACGCAGTCCTGGCAAAAGCCAGAAGCTTACACCCAGGCTGAAAGCGAAGATTGCCTATACATGAATATTTACCGGCCGGATACCGATGAAACGGATTTACCGGTAATGGTATGGATACATGGTGGTGGTCTGGTTAATGGTGCCGGCTCTCGTCCGGTTAATTACGGTGGTAACCTAGCCAGAAAGAACATCCTTTTTGTGTCTTTTAACTATCGGTTAGGCACTTTTGGCTTTTTTGCTCATCCAGAATTATCCAGTGAAAATCCAGATCAGGGGCGGCTGTTTAACTATGGTTTGATGGACCAAATTGCCGCGCTGCAATGGGTCCAAAAAAATATCCGGCAGTTTGGTGGCAATCCGGATAATGTCACCATTTTTGGTGAAAGTGCCGGTGGTTATGCCGTTGATATGTTAGTGGCCTCGCAAGCTAAAGCCGGCTTATTTCATAAAGCTATCTCACAATCAGGTTATGACCGTGTAGTACACCCGCGCGTGCAGGCTCTGGCGGCAGAAAATCATCAGGTTGTTGAACATAAAGGTACCGCATTAGCCGCCACACTGGGGCAGCCCAATGCTACGCTGGCAGCATTACGGCAAGTTCCTGCAGCAGAGATTGTCAAAGCGACTAACTTTGATAACTTTATTGCCTTTGCGGTTGATGGCGTGGTGGTGACCGAAGATGTTCGTAGCAGCTTCCGCGATGGTAAGCACGCGCGTATTCCAATGCTACTGGGTTCTACCGATCTGGAATTTAGTATGTTTGCCGCAGAACAGCAGCACAAAATAATGAGTGACGCCTTACCGGCTGAAGCGATGGCTGAGCTGGTCCCTTATTATGGCTCTGAGCAGCTACGTGATACCTTGTTGTATAGCGACTACTTATTTCATGCCCAAGCTCGGCAATTAGCCTTGTACAATAATCAGGCAGGTTTAACCAATTATGTTTACCGTTTTGGCATGCCTGTTACTGCTATGCAGAATATTGAAATGAAAGATGGCCTGATCTACGGCGCCCCTCATGCCGGTGAGTTGCCTTATATGTTTGGTAATTTCACTGGTGATCATATGGAGTCTACCACGCCCAGCGAACAGGAACGGGCGGTGTCAGACACCATGCTGACCTACTGGACCAACTTTGCCAAATACAGTAACCCTAATGGCGCTGACGGTGATGCAACCGCTTTACCATACTGGCCAGTCTATGACAAAAACAGCAATATGATTATGCGTTTTACGCCAGAAGGTACTAAAGCTCAAGCTGATACTTGGGTTGAACGGCTGGATAAAGTGAATAGTTATCTGCGTTATTAAATCGTGCTAACAGGCTTGAAAAATACCAGGTTAGTTTAAACAACTTTATTTAAGCAACCTGGTATTTTGTTTTCAGCAAACCGCTTCCCATTCGAAGCGCGTAGGTAATGCAGTAAAAGCACCAAAATGTTGGCAGGTTAGCGAGCCAGCATGAATGGCTTTGCTGATAATTTGCTGTTGTAAGCTCAGGTTCTGTGCAACGTCTGCAAGTTCGTTTTGTTCCAGTAATTGGCTAAGCTGAAACAACCAGGCGCCGACAAAGGCGTCACCGGCGGCCGTGGTATCCACCACTTTTACCGGCGTAACGGCCACACTGAGCTGCTGACCGGCAACATAACTTTTTACTGCCTTGCTACCTGCGGTAACCACTATCCAACTGGCTGTATGCTGTAACTGCTGTAGCCAGTCGGTTTCAGGCTGGTCGGCTGCTAAATAGCTAAGCTCATCATCACTGAGTTTAATAACATCGGCCAAGGCTAACAGTTGGTTAACTAACGCCAGATCCGCGCTGCCGGTTGGCCATAGGTTATGCCGTAAATTGGCATCAACCGAAATTAACCAGCCACGCGCCTTGGCTTCTTTTACCATGGCAAAGCTGGTGTCAGTAATGGCTTGGTCAGTTAAACTGTTCGAGCATAAATGCAAAATGCCGCGGTGACGCCAAAAATCAGCGGGTAAATGTGTCATGGTATACAGCAAATCGGCGGCCGGTGGTCGGTAAAACGAAAAACTGCGGTCGCCTTCGCTATTTAATGCCACAAAAGCCAGCGCGGTTTTTGCAGCACTGGTGCGGGCAGTGGCACTACAATCTACGCCATAGTGTTCTAATTCGGTTTGTAAAAAATCACCGAACATTTCGGCACCCAACATGCCGACAAAGTGGCTGCTACCACCTAACTTGGCCACCGCCACGGCGACATTAGCTGGTGCCCCTCCGGCAAAACGGCGAAATAGCGCGGGTTGCTGTGGGTCTTGTAAGAAATCAATTAATACTTCACCAAAACAGCATACTGGAATTGTCATATAAGGCCTGCTCTTGTCTCGTTTGAGGTTAATGTCGCAGCGCTAATGCAAGTGTAGCCGCTACGATCTTATTTAAGTAGTTAGGCGGCACTTGTAACGCCCTAACTTAATTGTTTAAGATTAAATTAGCTGATCAGTGCACTAGTGTAAAGAATGTCGCCGTTTAAATTGATTATTTTTTAGCTTTTGCTTGAAATTATGCTGGAATAAAGCAAATATAGCGGTAACAAGGCTAGAGATTTACAGCAGGTTATTATGAAAAAAACATCCCGCGAATTACTGCAAAATAATAAACAGCTCAACAATGAGTGTGAGATTTTACTTAAACGTTTTAGTTTACCCCTTAAAGCGACCGCAAAAGGGCGCTGGCCAATCCTAGAAGCGCGCTTAAAACAGGTGTTGCCGCAGCTATTGCCACTGTACCTGAGCCTGTATGGCGAACGATACGACTGTTATTATCATTTAGAGCAGTTATTAAAGCTATTGGCACGCGCTCTAGTACAGCGGCCTGACTATTTACTGGCAGAAGACGACGCGCCGCAGCAATGGCATAAATCGCAAACTGCTTTAGGCTCGGCCTGCTATGTTGATTTATTTGCCGGTGATTTTAGCGGTTTAGAACAGCGCATCCCTTATCTTAAGCAAACCGGTATTAATTACCTGCATTTAATGCCACTGTTTAAAGCACCAGAGCCTAACAGTGATGGTGGCTATGCGGTATCGGATTATCGCAAAACCATGCCACATTTGGGCTCTATGGCACAGTTATCTGATCTGATGCAAAAATTGCATGCCGAGGGTATTCGCCCGGTACTGGATTTTGTGTTTAACCATACCTCTGACGAGCATCGCTGGGCGCTAAAAGCCAAAGCGGGTGAGCAGCAATTTCAAGATTATTATTTCTTTTTTGATGAGCAAGAGCGCGAGCAATATGCACCCTGGCTGCGTGAGATTTTCCCGGAGATCCGCCGCGGCTGTTTTACCTTTGAACCCGCGGTAGGGCGTTCGGTTTGGACTACCTTTAACAGCTTTCAGTGGGATCTTAACTACGCCAACCCAGAAGTATTTAATGCCATGGCAGAAGAAATGCTGTTTTTGGCCAACCAGGGCGCAGCAGTATTACGTTTAGACGCTTTGGCCTTTGTTTGGAAAGAAGCCGGTACCAATTGCGAAAACCTACCCAAGGCGCATAGCCTAATCCAGGCTTTTAATGCGGTAGCCCGCATAGCCGCACCGGCGTTGCAATTTAAGTCAGAAGCCATAGTGCATCCTGATGAAGTGGTAAAATATATCTCGCCTGCCGAGTGTCAGTTATCTTACAACCCGCTGCTGATGGCATTGTTATGGAACAGTTTAGCCACGCGCAAAACTCGTTTATTAACGGAGTCTTTGCAGCGCCGTTTTGCTATCGACCCTTATTGCAGCTGGGTAAATTATATTCGTTGTCATGATGATATTGGTTGGACCTTTGACGACAATGTGGCCTGGCAACTGGGGATCAACCCCGACCATCATCGGCAGTTTTTAAACCAGTTTTATACGGGGCAGTTCGATGGCAGCTTTGCTTCGGGCGTACCTTTTCAGCAAAACCCGGTTACCGGCGATTGTCGGGTTGCCGGTATGTTGGCGTCACTTACCGGGGTAGAGCAGGCGGTTGTCAGCAAGGATCAACCTCAGCTGACGCAGGCGTTAGCGCGTATTTATCTGCTTAATAGTGTGATCTTAAGTATCGGTGGCTTACCGTTGTTGTATATGGGCGATGAGCTCGGCTTGTTAAACGATTACAGCTATACAGAAGATACTGCGAAAAAAGACGATAGTCGCTGGGTCAACCGGGTTAAGGTAAGCGATCAGCAATTAGCGCAAGCGACAGATACTAGCAGCTTATCGGGTAAGATTTATGCTCAATTACAACAGTTGATTGCGGTACGCAGCCGTTTAGCTGTGCTTGGGAGCGGCAGTACCGAGATTTTACAAAGCGGCAATCAACATTTGTTTGCCTACCGGCGGCAGTTGGATCAGCAAAGTCTGTTGTGTGTAGTTAACTTTAGTGAAGCCGCACAGGCATTTAGTAGTCTGCCAGCCAGCAGTTGGCAAGATGAGCTAACAGCAACTCGCTATCAGGCACCTGTTATTACTTTACAACCTTACCAGGTGTTGTGGTTAACGCCGGCTAGCTAAGTTTGTAGATTCAAGAACGGTGCAACGCCCTTAGCTGGATAGTAATTTATTTTGTAGGCACGGTTGTTCCGAACCGCCAGGCTGCTTACAGCCGATATTGCACACAAAGACGCCGTGAACCCATCCATGGGAGCTCCTGTCCGGCATCCATGCCGGACACGCTTTGTTTAGCAATATCGGCTCGCTGCCTGGCTGCCGGATGCTCCGATCTTGAATCTGTGTAACCTGATGCAACTGTAGATTCAAGAACAGTGCAGCGCCCTTAGCTGGGTAGTAATTTTCTTCACCGGCTTCGAGGAGCACATCCCTGTGCCCACTCAGCCTGCGCAGCATCCCTGCTGCTGTTACGAAAATTCTACCGCAGCCAATGGCTTAAACGGCATCTGCAAGCCATCAAGTTAAATCGAAGTAATAGCGATATCAAACGAGGTGGTCAGCGCGCAGTACACTTTGACGGGGACCTGTTTGGCATGGATGCCAAACAAGAGCGTACAGGGAGGTATCCACAGCGTGCCCCGACAAAGTTGTACGGAGTGATGGCTGCCGGATGCTTCGAACTTGAATCTTGCTGAGCGGATGTCACTATAGGTCATAGATTGGTGCAGTGCCCTTAGCTGGGTAGTAATTTTCTCCACCGGCTTCGAGGAGCACATCCCTGTGCCCACTCAGCCTGCGCAGCATCCCTGCTAATGTTACGAAAATTCTACCGCAGCTAAGAGCTTAAATGACTTAAGTGAGCCATCCAGTTTAATCGAGGCAATAACGATATCAAACGAGGTGGCCAGCGCGCAGTACACTTTGACGGGGACGTCTTTGGCATGGATGCCAAAGAGGAGCCTACACGGATGTATTAACGGCGTGCCCCGATAAAGTTGTACGGAGTGGTGGTTGCCGGATGCTCCAGACTCGACGTTGGAGCTTACAGCTGATATCAAACAGCCTGCAGGATTATGGGCTAACCGCTTGCCAACCCTCGGCCACTTTTTGTAAGCATACCGGGTTACCCTCATCGGCTAACGTCTCAGCAAAGAACCATTCTTTAAATACAACCCACTGCTCATTTATCGGCGACTGGCACTGACCGTTGGCGGCTTGAGCATAAAGCTCATCGGAACATTGCGGCGTATCGCTTAAGGTACCGCGATACGCATAGGCATAAACCGCCTGGCAGTGGTCGCTAACATAATTCCGAAACACCACCAGCCAACCCTGCTGATAGCGCACAATACTAAAGCTGGGGATATTATACTCTACCGCCGTAGCAATAATGGCTGGCGCTTCGGCATCCTCCAGTAACTGCATACCCTGAGCGTTACGTTGCCGAACTTGTACCCGTTCACCACGGCGCCAGGCAAAGCCATCATATTCGGTGTGTTGTGCTACTTCGGTCAGGGCATTCAAACCCCGTTCATTACGTTGAATCTCCTGGCGAATAGTGCGTTCCACCTGTTCGGCGTTGGAAGGGCCTTTAAGCTCACTACAGCCGCTTAATAGACTAAAAATCACAACTAAACTAATAACGACAGAGCAGCTAACAAAGATTGAAGGTTGGCGCACGTTAATTCCTTTGTTATTGGGGCTCGTTTAGGTTTTCAGACGCAGTAGTTGTGGCTATGCGCTTAGATTTTGACGCCCTTGGATTTTGCGCGCTATTTTAGCATAAGTTTTTTCGCACTTCTTACTTAGCCACTCTAATTGAGAATGGGATAAACATAAAAAAGCCCCGCAGAGCGGGGCAATAGAATAACGAGAGAGTGCGCTATTCCAAGAGGGAGTTAATGCTCATATTTCTCAAGTTGCTGTTCGGCCGGGTTAACAAAGTGGTTCCACCACAGGCCAACCGCCATAATAAGGGCGAAGGCGGTGGCTAGGTAAAAACCGTAGCGCACGTTACCAAAGATGTCACCCACAATCCCCATCAGCAACGGGCCTAGTGCTGCGGCTAGGGCGGTAAAGGCTAAAATAAGTCCGGCTGCAGCTCCGTGTTTGTTACGTGGGAAACAGCTAATGCCTTTGGAGTTTAAGGTAGGGTACATCATCGACATAAATAACCCTGACAACGGCATTAACCAAAGCGCCCAAGCGACGCCATTCGCCATACTCAGCACAAAACAAATGGCAATGGCAGTGCTAAACCACGCCAGTAAAATGGTCCAGCTAAATTTACTTAGCAGCCATTCGGCTAAAAAGCGGCCTATGGTACGCAGAATAAAAAATACTGTGATCGCGTGCGCAGCCAGCGTGGTCCACTGACCATCGTATTGTTGAAGCAAGGTCGGTAGCCATACAAAAACGGCTACCTCTGTTGCGACATAGCAAGCAATAGCTAATGAAAAGCCTAAAGCATAAGGGTTTTTTACCAGCGCTAAACAATCCCAAATAGAACTTTGTGCCTGAGGGGTATAGGCCGGGTAATCCATACGCCAGGCAATTACCAGCAAAATGGCGCAAATTAAACCCGCTAGCAAGTAAAGCTGCTCCCATGCCATATCATAGGTAAGTAATACGGCAACCAACGCCGGGCCAGCAATAGCGCCTAAACCAAAAAAGCCCTCAACCCGGTTCATTAAACCCGTATGGCTTTTAGCATTGGGGCTAACATCGCCAATGAGAGCCAGCGCGCCGGTTTTAAATAAGCCGATACTTAGTCCGCAAAGGCCGAGTAACAATAAATAAAAAGTAAAACTCTGGCCGATAGCAAAGGCAACACAGGCAAGGGTGTAGATAAGCAAACCAAATAAAATAATCTTTTTACGGCCAATTTGATCGGCCAACTGACCAAGAAAAAGCCCTGATAAGCCGATAAAAATCATTGGTACATAATGAAAGGCGGCTGCCTGGGTAAGTGAAAGATTAAACTGCTTTACCACTTCCGGAATAATGACACCGACAGCGTCGGTAGTCATGGCGAAAACGAAGAACATCAGGCAAGTCATCCACTTAACCTGTGAATGAGTGTGGTTAGCCACCACTACGGCATTGAGCGGTTGTGTTTTTTGCATCTTTCTACCCTGTCATTGTCGGCTTTAAGTAGCTGACTTGTTATTCTGTTTTTTATACTAAGAGCTAACCTCGTGGGTTAGCCGCTAAACATTATTGTGCTACTCGTCGTACTTAAAGCGGCAATGCCAAAACACGTTGAGTATATTATGAACATAAAATTACATCTAAAACGTTTAAGATGCAAGTGTGAAACGAAAGTTTTGTTGCTAGTATTGTAGGGCGTGTTGAGAAATGTAGCGGGTAAACAGCACGACGCAGCTAAGAGTCGTGCTACTGAATGTTGCTAATTGAGACTAAAATAAGCAGGTTTTAGCAGCTTTCTCTTAGGCGTAACTCGCATTCCAACATAATATTTTGTTGGTAATCGCCGCTTAGCAATAAGCGGGCGGCGGTACGGCCTTTTTCATCGCTATGTTGGGCCACAGTGGTTAAGGCAGGGTAGGCGCGTTCTGCTTCTTCAATGCCATCAAAGCCGACTAAACAGAGATCTTCGGGTACTCTTAAGCCCAGTTGGCGCGCGACGCTTATGGTGCCCAAGGCAATGCGGTCACTCATACAGAGCAACACTTGTGGCCTGGGGTGCTGCGTTAAGGCTTCGCGGGCAGCAATTTCGGCATATTGATGGGTATTAACTGGAATATGCCAAATTTGGTCGGCGGGTAAGTCGCGTTTTAATTCTGCGGCGGCTGCCAAATAGCCATCAAGCCGCCGGCGAGATATGGCTTTGTCCTGACCATACAGCTCACCCGGTTGCATGCGGCAAACCCGGTCGGAATCAACCAAGCGCAAGCCCAGTACTGCAACTTTGCCCTGATGCTTTTGCATGGCGTATAAGGCAATATCATATGCATAACGGGTATTATCAATATTTACCGAGCCCATGCCGGGTAAATTGCAATCGACACTGAGCATCGGTTTACCGCTTTGCCGTACCCGGTCTAATTGCTCATGGTTCATCGGGCTGCCATAAATAATAAAGCCATCGGGCAAGGCTTCGGCTGTGCTATGCACAGCTTTCGCCCCTGATAGCAACAGCATATCTTTGCCCTGAGCTTGCAGTACTTCAGCAATTCCTTTAATTAACTGGTTTGCCACCGGATCACTCACCGAATATTCCAGGGTGTCGGAGAGCAAAATGGCAATCATATCCGAGCGGCCGGTACGCAGGCTGCGCGCAGTGGCGTTGGGGCCGCTAAAGCCCAGTTTTTCACTTTCTTCCAGAATATGTTTGCGCAAATCAGCAGACAATTGATCTGGCCGGTTAAAGGCATTAGAGACTGTAGCAACCGAAACCCCAAGGTGTTTCGCCAGAGATTTCAGGGTAACTTTAGCCATTACAACATCCTCGCTGTTAATCCCGTCCTAATCGCAGTCGCCAGCGGCGCTGGCTGCTACTGCCCCTAATTAGGATGTAGGTAATCATTTAATTACCGGTACTGTAATACAACTAAACTTAAACGTTAAGTGAAGATGCGGGGGCTGCACAGTAACGCTCGATATATTGCTGATGCGTGGGTAATTGCGTAGCAGCATACTGAATACCCTGGCGGAGTTTTGCCAGCCAGGCCACACTATCAACTGTCCGATATGCTAACAGCGCATCGGTTTTTTGTGGCAAATTAAACTGGCCAATATGCACCGCTAGCCAGCTTGCATTGCCAAATAAATCCATTTCGCCACTCACTAAATGCCCTGAGCGTTTAAACTGCTTTATTTTATACTGCAAGTTATCGGGTATTGGCATGCTGGCGCAGTAGCGCCATAGTTCACTGTCGGTACGCTGCGTCAGGTGATAATGCAGAATAATAAAATCACGAATATTTTCAATCTCTTTTATCGCGATACGATTATATTCATCGACTAAGTCTTGCTCAAAAGCGGTATCCGGGAACAGCGCCAGTAACTTAGCGATACCGGCCTGGATTAAATGAATACTGGTGGATTCCAGCGGTTCTAAAAAGCCGCTTGATAAGCCGATTGCCACCACGTTTTTATGCCAGAATTTCTGCCGCCTGCCGGTGACGAATTTCAGCATGCGTGGCTCTGCTAAGGTTTTGGCATCTAGGTTTTGCAGTAAACGATCCAGTGCGGTTTGCTCTGAGGTAAATTGCGAGCTAAAAACATGGCCGTTGCCGGTGCGGTGTTGTAACGGTATTCGCCACTGCCAGCCCGCTTCGTGCGCCGTAGAGCGAGTGTAGGGCGTAAAATCACCTCTGGCTGTGGGTACCGCCCAGGCACGATCACAAGGTAACCAGTGCGACCAGTCGAGGTAACCTGTTTGCAGTGTTTGTTCTATTAACAGGCCTCTAAAACCAGAGCAATCAATAAACAGCTCGCCTTCGATTAACTGGTTATCTTCTAGCTGTACGGCCTCTATAAAGCCTGATATCGCGTTTTGCTTAACCTGGGTAACCTTGCCTTCAATACGGCGTACCCCGCGTTGTTCGGCGTACTGCCGTAAAAAACGGGCATATAAGCCCGCATCAAAGTGATAGGCATACTCATAGGTAGACAGCACATTGCGGGTATCTGGTATGGGTGGGGCAAAGCGGCCAGCTGTTGCCGCGCCCCAGGCCATACAATAATCGTCCAGCGTAGCCGCTTTGCCTTGCTGGTACGCAGCTAACCAATAGTGATGAAAATTCACCATATCAAATTGGCGACCATAATTACCAAAAGGATGAAAATACTGATGCCCCTGCTTACCCCAGTTAACAAACTGAATGCCGAGCTTAAAGGACCCCTGAGTGGCTTTTAGGAAAGTATTTTCATCAATACCCAGAGTACGGTTAAACACCCGGATTGGCGGGATAGTAGCTTCCCCCACACCAACGGTGCCTATTTCGTCTGATTCGACTAAGGTGATCTGGCAGCCTTGTTGCAGTGCATTACTTAATGCCGCAGCAGTCATCCACCCGGCGGTGCCGCCACCCACGATAACAATTTTTCTTATAGGTTGTGCGCAATTGGCTGCAGTTTGCATAGGCTCACTCCTGCTTATTCTTAAAGAAAAACGGTGGTTATAAACCACCGTTTTTGCGAACAAGTACTAGCATTTTAAGGTGCTAGACCGTTTAGAAGTTCACGGTGACTGAAGCCGTAATGGTTCTGCCAATAGCGGGGTTACCAGAGATAACCGTTGGGTTTACTGCCGCATTTGCCAGAGCGCCGTTACCACGCAAGTCAAACTTATTAGTTAAGTTATACACTTGAATACCAAACTCCAGGTTTTCTGACATGTTGTAACGTACGTTAGTACCAAAAGTCATTGCGCCCGGATATTCATTACCTGCGCTATCAATCGTTGTGGTTTGGCCCGTTACATTAGCACCCGCAATTAAATTGTCTAGTAAATAGTAGTTCGCAGACAAGGTATAGATTAAGTCAGGAATACCATCGGCACGGGTCCATTCAGATGCGCCAGCTGAAAGCTTTTTCGCATCGCTATAAGTAGCATTACCCACCATAGAGAAATCACCAAAGCGCATAGTACCTAAGATTTCAGCACCGGTAGATTTGTATTCAGCGTCAATAATACAACCACCAGCACCACCACCACATTGAGTTGCTGAAAGCTCATAAGTACTCTGTTTAAAGTCGCCTTTGAGTAAGGTCACTTCAAAGGTGTAATAACCATCCAGTACTGAACCACGGCGTTTTAGCCCAACTTCATACTGATTCACAAAGTCGACCGCTGCAGTTTGCCCTGCCTGATTTAACGAGCCATCTGCGTTAATTTTACCGCTGGCAAGTTGCCGGTCGCCATTAAAACGACCACCTCGTGAGGCGCGGGTAAACAGGCTGGTATCGCTATTTAGCTTATATAAACCGCCCACAGTCCAAGAAGTATAGTTAACGGAATAGTCTAAGCTTTCACGGTTGGCATTTGGCATAATCGTGGCAATGGCTACGCCATCAACCAGGGTGTTAAACGCACTACTACCAGAAAAGGCCCAGCCAGCAGCATCAACGGTTTCACGGCGCACACTGGCGTCAACGGTAAACAAATCGGTATCATAATCCAAGGCTAAGTACGGCGCTGTATTGGTGTATGACAAATCATAATCACGGCTACAGCAATCGCCCCAGTTGTTGTTAAAGCCTGCTATACCGTTGGCGGTTAATTTGTTGCCTTCATCATCAAATAAATCCAGCATGGCCGGGTTGTTGCCGCTTAACTCGCTAAACGTCACGTTAGTATGCCAGCTTGCTGCAATATTTTGGTTCATATAAAAGTAACCAGCCCGCACCGAGACACTGCCACTATCAACAAAGAACTCTTTTGCGATAGATAAGTCGTTGACAAAGCTACCCACATCACGAATATCCGCATGAACATTGGTATTGTTGTTTAGATAATCTGCTTGATAAGCCAAACCCGCTGAAGGGCCATTAGCATAACGAATGGCAGCAACTGTGGCGCCATTGACCTCAGACCCAATAACACTGGCGCTAGTAGCAGCATTTAAAAACGGAGACGTGAAGCTACCGCTCATACTGGTCCAGCGAGCTTTGTTGTCTAGCGTCACATCGTCAGCAAATTCGTAGTGCAGTTCGTTGCCAATAGCCACTGACTTCGTGGTAATACCGCTCATTTCTACCCGCTCTAAATCACCCTGACGATTTACAATTAAGAAATCCTGATTGTGAATAGAATAAGCAGATTGCTTACGGCCATCAAAGCCCGGGTACGGCTTAATATTGCTAAAGCGCTTGCCATCATAATTAGCCAGTGCCGGTGCGCCTGTATAGTTAGGCTCTTGCGTATCAGCCACTTTCACTAAAAACCGGATATAGCTCACGTCATCTTCAAAATACTTGGTAAGGTTCGCCTTTATTTGTGCGCTTTCACTGACATTAAAACCGGTATCCAGTGGGCCTTTACCATTTTTAACGTAACCACCTACATGATACAGCACGCTATCGCTAGCCGAACCACCGTAGCGGAAATCTACGCGTTTTTGATCATGGCCCAAGCCTGAGCTTAAACGAAGAAAGCCGCCTTCCACTTCTCCAAAATTACTAATGTAGTTAATAATGGCTCCAGGCGCCTGCGAGGTAAAAGTACCGGCAGTACCGCCACGTACGCCTTCTACCCGATTAACGCTGGCATCAAAGCGGGTCCAGTAATCGTTATTACCAAAGTTCATATCGCCAAATAATACCGTTGGCAAACCATCTTCCTGAATTTGCACAAAGGGCGAGCCACCGGTTGCTACCGGTAAACCACGCACAGCAATATTAGAGTTACCACCGGGGCCGGCAGTACCCGCTACCTGGATCCCTGGGATCATTCGAAACACTTCAGCCTCAGAACTTGGCTGAAATTCTTTAATCATGTCTGAATCAACACTGGTTACTGAAACGGCAGATTCAATCTGTGTTCTGCCTGCCAGGCTGCCTGTGACCACTATGGTCTCAAACCCTTTATTTTGTTCGGATTTTTGTTCAGCTTGTTCATCTGTTACTTCGCTGGTTTGTGCGATCAAAGATGTGCTGGCGATTAGAGTAGATGCAAATAGTACCTGCTTTACAGCAAGTGAAAGCTTCTGTTGTTTGAACATGTTGTCCCCTTGTCTGGGTGTCTTAATCGTTTAAGTTTTGTCTTTAAAAAAAACAGAGGGCGGTTACCGTCTGCTAGTTTTAATGGTTCGCGTCTGTTCATTATTAGTATTATTACGCTCTTAAACGTTTTATATCTAAAATACGATTTCGTCAAGGTCTGCTTAAGAAATAAACGTTATTTTTTGTCTTCTGGCAAGAATAACGCAACGTTTTAGCATGCTGGTCGTTTAATTATTGGCCTTAGAGTGCGTTGCAAAAAATTGATTAAAAAAGACCATTTGATACTGGATGCTCTCGCGCCAGTAATCCCAGTTATGGCTTCCTGGCCATTCGGCATAGTGATGCGATATGTTGTTGGTGCGCAGTGCCTGATGTAGCTGCCGATTTACCTCAATAAAAAAATCGTCGCTGCCACAGTCTAAATACAGTAGCTGGCCATGCTGCTTAAGTGTTGAGATCTGGTTGATAATGGCCGCCGCCTGCCAATTATTCGCCTGCGTGGCGGGAGCGCCCAGCACCTCATTTAAGCCCCATTTGCCGGCGAAATCTCTGGGATCAACGCCACCACTGGTACTGCCCAAAGCACCAAATAGCTCAGGATGCTGCAGCCCAATATGTAAAGCGCCATAACCGCCCATACTTAGGCCACTAATCCCTCTGCCCGCCGCTGTTGCTATAGTACGATAATGCTGGTCTATATAATTAACAACGTCATGTGCGATATAACTGCGATACCGAAATTGCTTATTTACCGGGCTATCGGTATACCATTTATCAGTATTGCCATCTGGCATCACCACAATCATATTGTATTGATCTGCCAGCGTTGCAACGGCAGTCTCGGTTACCCAGTTTTGATAATCTCCACCATGCCCATGCAATAAATATAACACCGGGTAGCGCCTGTCCGATTGGTTATAACTGTCAGGTAATATAATGTTGGCGGGGTGGCTTTGCGCCATATTGGTAGCGGCTATCTGTTTAACGTCTAGTTGATAGGCGAGCGCATTACCGCCGTTAAATAACAGCAAAGCGCTAAGTAAGAGTAGGCTGCTGAAGGTGTTAGTACTTTTATGCCAACGGGTTTTGATAAAGCTTTTTATGTCCATAGCGGGCTTTTATCTCTCTGTGGTTGATAAGGTTATTACCAATCCGAGTAACAATAAAGGGAGTGCTTTCAAATGTAAATTCGCTTAAGCTGTGTACTTCTGGTTAAATTAAACAGCATTTTTCTCTAAATCAACAACAAAATGCAAAGTTATTATTGAATTTGCCCGCTTCCGTGGTAACAATTGATGCTGACTTTAGCTAACCCCCGGATCTTTGTACCATGGATGCTCAACCGCCACTCGTTCGCTTTTGCGATAACTGCCACACGCGTTATTACACAGAGCATTTTATGGGCGTAAAGTACATAGTGCAGATCGTAATATTGAAGTTCTTGAGATGAGCTTCTCAGAAGCACTTGGCAAAATTGAGCGTGGCGAAATTAAAGACGGCAAAACCATCATGTTGCTGCAATATGCCAAGCTCAATCAGCTCTGTTAGCCAGTTTATCGCTTTATGGCTTTACCGTTAGCTGGTTATTTACAGCGTGAACCCCCGAAACTGCTGCTACAACACGCTCGGCATGTTCACGTTGTGCTGCGGTTGCCACTTCGCCAGACAATTTCACATCGCCCTTACGGGTTTCAACTTCAATCGCCAAATGTTTGAGTTGCAGGTCAGCCATCAGCGTGGTGTGGACTGCGGTGGTGATATTCGCGTCATCACCCGTGCCATCTTCCGTGCTTACAGTTAAATCAAGCGGACCGGTTTGCGTATTCGGGCCGGGATCGCAGCTGCTAAGTAGCAAACTGCCTGCCAGCGCTATGCCAATAGTAACAAATGAAAGTTTCGTTGCTTGCATGATAGGCTCCTTCACACTGCCAAAGTACAGCGTAAGTA
>Ga0209070_100127_pt1 | contig 107144 bp, 94 predicted proteins | sample SynthPrep_5_END__FD_187205 | JGI IMG/M metagenome (GOLD analysis project Ga0209070, IMG submission 187205) | Synthetic microbial communities from Ohio, USA - SynthPrep_5_END_DS10_MetaG (SPAdes) (version 2) | ecosystem: Engineered > Bioreactor > Aerobic > Activated sludge | place: USA: Ohio... | reverse complement strand
GTTTGGCGATTAGACATGGTGTATCTCCTTGGACAAAGTTAACTGCGACTCAGGAAAAGCCCTGGCCGAGACTGAGTGCAAAGAGCAGGAAAAATTCTTGGAGATGGTTGGATCGAAATTCAACATATCGTGTAGAGATTCTCAGTGACACAAGCAGCACAGTGGCGCCACCTTAACCCTTTTTCCGGGACGTGCCAATGATATTTCCGAAGGTTTCTCCAAATTCGTGACTGGCGGTGGTATTTCCGCTCACCGGACATGCCAGCACAGGTCCCGGCCCCACTGGGCGCGGCTTATAGGAGCAGGCACATTCGTCAAGAAAAGCCCTGCGGCCTTTGAACCCCAACGCCAGCCCCGGTAAGATGCCCCACAGAATTTTTCCACCTCGCTATTCAGGACACCCGCCATGAGCATCAAATCGGACAAGTGGATTCGCCGCATGGCGCAGGAACACGGCATGATCGAACCGTTCGTCGAGCGCCAGATCCGTGGTCAGGGCGATGCACCGGTGATTTCCTACGGCGTTTCCAGCTACGGCTACGATGTGCGCTGCGCCGATGAGTTCAAGGTGTTCACCAACATCAATTCGGCGATCGTCGATCCAAAGAACTTTGACGAAAAGAGCTTCGTCGACGTCAAGAGCGACGTGTGCATCATTCCGCCGAACTCCTTCGCCCTGGCGCGCACCGTGGAATTCTTCCGTATTCCCCGTGACGTGCTGACCATCTGCCTGGGTAAAAGCACCTACGCGCGCTGCGGCATCATCGTCAACGTGACACCGCTTGAACCCGAGTGGGAAGGCCACGTGACCCTGGAGTTTTCCAACACCACCACGCTGCCGGCGAAAATCTACGCCAACGAAGGCGTGGCGCAGATGCTGTTCCTGCAGTCCGACGAGGCCTGTGAAGTGTCCTACAAAGACCGTGCAGGCAAGTATCAGGGCCAGCGCGGCGTCACTCTCCCACGCGCTTGATCGAAAGCTCCTACGCGTAAAGGGAATTAGTCTGCAAAAAGCGACTCTATCTAGGTGTACTGCCCCGGTGCGTGTAAAACGCGCCGGGCCACGCTTGAGGAGTACTTTATGAAGCTCGACCCGCGAATAAGCGCAGAACTTGCCCGGCTTGAACCCAATCAGATTGGCGTTCTGGCCTGGTCCCTGATGGCCGACCCTGCTTATGCGGGCGGCATCCCCGGTCAACCCGAGCCGGATTACCCACAACCGACCGAGCCTGGCGAGCCGACCCTGCCGGACGAGCCGCCACCCGCGCCGGTTGCCTGATCCCTAGCCCACTGGCCAGACGTCATGATCGCCAATCACATAGATTCGGCGGTCATTGTCCTGTTCCACTCTATGCCCGCCGGTAAATGCACCGAACGCCGGCAGCAGGCTCACTCGGGCACCGACCACAAAGCACGGCAGCCTTAAGCTCTGTCGTCCCTTGCCACGTAACCGATACACCGGATGCACATGCCCCGCCAGCACGTGGTGGCTTGGGTGGGCGTCAGGTTCGTGCTGCAAGGCAAAAGGGCCTATCAGCAGCGGCTCCGTGACCACCTCTATCCTCAAGTCCTCGGGCGGGTCCCCCGCGCGTTTGTCGTGATTGCCACGAATCAAGGTCATGGGTAGGTCAGGATTAAGCGCTCGCCAGTTTCTTAAAGCGCCCAGCGTGCCACTGGCGTGCGATCCCGGGCCGTGCAGGAAATCGCCGAGAAAGATCACCTGAGCACAGGGTAGCGCTGAGAGCAGCCGGTCCAGGCGCTGCAAGTTCTCGGTGGTGGTGCCTTGCGGCACCGGTTGCCCCAGGCTGCGATACGCCGAGGCTTTGCCGAAATGCGCATCGGCGATCATCAGGCATTGGCGTGCAGGCCAGTAGACCGCCTTGTCCGCCAGTAACCATAGTTCTTCACCCTCCAGCCTCACCGTGCACACCATCAGCGCTTCCCGTTATCCGCGACTTTTTCCAGGTCCTTGACCATGCGTGCGATGCGTTCCGAGAGTTTTTCCGAACTCAGGCTTTCGCGCATCCGTTCAACCAACAATGGAAAGGCCAGGGGTGTAGGTCGTTCGATCGGATGCAAGTCCAGTTTCAGCGCGCAAAGATGGCGCAACGTCTCTTCCAGCCGACGAATATCCAGCTCATCGCGTAAGACTTCTTCGCCTGCCTGAGTCAGCAACAGATTCTGCGGGTCGTACTGCTTGAACACCTCAAAGAACAAACCGCTGGAGGCCTGCACTTGCCGCGTACTTTTTGGTGCGCCTGGATAGCCGGCAAACACCAGCCCGGCAATGCGAGCGATCTCACGGAAGCGGCGCAGGGCCAGCTCCCCGGCATTCAGGCTGGCCGCCACGTCTTCCCGCAAATGTTCAGGGCTCAGTAGCGCATCATTCAGCAATGCCGGCCAATCCACTGCAGTGGCACTCAATAACTCCAGCCCGTAATCATTGACTGCGATCGAAAATGTCACCGCCTGCTGTTGACTCACACGCCACGCCAGCAGGCTCGCCAAACCCAGGTGCACTTGGCGCCCGGCAAAGGGATAGAGGAACAGGTGCCAGCCTTCCCGTGACTTCAGCGCCTCTGCCAGCAGATGTTCGCGCGTCGGCAAGCCGGACCAGCGTAACTGCGTTTGCAACAAAGGTTGCACCGCTTGCATCTCCGGTCCCTCGAAGCGGCCATGGGCCGCTGCATCAAAGCGTTCCACCACCGCTTGCGCCAGCTCATTGGAAAGCGGCATGCGTCCGCCATTCCAGCGCGGCACGGCGGCTTTCTTGGCAGTGCTGCGACGTACATAGGCGGTCATGTTTTCCACGCGTACCAACTCCAGCAGGCGGCCGGCGAACAGGAAGCCATCTCCCGGCTTTAGCCGCGCAATAAACCCCTCCTCGACACTGCCCAGGTTCTTGCCGCCACCGCCCTTGCTCCAGAATTTCAAGTGGATGCTCGCATCACTGACGATGGTGCCCACGCTCATTCGATGGCGCCGCGCCAGCCGGGCATCCGGGACACGCCAGATACCGTCTTCGTCCGGTTCCACCCGGCGATAATCCGGATAGGCGGTCAACGACAGCCCACCATGCCGCACAAAACCCAGGGCCCAGGCCCAGTCTTCATCCGTCAGGTCGTGGTAGGCCCAGGCGCCGCGCACTTCCGTCAGCAGGGCCTCAGGCGTGAAGCCACCCCCCAATGCCATGCTGACCAGGTGCTGTACGAGTACATCCAACGGCTTGTACGGCGATTCCCGCGCTTCGATACGCCGTTGCGCGATCGCATCCTGGGCGGCGGCGGCTTCAACCAGCTCAAGGCTATGGGTGGGCACCAATGTCACCCTCGACGGCCGTCCCGGTGCATGCCCCGAGCGCCCGGCGCGCTGCATCAGCCGCGCTATGCCTTTGGCCGAACCGATCTGCAACACCCGCTCCACCGGCAGGAAGTCCACCCCCAGGTCCAGGCTTGAGGTGCACACCACCGCTTTGAGCTGGCCGTCTTTCAAGGCCCGTTCCACCCAGTCACGGGTCTCTCGGGACAGCGAACCATGGTGCAGCGCAATCACCCCAGCCCAATCGGGGCGGGCGTCCAGCAATGCCTGGAACCAAATCTCCGACTGCGCCCGCGTATTGGTAAACACCAGGCAACTGCTGCTGGCGTCCACTTCCACCACCACCTGGGGCAGCATCTTCAAACCAATATGCCCGGCCCACGGAAAGCGTTCGGTCACGGGGGGCAATAAGGTGTCGATGACCAACTGTTTAGCCGTCTGCCCCTGCACATTGATCCCGTCGCCTTGTGGAACCAACACCTCCAGTGCGTGGGATTGGTTACCCAAGGTGGCCGAAATCCCCCACACCATCAATTCGGGATGCCAGCGCCGCAGGCGCGCCAAGGCCAGTTGCAACTGCACACCGCGCTTGTTGCCGATCAGCTCATGCCATTCATCCACCACCACCATGCGCAGGTGCGCCAGGCTCACTTCGCTGTCGGCACGCGCCAGCATCAGCGTCAGGCTTTCCGGGGTGGTGACCAGTGCGGTGGGCTGGCGGCGGGTCTGGCGTGCGCGCTCGCCGCTGCTGGTGTCGCCGGTGCGCAGGCCGACGCTCCAGGGAATTTGCAACGCCTCAAGCGGGGCTTCAAGGGCGCGGGCGGTGTCGGCGGCCAGCGCGCGCATGGGCGTGATCCACAGCACCGTCAGCGGCTCAGCGGGTGGTTTGCGTTTAGCGGTTACAGGTGGGCGAGTGATGGCGAAGCGGTTGAGGGCGGCGAACCACAGCGCATAGGTTTTACCCGCACCGGTGCTGGCATGCAGCAGCCCCGATTGGCCGCTCTTGACCGCCGCCCATACCTCTTTCTGGAAGGCAAACGGCTTCCAGCCTTTGGCGGCAAACCAGTGTTTGGCGAAATCGGTGGGTTTTGCCATGGGGCGGCTGACACTCTGGAAGGCCTATTCCACAGACCCTCCAGAGCGGCCAAAGGTTTACTTCAAATTGCCACTCAAAAACTGCTGCAAACGCTCGCTCTTCGGATTGCCCAGCACGTCTTCCGGCGCGCCTTGCTCTTCCACCAGGCCCTGATGCAGGAACAACACCTGGCTCGACACCTTGCGTGCAAAGCTCATTTCGTGGGTCACCATGATCATGGTGCGGCCTTCCTCGGCCAAACCCTGGATCACCTTCAACACTTCGCCCACCAGCTCCGGGTCGAGGGCCGAGGTGGGTTCGTCGAACAGCATCACCTCCGGCTCCATGGCCAAGGCGCGGGCGATGGCGACGCGCTGTTGCTGGCCGCCGGAGAGGAACGCCGGGTACTGATCGGCCACGCGTGCAGGGAGGCCGACTTTATCCAGATAACGACGGGCACGGTCCTCGGCGTCCTTCTTGCTGCAACCCAGCACCCGACGCGGGGCCATGGTGATGTTTTCCAGCACGCTCATGTGGCTCCACAGGTTGAAGTGCTGGAACACCATCGCCAGGCGCGTGCGCAGGCGCTGTAATTCGGCGTCATCGGCCACGCGCATGCCGTGGCGGTCACTGACCATGCGGATCGGCTGGCCGTCGAGGGTCATGGCGCCGTCGTTGGGCGTTTCCAGGAAGTTGATGCAGCGCAAAAAGGTGCTCTTGCCCGAGCCGCTGGCGCCGATCAAGCTGATCACGTCACCGGTCTTGGCCTTGAGCGAAACACCTTTGAGCACCTCATTGTCGCCATAGCTTTTATGCAGGCCTTCAACGGTCAATTTGTACATGGGGCGTGCATCCTCAAGGCGAAAGTAGATAGCCGCTGCGGTAGGCCTCGGTGCCGGCGACATGGGCGATGACCATCCCGGCAGTGGCCATGCGGCGCAGCGAACGGGCGTAAAGCAGGCCGGCATTGCGACAATGCACGGGCGTCACGCGGTCAAAAATGGGGTCGATGACTTCAGCGATCAGTTGTCCGGCGTCCAGGTATTCACCGGGCAAGGCGCGGAATACCAGCAGGCCGCCCATGGGCGTCGCCACCGGCTCAACGCCTGCCAGCGGTGTGGCCGGGTAGGGCAGGTCGGGCAGTGGTGCGGCTTCCCCGGCAATGGCGCCGAAGTGGATCAGGTAATCGATGATCGCCTGGCAGTCGAGGGCGGCCAAGCCGTGATTGACGTCGCCCTGGCCACGCAGTTCGAGGGTCACCGAAAAGCTGCCCATGGGGATCGGGAAGCGCTCGCCGAAGCGTTGCTGCAACTGCCACCACACCAGGGTGAAACACTCATCGAAGGATTGCCCGCCGGAGTCGGTCGCCAGCAGATTGGCCTCCGAGCCGATGTAACGCGCCAATGGTTCCACCTGCGGCCAGGCCTCGGGTGTGGTGTACAGGTGCGCCACGGCTTCAAAGTCGCAATGCAGATCCAGCACCATGTCGGCATCGCACGCCAGGCGTTGCAGCACCAGGCGCTGGGATTGCAGTTGGGTCTCGGCGCTTTGCGCAGCGAGGGCGGTAGACAGCGCGGCGCGGATCAACTCGACGTTGTGCTGGGGATCTTCCCCAAGCAGCTCCTCGACTTGATTACCCACCGCCTCACTGAGGTCGACAAACAGGCGATTGAAGTTCTGCCCGCTTTCCAGCTCGTAGCGGCCCAGCGGGATATCCATCAGCACCTGTTCCAGGCCCACCGGGTTGGCGATGGGCACCAGCACAATCTCGCTGCGCAGGCGACCGGCCGCCGCCAGTTCAGCCAGGCGTACTTTGAGGTGCCAAGCCACCAGCATGCCTGGCAGTTCATCGGCATGCAGCGACGACTGGATATAGATCTTGCCTTCGGCCTGTTCCGGGCCGAAGTGAAAACTGTGAATCTGCCGTGCCGTCCCTGGCACCGGCGCGATCAGTTCATGGACCTGATGACGCATAAAAACTCCTTAATGACTCGGCCCGAGGAAGGCCAGCCAACGACGCTCCGCCAAGCGGAACAGACCGACCAGGGCAAAGGTCACGGTCAGGTAGATCAGCGCAGCGATACCGAATGATTGAAAGGTCATGAAAGTGGCCGAGTTGGCATCCCGCGCCACTTTGAGGATGTCGGGGATCGTCGCGGTGAAGGCCACCGTGGTCGAGTGCAGCATCAGGATCACTTCATTGCTGTAGTAGGGCAGCGAACGACGCAACGCCGACGGCATGATCACATAGGCGTACAACTTCCAGCCGCTCAAGCCGTAGGCCTTGGCCGCTTCGACTTCGCCATGGGCCATGCTGCGGATCGCCCCGGCGAAAATCTCCGTGGTGTACGCGCAGGTGTTGAGGGCGAAGGCCAGGATGGTGCAGTTCATCGCGTCGCGAAAGAACGCATCCAGCAACGGTTGTTCGCGCACGGCGGCGAGGCTGTAGATGCCGGTGTAGCAGATCAGCAGCTGGATATAGAGCGGCGTGCCCCGGAACAGGTACGTGTAGAACTGCACCGGCCAACGCACCAGGCGCTTGCGCGACACACGGGCGATGGACAACGGGATCGACACCAGAAAGCCGATGACCAGCGCGGCAGTGAGCAGCCACATCGTCATGGCCAGGCCGGTGATGTGCTGGCCGTCGCTATAAAGGAAGGGGCGCCAGTATTCCTGCAAGAGTTCGATCATCGCACGGCCTCCCGGGCACCCGCGGAGTAGCGACGTTCAAGGCGGCGCAGGACGAAGTTGGACGCGCTGGTGATCAACAGGTAGATCAACGCCGCGAGGACCAAAAAGTAGAACAACTGATAGGTGCTCTTGCCGGCATCCTGGGCAGCCTTGACCAGGTCGGCCAGGCCGATGATCGACACCAGGGCCGTGGCCTTGAGCATCACCATCCAGTTATTGCCGATTCCCGGCAGGGCAAAGCGCATCATCTGCGGGAAGGTCACGTAGCGAAACCGCTGGCCGCGCTTGAGGCCATAGGCCGTGGCGGCTTCCAGTTGGCCACGGGGCACCGCGAGGATCGCGCCGCGAAAGGTCTCGGTGAAGTACGCACCGTAGATAAAACCGAGGGTGATCACCCCGGCGCTGAAGGGGTCGATCTCGATGTATTCCCACTCCATGAAGTCGGTCAAGCCGGTCAGCCAGGTTTGCAGGCTGTAGAAAATCAACAGCATCAGCACCAGGTCGGGCACGCCGCGAATCAACGTGGTGTAGAGCTGGGCGGGAATACGCAGGAAGGGCAGGCTGGAGAGTTTGGCGCTGGCGCCGAGCAGGCCCAGCAACACGCTGACGGCCAGGGACAGCACCGACAACTTGATAGTCATCCAGGTGCCTTGCAGCAACAGCGGGCCGAAACCCTTCAAGCTGAGCGTGCTCAACCCGAGGGTTTGCAACAATTCTTCGAACATAAATCAGGACCTATGGCGATAAAAAAGCGCCCCTCCGGGGAAGGGCGCTCCAGGCATTATTTGCCGCTGTACAGGTTCAGATCGCCAAAGTGTTTCTTCTGGATGGTGGCGTAGGTGCCATCATCGTGTAACGCTTTGATACCTTTATCCAAAAGCGCCTTCAGCTCAGTGTTACCTTTTTTGATACCGATGGCGGTTTTCGACGGCAGCAACGGGTCGTCGATGGCCGCGCTGACTTCGTAACCGGCGCCTGCCGGCGACTTCAGGAAGCCCAGTTCGGCTTGCAGCATGTCCTGCACGGATGCGTCGAGACGCCCGGAGGTCAGGTCGGCATACACCTGGTCCTGGTTGGCGTAGGCCTTGGTGGTCACACCGGCTTTATCCAATACGGCCTTGGCATAGGCTTCCTGGATGGTGCCTTGCTCGTAGCCCACGGACTTGCCCTTGAGGGACTCAGGTGTCGAGTAGCCTGCGCCTTTCTTGAATACCAGCGAGGTAGGGCCGGAGAACAGTTCACTGGAGAAGTCGATGGCCTTTTCACGCACCGGGGTCACGGTCATGGACGAAATCACGCCGTCGAACTTGTTGGCCTTGAGGCCTGGAATCATGCCGTCGAAGTCACTTTCAACCCACTTGCACTTCACTTTCAGCTCGGCGCAGATCGCATTGCCCAGGTCGATATCGAAGCCCACCAGGCTGCCGTCGGCGGCCTTGGATTCGAACGGCGCGTAGGACGGATCGACACCAAAACGCAGTTCCTTGTATTCCTTGGCCAGCGCGGAACCGGCGGCCATGCACAGGGCCAGTGCAGAAAGGGTCAGCAATGCTTTTTTCATTATGTAATCCCTGGAAACCAAGATAAGCGCTTGTGGCGCATTTAGGACTGTTACTGAACGGTGTCAGACGGATCACAAGTAGCAATTTCTGCACCATAGTTCCGAATGTAGTTCCGAATGGTCGTTTTAAAAGGTGGGACAAGGGAGAGCTGAGTGTAGGAGATGCCCGAAAATGGGCGCGCAAAAAACAGTGCACCAATTTGGTTCTGGCGCAGATCAATAATGTGGGAGCTGGCTTGCCTGCGATGGCGGTGGATCAGAGAATTCATTTTTCACTGACACGCCGCCATCGCAGGCAAGCCAGCTCCCACAAGGATTTGTGCCATTTTTAAGCAGGAATCAGGTCAGGAGGTCTTGCAGGGTGGCAAGGTTGTCAGCGTCTTCCACGGTTTTATCCTGCCGCCACCGCAACATCCGTGGAAACCGCACCGCAATCCCACTCTTGTGTCGCTTGGACAGGGCAATGCCTTCGAACCCCAGTTCAAACACCATGCTCGGGGTCACGCTGCTGACCGGGCCGAACTTTTCCACGGTGGTCTTGCGCACGATGGCGTCGACCTTGCGCATTTCTTCGTCGGTCAGGCCGGAGTAGGCCTTGGCAAAGGGCACCAGCGTGCGTTCGCTGCCGGCCGGGCCATCCCATACGGCGAAGGTGTAGTCGCTGTACAGGCTCGCGCGCCGGCCGTGGCCGCGTTGGGCGTAAATCAACACCGCGTCGACGCTGAACGGGTCGACCTTCCACTTCCACCACACGCCCATGTCCTTGGTGCGGCCGACGCCGTACAGGCCATCACGTGCCTTGAGCATCATGCCTTCTACGCCGAGGCTGCGGGAGGCTTCGCGTTGTTCGGCCAGGTCTTCCCAGGTCGCGCCGGTCAACAGGGGAGATGCCAGTAATACCGGCTGGTTGCACTGGGCAATTACCTGCTCAAGTTGCGTGCGACGCTCAGCCTGGGTGTGGTTGCGCCAATCGTCGCCCTGATGTTCCAGCAGGTCGTAGGCCAGCACCGCAACCGGGGCGTCCTCCAGCACTTTTTTGCTCAGGGTCTTGCGCCCAATCCGTTGTTGGAGCAGCGCGAACGGTTGCACCGCGTCTTTCCACACCACGATTTCGCCGTCGATCACCGTGCCGTCGGGCAAGCCGCTTACCAGGCTATGCAGTTCGGGGAAGCGCTCAGTCACCAATTCTTCGCCACGGGACCAGATCCACAGGCGGCCGTCACGCTTCACCAGTTGCGCGCGGATGCCATCCCACTTCCATTCCACTTGCCAGTCGGCGGGAGAGCCAAGCAAATCGTTGAATTGCTCCACGGGTTGCGCCAAACCATGGGCGAGAAAAAACGGATAAGGCTGCCCGCCGCGTTGCGCATGTTCGTCGGGCGATTCGGCGGCGATGAGCTTGAGATAACCCTGCGGCGTAGGACGGTTAGACAGATCGGTGTAGCCCACCAGCCGTTGCGCCACGCGCTTGCTGTCCAGATCGGCCATTGCGGCGAGGGCGCGGGTGACCAGTAGCTTGGACACGCCCACACGGAAGCTGCCGGTGATCAACTTGATGCAGACCATCAGGCTGGGTTGATCCAGTTGCGCCCATAACGCAGGTAGACGCTCGGCCAATTCCAATGGCGGCAAGCCACGCAGGGGTAGGAGTTTTTCCTCCAGCCACACCGCCAGGCCGTCCTCCGAGGTGTAGGTAGATTCCGGCAGCAGCAGGGAAATGGTTTCTGCCAGATCGCCCACTGATTGGTAGCTTTCTTCAAACAACCATGGCTCGATACCCGATGCTTCAGTGGCCATGTCCCGCAGCAGGCGCGTCGGCACCAGTTGCCGAGGGCGTCCGCCGGAAAGGAAATACACGGCCCAGGCCGCATCTTCCGGCGCAGCATCGCGGAAGTAGGCTTGCAGCGCGGCCAGCTTGGCGTTGCTGGAGGTGGTGGCGTCGAGGTTGGCGTACAGCTCGGCAAAGGCCTTCATGCGCTGGCCTCTTCTTCGTCGTCACCGTATTCAGTGGTGAAGCCCTGGGCATCCAGGCCTTTTTCCCGCAGATGGCGTACCAATACTCCGACAGACCCGTGGGTAACCATCACCCGCTCGGCGCCGGTTTGCTCGATGGCCCACAACAGGCCGGGCCAATCGGCGTGGTCCGATAGCACAAAACCTCGGTCCACGCCGCGCCTGCGTCGGGTGCCGCGCAGGCGCATCCAGCCGCTGGCGAAGGCGTCGCTGTAGTCGCCGAAGCGCTTGATCCAACTGCTGCCGCCGGCCGAGGGTGGGGCGATGATCAAGGCCTGGCGCAGCAGTGGGTCGGTTTTCTTGAAGTCACCGGCGTAGAGGGTTTCAGGAATATAGATGCCGGCCTCACGGTACACCCGGTTCAACGGCTCGACCGCGCCATGGCTGAGGATCGGGCCGATGCTGGCGTCGATGCCATGCAGGATGCGCTGGGCCTTGCCGAAGGAATAACAGAACAACACGCTGGCTTTGCCGGCGGCGATATTCGCCTGCCACCAATCGTTGATCCCGGCGAAGATCTGCGCCTGGGGCTGCCAGCGGTAGATCGGCAGGCCGAAGGTCGACTCGGTGATAAAGGTGTGGCAGCGCACCGGTTCGAAGGGGGCGCAGGTGCCGTCGGGCTCGACTTTGTAGTCACCGGACGCGACCCAGACTTCGCCCCGGTATTCCAGGCGCACCTGGGCCGAACCCAAGACATGCCCGGCAGGGTGAAAACTCAAGGTGACGCCGTGGTGGACCAGTGGCTCGCCGTAGGCCAGGGTCTGCAGGTTGATGTCCTGGCCCAGGCGTGAACGCAGGATGCCTTCGCCGGGGGCTGCCGCCAGGTAGTGCTGGTTGCCGGTGCGCGCGTGGTCGCCATGGGCGTGGGTGATGACCGAGCGCTCCACCGGGCGCCAGGGGTCGATGTAGAAATCTCCGGCGGGGCAGTAGAGGCCTTCGGGGCGGGCGATGACAAGGTCCATGGGCGTGCCGGGGGCGATGGGCTTATCAGGTAGGAGGCGGGCGGGCGATGAGAAGTTCGATTAACTATTGTAGTGAGCGGGCTCGTTGTGGTGAGCGGGCTTGCCCCGCGCTGGGGCGCGAAGCGGCCCCAATCCAGTCAACGCATGCTTCCAGTCAGAAACAGGTCGCCTGGTTTTAGGGCGGCTTCGCCACCCAGCGCGGGGCAAGCCCGCTCACCACAGTAAAAGCCCGCCCCACACTTGCCGGATTATTTGCCCGGCGTCAGGGTCAACCGAGCCTTTCCATACACCTTTTCGAAGTTCTGCGGTTGCATCGGGAAGCTAAGGTATTGCGCCTTGAGCGACGGGTCGATGCCGTTGGCATAGTTCGGGCTGGCCGGGTTGCCGGACTGCCCGATGCCGCCCTGGCCCATCATCGGTTCCACCTGGCCAAAGTCGACGATCATGCGCAGCGCCGGTACCTGGGTGGTGGTGAAGTCCTGGCCCCAGCTGTACGGCGCCGGGTTCAAGGTGTTGTGGTCGCCACCGGACGCCAGTGGGCCGCGAATCACCTGGCCATTCGTGTTTTTCCAAGTGGTGGTGTGCAGTTTGCCCCACTGCCAGGCCTTGTGATCGGCTCCTAATTGGCTATCACCGGCAGTGATCGCGGCGGCCAGGCTGCGGGCGAGGATCGCCGGTTTGTCTTCTTTCTGCGGGGTGCGCACGTCATCCCAGAATGGGCTGTCTTCGCGACCCAGCAAGTGGTCGGCCTGGGCGGCGTAGGACAGGTTGGCATTGCTGACAAACGCCTTCCAGCTGGCACTGTTTTCCGGGCCGAGTTCGTCGAGGAAGATCTGTTTGGTGCTTTCCTGCAGGAACAGTTCATAGATCGCCGCGTCGGCGGAGGTGGATACCAAGCGGCCATCAAAGGCCATCAGGCGGCCCAGTGCTTCACGTGCCTTGACCTGTTCGGCCGCCGGCAGCGCGTCAATCGCCTGTTTCAGCGGCTGGGCCATGCCCGGTGCCTGGAACAGGGTCTTGAGCTTGGCGGCGAAGGTCGTCGTCTGGTCGTACTGCATGGCGATCATGCTGCGGCTGTCATGCTTGCCGGCATTGGCCAGTTGCGCCAGGCGCTCGCTGCGCTCCGGGGCATCCCAGGAGTTGGACAGTTGCATGCCATAACCGCGCGGCGCGGTGCGCTGGTTGGCGGTGCCGATCCAGCCTTGAGCCGGGTCCTGGTCATACGGGTGCAGCATCGCATCGGCGTAACCGTCCCAGTCAAAACGCGTGTCCCAGCCCGGCGACGGCAGCAGGCCCTCACCTTCACGGCGGTTGGGGAAGCGCCCGGTGACTTGCCAGCCAATATTGCTGGCGTCGGCGAAGATCATGTTCAGCGCAATGGCGCGAATCTCGCGGGTTGCGTCCGAGGCCTTGCCCGCGTTTTGGGCGCGGGACAGGTCGAAGAACGCGTCCAGGCTCTTGTCGTCCTTGAAGTCGGCGGTTTGCAGCGCCAAACCCAGGCCCGTGGTCAGCGCCTGGCTGCTGTTAAGCAGGGCGCCGTGACGGGTTTCGTACACCACTTCGCGAATCGAGCGTTGGCCTTTGACGAAGAAGGTTTCGTTTCGCACACCGGCGGGTAGCCATTTGCCGTTGTTCTCGTAGTACAACGCGCTGCCCTGGCGTTTGACCTTTTCCAGGAACAAGTCCTGTGTGTCGCCCTTGACCGTGCTCATGCTCCACGCGACCTTGCCGTTAAAACCGGACAACAGCATCGGCAAGCCAGCAATCGAGGCGCCCACGGCCTGGTATTTCGGCGCACGGATCTGCACGTAGCTCCACGGCGACGGCGCTTGCGGCTGGGCGGCGAGGTCGCCTGCCAACAGGCTCTTACCGCTGCGGCTGCGTTGCGGGCCGATGGCCCAGTTGCTCGAGGTAGTGACTGCCAGTGAATTGAGACTGCTCAGTTGTTGGCTGACCGTATCCAGGCCGGCGAGACCGGTGATCTGGCCCAGGTTCACGCCCTTGAGTTTCTCGGCCTCGGCCAGCGGGATCGCTTCATCCGGTGCGCTGGGCGTGAGCCAGGCGAGTTTGTCGACGCCGACTTTCTGCGCCAGCACCAGCGACGAAATTTCTTCCTGCAGGTTGGCCGATTCGCTGAAATTCAGCAGGCAGAACAGCAGTGCCGAGTCTTCCGGCTTCCAGTATTCGGGCGTGTAGCCGGTCTGTGCCAGGTCCGGCGGCAGCTTGTCGCGGTAGCGGAACAGGTAGGCGTTGACGCCACGCGCATACACTTCGAAGAAGCGCTTGAGGCGCGGGCTTGACGCGTTATACAGCTCGCCGGCGCTTTTTTTCAGGTTGACCGCACGCATGAAGCGGTCGACATCCAGCACCTCCGGCCCGGACATTTCCGCCAGGCGGCCCTGGGCCAGCAGGCGCAGGGTGACCATCTGCGTGATGCGGTCACTGGCGTGCACATAACCGAGGCTGAACAGCGCGTCATGGAAAGTGTTGCTTTCGATCAGCGGCATGCCTTGGGCATTGCGGCGCACGGACACATTCTGTGCCAGGCCTTTGATCGGCTGCACGCCGGCGACCGGGGGCAGGGTGTCCTGGGTGCTCTGGAGCTGGCAACCGGCCAGGCTTAACGCACTGGCCACTGCCGCGGCAACGCCGAACCGGGGAAGAAAATGTGAGAGGGCTGGCGAGGCCATGGCAAAGCTCCTGCGGGGGTAGCGTCAGTAAAGGCGCTACGTTAGTGAGCGCGGCGAAACGACGCAAGCGGGAGTCGATGCTTATTTATCGATTGATTTGTAGAACGCGTAATAACTGTAGGAACCGGCTTGCCGGCGATGAAGCCGTCAGCCTCAGCGAAGATGGCGACTGTTCAATCGCCATCGCCGGCAAGCCGGCTCCTACAAAGGGCCAGGCTCAGGATTTGGGCGGGTTCACTTTCTGCACCAGCTCATACGCGCGCACTGTTGCCGGCCGCTCCTTGATGCTGTTGAACCAGCGATGCAGATGTGGGAAATCTTCCAGGCGTTGGCTCTGCCACTTGTGGGAGACGATCCACGGGTAGATCGCCATATCGGCGATGCTGTAGGCCTCGCCCGCCACGAATGCACGATCTGCCAGACGACGGTCGAGCACGCCGTAAAGGCGGGCGGTTTCGTCCACATAACGCTTGATCGCGTAGGGGATCTTCTCCGGTGCGAACTGGCTGAAGTGATGATTCTGACCCGCCATCGGGCCCAGGCCGCCCATTTGCCAGAACAGCCATTGCAGCGCTTCCTGGCGACCATGCAGGTCTTTGGGAATGAACTGGCCGGTTTTTTCCGCGAGGTACAGCAGGATCGCGCCGGATTCGAACAGCGAAATCGGCGCGCCGCCGTCGGTCGGGGCCTGATCGACGATGGCCGGAATGCGGTTGTTGGGAGCGATCTTCAGGAAGTCAGGCTTGAACTGTTCGCCCTGGCCGATATTGATCGGGTGCACCTTATAGGGCAGGCCGGCTTCTTCCAGGAACAGCGATACTTTGTGACCGTTGGGGGTAGTCCAGTAATACAGGTCGATCATGAAGCTCTCCAAAAGTGGTGATGCTTGAGCGAATGCCTGTAGGTATAGGTAATGTTGGGTGTGCGAAAATTCAATGAAACATTTGCGCATACTCTTAGAAGCAAATTAAAAGGCGCCGTCCACCAACACCTGCACGGTGTGCTGCGAACAGCGCTCGATGCGTGCCCGCACGCGATACACCTCGGCAAACAGCAGTGGGTTAAGCACGTCGTCCGCTGCACCGCTGGCATACAAGCGTCCCTGGCGCAGTACGGCAATATGGTCGGCGAAGCGTGCGGCGAGGTTGATGTCGTGCAGCACCACCACGGCAATCAGGTTGTGTTCGCGCACCAAATCGCGCACGCAATCCATGACTTTCAGTTGGTAATTGAGGTCGAGGGCGCTGGTGGGTTCGTCCAGCAGCATCACCTGCGGGCGACGCGCGATGAGTTGGGCGAGGCTGACCAATTGGCGTTGGCCACCGGAGAGCGTGCTCAACAGTTGATCAGCCAAATGTGCGATTCCAATGCGTTGCAAGGCGTCGAAGGCTTCACGCAGGCAGGCGTCGCTGGACAACGGGATGCCCTCGACATTCGCTACGCGCAGGGCGGCGATCACGCTTTCCATCACGCTGAGGCTCAAGCCTGGCGGCAGGTTCTGCGGCATGTAGGTCACGCGCCGCGCGCGCTCGGCGACAGACATGGCCGACAGGTCAAGGTCACCCAATCGTACAACGCCTTGCATCTTTTCCAGCCCGGCCACGGCACGCAGCAGGGTGGACTTGCCCGCGCCGTTGGGGCCGATCAGAGCGGTCAGGCTGCCGTGGGGCAGGGTGGGCAGACTAAGGTCGTGCACGATCTGCCGACGCCCGTAACTCACCTGGGCGTTGTGTACGCTCAAACCTTCGCTCATAACTGCCTCCCCCGCTTAAACACCAGCACCACGAAAATCGGCACGCCCACCAACGCGGTGACGATGCCCACCGGCACAATCACGCCGGGCATGATCAACTTGCTGGCAATCGACGACAGCGACAGCAGCAACGCGCCGGTCAGGGCGCTGGCCGGCAACAGGAAACGTTGATCTTCGCCCACCAGGATCCGCGCGATATGCGGACCGACCAGGCCGATAAACCCGATTGTGCCCACAAAGGCCACGGCGGTGGCCGACAGCAGGCTGATGCGCAACAGTGAGAAAAACCGCAGGCGCTTCACGTCGACGCCAAAGCTTTGCGCACGGTCCTCACCCATGCGCAACAGGGTCAGGCGCGGTGCGGCGGCAAAGGAAAACGGCAGCACTACCGCGACCACCAGCGCCAGGATGCCGAGCTTGTCCCAGTTGGCGCGGGTCACACTGCCCAACGTCCAGAACACCAGCTGTTGCAACACGTCTTCGGTGGCCACCAGTTGCAGCAGCGCCACCACCGCGTTGCAACTGAACACCAGGGCGATGCCGAACAGCACCAGGCTTTCCACCCCGGCGCCGCGCAAACGCGACATGGCTTGCAGCAAGAACACCGAAGCCGCGGCGAAGATGAAGGCTGAGAGGGAAATCGCCGTATTGGCCGACACCCACAGCGTCGTCACCGGAAACACAATCACCAGGGACGCGCCCAGCGCTGCGGCCGACGACACGCCCAGGGTGAACGGGCTGGCCAGCGGGTTGTTCAGGATCGCCTGCATCTCGGCCCCGGCCAATGACAGCGCGCAGCCCACCAGCACTGCCATGAGTGCATAGGGTAGGCGCACGTTCCAGATGATTACTTGGTCGGTGGCGCTCAGATGCGACGGGTGCAGGATACCGTCGAGCAAGGCCAGCAGGCCCATACCCGAGGGGCCGCTGGCAAGGTCCACGAGGATGGCGCACACCAGCGCCGTACCGAGCAGGCCCAGCAGCCAGGCGCGCCGCGCCAACAGGCGACGGTAGCCGTCGGTGGCGTTGGCAAGGTCGAGGGTTTGAGTGGTCATTGGGCTCACACAATTTCGAAAACAATAAAGATCTAAATGTGGGAGCGGGCTTGCTCGCGAATGCGGTGTATCAGTCGACATATTCATTGACTGACACTGCGCATTCGCGAGCAAGCCCGCTCCCACAGTTTTTACCGCGTTTCTACAGCGGGCTTGCTGTCGATCCAATAGGCACCCTGCAACGGCATCCCCAGGAATTGCGCGTTGATCTGGTTCATGGTCGCCTGCGGATCCAGCTTGGCGAACAGCTCTGGGTGCACCCATTTGGCCAACGATTCAATCGCCAGCAGGTTGTACGGTGAGTTATAGAAGTCATGCCACAGGCCGTGGGCATTGCCTTCGCGGATTGCACGAAGATTGGCGAATTCGGGACGCGCCAATACCCGGTCCAGCGCCTCGTGGGCTTCATCTGCGCCAACACCCGCGCCCAAGATCAAGCCGGGCTTGCGGTTGCCGGTGGCTATATACACATCCGGGTCGGCCTTGAGCGCGTATTCGACGCTGATATCGCCCAGCGCACCCGGCACCACGCCAGCCGCGATATTGCGCCCGCCGACCAGTGCGATCAGTTCGCCCATGCCACTCTTGCCGGTGGTATGCCCCGGCGCTTGCCAAACGCCGGCCAGCAGTTCGAGGAACACACTCGGGCGCGGCCCCGCCGGCAAGGTGGCGACCGCATCGGTGATCACCTTGATGTGCTGGTCATAGAAGCCCAGGAACGCCTTGGCCTGGGCTTCACGCCCCAATGCCTGGCCCAGCGCAGTCATGCTGGTGTGAGTGCCCTGCACCGGGTTGATGCGGAAGTCGACGAACACCACCGGAATGCCCGCCTTGGCCAGCACATCGGCGACCGGACTGTGTTCGGTGGGGCCGTGACCGGAAATGCTGAACACTGCCAGGTCAGGTTTCAGCGAAAGGATTTCCTCGGCGCTGACGCTTTGTTCCGACGCTTGCCCGATCAGCGGGATGTCTTTCACTATGGGAAATTTCGCCACGTAGGCGTTGTAGGTGTGTTGGTCGAGCAGGCGCAAATCATTCTGCCAGCCGACGATGCGCTGGAAGGGCGCGTCCTTGTCCAGCAACGCAAACGCCGAAATCAGCCGGCCTTCACCTAGGACAACGCGCTTTACGGTGTCCGCCACTTCGACCTTGCGGCCCAGTACGTCGGTGACTTCATGGGCGGCAGCGGATTCAGCGTGGCCAAGGACCAGGGCGCCGAACAGCACACCCAGCTTGAGCAGGTGACGAGGTTTCAACATGGCAGGGACTCCAGGTGCAGGCGGCGCATCAGACATCGCTCCAGCGCCGCAACAGGTTGTGGTAGGCGCCGCTCAGTTGCAGCAGCGCGTGGTGGTCGGCGTTTTGGGCGGTGAGGGTCTGGATGGCGACGTCCATGTCCAATAGCAACTGGCGCTGGCTGTCTTCGCGCACCAGGCTTTCGATCCAGAAAAAACTCGCGATGCGTTCACCGCGCGTCACCGGGTTGATCTTGTGCAAGCTGCTGCCGGGGTAGATCAGCAGGTGACCGGCGGGCAGCTTCACCGCGTGCTCGCCGAAGGTGTCGCGGATCACCAGTTCACCGCCGTCGTAGCTGGCCGGGTCGGCCAGGAACAGCGTGGCGGAGATGTCGGTGCGCACCCGTTCGCGCACGCCCTTGATGCCGCGAATGGCGTTGTCGATATGCCAGTCGAAGGCTTCACCACCGCTGTAGCGGTTGAACAGCGGCGGGTAAATGCGCTTGGGCAAGGCCGCCGACATGAACAGCGCGTTGTCCGACAGCCGCGCCAGAATCTGCTCACCGATGCGCAGGGCCATCGGTGAATCTTCCGTCAGTTGCCGGTTGTTTTTCGCCATGGCCGAGCGCTGTCCGGCGGTCACCTTGCCGTCAACCCAGGGCTGATCGAGCAAGGCGGCCACGGTGGTGTCGACTTCGCTGGCACTGAGCAATGCCGGGATTTCGATCAGCACGGTTCAGAACTCATAGTCGACGCTGGCGGTGAGGGTGCGCCCGGCACCTGGGATGCCGTAGAGCTGGAAGCCGTCGAGGGACGCGCCGACCTGGCTGTAGTAGAACTTGTTGAACACGTTGTTGAGGTTGAGGTTGACCGTGGTGTCCTTGTTCACCTTGTATTGCGCGGCCAGGTTGCTCAGCCAGTAGCCGGGGGCTTTTTCGTGGTCGCGGGTGTAGATCGCATACACGCCGGACGGGCCGTTGGCGTAGCTGCTGTTGTTGTTCAAGCCGCCGACGTATTTGTTGTCGGTGTAACGGCGGCGGCCCACGTATTGCTCGCCGTAGCTGAGGCTCAGGGCGTCAGTGACGGCGTAGGTGGTCCACAGGTTGGCGGTCAGGTCAGGCACGTTCTTGGCTTCGGCGCCCTTGTTGATGCCTTTGGTCTGGGTGCTCTTGAGTGCCGAAAAACCACTGTAGGCAGTCCAGCGCGGGGTGATATTGCCTTGCAGGCCCAGTTCGATGCCGTCTACACGCTTGGCGGGCAACGCGCGTACCGGGGCGGATTCGCCGTCCTGGTATTCCCAGGCATTGTCCAGTTCGGTGCGGAAGATCGCTGCTGTGACGTTGAGCATATCGTGGGCAATGTCCCACTTGGTGCCCAGTTCATAGGTCTTGGACTTGGCCGGGCTGTAGTTGCTGGTGCTGGCCGCGCCGTAGATCTGGTTGTTGGTCGACGCGCCCAGTGCCGACGGCTGCGCCGCCTCGCTGTAGGACACGTAGAGGCTGCCGTTGGGCAATGGCTTGAACACCGCGCCGACCCGGCCGCTGACGGCACCGTCGGTGCTGCTGATTGTCGCCTGGCCGCGTTGGCTGGTTTGTGCGCGCCAGTTGTCATAGCGCAGCGACCCCAGCACTTGCCACTGATCGCTGAGGGTGATGGTGTCGCCCAGGTAGATCCCGGCGTTGTCGATCACTGAGCGCGGGTCGCCTTCGCCTTTGGTCACGTAGGTGCTGGCGAAGCTGTGGCTGGGGTCGTTCATGTCGAACAGCATGTTGCCAGCCGGCACCTTGGCGTTGCGTTTCAGGCCGCCGTAAGTCTCGTGATAGAACTCCAAGCCGCTGACCACGGCGTGCTGCAGGCTGCCGGTGGTGAGGTTGAAGTTGAAGTCGGTCTGGTTGTCGAGGATGGTGTAGCGCTTGGACAGGCCGAAGTCGCTGCCGCGCAGGATGCCGTAGGCGGTGTTGCTGTTGTTCACATAGTCGGTGTAGGCATTCACCGTGCTGCCCGGCACTTGGCTGATCGGTCCTACACCGGTGTAGCCCAAGGTCGCACAACGGGTGCCAGTGCAGGTCTTCTGGCCGTTGGCGTTGGCGGCGAAGAAGCGCGCCGGGGAAAGCACGGCAAAATTGTCGCTGCGCTCCCAACGCGTCTGGTTGCGCAGGTTGGCGTCATTCCAGTCGAAGTCATGCTCGAAGCGCGCCGTGAGCGAAGTGGTTTTGTTCTCTTGGGTGTAGAGGCTCGAGTCGCCGTACCAGTTGGAGCGCTTCACGCCGGGCATGCGATCGCCGTTCGTCCCACGCTGAATCGGCACGCCGCCGTCCGGGGTGTTGGTGTCTTTCTGGTAGAAGGTGTCGACGAAGAAGCGCGTGTCGGTGCCCAAGCCAAAGCCGAACGAGGTGCCAATGCCCCAGCGGTCGTAGTCCACGTCGTCACGTTCGGCCACCTGGTTGTAGTGCTTCATCAGGTTGACGCGTACGGCGGTGGTGTCGTTCAGCTGCTTGTTAAGGTCGGCCGTGAGGCGGCGGTAGCTGTCGGTGCCGATCCCGGCCGAGACTTTGTTGGCATCGCCCAGGTGCGCTTCCTTGCTGACCAGGTTGACGCTGCCACCCACGGCGGACACTCCGGACTCGATGGACCCGGTGCCCTTGAACACTTCCGCCTGTTGCAGGTTGAAGGTGTCGGTACGCGTGGACATACCCGCATCGCGCACGCCGTCGACGGTCAGGCTTTGCTCGGAAGAAAACCCGCGAATCGAAAACAGGTCGCCCCACCCCAGGTTGCCCTCGCCAGACATGAAGGTAATCCCCGGCACGTTGCGCAACACTTCCTGCAAGGTCTGCGCGTTCTGCTCCTTGAGCACCTGCTGCGGCACGATGGTCACGCTTTGCGGGGCGTCCAGCAGCGGTTGGCTGATTTTTGCCGAGGTCACCCGGTCCACTTTGAAAGTGGAGGTGGCTTCACCATCGACCTTGATTTCCGGCAGGCTCAGCACCGAATCGTTGGACTTGGCCGGTGGCGCATCGGCAAAGGCAATCGGGGCGACGCTGCCGGCAGCCAGCAGGCCGAACATCGGTGCCAGAGTGGTGTGCAGCGTGTGGCTGCGAGATGTGGGCGATGACATGGGCAACTTCCGAGTCTAAATTACAATTACTCTCATTTAGGTTCGGTAGTCTAAAGAGCGTTTTCCCCTGCCATACCCCAGGTTTGTATCGCTGATGCGTGATTATGGTTTCCTACAACATTCCATTACATTTGCCTGCACGGCTGGCTGAACTTTCGGCTATTTGCTGCGTTTCATTGTTTTTCGGATTGACTGCCCATGGCCAAGCAAGACCACCTGCTGATCGTTGATGACGATCCGCAAATCCGCCAGTTGCTCTGCGACTACTTGAGCGACGCCGGCTTCCAGGTCTCCACTGCGGCCGACGGCAAGGAAATGCGCCGCCGCCTGGCGCTGAATGTCATCGACCTGATCGTCCTCGACCTGATGCTGCCCGGTGAAGACGGCTTGAGCCTGTGCCGCGAACTGCGGGTGAACTCCAACACGCCGGTGGTGATGCTCACGGCAAAAGGCTCGTTGATCGACCGCATCGTCGGCCTGGAAATCGGCGCCGACGACTATCTGCCCAAACCGTTTGACCCGCGTGAGCTGCTGGTGCGGATCAAGGTGGTGTTGCGCCGGGTGCAGAGCTTTCCCGACCGCGCGCGCCTGGATGAAGCGCCGAGCATCCGTTTCGCCGGCTGGCAGCTCGACACGCGGGCGCGGCAGTTACTGTCGCCGGAGGGTGTGGTGGTCAGCCTGGGCAACTCCGATTACCGCGTGTTGCGCCTGCTGTTGCAGCACCCCAATCGCCCGCTGAGCCGCGACTTCCTGCTCAATCACGTGTTCGACAAGGACAGCACGCCGTTCGACCGTTCCATCGATGTGTGTGTCAGCCGCCTGCGCTCGCAACTGCCGGCGGGGCTGATCAAGACCGTGCGCAACGAAGGCTACATGCTCACCGCCGATGATGTGGTACTGGAATCGTGAGACTGCTGCCGCGTTCGCTGTTCGGGCGGTTGGTGCTGATTTTGGTCAGCGGCATGCTCGCGGCGCAGGCGCTGACCAGCAGCATCTGGTACGACCGGCGCCATGGGCAGGTGCTGGAAATCCCTGCGCGCTTGATCGCCACGCGCCTGGCGGACGTGGTGCGGCTGGTGCACAGCGACCCGCAACAGGCGGACCTGCTGATCAAGCTGCTCGACACGCCGACCTTCCGCCTGACCGTCAGCGACCAGGCGAGTAATACGCCCAGCACGCTTCACGACAGCGACCGGCCCACCGAACGGTTGATCAAGAAGGTATTGTCGGAAAAAACCGGTTACGCCCAGACGCTGATCCTGTTGCGCCTGTCGCTGGTGGATGGCGAAGGGCACACCGCCGGGCTGTCGACCCTGCTGGGTTCCAAACCGGTGGTGGGGCAGTTTCTGATCGACCTGCGCCTGCCCGACGGCCGCTGGTTGCAGGTGGATGCCAGCGAGGAACAGGGCTGGACCAGCACCTCACCGCTGGACCTGGTGTTCGATTACGTCATGCGCATTTATTTGCTGCGGGTACTGGTATTGGTGCTGATTGCTCTGGTGGCGGTGCGCCTGGCGATCCGCCCGCTCAACGCGTTGGCCAAGGCGGCCGAAGCCCTGGGCCGGGATATCCAGCGTCCGCCATTGTCGGTGGATGGCCCTACCGAAGTGCGCCGTGCTGCCCAGGCCTTCAATGCCATGCAACAGCGGCTGATCGCCAACATTGCCGAGCGCACGCGGTTTCTTGCGGCCATTTCCCACGACCTGCGTTCACCGATCACACGCCTGCGCCTGCGCACCGAGATGCTCGAGGACAACCGCACTAAGGAGCGTTTTCGCAGTGACCTGGAGGAAATGGAGCACATGGTCTCCAGCACCTTGGATTTTGTCAGCAGTGGCGAAATCAACGAGGCGCGACAGAACATCGATATCAATGCGTTGTTGCAGAGTCTGCAAGCGGACCTGCAAGACGTGGGCGAGAACGTGGTGATTGAAGGCCGGGCCAAACAGCCACTGCCAGGGTACGCCCGCAGCCTCAAGCGGTGTGTGCAGAACTTGCTGGAAAACGCGGTGCGTTATGGCAGTGAGGTGGTGGTTCGGGTGGAGGACCAGGCGGATAGCTTGAGAATTCTCATCAGCGACCGAGGGCCGGGGATTCCCCAGGCACAGCTGGAACAGGTGATGGAGCCGTTCTACCGGGTGGAAGGCTCACGCAATGCCGAGACCGGCGGGTATGGCTTGGGGTTGAGCATCGCTCACACCATCGCCAAGGCGCATGACGGGCGGTTGAGGTTGCGTAATCGGGAGGGAGGAGGGCTGGAAGTGGAGCTGCAGTTCCAACGCCGATCCTGAGGCTCGCGCAGGGGGGGTATGTAGTGAGCGGGCTTGTCCCGCGCTGGGCTGCGCAGCGGCCCCATTAAGGCCGCGGCAGTATTACAGATACAACGCGTTGTCAGTTTTTAGGGTTGCTTCGCAGCCCCGCGCGGGACAAGCCCGCTCACCACAACAAGCCCGCCACAGGTTGGGGCATCAAGCCCCGTGGCACTTCTTGAATTTCTTCTCGCTGCCGCACGGGCAAGGATCATTGCGACCCACGTCCTTCAAGGCATTGCGCACCGGCTCCTGGTGAGCGTGGCCGCAGTTCGGGCCGTGGACATGGCCGTGGTCGTGATCATGGTGATCGTGATCGTGGTTGCAGTCAGGACCATGGACATGGGGTTGCTGAGTCATCGATGTCGCTCCGGAATAAAATCGCCGGGGATTATCTCGCCATTGTGGTTCACCTGCACGTCATAACCGATGAATAATCCGGTTTTCAGCTCGCCATCCAAGCGATACGGCACGGGCTGGTCGGGATTTTTCAGCATCTGCACCACATCACGGATCTGCGGCCAGAGGTTGGTGCGCACCGACACCCGGAAAAATTTATGACTGCGCGGCGGCACGGTGAGCCACTCATTGGACTCGCCCTCGGTCAGCACGAAGTCGCCCAGGGTGACCTTGTAGATCAAACCGCGCACAGTCAGGTCGGCGTCGTCGCGGTTATCTACGCGAAAGTACAGCTTGAATTTCTGCTCCAGCAGCTTGGCGCGCACCACTTCGACTTTCACCAGCGACACGTGGGGCGGTGGGGAGTCGTCTTCAAACCACGACGCGCAGCCGCTCAAACCGAGGGCTAACGCCAGCATCAAGCTGTACATCCGAAGCATGGCGTTAATCCTTAGAGTTGTTAGAGGTAGCTGGAACAGCACTTCTTGAATTTCTGCCCGCTGCCGCACAGGCAGGCATCGTTGCGTCCGGCCTTCACTTCCACGGTCGGGTCGATGAAGTACCAGCGCCCGTCATTCTGTACGAAAGAAGACTGCTCGCGGTGGCTATGTTCACCGTTGCTGTCATGCCAGCGCGCGGTGAAGGTCACGAACGCGTGTTCCGGCTGGCCGCCGAACACCTCCGAGCTTTCCACCTCAAGGCCGAGCCAGGTGCTCTGGGCGCTCCAGGCGGCGATGGCGTTGCGGTCCAGGCCCGGTTGTTGGGCGGGCAGGGTGGTAGCGACCAGGTAGTCCACCAAGCCCAGCACATAGGCGCTGTAGCGCGAGCGCATCAACGCGGTGGCGCAAGGTGCCGGATGCCCGGCGTGATAATGACCGCAGCAGGCATCCAGCAGGTTGCCACTGCCGCAGGGGCAAATGGATGTACTCATCGGGTTACCACCAATACTTTCCGAAGTTTTCCGGGTTGGCCCAGAAGCGGGCGTTGAGCCAGTCCGGCACTTGTTTATAGTCAAGCAGATCGTAGGTAAACAGCGTCAGAACCTGCTCATCACGCTGGAATCGCTCGCCGGCCTGCAGGGCCAGGGAGAAGAAGTCGGTGTCCTTCCAGTCGCAGGCGCCCAGGTCCACCAGCACCGCAATGCGGCTGGCATTCAGGTTACGGATGCCGCCAAGCAGGGTCAGGCCTTGCGGTTTTGACAGGTGCTCCAGGCAGTCCACCACCAGCGCCAGGTCAAACCGCTGTGCGGCAAGCTCTGTAGGCAACGCGCCCGGTGCCGCGATGGACACCTGGGTATCCGGGTGGGCTTTTTGAAAAGCCTCCAGCGCCGGGAACTGGCTGGCGCCCAACAGCAGCAGGCGTTTGGGCTGGTGCAGATCGAGCAAGGCGGCCAAGGCTTGCTGGGGGGTACGGGCAGAAATACCGGCGGTCATCAGAGATCCTCACATCAGGACCGTAGAGACTAGCGCGGCTGAGCGTGCGGGCCTAGAGCGGGCGGCTGTGAAAAGTCCTACGAATGCGGCGATCCTCAATGAATACAGGGGCGCGGCGTAGTGGCGCAGATGAAAAGAGCCGTCTTTACTCCACCCATCGGCCCCCGCCGATCCCCTCAGGAGAAATCAGATGAGCATCATGCGGACAGCTCTACCCTTGGTTCTGCTAACCGGAGTATTGACAGGTTGCGCAGGTTTGCAAAAAACCGACTGGCCCACCTGCGCCGCCCTTGGCGGTGTGACCGGTGCGGCGATCGGTGCCACTGAAAGCTCGGCCTACGCGGGCGCGGGTGCGCTGCTGATCGGCGGCATGGCCGGCGCCTATTGCTGGGTGCACGGCGATGGCGACGAAGACGGCGATGGTGTGCCGGACAGCCGTGACAAGTGCCCAGGCACGCCAAAAGGTGTGCCGGTGGATGCCAATGGTTGCCCACCGACACCGCCAGCGGCCGTGGTTGAGGAAGTCGTCGTGGTCAAGGAAGAAACCATCGTGATCCGCGATGTGCACTTCCAGTTCGACTCGGCCAAGCTGACGGCGGCGGACAAAACCAAGCTCGATACCATCGCCACGCGCTTGAAACAGGAAGCCCCGAGCGCCCAGTTGCGGGTCAGTGGCCACACCGACAGCGTCGGCAAAGACGCCTACAACCAGAAACTCTCGGAAAAACGCGCCCATTCGGTCACGGACTATCTGATCGGTGCCGGCGTGCCGCGCAGCAATTTTGTCGCGGTAACCGGCGCAGGTGAAAGCCATCCGGTCGCGGATAACAAAACCGCCGAAGGCCGCGCCTTGAACCGCCGCACGGAAATTCAGATCAACCGCTGACGGCCCTTGCCCCTGTGCGATCCACAGGGGCATTGCTGCCAATCCGCCCCCTTTATCAACTTTTTTGATCCTTCACTGGCAAAGCGCCTGTGGAAGTCGTTACTGTGCATCCAAAGAAAAACTAGAAATATTTTTTGAAAATTTTCAGGGGAGCTCCACGATGCGTAAGGTTTTACTGCTGGCCCTGTTGGTCAGCCCTGTTGCCCTGGCTCAAAGCGTCAGTGTGGAAACCAACTCGTTGATGCGCCTGCCCAGCAGTACCAGCGTGTTGCAACTGGAGCGGTTGGAGGTGGCGGACTACGGCACCTTGCTGATCCCCGCCACCATCAGCCAGGTCACGGTGGATGAGCTGCACCTGGGCCGCGACGCCCGCATCGCCATTGTGCCCGGCAACACCGCGCTGCAATTGCAGGTGCGCCACGCGCAGTTGGACCACGGCAGCCAGATCACCTCGCGCGGCGCGCCCGGCACCCACGAAAAACCGGCCAAGGCCGGGCGTGACCTGACGTTGCGCATCAACTCATTGACCGCTGAAGAACTCTCGGTAGACGCCCGTGGCGGCGCTGGTGCACAGGGTTATTCCGGGTTGGACGGAGCCAATGGCGTGGATCCAGGCTGCACCTGGGGTTCGGCCGGTCGCGGCGCCAATGGTGATAACGGCGGTGATGGCTTGCCTGGCGCGTCTGGCGCGCAGGTGCGGGTCGAGTTGCCGCAGGACTTCCCGGCGCAGCAGATCAAGGTCTGGGTGGACGGTGGTCCCGGTGGTTTGGCCGGCACGGCGGGCAAGCCTGGCAAGGGTGGCCAGTCCAAAGGCTGCCTGGTGTACCGCGCCGATGGTGGCGAGAAGGGCCGCCCAGGGTTGGAAGGGCAGCCGGGGCCGGCTGGGCCTGCAGGCACTGTGACCATTCAGCGGTTGTAGTGAGCGGGCTTGCCCCGCGCTGGGGGGCGAAGCCGCCCTAAAATCGTACGACCTGTTTCTCACTGCAAACACGCGGTGACTGGATTGGGGCGGCTTCGCCCCCCCAGCGCGGGGCAAGCCCGCTCACCACAACAAGCCCGCTCACTACAACATCGGCCGAGCCGAAGCAATCGCCACCACCACCAACCCCACGATCAAATTGATCCCCACCAACCGGCGGATCTGCCCCAGCACCGCAGCCCCCGCTGGCCAGTCCTCAGCCGCCACCGCCGTGCGCAATTCCGGGAATTTCAACGCCTGGATACGGATAAACAACGCCGTCATCACTAGGTACAAGCCCATCATCACCTGCACATAACGCGGCGCCGTCTCAAACCCATTGAAGCGCAATTGCAGCAGGCCGATGCCGCTGATCGGCAAAATCGCCACCGCGATCCATACCCACACGAAAAAACGTTGAAACACATTTGCCCACAGCTTGAGTCGGGCAGGGCCTTCAAGTGCCGCCACAGCGGCGGGGCGCAGGATCATCCAGGCGAAAAACATACCGCCGACCCATACCAGGGCGGCCAATACATGCAGGGTGTAAGCGAGGCTAAACGCGGTCATTGTGGTACTCCGTTCTGCGCGGGATTCATTAGCGGGGTATGATAGCCGCCGATCCGAACCACTGAAAATTTATCCAGCGTTTTTTGCGCCCGACTATCCATGATCAGCACTGAACTCAAAACCACGATCCAGGGCGCCTACTCGCGTTTTCTCGAAGCCAAGAGCTTGAAACCGCGCTATGGCCAACGCCTGATGATCGCCGAAGTGGCCAAGGTCCTCGGGGATATCGACACCGACGACGAAGGTCGCCGCGAGGGTGAGCCCGCGGTCGTGGCCGTCGAGGCCGGCACCGGTACCGGCAAGACCGTGGCCTACAGCCTGGCCGCGATCCCCACCGCCAAGGCCGCCGGCAAGCGCCTGGTGATCGCCACCGCCACCGTCGCCCTGCAGGAGCAGATCGTCTACAAAGACCTGCCCGACCTGATGCGCAACAGTGGCCTGAATTTTACCTTCGCCCTGGCCAAGGGCCGTGGGCGCTACATGTGCCTGTCCAAGCTCGACGTATTGCTGCAGGAAGGCCACGCGCAAACCGCGACGGCCCAACTGTTCGAAGAAGAAGGCTTTAAGATCGAGGTCGATGAGGCCAGCCAGAAGCTGTTCACCAGCATGATCGAGAAACTGGCCGGTAATAAATGGGACGGCGACCGCGACAGCTGGCCCACCGCCCTGGAGGATTCCGACTGGGCGCGCCTGACCACCGACCACAGCCAGTGCACCAACCGTCATTGCCCGAACTTCGGCCAGTGCGCCTTCTACAAGGCCCGCGAAGGTATGGGCAAGGTCGACGTGATCGTCACCAACCACGACATGGTCCTGGCCGACCTGGCCCTGGGCGGCGGCGCCGTGCTGCCGGACCCGCGTGACACCCTCTACGTTTTCGACGAAGGCCATCACCTTCCCGACAAGGCCATCGGCCACTTTGCCCACTACACGCGCCTGCGTTCCACTGCCGACTGGCTGGAAACCACCGCGAAGAACCTCACCAAGTTGCTGGCCCAGCACCCGCTGCCCGGCGACCTGGGCAAGCTGATCGAACAGGTGCCGGAGCTGGCGCGGGAGATCAAGACCCAGCAGCAATTCATGTTCAGCGCCTGCGAGCAGGTGGCCGACTTCAAACCCGGTGAAGACGTCGAGGGCCGCGAGCGGCCGCGTCATCGGTTCGTCGGCGGTTTGATTCCCGAGCACATGCGCGAAATGGGCATCGAGCTGAAGAAGGGCTTTTCACGCCTGACTGACCTGTTCACCCGCCTCACCGACCTGCTTAAGGAAGGCATGGATGGCGAGGTCAACATCGGCATCGCCAGCAACCAGGCCGAGGAATGGTACCCGCTGTTCGGCAGCCTGCTGTCCCGCTCCCAGGGCAACTGGGAGTTGTGGACTGCCTTCACCGTTGAAGACCCGGAAGACAACCCGCCGATGGCGCGTTGGCTGACCCTGTCGGAAAGCGGTGCGCTGTTCGACATCGAGGTCAACGCCAGCCCGATCCTGGCCGCCGAAATGCTGCGCCGCAACCTATGGAACGTGGCCTACGGCTGCTTGGTTACCTCGGCCACACTGACCGCCCTGGGCACCTTCGACCGCTTCCGCATGCGTGCCGGCCTGCCGAAAAAGGCCGTCACAGCAGTGGTGCCGAGCCCGTTCCATCACGCCGATGCCGGTGTGTTGCGGGTGCCGGACCTCAAGGCCGACCCACGGGATGCGGCGGCCCACACCGCCGCGATCATCCGTGACCTGCCGGAGCTGGTGGAAGGTTCACGCGGTACGCTGGTGCTGTTCTCGTCACGCAAACAGATGCAGGACGTGTTCGACGGCCTCGACCGCGACTGGCGCAAACAAGTGTTTATCCAAGGCAACCTGTCCAAGCAGGAAACCCTGAACAAACACAAGGCGCGCGTCGATGGTGGGGACTCCAGCGTACTGTTCGGCCTGGCGAGCTTTGCCGAAGGCGTGGACTTGCCGGGCGCCTACTGTGAACACGTGGTGATCGCCAAGATCCCGTTCTCGGTGCCGGATGATCCGGTCGAGGCGGCGTTGGCCGAATGGATCGAAGCGCGGGGCGGTAACCCGTTCATGGAGATCTCGGTGCCGGACGCTTCCTTGAAGCTGGTCCAGGCTTGCGGTCGCTTGCTGCGTACCGAAGAGGACCGAGGCACCATCACCTTGCTCGACCGCCGTTTGGTCACCCAACGCTATGGCAAGGCTATTCTTAATGCCTTGCCGCCGTTCAGGCGCGAAATTTCTTAAGCCACCGTGGGCGGATTCGCCCACTTCGTGGTCTATCTCACTGTATTTCATCAGGCCATTCATCGGCCGTCTGGGAGAACCTTGCTCGTATGATTCGCACGCTGCCCGCCCTTTTTGCCCTGCTGTTCGCCGCGCCCTTGATGGCCGCGCCTGCCGGGCAACAGACCTTGTTCAACTTCGTCCGGCCCGCTGATGTGGTCAAGGTGGCGACCCAGGACGCCAGCCTGCCGCAGTACAACGCCGAGCAGACCCCCGAAGGCGAAGTGTTGCGCCGCATCACGTTCAACCCGGCTGCCGAACCCAGCCTGGTGCTCAGCCCACAGACGGGCGCCTGGGACTGGTCCCAGTCGGGGGCCATGAGTCTGCGCATCCAGAGTGCGATGGATTGGGCGCTGACGCTCTACGTCAAGGTGCAGAGCAGCGACGGCCGTACCCTGGTCAGTCGCATCGACCTTCCGGCGGGCCCGGCGCAAACCTTGTTGGTCCCGTTGCAGGCCAACTCGCCGTTGAGCCAGGGCATGAAGGCCGGCCCGCCGATGCCGATCACCCTAGACGGCCAGCGTGTCTTGCTGGCCAGCAGCGCGGGTGAAATCGACCGCAGCCAGGTGGTTTCGGTGACGTTGTCGATGATCAAGCCCAACGCCGCCCAAAGCATCCTGCTGGAGCGCTTTGGCGTGCAGGACAGCGAGCCGGTGTTGAAGGCTGCCTACAGCGAATTGGTGGATGCCTATGGTCAATCCACCCGTGCGCGCTGGCCGGAAAAAGTCAGCAGCGACGAACAACTCAAGGCCGCCGCTGCCAAGGAGCAACAGCAGCTCCAGGGCTGGCTGGCCACGCGGGAAAAGTCCTCGTTGGATAAGTACGGTGGCTGGAACAAAGGTCCGGCGTTCGACGCCAGCGGGTTTTTCCGCACCGAGAAACGCGATGGGCGCTGGTACCTGGTGACGCCGGAGGGGCATCCGTTCTATTCGCTGGGCGTCAATACCGTGGCCCCGGACAACAACCAGACCTACGTGTCCGGCCGTGAATGGATGTTCGCGGTGCTGCCCAAGGCCGGCGAACCGTTCGACAAGTATTACGGCAGCGGCGACAACCGCACCGGCAACGGCGCGGGTGAAGGCCGCAGCTTTGGCGCCGGGCGCTGGTACGATTTCTACGGCGCCAACCTGCAACGCACTTATGGCGGTGACGGGTTTGACCAGACCCGCTGGACCACTCACACCCTCGACCGCCTGCAAGCCTGGGGTTTCAACACCGTGGGCAATTGGAGCGACGACGATCTCGCCCGTGCCGATCGCGTGCCTTACACCTTGCCGCTGTCGATCGTCGGCGACTACACCAGCATCAGCACCGGCACCGACTGGTGGGGTGGCATGCCCGATCCGTTCGACCCGCGCTTCGCCATGGCCACCGAGCGCGCCGTGGCCATCGCTGCCCGCGATCACCGTGATGATCCGTGGTTGATCGGTTTCTTTGCCGACAACGAGTTGGCCTGGGCCGGCCCAGGTGATGATCCGAAGTCCCGCTATGCCTTGGCCTACGGCACCTTGCGCATGACCACCGATGTCCCGGCCAAGCGCGCGTTCCTCAAGCAACTGCGCGACAAGTACCGTAACGAAGAAGGGCTGTCGAAAGCCTGGGGCATCGAACTGAAGGGCTGGGAGCTGATGGAAGACCCGGGCTTTGAACCGCCGATGCCCAACCCCGAACACCCGGAAATCGAAGCGGACTTCAAGTATTTCCAGAAGACCTTTGCCGATGCCTACTTCAAGACCATTTCCGACTCGCTGAAGTGGCATGCACCCAACCAACTGCTGTTGGGTGGTCGTTTTGCGGTGAGCACGCCGGAAGCCGTGGCGTCCTGTGCCCAGTATTGCGATGTGCTGAGCTTCAACATGTACACCCTCAAGCCGCAGGACGGTTATGACTTCGCCACCCTGCGTGCGCTGGATAAGCCAGTGCTGATCACCGAATTCAACTTTGGCTCGGCTGACCGTGGGCCGTTCTGGGGGGGAGTGACCCAACTGGCCAAGGAAGAGGACCGTGGTGTGGCGTACGGCAACTTCCTCAAGCAGGCCATGGCCGAGCCGTCGATTGTCGGCGTGCATTGGTTCCAGTACCTGGATCAGCCGGCAACCGGGCGTTTGCTGGACGGTGAAAACGGCCATTTTGGCCTGGTGGGTATCACCGATGTGCCGTTCCAGGGCTTTGTCGACAGCGTGCGCAAAAGCAACCTGGCGGCGGTCGATCAACTGGGCAAGGAAGCAGAAAAGGCCAAGGCGGCGGGCGCCGTGCGTGAAAGCGAAGGCGGCAGGGCCGGGCACGAAGGCAAAGGCCCGGGGCAGGGCGCCGGGCATGCGGGCGGGCACTCAGGGAATGGTCATTGATTGAGGGCTGACGGGTTCACAAAACCCACCAGTACTGGAACAATGTCGGCCACTTTTTGCTGTGTTGTCCGAGGGTGTTCAGGTGCAGATCCAGGGTCATTACGAACTCCAGTTCGAAGCGGTACGTGAAGCCTTTGCCGCGTTGTTCGATGACCCGCAGGAGCGTGGTGCCGGGCTGTGTATCCAGATAGGCGGCGAAACCGTCGTCGACCTGTGGGCCGGCACCGCCGACAAGGACGGTGCCGAGGCTTGGCACAGTGACACCATCGTCAACCTGTTCTCCTGTACCAAGACGTTTACCGCCGTCACGGCCTTGCAGTTGGTGGCCGAAGGCAAGTTGCAACTGGACGTACCCGTTGCCAACTACTGGCCGGAGTTTGCGGCGGCGGGGAAAGAATCCATCACCCTGCGCCAGTTGCTCTGCCACCAGGCCGGGTTGCCGGCGATCCGCGAGATGCTGCCGACCGAGGCGCTGTACGACTGGCAACTGATGGTCGACACCCTGGCGGCCGAAGCCCCGTGGTGGACGCCCGGCCAAGGTCATGGCTACGAGGCGATCACCTACGGCTGGCTGGTGGGTGAATTGCTCCGTCGCGCCGATGGGCGTGGGCCGGGAGAATCCATCGTGGCGCGGGTTGCGCGGCCATTGGGGCTGGACTTCCATGTGGGCCTGGCGGATGAAGAGTTTTATCGCGTGGCACATATAGCGCGTAGCAAAGGCAATATGGGCGATGAAGCGGCACAGCGTTTACTGCAAGTAATGATGCGTGAACCTGCGGCCATGACGACGCGTGCTTTTGCTAATCCACCGTCTATTCTGACCAGCACTAACAAACCTGAATGGCGCCGTATGCAGCAGCCAGCGGCAAATGGTCACGGTAATGCACGCAGCCTGGCGGGCTTTTATAGCGGCTTATTGGACGGTAGTTTGCTCGAAGCCGACATGCTTGAACAATTGACCCGCGAACACAGTATCGGGCCGGATAAAACATTATTGACACAAACCCGTTTTGGCCTGGGTTGCATGTTGGACCAACCGCAGCTGCCCAATGCCACCTTCGGCCTTGGCCCGCGTGCATTCGGGCATCCCGGCGCAGGCGGCTCGGTAGGCTTTGCCGACCCAGAGCATGATGTAGCGTTTGGTTTCGTCACTAATACATTGGGGCCTTATGTACTTATGGACCCACGGGCACAGAAGTTGGTCGGAATATTGGCCGGTTGTCTGTAAACCCCTTGCTGTTTCACGTTTTTTTGTTACAAAGGCAACTATAAGAAGGCGCTGAACGAAATGATGTAACTTTAATGTTCTGTAAGCGTCTGTTTAACGGGTCATCCAGACCCCCGTTTCTTTTCTCATTTTGTGGATATCTCATGTTATCGAACAAGTCCTTGGCACTGGCGCTATGCCTCACTATTACCGGCTGCGCACAAACTCCACAAAATGATGCCGAGGGCGGGCATTGGTGGTCATTTGGATCTGATAAGGCCGCGACCAAGGACGCAGTGACCCAAACCGATGCCAAGCCGGAGGCTAAACCGGACACCAAGCCCGCTGCCGGCGCCAAGCCTGCCGCCCCGGTAGCCGCCGCTGCCGCCCCAGCCGCCAAGGCTGACACCGGCTCCAGCTGGTGGCCGTTCTCTTCCAAGACTGCCGACGAAAAGGCCGCCGATGCCAAGGCCGACCTGAAAGCCGACCTCAAGGCCGCCGAGCCCGCACCTGCCGCCACTCCAGCCGTCGCCAAGAACGACACCGAAACCAAATGGTGGTGGCCGTTCGAAAGCAAACCCAAGCCATTGGCCAAGGTCGACGTGACCAACGTGCCGATGCCTGACCCGAAAATCACTCAGGCCTGGTTGGATGACTATGAGCCACGCCTGCGCGCCGCCATCAAGGACAGCAACCTGCAACTGGAACGTCGTGACAACGTGCTCGTCGTGATCGCGCCGGTAGACGGTTCCTACAACCCGAAACGCCCAGCCATGTTGCTGCCGGTCACCCTGGGTCCGTTCACCCGCGTCGCCAAGGCCGTTGAAGCCGATCCGAAGACCGCCGTACTGGTACTGGGCCACGTCGACGCAACGGGCACCGCCCCAGCCAGCCAGGCGCTGACCAAGGAACGTGCACAATCCATCGCGTCGATCTTCAGCCTCAGCGGCCTGAAGCAGGACCGTCTGATGCTGCGTGGCATGGGCGACCTGATGCCACGTGCCGCCAACGACAGCAACCAGGGCCGTGCCCTGAACCGTCGGATGGAAATCATGTTCACTCAGCGCACCACCATGCTGGCGCTGTTGAGCAAATATCAGTCGGGCAAAACCCCGCCTGTCGCCGAGATGGTTGCAGTGCAGGACGTTCCGGCACCGGCCCCAGCGGCCAAAGCCGCCGCTAAAAAGGCGCCAGCCGCCAAGAAAGCCGCTGCCAAGCCAGCCGCCAAAAAAGCCCCGGCCAAGCCTGCTGCCAAAAAGCCAGCACCGGCCAAAGCCAAGGCTGCAGCCCCGGCCAACGACCAAGCAAAAAACTGATCCGCTGAACCACAAGGATAAAGCCGCATGACCCAGGCACTGGCCGATATGCGCCGTGACTACACACGGGATGGTTTGAGCGAGGCCCAGGCCCCGAGCGAGCCGTTTGCCTTGTTCCATCAGTGGTTTGCTGACGCGGTGAAAACCGAGCAACCACCGGTGGAAGCCAATGCCATGACCTTGGCCACCGTCGACCAGGATGGTCGTCCGCACTGCCGCATCCTGTTGCTCAAGGGGTTGGATGCGCAGGGCTTTACCTTCTTCACCAACTATCAGAGTGCCAAGGGCCAGCAGCTCGCGGCGCGGCCGTTTGCGGCCATGACCTTCTTCTGGCCGACCTTGGAGCGCCAAGTGCGTATCGAAGGGCGGGTGGTGAAGGTCACGGCTGAAGAGTCGGACGCTTATTATCAGGTCCGCCCGCTGGGCAGCCGCCTGGGCGCCTGGGCGTCTCCGCAGAGCCAGGTCATCCGCGACCGCGAAGAGCTGCAGGACCTGCTCAAGGCCACCGAACAGCGTTTCAGCGACACCCAGCCCGACTGCCCCGAGCATTGGGGTGGCTACCGCTTGCTGCCGGAGCGCATCGAGTTCTGGCAAGGTCGTGCCAGCCGCTTGCACGACCGGCTGAACTATCGCCTGCAAGGGGCCGATTGGGCGCGCGAGCGCTTGGCACCCTGAGCTGCACCTTTCGTCACTTCACCTGAATGTTGCCCGTCACCCTGAAGTCTCTACACCAGAGGCTTCGGGCGTGTACTGCTGCGCGGCATTCTTCAGCCAATGCGGTAGGTCGGACCGTTTGATTTTCAAGTTGCGGGCCTTTTCCAGCTGCCTGAGCATGAAGGCACGCTTGTGCGCATCATTGCCCGCCAGGGAAAGCGCCAGATCGCGATCCACCCAGCGCCTGATGCGCAGGTACAGCCAGCCATGGAAATACAGGCCGGCAAGGGTTGTGACTACAATGATGAAGTAATCCATGAAGATCCTGGTTGGACGTTAAGTGCTACCGTTCGTCGATTTTTCTGGTGCGGGCAGTCTGTACTGAGGCTGAATGAAAGCAATTTTCTGCGGTGCTTGCCGTGACAGGCGTCAAGCTGCAGCGTTTAATGACCACCTGTCCTTTGGAGTTGATGCTATGCGTAAGTCCGTTTTACTGGTTGCCTGCTTTACCACCCTGTCGTTGCTGCTGGGTGGCTGCGCCTCGAGTCTGACCGGCGACTCGTACTCCCGTGACGAAGCGCGTCGTGTACAGACCGTGCGCATGGGGACCATCGAATCCCTGCGTCCGGTGAAAATCGAAGGCACCAAGACCCCAATTGGTGGCGCTGCTGGCGCAGTCATTGGCGGCGTTGGCGGCAGTGCCATCGGCGGCGGCCGTGGCAGCATCGTGACCGCCGTGATCGGTGCTGTTGCTGGCGGCCTGTTGGGTTCGGCCACCGAAGAAGGCCTGACCCGCACCCAGGGTGTGGAAATCACCGTTCGCGAAGACGACGGCAGCATGCGCGCCTACGTGCAAGCCGTGCAGGAGAATGAAATCTTCCGCATTGGTGACCGCGTGCGCATCATGACCGTTGATGGTACCAGTCGCGTTACTCGCTAAGCGCGGGTTGTAGAAACACAAAACCCCAACCGGGTGACTGGTTGGGGTTTTTCGTTTTATGGGCGGCTGCCAGGTTAAAAGCAAAAAACGCAGGCAATAAAAAACCGCCTTAGTAGGGCGGTTTTTTATTGCATACCCAACTATCGGCTGGGGATGCGACTCAAAGATGCATTGACCTGCAGCCGGATGTTACCCCTGGTCATACGGTCATGCAAGGTTGGGAGATAGTCCACGAGGGCGATTCCTGCAGCTTTTCTGTTTTTGATTTCACTGCAAAAAATTGCAATAGATCTCGCAAGCAATACTGGATATTTGATCACTGTTCGTCACACCTTCATTCGGGATATTCGTTAGGCTCTTCCCTGTTCTACATTTGTTGCTTTTAGGTGAGCCGGGTACGCGCGCGAGTTTTCGGACTGACCGCCACGGGCTAGTAATCCGTGCCGGATTCACGCGGAAGGCCCATCAACCCGGCCGCCTCAAAGATGCATTGACCTGCATCCAAAGGCCACGTGTTCCGGTAAGTGTGCTGGAGGTAGGCCCAAAGTAATGGGGCCGAGTATGTCGAAGTTTGCACGGCGTATGTGGAACCTCGTAGTGAACTGCCTGCGTGCTTATCACGTATGGACGTTCCTGCGAGACAGCTTCGATGACCTGTAAGGTCTGAGGAGTGGAGCCGCCTCGGTCAATCCGAGGCGGCTTTTTGGTTTTCGGTCTGTCAGTTCAACCCTGAAGCGTGGCCTTCTTACGACTCGCCATCGCCGTCACCGCATAACCAATACACGCCGCCAGAATCGATCCCGTCAAAATCCCCATCCGGTCCTCACCGGCAAACTCACTGGCACCCGGCACAAATGCCAGCGAACCGACAAACAGGCTCATGGTAAAGCCGATGCCACACAGGATCGCCACGCCAAACACCTGGCCCCAGTTCGCGCCGCTGGGCAGGGCGGCAAGGCCGGTCTTGATCGCCAACCAGGTGAGGCCAAACACACCCACGGTCTTGCCGATCAGCAGGCCAGCGGCGATGCCCATGGGCACGTGATGGGTGAAGCTTTCCAGGCTGACGCCAGTCAAGGATACGCCGGCGTTGGCGAAGGCAAACAGCGGCAAGATGCCGTAGGCCACCCACGGGTGCAGCGCATGTTCCAGTGTGAGCAGTGGCGAGGGTTCGGCGTTTTTGGTGCGCATCGGGATGCAGAAGGCCAACGTCACACCGGCCAGCGTCGCGTGAACACCACTCTTGAGTACGCACACCCACAGGATCAGTCCAATGATCAGGTACGGCCCGAGCTTGATTACGCCCAGGCGGTTCATGGCAATCAAGGCAATCAAGCAGGCACCCGCGCCCGCCAGTGCAGCGCCGGACAGGTCGGCGGAGTAGAACACCGCGATGACGATGATCGCGCCCAGGTCGTCAATGATTGCCAGGGTCATCAGGAACAGTTTCAGCGACACCGGCACACGCTTGCCCAGCAAGGCCAGCACGCCCAATGCGAAGGCGATGTCGGTGGCCATGGGGATCGCCCAGCCGGAGAGTGCGGCGGGGTAATCCTTGTTGATCGCCCAGTAGATCAGCGCCGGCACGACCATGCCGCCGATAGCCGCCGCGCCTGGCAGCACCACTTGCGAGGGCTTGGACAGGTGGCCGTCGAGCAATTCACGCTTGACCTCCAGGCCGATCAGCAGGAAGAACAAGGCCATCAGGCCATCGTTGATCCACAGCAAGGCCGGCTTGGCGATTTTCAACGCGCCGATCTGGGCCACCACCGGTACGTCGAGAAACGCAGCGTACAAGTGCGACAAAGGTGAATTGTTGATGATCAACGCCAGGGCGGCAGCCGCGATCAACAACAGACCGCTGGCGGCTTCCAGCTGGAAGAAACGGGTAAAAGTGCTACGCAGAGGCAAGGGATGCTCTCCAATCCAGATTCAATAGGTGGGTACCCTAACCCGTACGGTTAGTTGTTAAAACAAAAGTTATATTCTTATTTGTTATAAGCAGCTGTTTGGCATGACGTTGCGCCTAAGCCTAGCAATTGTGTGTCCGATTGAGTCGGTACTGTATCTGTGTGAGGCGTAGGAAACCCCCTAAAATCAGGGCTTACACCTTTAGAGAAACTCTCCATGAGCGATCAACGACCCTGGGCACGCGAAGCCATTCGTATCATTGAAGCAGACTTCCAGCGCAGCGCCGACACGCACCTGATTCCCTTGCCGCTACCGGGGTTGCCGGGTATCGAGTTGTACTTCAAGGACGAGTCCAGCCACCCCACCGGTAGCCTGAAACATCGGTTGGCGCGTTCGCTGTTTTTGTACGCGTTGTGCAATGGCTGGCTCAAGCCGGGCGCGCCGGTGATCGAGGCGTCCAGTGGCTCGACAGCGATTTCCGAAGCCTACTTCGCGCGCTTGCTCGGTTTGCCGTTTATCGCGGTGATGCCGGCTACCACCTCCCAGGAGAAAATCGCGCAGATTGCCTTCTACGGCGGCAAAAGCCACCTGGTACAAGATCCCACGCAGATCTACGCCGAATCCGAACGTCTGGCGCGGGAAAGTGGCGGTCACTTCATGGACCAGTTCACCTATGCCGAGCGCGCCACCGACTGGCGGGCAAATAACAACATCGCTGAGTCGATCTTCCAGCAGATGCGCTTCGAGCAGCATCCGGAACCGAGCTGGTTGATCTCCAGCCCCGGCACTGGCGGCACGACCGCGACCCTTGGTCGTTATGTGCGCTATCGCCAGCACCGCACCCGCGTATTGTGTGCCGATGCCGAGCGTTCAGTGTTCTTTGATTTCTATCAGAGCGGCGACGCCAGCTTGCGCCTGGACTGCGGTTCACGCATCGAAGGTATTGGCCGACCACGGGTTGAGGCATCGTTTCTGCCCAAGGTAATCGATGCGATGGTCAAGGTGCCGGATGCGCTGTCGCTGGCGGCCATGCACTACCTGGCCGAGCGCTTGGGGCGGCGGGTCGGTGGTTCCAGCGGGACCAACCTGGTTGGCGCTTTAGTGGCAGCGCAGCAGATGAAAGCGGCGGGGGAATCGGGTTCGATCGTGGCGATCTTGTGTGATGGCGGTGAACGCTATGCCACGACTTACTACGATCAGGCCTGGTTGGCAGCGCAGGGGTACGGGTTGGAGGACTTGATTGCGGCCGTTGCGGCCAGTGTCGAGCGGGGCGAGCCGTTGCCGGACAGCATCCTGCGCGCGAATATCTGACACCCGGCAAAAAACAGTGGGGGAGCGGGCTTGCCGGCGATAGCGTCCTCAAGATCGCCGTCGCCGGCAAGCCGGGCTCCTCCAAGGGAAGGTGTCAGGCCTCGATGCCCAACATATCCCGTGCCAACGCCTCGGCAATCCGAATCCCATCCACGCCTGCCGACAGAATCCCTCCGGCATAACCGGCACCTTCACCGGCCGGGAACAGGCCTTTCACGTTCAGGCTCTGCATCGATTCGTTACGGGTAATTCGTAGCGGCGACGAGGTGCGCGTTTCAATACCGGTCAACACGGCGTCGTGCAGCGAGTAGCCCTTGATCTGCTTCTCGAATGCCGGCAAGGCTTCACGGATCGCTTCGATGGCAAAATCGGGCAAAGCCAGCGCCAAGTCGCCCAGGGATACGCCAGGCTTATAAGACGGTTCCACGCTGCCGATCGCCGTGGACGGCTTGCCGGCGATGAAGTCACCCACCAGTTGCGCCGGCGCCTCGTAGTTGCTGCCGCCGAGGACATAAGCGTGGGATTCCAGGCGCTCCTGTAGCTCGATACCCGCCAGCGGGCCACCCGGGTAATCCACCTCAGGCGTGATACCGACCACGATGCCGGAGTTGGCATTGCGCTCGTTACGCGAGTACTGGCTCATGCCGTTGGTGACGACACGGCCCGGCTCGGAAGTCGCCGCGACCACGGTGCCGCCTGGGCACATGCAGAAGCTGTAGACCGAGCGGCCGTTCTTGGCGTGGTGCACCAGCTTGTAGTCGGCGGCGCCAAGTTTTGGGTGGCCGGCGTATTTGCCCAGTCGCGCGGCGTCGATCAAGGATTGTGGGTGCTCGATACGGAAACCCACCGAAAACGGCTTGGCTTCCATGTACACACCACGGCCGTGGAGCATACGGAAGGTGTCGCGGGCGCTGTGGCCCAGTGCCAGGATCACATGCTTGGACAGGATCTGCTCGCCGCCATCGACGACGACGCCGTTCAACTGGCCGTCTTCGATCAGCACGTCGGTTACGCGCTGCTCGAAGCGAACTTCACCGCCCAGGGCGATGATTTGCTCGCGCATGTTCTCTACCACGCCGGTCAGGCGGAACGTACCGATGTGCGGCTTGCTGACGTAGAGGATTTCTTCCGGCGCACCGGCCTTGACAAATTCGTGCAGGACTTTGCGGCCGTGGAATTTCGGGTCCTTGATCTGGCTGTACAGCTTGCCGTCGGAAAAGGTCCCGGCGCCGCCCTCACCGAACTGCACGTTGGACTCGGGGTTGAGCACGCTTTTGCGCCACAGGCCCCAGGTGTCCTTGGTGCGCTGGCGCACTTCCTTGCCGCGTTCGAGAATGATCGGCTTGAAGCCCATCTGCGCCAACAACAAGCCGGCGAAGATCCCGCACGGGCCGAAACCCACTACGATTGGACGCTGCGTCAGGCCTTCCGGCGCCTGGCCCACGACTTTGTAGCTGACATCCGGCGCCGGGTTGACGTTGCGGTCATCGGCAAACTTGAGCAGCAGGGCGGCTTCACCCTTCACGTTCAAGTCGATGGTGTAGATGAAGCACAGCTCCGAGGATTTCTTGCGGGCGTCGTAGCTACGCTTGAACAGGGTGAAATCGAGCAAGTCATCACTGGCGATGCCCAAGCGCTGCACGATGGCGGGCCGCAGGTCTTCTTCGGGATGGTCGATGGGCAGCTTGAGTTCGGTGATTCGTAACATGACAGGATCCGGTAGGCGGCGGGCTCGGAGGCCGGCTGTTTTGCAAACCGGCGATTATAAGCCCCAATGGTGGTTTCCCGTCATGTTAAAACAGCACGGCGTGGCGTCAGTCGTCGCGCGAGCCGCCGAACGACGCACAACCGCGCTGCACCTGCCCGTTGACGCGCAGCTCGGCGGTCATGTGTTGTAGGCTGCCGCTGACCGGGTCGACGCAACGCTGCGGGGCGACCCACAATTCCACGTGTTGATTATTGGCTTCAGTCATCAGGTTGAAGCGGCCATCGCCGATTTGCTCTTCCACATAAGGCACCGCCAATGGCGGCTGGCCTTCGCGTTCCAGCACCAGGCCCTTGGCGGTGACGTTCATCACCCAGGTCGGTTTGTGGCCGTTGGCGCGCAGGATCATGCGTTTGAAGTCCGGGTCGTTGCAGGCCGAAGTCGAGCGCTCGACGCGGTAAAGTTGTTGCAGGTCGACGCTGCCCTCGGTGCCGCTGGCAACCCCGGAGAACTGGCCACGCAGGTCGGCAAACAACGCGCCTTGCTCGCCGGCAAGCGAAGCCGCTTCCTGCAGGATGCTGGTGCCGCCGGTGTCTTTGACTACATAGCTGCGTTTGTCGCCACACGGCTGGAACAGCAGTTTGCCGCCGACCGCCGTGAGCTCGCCCTGCATGCGGGTCAGCCCGGCCGTAGAAGGCTTGGCCGGAGCGTTATCGAACATCTGGCAGGCGCCAAACAGGGGAAGCAAGGCAAGTAGAGCAAGGGTATGGGCGGCACGCATCATCGAGTCTCCAGACAAGTGCCGCCACGTTACGCAGGCCTGCGCCGTACCACAACCCTGCCCGCAAGGTTCAGGCAATTCTGACAGGCAGCCTGATCACCCTACGATAAAGGTCTGACCGGTTTGCAGGCCCTCCACGCTTTTTGCGTAGGCCAACGCCACATCGGCGCCTGGCGCCGGTTTGTAGCCACGGAAGTACGGCGCGTAGCTGTCCATGGCTTCCAACAGGACCGTCGGACTCACCGAGTTGATACGCAGGCCACGTGGCAACTCGATTGCCGCCGCTTTGACGAAGGCATCCAGCGCGCCATTGACCAGTGCCGCCGAGGCGCCGGTGCGGATCGGGTCGCGGTTCAGAATGCCACTGGTGAAGGTGAACGAGGCGCCATCGTTGGCGTATTCGCGGCCGATCAGCAGCAGGTTGACCTGGCCCATCAGCTTGTCACGCAGGCCCAGTTCGAAGTCGCTTTCGCTCATGTCGCCCAACGGTACGAAGTTCACGCTACCTGCTGCGCAGACCAGGGCATCGAACTTGCCTGTCTGCTCGAACAGTGTGCGGATCGACGCGCTGTCGCTGATATCCACCTGGAAGTCGCCGCTGTTGCGGCCGATGCTGATCACGTCGTGACGCTGAGCCAGTTCTGCCTTGACCGCCGAGCCGACTGTGCCGCTGGCGCCAATCAATAGGATTTTCATGGTGCTGTTCCTCCAGGGGGTAAGTGAGGGTTCAGTCTAGAGTGGCTTTTTCTGCGGATAAACGCGCTAATAGGCAACCTTTGGTTTTCAAATGGAAACAATCCATGAGTGAGATGGATGACCTGGCGGCGTTTGCCGTGCTGATCGAGGCCGGCAGTTTCACCGTGGCTGCTGAGCAACTGGGCTGCAGCAAAGGGCAGTTGTCCAAGCGGATCAGCCAGTTGGAAGCGCGGTTTTCCGTGGTCTTGCTGCACCGCACCACGCGCAAACTCAGCCTGACAGCCGCGGGTGCGGCGTTGCTGCCCCAGGCCCAGGCATTGGTGGTGCAGGTGGATCGCGCCCGACAGGCATTGGCGCGGCTCAAGGACGACCTGGCCGGACCGGTGCGCATGACGGTGCCGGTGTCGTTGGGCGAGACCTTCTTCGACGGGTTGTTGCTGGAGTTTTCCAAGCAGTACCCGCAGGTGCAGATCGAGTTGGAGCTCAACAACAGTTATCGCGATCTGGCGCGGGATGGTTTTGATTTGGGGGTACGCTCAGGCGCGATTGAAAACGAGCGCCTGGTGGCCAAGCCGCTGCTGGCCTGGCATGAGATGACATGCGCCAGCCCGGCGTACCTTGAACAACATGGCGAGCCACAGACCCCGGCCGACCTGGCCACGCACACTTGCCTGCTCAACAGCCATTACAGCGGGCGTGAAGAGTGGCTGTACCACCAGCAGCACGAGTTGCTGCGGGTGCGGGTCAGCGGCACGTTTGCCTCAAACCACTACAACCTGCTGAAAAAGGCCGCGCTGGTGGGCGCCGGTATCGCGCGGCTGCCGTCCTATGTGCTTCCTGCAGAATTGGCTGACGGCCGCTTGCGCTGGCTCCTGCGCGATTATCAGACACGGAGCATGCCGATGTACCTGGTGCATCCCTATCAGGGTGGTTTGCCGCGCCGCACCCAGGTGTTGGCCGATTACCTGGTGGATTGGTTCAAGCGTAGCGGCGAGGCGCTGGATCGGCTTTAAGCGCAGCGACGGGCGATCAGGTGATCGATGGACAGACGTCCCGGCCCTTTGGCCACGAGCAGCAATAGCAACGCGATCCAGGTGCCATGAGTCGGGTAGGCGTCCGGGTAGACGAACAACTGGATCACCAGGGTCATACCGATCAGGGCCAAGGCTGAGAAGCGTGTAGCGAAGCCCACCAGAATCAACACCGGAAAAAAATGCTCGGCAAATGCCGCCATGTGCGCCGCGATTTCCGGTGACAGCAACGGCACGTGGTATTCGCTGCGAAACAACGGCAATGTCGAGGCCGCCAATTTGGGTTCGCCGAATTGGAAGGTGCCGCTGATCAAATCAATCGCGAAGCCTTCGACTTTGGTTTGCCCGGATTTCCAGAACACCGCGGCGATGGAAAAGCGCGCGAGAAAAGCGATCAGGCTGTAAGGGATCTGTTCGAAAAGCGCGATGACCCGGTTGATCAGGCACGACGGACGAGTATTCATGGCGACACCTTTTGTTCTGGATGCAAATGAGTGATGGCGCTGTGGTTTATCAGCAGCGTCAGGCATTGGTGCAGGTCAAACTCGGCGGACGTTTCAAGCGTCTGCTCCACGGCTTTTTCCAAAGGCGTGCCCTGGGCCAGGCTGTCGATAAACGTGACTGAGCCGTGGTCGATCGCTAACACCTGAACTTCCAGGCCCCGACGCATGACCAGCGCACCCTGGGCGTGCCAGGGATTCAGAGTGGCCAAGCCGCCCTCGGCCTGGTGCGCGGCCCAGATGGATACCACCGCATAGGCTGAAGTCAAAGTGGCGAGGGAGGGATGCAGTTGCAGGCGCAATGTCCCCAGGTCTGTCTGGCCTTGCAGCGCTTGGAGAACCGTCTGCTGGTCCATCGGCGGGGTATCCGCTGCGTGATAGGCGCGTACGCGCAAGCGTTCCAGGCGCGCGACATCGGCCAGGTAGGGCACGCTGGTGGCAGGCTCGAAATCCTGGATAAACGCCGCGAACGCACTGCCGTACTCGCTGATCAACGGGTTGGTGGGTGGGCAAACCTGTACAAACAGGCCGGCCATCGCTCGGAAGAACTTTTCGCCCACCAGTTGCAATGTCACCGGATAAGCCGTTGCCAGCGCGTTGATCAACGAGCTGTGCACATTGTTGCGATACACCACGAAGCGGCTGGCGGGGTCGGCACCATTGCTGCTGAACAGGCCATCGGGACAAGCCAGGTCCGGCGCCAATAATGCCTCGGCGAAATCGTCATGCAGGCTCATGGGTTCACCTGCGACAGATGCCAGTCAGCCCGTTGAGCCTCGGCCAGCAGTACGCCAAACGCCGGCACCTGGTTATCCCGCTCGATCAGGGTTGCTACCGAGCCGACCTGCGCCAGTACTTTTTCGTACAGCTGCCACACGGCGTTATCGATAGGTGCGCCGTGATCATCGATCAGCAAGCGATCACCGAGGCTGTCAGTGTCTTCGGCAAAACCGGCCAGATGAATCTCGCCCACCGCGTGCAATGGCAACGCGTCGATGTAGGCAAGTGGATCGCGTTGATGGTTGATGCACGACACGTAAACGTTGTTTACATCCAGCAGCAAACCACAGCCAGTGCGGCGAATGATTTCGCTGATGAAGTCAGTCTCGTCCTGGGTTGAGCGCTGGAATTGCAGATAAGTCGACGGATTTTCCAGCAGCATGGGGCGCTTGAGGGTGCTCTGCACCTGGTCAACGTGTTCGCATACCCGTTGCAGGGTCGCGCTGTCGTAGGCCAGGGGCAGCAGGTCATTGAGGAACACCGGGCCGTGGCTTGACCAGGCCAGGTGTTCGGAAAAAGAGTGGGGTTGATAGCGTTCGATCAGCGCGCCCAACCGTGCCAGGTGCGCACGGTCCAGCGGGCCATCGCCGCCGATGGACAGGCCCACGCCGTGCAAGGACAGCGGGTACTGCTCTCGGATCAACCCCAGGTAATGATGAAACGGGCCGCCGGCCACCATGTAGTTTTCGGCGTGCACTTCAAAAAAACCGATGTCGGGCAAGGTCTCCAGCACGTCCATGAAATGCTCATGCTTGAGCCCCAGCCCGGCCCGACGGGGGAGGCCGGGCGCCTGAGCCTGGGAGACGGCTTGCAGGGATGAAAGGGTCATCATCAGTACTCAGGTTTTGCGAGGTTTCAGGACTTGGCGGTGAAGGCTGCTTCCTGGCCGAAGCCGGTCGGCGAGGTGGAGCTTGGGGTTTTGAGGCAGGTGCCGGCCGGGACCAGTTTCCAGGCGTTGGCTTGATCCTTGGTTTTTGAGGTGCCGGCGCAGGAAGTGCCTGCACCCGCGGCGCAATCGTTCTTGCCGGCCTCAGCGACGCCGAAACATTTCTGCATGTCGTCGGCAGCGTGGGCGGTGGTGGCCAGGGTCGACAGGCTCAGGGCGGAACCGAGGGCCAGGACGAGGGTGGCGGCGGACAGTTTGGTAGTCATGGTGTATCTCCAGCAGTGGGTTGAGTTGGCGGGCTTGAATGCCTGCTTGTACCACTAGAGAGGGGGGGATGGGATTCGTTACACCGGCTTCAAAAAAATTAAAAATTTCGCTTCACGCAAAACAAATGTGGGAGCGGGCTTGCTCGCGAATACGGTATGTCAGTCACTGCATCGTTGACTGATCCACCGCATTCGCGAGCAAGCCCGCTCCCACATTGTTCAAGCCGGTTCCTTCAGCAAGAAAACCTTAGCCGCCCAGATATGCCTCGCGCACCTTTGGATCGGTCAGCAACTGTTCGCCAGTGCCTTGCATCACCACCCGGCCATTTTCCAGCACATAGGCACGGTCAGCGATTTTCAGCGCCTGGTTGGCGTTCTGTTCCACCAGGAACACCGTCACACCGTCCTTGCGCAGCTGTTCGATGATGTCGAAGATCTGCTGGATGATGATCGGTGCCAGGCCCAGTGAAGGTTCATCCAGCAGCAATAGCTTGGGTTTGCTCATCAGCGCCCGGCCGATGGCGAGCATTTGCTGCTCGCCGCCGGACATGGTGCCGCCGCGCTGGCTGAAGCGCTCCTTGAGCCGAGGGAACAGGTGCAGCACCTTGTCCATCTGCTCCTGGTAATCGCCCTTGTCGGTGAAGAACCCACCCATGGCCAGGTTCTCCTCCACCGTCAGGCGTGAGAACACACGACGGCCTTCCGGTACCACCGCGATGCTCTTGCGCATGATGTGTGAGGATTGCTGGCCCACCAGTTCTTCACCCATGTAGCGGATGCTGCCGCTGTGGGCCTGGGGCGAACCGCAGAGGGTCATCAACAGGGTCGATTTGCCGGCACCGTTGGCGCCGATCAGCGTGACGATCTCACCCTGGCGCACTTCGACGTTGACGCTGTGCAGGGCCTGGATCTTGCCGTAAAAAGTGGAAACGTTTTCGAATTGCAGCATTTTACGCTTCCCCCAAATAGGCTTTGATCACTTCAGGATTGTCGCGGATCTGCTCCGGCGTCCCGTTGGCCAACGGTGTGCCCTGGTTGATCACCACGATGTGGTCGGAAATGCTCATAACCAGTTTCATGTCATGTTCGATCAACAGCACGGTGGCGTTGTTTTCTTCACGCAACACGCTGATCAGCGCCTTGAGGTCTTCGGTTTCCTTGGGGTTCAGGCCGGCGGCTGGTTCGTCGAGCATGAGGATCCGCGGACGGGTCATCATGCAGCGGGCGATTTCCAGGCGACGTTGCTGACCGTAGGCCAAGGTGCCGGCCGGGCGGTTGGCAAACTCGGTCAGGTTGACCTTGTCCAGCCAGTACTCGGCGTACTCCATGGCCTCGCGCTCGCTCTTGCGGAACGCCGGGGTCTTGAACAGGCCTGCGAAGAAGTTGGTGTTCAGGTGACGGTGTTGGGCGATCAGCAGGTTTTCGACCGCCGTCATGTCCTTGAACAACCGTACGTTCTGGAAGGTCCGCACCACGCCCTTGCGGGCGATTTCGTGACCGGCCAGGCCCTGGATCGGCTGGCCGTCCAGCAGGATGCTGCCACCGCTCGGCTTGTAGAAACCGGTGAGGCAGTTGAACACCGTGGTCTTGCCGGCGCCGTTCGGGCCGATCAGTGCCACAACCTGTTTTTCTTTCACGGTCAGGGCCACGCCGTTGACTGCCAGCAAGCCGCCGAAGCGCATGCTCAGATTTTCGACTTTCAGGATCTCGCGGCTCATTTGCGCAGCTCCATGTGTGGACGTTGCATGGGCAGCAGGCCTTGAGGACGCCAGATCATCATCAGCACCATCATGGCGCCGAACATCAACATGCGGTATTCGCTGAACTCACGCATCAATTCCGGCAGCAGGATCATCACGATTGCTGCCAGGATCACGCCCAATTGCGAGCCCATGCCACCCAGTACCACGATAGCGAGGATAATCGCCGACTCGATGAAGGTGAACGACTCCGGCGTTACCAGGCCTTGGCGAGCGGCGAAGAAACTGCCGGCGAAACCGGCAAAGGTTGCCCCGAGGGTGAAGGCCGAAAGCTTGATGACTGTCGGGTTCATGCCGAGTGCACGGCAGGCGATTTCATCTTCACGCAGCGCTTCCCATGCACGGCCGATCGGCATGCGCAGCAGGCGGTTGATCACGAACAGTGCAGCCAGTGCCAGCAGCAGTGCCACCAGGTACAGGAACACCACTTTGCTCACCGGGTTGTAGTCGATCCCGAAGTACTCGTGAAAGGTCTGCATGCCTTCTGCGGCGCTACGGTCGAACGTCAGCCCGAAGAACGTCGGCTTGGGGATGCTGCTGATACCGTTGGGGCCGCCGGTGATATCCGTGAGGTTACGCAGGAACAGTCGGATGATTTCACCGAAGCCCAGGGTCACGATCGCCAGGTAGTCACCGCGCAGGCGCAGTACCGGGAAGCCCAGCAGGAAGCCGAACGTTGCCGCCGCCATGCCCGCCAAGGGCAGGCAGATCCAGAAGCCCCAGCCCAGGTAGTGCGAGAGCAGCGCGTAGGTGTAGGCACCTACGGCGTAGAAACCCACGTAACCCAGGTCGAGCAAGCCGGCCAGGCCGACCACGATGTTAAGGCCGAGGCCCAGCAACACGTAGATCAGGATCAGGGTGGCAATATCGACCGCGCCGCGCGAGCCGAAGAACGGCCAGATCAACGCGGCAACGATCAGGCCGATGATGATGTAGCGCTGGGTACGCGGCAGGGTCAGGAATTGACTGACCTTAGGCGATACCAGAGGGCCACGGTTGCCCTTGAACAAGGCACCGACCTGCTGGGTGAACAGCACACGCAGGAACATCAGCACCGAGCACAGGGCGATGATGGTCAGGGTCACGGGACCGGTGCCATGCACTTCCAGGTTGATGCCGACAATGCTCAGCTTGAGGCCGAGTACGGGGAACGCAACCGCCCAAACCAACAGCGCGCTGAAGAACGCCGATTTAAGATATCTGCTCATACTTTCTCAACCTCCGGACGGCCCAGGATGCCGGTCGGACGGAACAACAGCACCAGAACCAACAGGCCGAACGCCACGACGTCCTTGTACTGGTCGCCGAAGATATCGGCGCCAAAGGCTTCGGCCACACCCAGCACCAGGCCACCGAGCATCGCGCCCGGGATACTGCCGATGCCGCCCAAAACCGCCGCAGTAAAGGCCTTGAGGCCTACCAGGAAACCGGCGTTGGGGTTGATCACGCCGTACTGCATGCTCAGCAGCACCGCCGCAACGGCTGCCAATGCGGCGCCGATCACGAAGGTCAGGGCGATAATGTTGTTGGTGTTGATGCCCAGCAGGTTGGCCATCTTGATGTCTTCGGCACAAGCCCGGCAGGCGCGCCCCAGACGGGAGCGGGAGATGAACAGGGTCAGGCCGAGCATCGCCACCAGGGTGACGACAAAGACCAGGATCTGCATGTACGAAATCAGCACTTCTTGTGCGCCACCTGGGCCGAAGGAGATGCTCCCCGGGATCAGGTTGGGAATGGACTTGTCCTTGGAGTCCTGGGACAGCAATACGGTGTTCTGCAGGAAAATCGACATGCCGATGGCGGAAATCAGCGGGATCAAACGGTTGCTGCCACGCAAGGGACGATACGCAACGCGCTCGATGCTGTAGCCATAGGCACTGGTCACGACGATCGACGCAAGGAACGCGGCGGTCATCAACAGCGGCAGGGAGTGGATACCCATCATGGCCAACCCGGCAAGGGCGATAAAGGCCACGTAGGAACCAATCATGTACACCTCGCCATGGGCGAAGTTGATCATTCCAATGATGCCGTAAACCATTGTGTAGCCAATGGCTATCAAGGCATAGGTGCTGCCAATGGTCAGGCCATTAACCAGCTGTTGGAAAAAATGATAGATCTCAGGCATTACAGCGCTCCTAAAAACCCGATACGCATTTCACTGGTGGAGTCATTTCCGGCCTGTGCCCTGTTCTGTGACCAGGTTGCACAAAGCGTTTGCCAGCGAACCGCTGGTGACGGTTTTAAGATTTTCAGGTGAGCCAGCGCCCGGATCGCGGGTGACAGGCCCATAAACCTCGTAAAACAAAGCCCACTGCTCTCACAGTGGGCTTGTTGGACCAGTAACGCCTGGCTTACTGAGGGGAAACTTCGGTTTTTGGTTTACCGAAGTGCCATTCGTAGACCACGAATTTGAAGTCCTTCAGGTCGCCCTTGGCGTCGAAGCTCAGATCGCCGGTAGGGGTCTTGAAGGTGCCCGCGTGGATGGCGGCTGCCACTTTGGCGGTGTCTTCGCTCTTCGCAGCGGTAATACCGCCGGCGATCACTTCAATGGCCGAGTAGGCTGGGAACACGAACGGACCGGTTGGGTCCTGCTTGTTCTTGGCGAACTCTTCAACGATGGCCTTGTTGGCCGGGTCGGTGTCGAAGGATTTAGGCAGGGTCACCAGCAGGCCTTCGGATGCGCCCTGGGCGATTTGCGAGATAGAGTCGTTGCCGACGCCCTCTGGACCCATGAACTTGGCGTTCAGGCCTTTTTCCTTGGCTTGGCGCAAGATCAGGCCCAGCTCAGGGTGGTAGCCGCCGTAGTAGACGAAGTCGACGTTGGCTTGCTTGAGTTTCTGGATGATCGAGGAGAAGTCTTTGTCGCCGGCGTTCAGGCCTTCGAAGACGGCAACCTTGGTGCCTTTCTTCTCGAGGGTCTGTTTAACGGCGGTGGCGATGCCTTCACCGTACTGCTGCTTGTCGTGCAGTACGGCAACGATCTTCGGCTTCACGTGATCGGCGATGTAGTTGCCGGCCGCCGGGCCTTGGGCGCTGTCCAGGCCGATGGTGCGGAAGATCAGCTTGTAGCCACGGGCGGTGATTTCCGGGCTGGTGGCAGCCGGGGTAATCATGATCACGCCTTCGTCTTCATAGATGTCGGAGGCGGGTTGAGTGGAGCTGGAGCAGAGGTGACCGACCACGAACTTGACGCCGTCGTTGACCACTTTGTTGGCGACGGCAACGGCTTGTTTAGGATCGCAAGCGTCGTCGTATTCCTTGGCCTCAAGCATCTTGCCGTCGACGCCGCCCTTGGCGTTGATGTCGGCGATGGCTTGTTTGGCACCCATGAATTGCATGTCGCCGTATTGCGTCACTGGACCGGTTTTAGGACCTGCGATACCGATCTTGATGGTGTCGGCTGCGAACGAATGGCCGGCAACCCCAGCCAGGACCATAGCGGCAAACAGTTTGGAAATCTGCTTAGTAGCCTTATTCATAGTGCTCCACTCTTACTGTTGTATTTTTTATAGTTCTAGCGGCCTTGTGAGCTGCAGAACCGGATCAGATATCTCGGATATCCCCCCGGCAGTGCCCTGGCAACTGTACCGGTACAGTGTAGAGCGCCGGTTGATCGCTTGAAAAGCTGGCTGCTGGGGGCAAAACCCGGGTGTGTCGCTTAAATGAAAGAAAAAGACAGAATTGCGGCGGGGCGATGCCAGAGTTTCGGGCAATCCTTGGCTTTCCTGACACTTTCTCTCGGTAACTCATTTGCAACTGGGTTTTTCTACAAGAGCCACGACGTTATGATTGCGCCGTTTTTTACTCAGGTGAATTCCCATGACGCAAGAACCTAGCACCCTCTATGCCAAGCTGCTCGGTGAAACCGCCGAAATATCCTGGAAGGAGCTTGAGCCGTTCTTTGCCAAGGGTGCCCTATTGTGGGTCGACGCCGGCCTGGATTTGATCGAAGCCGCCGAGGGAATGGCCGAGGACAACCGTGACAAAGTCGCTGCCTGGCTGGCCGCGGGTAGCCTTGGCGAAGTGTCTGCGACGCGGGCATTGGACCTGGTGGAGCGTGATCCGAGCCTGTGGGCGGTGGTGGTCTCGCCGTGGATTCTGATCCAGGAAAGGGCGGCGTGAGAAAAGTCTGCACGAAAAAGGTGCGCGTTTTTTGCCGAGGGAAGTGTGTAGCGGAGTAACCGCTGAAGCGGTGATGGCATCTTGCCGTAGAGAAAGGTCACAGCCGAGGGTGACGTGCACGTCACGGGAACAGTTGGGCGGGGGGCTAAACGGCTGCAGAATTGTTTCGTGGTGTGGCAGGGCTATACATTTTTTGCAATACAGACCGTCATCGCAGGCAAGCCAGCTCCCACATTTGAAATGCATTCCAAGTGTGGGAGCTGGCTTGCCTGCGATGGGCGCGGCTCGGTCTAAGCCGTCTTGCCAGTATGGTTGTTCAAGGAGATAACCTTGGTCTTGCCAATCCGGTGACGGTAAATCTCACGCAGGTACTTGATCGCCTTCTTCACGCAATCCCGTGACAGGCGAATGTCATTGATCGAAACGAACTTGTCTTTGTCGTTGATCAGCTCCCGGTACTTCTTCTCATACATCGGCTTGATCGCGTACCAGTTGGTGTCGAGGATCTTCGCCGGGTTTTCGAACTCGTTGAGCAGTTCGTCGATACGGTCTTCGTCGAAGTCCTCGTGGATAATGAAGTCCAGGATCGAGTTGTCCAGCGTGTCATCGAAGCGGTACGGGGTGCGCGCAAAGCAGCGCTTGATGAAGGCTACGATCAGCGTGAGGAAATCATCCGACAGGCATGGGCTCTTGGCGATCAAGGTGGTCAGCGACAAGTTGGCCGATGCGCCAATCACCAGGGCATAGCGCTTGAGGGTGGTGTTGGGGAACAGGCTGTTGAGGTGGGTCTTGAGCCGGTTCAGGTCCATGTAGGACAGCTTGTAGTCCTTGGGTAACGAAACAATCGACACCACCGACGAGCAGTTCTTGAAGAAGTGCAGGTCGTGCAATGCGGCCGCGTCGTAGCCCGAATTCTTGTACTGCTCCAGCGACGCCTTGTAGCGCTTGGACTCGATCGGCAGCAGGCTGATGCCTTCGATGGCCTGGGTGACCTTGTTGAAGTGTGGCAGGTCGATGGAGCGGAAGAACAGGTCGTCGATGTTCAGGCGTTGCGGTTCTTTCTCGAACACCTTGAACTTGTCACTCGACGGCGCCGGGGTTTCCGGGACGACGGACTCGGCATAGGCAATTGCCACAGGGCCGGCCAGGCTCATGAACAGGTCGTTGGCATCCAGGCGAATGGTTTCACCAATGTCGATCCCGGCGCGACGGAAGTAGTTCTGGTCGTAGTCGGTGGTCACGGCCTGGGCCGTGAGGATGTTGAAGATCTGCTGGGAAATGTACTGGTTGGCGTGTTTTTCCATGGCATTGACGTCAATGTTCTGGATATTGCCGTCATCGCTTTCTTCGGCATAACGCATGATGTCGTTGGAGATCAACATCATTGCGTTCCACGGCCGGATACGCCCCTTCACGCTGGCTTCGCTGCTGTCTTCATTGGCGAAGTTGTACGAGAAGTCCCATTCTTCCGACAGGTATTTGCACAGCAGGCGCCCGGCGTTGATGTGCAGCGCCTCGGACATTTCGCTGCGGTGGTCGGAGATGTTCGGCAGCACGCAAATACCGCTGGTGAAGATCGGTTCGAACACAAAGGCATGGCCGCTTTTGCTGTCGTGCTCGTCGGCGGGCTTGGTGTCGAACGTCTTGTTCATGTACGAGTGCTGCTGGGCCAGGCCGAACTCCGAGGCCATGCCTGAGCCGGTGCCGCCACCGGCGCTGAAGATCGAGAAGTACAGGCGCGACTGGTTAGCCTTGATGCCGCAGGAGTCGATGAGGTACGAGTGGATCATCTTCCAGTCAGGGCTGGAAAAACGCTGGGTGTCTTTATTGAGGATGATCTTGGCCAGGTACTGGCCGAGGATCGGCGCGTTACCGGCGCCACCGGCATGGACTTCCGACAGGTCCATGATTTTCATCTTGCTGTAGTCGCGCAGGAAGCCGCTTTTTTCGCCCTTGCGCGAGAAACGGATGCGCCCGGCGATATCCTTGTCCAGGTCGCCGAGCATCACCAGTGGTTCCACCAGGAACACCGGCTTGGTGGCCTTGCCGCCGCCCAGGCGCAGGTTATTGCGGATCCACTGGGCCGGGCTGTAGCCCTTGTCCTGCGATTTGTCTTCGTTGCTGAATTCGTTCAGGTAGAACTTGCGTGCGTTGTAAACCAGCTCCGCGACGTCGAGTGCGATGTTCGAACCACAACGGCCCAGGCCGATCAGGCACACCGAGGGAAATTCTTGCTCGTTGCGCGGATCGTTGTCGCCTTCCAAGTGGGGCGGGCGCGGGAACACCATGTCGCGCAGGCCGTCGAGGTTGTCGAGGATGCGGTCGGTATTGGTTTCGGTGAAGTACAGGTATTGCTGGGTGGCCAGCGGGCGGGCGGTGCTCAATGACTTTGAACCTGAGGGCTTGTCCGCAGGAGCTGGGAGCAACACGTCAGATACCACGGTGGCAGAGTTATTTTTAGAAGTCATTGTGCGCCATGTGCCTGGGCGGATGGCTGGAAGGTATCAAATGGCCATCACGGAATGAGAGTTCGCGACTTTACAGTGCGTCCTTGTCCTGGGCGAGTGGGATGAACCCTAGTGTTTTCAGGGAAAACCTGGCCGGACTCTGATGAATCGGCCGTTCGTCGGCGTTCTTTAGGCAGATGATGGCGAAATGCCAAAGATTCGGCGTCAGCGAATTGGCCTGACAATGGACGTGGAGCTGCCACGGTTTGGGGAGGCGTCTTGCGGCGAACTGCCGTCCTTGGTGCCAGACCCTCTAGGCGGGGGGAGTGGGTTGCGCTGGTTGATGCCCTGCATCACGCCGATGATGTCACTGGCCGGTACCGCCGGGCTGAGCAGATAACCCTGCACGTAATCGCAGCCATGCTTGTGCAGTAGCTCGAATTGGGCCTGGGTTTCCACGCCCTCGGTCACCACCTGCAAGTGCAGGGTGTGGGCCATGCCAATCACCGCCTGGACGATCTCGATATCGGCGGTGGACTTGGGAATATCCTGGATAAATGAGCGGTCGATCTTCAGCGTGTTGAGTGGCAAGCGCTTGAGGTAAGCAAGGGACGAGTAGCCGGTGCCGAAGTCGTCGATGGCCAACGACACGCCCAGCGCGCGGATCTGCCGCAGCAACGCCAAGGTGCTGCTGATATTGCCCATCAGGGCGTTTTCGGTGACTTCCAGCTCCAGGCGGTTGGCGCCGATCCCGCTGAAGCGCAACGCGTCTTCGATTTCATCCGCCAGCTCATCACGGGCCAGGTTCAGGGCCGAGCAGTTCACCGCCATGGTCAGGTCGGTATAACCCCGTTCAGACAGCAGGCTCAGGTCGTGACAGGCTTGGCGCAGGACCCAGTGGTCCAATTCGGCAATCAGGCCGTTGCTTTCGGCGATGCCGATAAAACGGTCCGGGGCCAGTAAGCCATGCTGTGGATGTTGCCAGCGCACCAAGGCTTCCAGCCGCGTGACTTTGCCCAGTTTCATGTCGAAGATCGGTTGATAGAACAGCACCAGTTGGTTACGAGTGCGCAGGGCGCCGCGCAGTTCCTCTTCCAGTTGCAGTTCGAGGAAGGCGCGGGTTTTCAGGTTGGAGCTGAAGAAGTTCAGGCTGTTGCGCCCGGCATCCTTGGACTGATACAGCGCCAGGTCGGCGGTTTTCAACAACTCTTCGCAAGTCAGGCCGTCGTCGGGGAACAGGCTGATGCCGATGCTAGTGGTCATCACCATGCGCCGGCCGGCCAGTTCGATGGGTTCTTTCATCTGTTGCATGATGCGCTGGGCCAAGTGCCGGGCTTCGTCGCGGTGGTGGATGCTGATCAGGATGCAGAACTCATCGCCGCCAAACCGCGCGACCACATCGGCGTGGCTGCGCACCGAGCTCTTGATGTGTCCGGCCAGCACGGTGAGCAATTGGTCGCCAGCGTCATGCCCGAGGCTGTCGTTGATGCGTTTGAAGTGGTCGATATCGAGGAAAATCACCGCCATCATGCCGTGGGAGGCGGTTTTTTCGGCGAGCTTTTCCGCAAAGATCTGGTTGAAACCCCGGCGGTTGAGCAGGCTGGTCAAGGCGTCGTAGTGGGCCACCTGTTGCAGTGAAGCGCGGGCTTGATCGAGTTCGCTGAGCAGCGCATTGACCCGGCGCAGGTCACGTTCCTTGTGCTGCAGCTTCTTGTCGGCCAAGGCGGCGCTGATGCTGCTGCCGATCACCAGCAGGGTGATAACGGCGACCGACAGGCCCAGTTGAATCGGGTTGTTGTCCAGCGGCAGCGACAGGTCCGCCCCGTTCGGCACCATCAGGCGCATGGCGGCCATGCCGGTGAAGTGCATGCTGAGAATGCCGGCGCCGAGCACCAGGCTGGCGGCATATTTAAGCAACTGGTGGAACACTCCGGCACCGTTGCGCAGGTAACTCGACAGCAGCAAGGCCGCCAGGCTGGCGCCGATGGCAATGCCGATCGAGGCCAAGAACAGCCGCGTTTCGAAATACACCTGGGCCTGGGAACGCATGGCCGACATGCCGACGTAATGCATCAGGGCGATGCCGATGCCCATCCAGACCGACGCCAGTAAGTACTGGTGGAAGCGCAGGTTGGAGTGACTGAGGGTTTGCATGGCGATCAACGACGCGATCAGTGCGATCAGCAAGGAGGCGAACGTCATGAACAGTTCGTAATGGATCGCAATCGGGGCCTGGAAGGCCAACATGCTGATGAAGTGGGTGGACCAGATGCCGCCTGCCAGGCAACCCGCCCCGAGCCAGCGCCAATGGCGCCGCGCGGTAGGGTCTTCGACATGGCCGACGCGTTCGGCCATGTCCAGCGTGCCGAAACCCGCCGCGCACGCGACCAGATAAGCGAGCAGTACCAGGAAGGGGTTATGACTGCAATTGAGTAATAAGTGCCCGCTCTCTGGAAGCTCGGTAAAAAAATGCAGACCCAGCCATTCCATAGCATGTCCCGTCATAGAGTCACGTCACTGCCTACGGCGATGACCTATGTGGACGAGTGTAGACGTGTAGGAGAATTCGCCAAGGAGTAATGGCACTTTGCTTGTCTACGATTTTGTCATGCCACCCATAGCGTTTGATGCTAAGCGCTGATGGGCAGGTCCAGTTCGAACGGTGCTTCCAGCGGAGCCAGGCCAAACGCGGCGCGGGCTGCATCGCAATCGGCGTTGTGCACGCCCTCATACCAGGAGGACTCGAACTCGCGGCACACACTGGAGCGTTGCTCGTAAATCGTGCACCGGGTGCCTTGGCCTACTTCACCTTCAAGGCTGCAGCAGCGCGCCGGTTTCTGGTCGGTGCCGATCATCGCCACGCGGGTGGGGTTGATCTGTACCACCAGGTCATCGGGCACCGTGCCCCCCGACGAGGCGCATTCTCCCCAGAAGAAAGACACACGGAAGTGTGAACAGCAGGCACCGCAATTCAGACACGGACTGGCTTCGGACATGGGCGTCATCGATAAGAAAAGTAGGAGTGGGGTGTTACGGAAGGCTCGCCATTCTATCCGGGCCATGGCCGTTGGGAAGGGGGGCAGGAACTTATATTTTTGTAGGCGAAGTCCCGTGCTGCCGGGCGAAATCATGCCCTATCAGCTTTACGAATCATTACAGACAACCGGGTGCCGTCTGACTATGTTGCAGGTACCGGGCAGGATGCATCGGGCATCGCAGCTCTCATAACAATAAAAGAGACGGACCCATGCAGAACTCGACCCAAGCGGCGAATGCCTGGCGCATTCTGTTCCTGCTGTTCCTGGCCAACCTGTTCAACTTCTTCGATCGCACGATTCCGGCGATCATCATCGAGCCAATCCGTATGGAATGGCACCTGAGCGACTTCCAGCTCGGCGTCATCGGTACCGCCTTCACCATCGTCTACGCCATTGCCGGCTTGCCTCTCGGGCGCCTGGCCGATACCGGCTCGCGCAGTAAACTGATGGGCTGGGGCCTGTTTGCCTGGAGCGGGCTGACGGCGGTCAACGGCATGGTCGGCAGTTTCTGGACGTTTTTGCTGGTGCGCATGGGCATTGGCATTGGCGAAGCCAGTTATGCGCCGGCGGCCAACTCGCTGATTGGCGACCTGTTCCCGGCGCACCGTCGCGCGCGGGCCATGGGCATTTTCATGCTGGGCCTGCCGTTGGGGCTGGTGCTGGCGTTCTTCACCATCGGCTGGATGGTCAAGGCGTTCGACAGCTGGCGCGCGCCGTTCTTTATCGCGGCAGTACCGGGGATGATCCTGGCGGTGTTCATGTTCTATATCAAGGAGCCCAAGCGCGGCGCCGCCGAAACCGTGCAAGTCTCCCAGGAGCGCGTCGACCGCCCGATCCGCCGCGTGCTGGCGGTGCCGACCTTCCTGTGGCTGGTGCTGGCCGGGTTGTGCTTCAACTTTGCGACCTATGCCTGCAACTCGTTCCTGGTACCGATGCTGCAGCGTTATTTCCTGATGCCGTTGCAGGAAGCCGCCGTTGCCACGGGTGTGATCGTCGGTCTGACCGGCCTGGTGGGCCTGACCCTCGGCGGCTGGGTCGCTGACAAGATCCACCAGCGTGTTGCCAATGGTCGCCTGTTGTTCGCCGCGTTCAGCTTGATCATCTCCACCGTGACCACCGCCTGGGCGTTGCACGCCGGGCGCATCGAGATTGGCGTGTTCGTGGCGCTGTTCAGCGTGGGTTGGTTGTTTGCCTATAACTTCTACACCTGCGTGTACACGGCAATTCAGGACGTGGTCGAGCCGCGCCTGCGGGCCACGGCCATGGCGCTGTTTTTTGCCGGGCTGTATTTGCTGGGCGGTGGGATGGGACCGATCGTGGTGGGCGGGCTTTCCGATCATTTCGCCCACTCGGCGATGTATGCGGCTGGGGCGGAGCAGATGACCGAAGCTTATAAAGCGGTGGGGTTGCATGACGCCATGTACCTGATTCCGGTGGCGCTGTTCTTGACCATGCTGTTTCTGTTCCAGGCGTCACGCAGTTTTGTGCGCGATGCCAAGAAGATGAAGGAGGGGTTGAGCGGGGTGGAGGTGCCGGCTGCTAGCGTCCCTGCCTGATTGTAGTGAGCGGGCTTGCCCCGCGCTGGGCGGCGAAGCCGCCCCCATAAAAAACGCCGCATTCTCTCTGAAAGAATGCGGAGTCTGGTTTTGGGGCGGCTTCGCCGCCCAGCGCGGGGCAAGCCCGCTCACTACAGTAAATTAACCGGCTACGAGGACTCGAATCGCTTCCAGTCGCAGCGCCGCCTTATCCAGCATGGCCAAACCTTGCTCACGCTGGGTACGCAGGGCCACCAACTCACTGTCACGTACGGTCGGGTTGACCGCTTGCAACGCGGTCAGGCGCGCCAGTTCTTCGTCGGTGTCCGCCGCCAGGCGACGCTTGGCCTCGGCCACGCGCTCGGCATGTTGCGGGGTGATCTTCTCTTCACCGGCGTTGATCCGTGGCGTCAGCTGGTCGCGCTGGGCCTGGATGAACTTGTTGGCGCTGGCCCGTGGCACGCTTTCCAACTGGTCGTTGAGGGTCACGAATGACACACGGCTCGACAGGTCGTTGCCATTGGCATCCAGCAAGCAGCGCAGGGCGGCCGGCGGCAGGTAGCGGCCCAGTTGCAGCGAGCGTGGGGCAACCACTTCGCTGACATAGAGCAGTTCCAGCAACACGGTGCCCGGCTTCAGCGCCTTGTTCTTGATCAGCGCCACGGCGGTGTTGCCCATGGAGCCGGACAGCACCAGGTCCATGCCGCCCTGTACCATCGGGTGTTCCCAGGTGATGAACTGCATGTCTTCGCGCGACAGCGCCTGGTTGCGGTCGTAGGTGATGGTCACACCTTCGTCGTCGCCCAGGGGGAAGCTGGCGTCGAGCATCTTTTCGCTGGGCTTGAGGATCAGCGCGTTTTCCGAATGGTCTTCGCTGTCGATGCCGAACGCGTCGAACAGGGTTTCCATGTAGATCGGCAGGGCGAACTGGTCGTCTTGCTCCAGGATGTCCTCGACCAGCGCATCACCTTCACCCGCGCCGCCGGAGTTGAGTTCCAGCAGGCGGTCGCGACCAGTGTGCAGCTCTTCTTCAAGACGCTCGCGCTCGGCACGGGCCTCGTCGATCAGGGCTTGCCACTCGCCGTCGTCGGCGTTCTCCAGCAGCGGCAGCAGGCGTGGGCCGAACTGATGCTGCAGGGCGTTGCCGGTCGGGCAGGTGTTGAGGAAGGCGTTCAGCGCTTCGTGGTACCACTGGAACAGACGCTCTTGCGGGCTGGTTTCCAGGTACGGCACGTGGAGTTCGATCACATGTTTCTGGCCGATCCGGTCCAGACGGCCGATCCGCTGTTCCAGCAGGTCGGGGTGGGACGGCAGGTCGAACAGCACCAAGTGATGGGAGAACTGGAAGTTGCGGCCTTCACTGCCGATTTCCGAGCAGATCAGCACCTGGGCGCCAAACTCCTCATCAGCGAAGTAGGCGGCGGCGCGGTCACGTTCGAGGATGTTCATACCCTCGTGGAACACCGTGGCCGGAATACCGGAGCGCACGCGCAGCGCGTCTTCCAGGTCCATCGCGGTTTCGGCGTGGGCGCAGATCACCAGGACTTTGGTGCGCTTGAGCATTTTCAGTTGGTCGATCAGCCACTCGACGCGCGGGTCGAAGCGCCACCAGCGGTTTTCTTCTTCAATATCCGGCTGCGACTGGAAGCTGACTTCCGGGTACAGCTCGGCGTGCTCGCCCAGCGGCAACTCGAGGTATTCGTCCGGGTTTGGCAGCGGGTAGGCGTGCAGCTTGCGCTCCGGGAAACCCTGCACGGCGGCGCGGGTGTTGCGGAACAGCACGCGGCCAGTGCCGTGACGGTCGAGCAGCTCGCGCACCAGGCGTGCGCTGGCTTCGGTGTCGCCATCGTTGACGGCGGTCAGCAGGGCTTCACCTTCGTTGCCGAGGAAACCCTGGATGGTCTTATGTGCGGCAGGGGAGAGACGCCCCTTGTCCAGCAGCTCCTGCACGGCTTCAGCCACCGGGCGATAGTTCTCGCTTTCGGAGCGGAAGGCGGCGAGGTCGTGGAAACGGTTCGGGTCGAGCAGGCGCAGGCGTGCGAAGTGGCTGTCCTGGCCCAATTGCTCGGGGGTGGCGGTGAGCAGCAGTACGCCAGGAATCACTTCGGCCAGTTGTTCGACCAGCGAGTACTCGGGGCTGGCCTTGTCTTCGTGCCATACCAGGTGGTGAGCTTCGTCGACCACGAGCAAGTCCCAGCCGGCGGCGAACAGTGCGTCCTGGGCCTTCTCGTCGTCCACCAGCCACTCCAGGGCTACCAGCGCAAGCTGTGTGTCTTCGAACGGGTTGGTGGCATCACTTTCGATGAAGCGTTCTTCGTCAAACAGGGCAACTTGCAGGTTGAAGCGGCGGCGCATTTCCACCAGCCATTGGTGCTGCAGGTTTTCCGGGACCAGGATCAGCACGCGGTTGGCGCGACCCGACAGCAATTGGCGATGGATCACCAGGCCGGCTTCGATGGTCTTGCCCAGGCCCACTTCGTCGGCCAGCAACACCCGTGGCGCGATACGGTCAGCGACTTCGCGGGCGATGTGCAGTTGGTGAGCAATAGGTTGCGCACGCACGCCACCCAGGCCCCACAGCGAGGACTGCAACTGGCGGCTGGTGTGTTCAAGCGTGTGGTAACGCAGCGAGAACCAGGCCAGCGGGTCGATTTGCCCGGCGAACAGACGGTCGCTGGCCAGGCGGAACTGGATGAAGTTGGAGAGTTGGGTTTCCGGCAGGGTGACCTGCTCGTTCTGCCCATTGAGGCCGTGATACACCAGCAGGCCGTCGACGTCGTCGACTTCCTGTACGGTCATTTTCCAGCCTTCGAAGTGGGTGATGCTGTCGCCCGGCGAAAACCTCACGCGAGTGAGGGGCGCATTCCGTAGCGCATACTGGCGGGTGTCGCCAGTGGCCGGATAGAGCACGGTCAACAAGCGGCCGTCCTGTGCCAGAACGGTGCCTAACCCCAGCTCTGCTTCGCTGTCACTAATCCAGCGTTGCCCCGGTTGATACTGCTGCGCCATGCTGCCTGACTCCCGCCGTGAAAAAGCCGACTATCTTAACGGAACAAGCCCCCACGCCCAAGGACTCTGACAAAAACTACTCCGTATACGTGGGGGGCCGGAGGCCGAATCGACGGGTGGCGGGCACTTGGGAGTGTCGACTGGGTCACAGCTTGGCAACCCTGTGCTCAAGTCGCCCTGCAACCCGCCGACAGCCTGTTGATCAGGAGAATAATCACTATGCTGCCACCCATGCTGCCCGTCAGCGTTGTGCCGGTGACGTCACAACTCGATCCGGTGCGACAGAAGCCGGATATCCCGCCCGTGGTGCCAGTTCAACCGGGCTCCAACGAGAGCACTATCGACCTGAAAAAGGGCGACGCCGAGACGTCGGCCTTTTTGCTGCGCGAAGAACAACGCCGTCAGCAGGAACAACAGAAACGCCGGCGTGAAGCCGATGAAGACCCGGAGCAGCACCTGGCCATTCCGGGGGATGTGCTCAACGCCGACAACACCGTGCCGGTGGTGCCGCTGATCGAAGATGCCCCGCGCCAGGGCTTGTGGGTGGACGTCGAGGTTTAGTCGCGCAACTCGCGCAGCGCGGCCATCAGCAACTCGATATCGTGCTCGGTGTTGAGCGGGCTGACCGAGATCCGCGCCACGCTTTCCAGGCCCCGTGCCTGCATATCCAATGGCGTGTAGGCCACGCCGTTGGCGCCGATATTGATGCGCTTCAGACCCAGGCGCCGCTTCAGTTCGAATGCATCCCAGCCGGCCAGGTTGAAGGCGATCAAGCCTGATTGCTGCGTGCCCAGGTCATGCAGGGTAATACCTGCAATCCCACGCAATTCGTCGCGCATTCGCTCAGCGGTTTGCGACACCCTTTCCCAGACGCGATCGATGCCCAGGCGATTCATCTCCTGTAGCGCATTGCCTAGGCCTGCGAGCAAGGCGAAGGAGGTCTCGCTGGTCTCAAAGCGCCGGGCGTCATTGCGCAGATCGAAACCCTGGGCGGTCCATGGCGCTGAAAACACGTCGCGCTGGGCCGGGCTCAAGCGTTCAAGAAAGTCCGGTCGCACATACAGCAGCGCGGTGCCCCGTGGGCCACGCAGGTGTTTGCGTCCGGCCGACTTGAGCACGTCGCACTGCAACGCTTGAACATCCACGGGCACCTGGCCGACGGCTTGCCCTGCGTCGATGAAGTAGGGGATAGCGTGACGCCTGGCCACTTTACCGATCGCCTGGGCGGGGTTGATCAGGCCGCCATTGGCTGGGAGCCAAGTGAGGTCGATCAGCTTGACGTGTGCATCGATCATCGATTCCAGCGCCAGCGGGCAGACCGCGCCGGTCTCATCGCAAGGGATGGTTTCTACTCGGGCGCCGGCCTGCACTGCCAGCTCCATGCTGGCCAGGTTGCCGCCCCATTCATGGCGGCCCACCAGAATGCGATCGCCCGGCTGCCAAGGCGCCAATGCCTGGAACGCCAGGCTCCAGGCAGTCGAGCCGCTGCTGGCAAAGGCGATCGAGGCGGCGGGTGCATTGAGCAGTTGCGCGGCGGCGCGGCGGGCTTTTTCCACTAGCACCGCGCCATGTTCGCCGGCTTCCATCGGGCCGTCGCGGGCTTCGCGTTGCAGTTGCTCGATGATTGCATCGAGGGTCGCCTGGCTGGGCAGGGATGCGCCGGCAGGGTTGAAGTGCACGATGCCGGATTGGCAGCCCGGTGTGTCGTCCCGCAGTTGCTGGACTTCGAGCGGGCTCACGGGCGTAACTCGAAAAGGGCATCCACCTCCACGGCTACGCCGGCCGGCAGGCTGGAGACGCCCACGGCGGTGCGCACATGTCGGCCTTGTTCGCCAAGGGCGTTGACCAGCAGGTTGGAGGCACCGTTGGCGACCACGCTCTGTTGCTTGAAATCAGCGCTGCTGGCGATGAATACACCCAGGCGCACGGTGCGCACCAGGCGCGATAGGTCATCATTCAAGGCATTGCTCAATTGCCCCAGCAGGCCCAAAGCCGCCAATTCCGCAGCCTGTGCGCCTTCTTCATCGCTGAGGGATTCGCCCAAGCGACCGACGTAGGCGGGTTTGCCATCGACCAGCGGAATTTGCCCGGAAACGAACAGGTGGTTTTGGCTGATGACGTGGTTGATGTAGTTGGCAATTGGCTGGCTGGGGGTAGACAGCGTGAGGCCAAGGGTTTGCACGCGTTCGCGGATGGAGTCGCTCATGATGAATCCTCTGGGTTCAGGAGGTTTCAGCATGTTGGCTGCATCGAGGGGCGACAAACGGATAGATCTCACGCGATGTATCGAAATAGCTCACGCGTCGGCGCAGGCTTCCTTCAGCCACTGGCTGAAACACGCGGTGGCTGCAGTGGCGGGGCCTTCGGGCGCGATGAGCCAGTAGCCGATGTCGCTGTGATAGGGCGGCCAGTCGAAAGCTTCCACCAGGCTGCCGTCCTGTAATCGGCGCTCGATCAGGCGATGGCGGCCCATGGCGATGCCTTGTCCGGCGACCGCGGCTTCGACCACGATGTTGTAGTCGTGCAGCATTACGCGGGGATGGTGGGTGAGGTCGACCTGGTAGTGCGCAGACCAGTCGGTCCATTCAAAGGGGCGGTGCGAAGTGGCCATCAGCAACGGACTGTCCTGGCGTGCCTTGAATGACGGGCTGCACACCGGGGAGATAACCTCGGGCATGAGTCGCGTGGCCTGGACATCGGGCCAATCACCCTTGCCGTAGCGGATGGCCAGGTCGACCTCGGCGCCCGCGACATCTGCCAACTGAATCGCCGGCAACAACTCCACCTGGATATGCGGGTAACGGTTGAGAAAATCCGCCAAACGCGGCGCCAGCCACAGCGTGGCGAAAGATGCCAGTAAACCGATGCGCAATACGGTGGAGCTGGGTGCAACCCGTTGGGCACGCGTGGCGGCGGCTATGGCAACGAGGGCAGGGCGGATTTCGTCGTAGTACTGTTGGCCTTCGGCGGTCAGATCGATCGCGCGGGTGCGTCGGATGAACAGCGGTTTGCCTAGATGCTGCTCAAGTTTCTGCACCTGATGACTGAGGGCGCTCTGGGTTACCGACAACTCACCGGCAGCCTTGATAAAACTCAAATGCCGCGCCACGGCTTCGAAGGCACGCAGTGCCAGCAATGGTGGAAGGTCCTTGTGCAGTGCCACCTGAGAGCGTCTCCGGGTTCGGGGAAAGGCCTCGATTTTGTGCGATGCCCTGCCTTTTGTCGCCCGCTGATTTGCCGTTGAGCGGGGGAGGCCGCATTATTGAGCCATTCCCTTCCACGACGTAAGCCAAGCCATGAGTGAAGACGACAAGCTGATCGACCTGAATGCCGAACGCGCCAAGCGTGTGCATGACCTCAATGACAAGCGCCTGAATGAAGTGCGCCAGGCATTTGAACAAGCGATGCCACTCGGCAAAGTGAAGAAAAAGCCGAAGAACAAACCGAAAAAGCGTTGAAACAACCTGCATCCCTTGATGCAGGTCAGTTATTGCCCTTCTTTACGCCCCGTCGCGGGCGACATTGATCCCCGTCAATTTTCCAATCCGGCTTCTCCATTAACTTAGCCCTATCGCAACAGGGCAAGCACAGGAGGCCGGTCATGTTTATCGATAATGTGGTATTTGCCGGAGTGCTGACTGTAAGCCTCATGGTGCTGTTTTTTGTAGGGTTTGGAATTTTTATCTGGAAAGACGCGAACAAGCGTAAAAAACCTTAGGTTTTTCCAGGTTACATGAGCACGCAAGGCATTTTGGGCGACTTCGGTCGCCCTTTTTTTTGCCTGCTATTTGAGTCGGTTTTTACAGAAATACGAATATAAAAAAAGGTGCGACCCTCGCGGATCGCACCTTTTTTATTGCGGCAGGGTTATCAACTACCCAGCGCCTTCGACGCCAACCAGAACAACCCGGCCGACAAGCCTACCGTCGCCGGCAGGGTCAGCACCCAGGCCATCAGGATGGTTTTCACAGTGCCGCCTTGAAGGCCGCTTTTGTTCGCGACCATGGTGCCGGCCACGCCGGAAGACAGCACGTGGGTGGTCGACACTGGCAGCGCGAAGATGTTGGCAAAGCCAATCATGGTCGCGGTGGTGATCTGCGCCGACATGCCCTGGGCATAGGTCATGCCTTGCTTGCCGATCTTCTCGCCGATGGTCAGTACCACACGCTTCCAGCCCACCATGGTGCCCAGGCCCAAGGCCAGTGCAACGGCGAGGATCACCCAGAACGGGGCGTACTCCGTGGTGGCGGTCAGGTCTTTGCGCAGCTTGTCGAGGTCGGACTTCTCACGGGCATCCAGGCCTGGCAGCTTGCCGACTTTCTTCGCGGTGTCGTCCAGGCAGAGCAGATAGCGACGCACTTCAATGCGCTGGTCAGAAGTCAGCGAATGATAGTCGGACACGCCTTTCAAGGTATCGACCAGCGCGTTGATGGTCGGCTCGGTCTGCTGTGGGTTGCACTGGAACTTGCCTGGCAGATCGTTCTTCACGCTTTTGCCCAGGGCCAGGAACTCGCCGAGCGTGGCGTTGTTGCGCTGGTAGAACTGGCTCAAATGCACGGTCGCATCGCGGGTACGTTCGATCTGGTAAGTGGTACTGCCCAGGTCAAGGACGAACTGCGCCGGCACGATACCGATCAGCACGAGCATGATCAGGCCGATGCCTTTCTGGCCGTCGTTGGAGCCGTGCACGAAACTCACGGCCATGGCGGAAATCACCAGCACCAGGCGGTTCCAGAACGGCGGGTGTTTCTTGTCGTCGAGCTTGCGGCGCTGGTCCGGGGTCTTGTGCATCTTCGACAGTGGGCGCCACCACTTCAGGCCGATCAGCACCAGGGCTGCGACCAGGAAGCCGGCCATCGGCGAGAACACCAGGGAGGCGCCGATATCGATCGCCTTCTGCCAGTTCACGCCGTCAGCCAGGGGGATGTCGTTGATCAAGGCATTGGCCAGGCCGACACCGAGGATCGAGCCGATCAGGGTGTGGGAGCTGGAAGCCGGGATACCGAAGTACCAGGTGCCCAGGTTCCAGGTGATCGCCGCCGCCAATAAAGAGAAGACCATTGCCAAGCCGTGGCCGGTGTTCACATTGATCAGCAACTCCACCGGCAGCAAGTGCACGATGGCGTAGGCGACGCCGACACCACCGAGCAACACGCCGAGGAAATTGAACACCCCGGAGAAGAACACGGCCAGGTGCGGCGGCATGGCTTTGGTATAGATGACTGTGGCCACCGCGTTAGCGGTGTCATGAAAGCCATTGATGAACTCGAAGGCGAGGACAAAGGCCAGGGCGAGCAACAGGCTCACGAGAACCCAAGCATCCAGTCCGCTGAATAAATCGATCATGAAGGTTTTCTGACCCGGTCGTAAGGGGGCGCGATTATGCCAGAAAACGTCAGTAATCGATGCACTAGCTGCTCATCGGTAACAATCTTCACCGAAAAAAACACCGGGAAAGGCATGCATCCCAGGGTTTTCGGGGCTTTGGCAAGTCTTTGATTTATAAAGCAGAGGGGTCGCAGGGCGGGGTTTTGTCACAAAAACGTCACGCCTGAAACATTTGTATGAAATTTTACTGTGGTGGTGGGATTCAAGGTTGCCGACTGCTAGCTATATGCCAGCAGCCGAGGCAAAACCTTGGGACTTGAACCGGATCGCTTATGGCTCTTCGGTTTTCAGCTCTTGTTCAATCTTTTGGATTTCCTGGGCAAATGCCTGGTCGAGCAGGCTGGCTCGCTTGCGCCATGGTTTGCGTTCAGGTTCAGGTTGGGCGGCGTAAGTGGTGACTTCTCCGCCGTAAACGTCCTTGTAACGTTGCTCCTGGCGCTCAAGTTCCGCGCGCAGTTCATCTTTCGTCACATCGTTACCTAATTGAGTTGAGTGTAAATTCGTTGCAGCGTTTTGCCGGAATGCGTGCTCGGCGTGTTCCAAGTTGGAGCGTAGAAACGTTCAAGTTTGGAATGGGAGCGGGCGGTCACTTGTTAGTGATGCATTCGAGGCAGGTAATCGCGATAGACCCTGCACAGTGGCTGCATCTTATCTGGCGTGGTCCTTTCCAGATAAACAAACCAGGCGAGCCTGCACATAGCGTGCATTATAGCGGCGCCTTTGAATAACACTATCAGCTTAAAGTTAAAAACCGTCAACTTTGTGTGAGGGTTTTGTTACACGGGCGTGCCGGTAATTGCGTGAATTCTGACGTCATAAAATCCACCCAACTTTGCAGACTAATAAGGACCGCTTAATTTCAATCAATCCTAGGGCCAGGCTTACCGGGCTCACCGGCAAATTGCGATAATCGAATGATCGTCCGATAATCGCACAATGTTCTCGGCGCTGCCTTGTGCATCCCGGCTGACGCGGCTTGTAATAGCAGGCGAACCTCCCCTGCGGTCGACAATAAGAGAAAGGATCCCCGACATGAACGATCAATTGCGCAACTCTTTCGCGTCAGTGGCGCCGCCGATCGTTGCCTCTCCGGCCAAGCGTATCCAGGCGTTTACCGGCGATCCGGACTTCATGACTTCCCTGGCTCGCGGCCTGGCCGTGGTGCAGGCGTTCCAGGAGCGCAAGCGTCACCTCACCATCGCCCAGATCAGTCACCGCACGGAAATCCCTCGCGCCGCCGTGCGTCGTTGTCTGCACACTTTGATCAAACTCGGCTACGCCACTACTGACGGGCGTACCTACTCGTTGCTGCCCAAGGTGCTGACCCTGGGGCACGCCTATTTGTCGTCCACACCGTTGGCCGTGTCGGCCCAGCCCTACCTGGACCGCATGAGCGAGCAGCTCCACGAAGCCTGCAACATGGCCACCCTTGAAGGCGACGACATCCTCTACATCGCCCGCTCGGCCACCACCCAACGCCTGATTTCCGTGGACCTGTCGGTGGGCGGCCGCCTGCCAGCCTATTGCACTTCCATGGGCCGCATCCTGCTTGCAGCGCTGGACGACGCCTCGCTGCAGGATTACCTCGACCACGCCGACCTGCAAACCAAGACCAGCCGCACCTTGACCACCCCCGCAGCGCTGTTCGAATGCCTGCAACAAGTGCGTCAGCAAGGCTGGTGCATCGTCGACCAAGAGTTGGAGCAAGGCCTGCGTTCCATCGCGGTGCCGGTGTATGACGCCTCGGGTCAGGTGCTGGCCGCGCTGAACGTCAGCACCCACGCCGGACGCGTCAGCCGCAGTGAGTTGGAACAGCGCTTCCTGCCGAGCATGCTCAGCGCCAGCCGTGAGTTGAGCGCGCAACTGTTCGCTTAAGCTGTTCGGTCACCGCACAGATCCCGGTTTGCTCAATTGACGGTCTTTCCTGCGACTTATTACTGTGCGGCAGCGCTGTTGAAGCGCCCCAATAATAACGACGACCCCAGGTCGTCAGCCCGCCATCGGTGTGGAAATAAAAACAATGAATCAGCCTTCTGTCGGTTCCACGTTGGACGTCCAGTCCTTCATCAACGCCCAGCCACTGTCACGTTATCAGTGGCGTGTGGTGATCCTGTGCTTCCTGATCGTTTTCCTCGATGGCCTCGACACTGCCGCCATGGGGTTCATCGCACCGGCGCTGTCCCAGGACTGGGGCATCGACCGCGCCAGCCTCGGCCCGGTGATGAGCGCTGCGTTGATCGGCATGGTGTTTGGCGCCCTGGGTTCCGGCCCGTTGGCCGACCGCTTCGGCCGTAAAGTGGTGCTGGTGGGCGCGGTGCTGGTGTTTGGCGCGTTCAGCCTGGCGTCCGCCTACAGCAGCAACGTCGATCAATTGCTGGTGCTGCGTTTTCTCACGGGATTGGGCCTGGGTGCCGGCATGCCGAACGCCACGACGCTGCTGTCCGAATACACACCGGAACGCCACAAGTCATTGCTGGTGACCAGCATGTTTTGCGGCTTCAACCTGGGCATGGCGGGTGGCGGGTTTATCTCGGCCAAGCTGATCCCGGCGTTCGGCTGGCATGCCTTGTTGCTGATCGGCGGCATCCTGCCATTGATTCTGGTAGTGGTGCTGATGCTGTGGCTGCCGGAGTCGGCACGCTACCTGGTGGTGCGTAACCGGGGTACCGACAAGGTGCGCAAAACCCTCTCGCCCATCGAACCCAGCATCGTCGCCCAAGCCACCCGTTTCAGCGTGCCCGAGCAAAAAACCGTCAAGGCGCGCAACGTGTTTGCGGTGATCTTCTCCGGCACCTACAGCGCCGGCACGTTGCTGCTCTGGCTCACCTACTTCATGGGCCTGGTGATCGTCTACCTGCTCACCAGTTGGTTGCCGACCCTGATGCGTGATAGCGGCGCCAGCCTGGAACAGGCGGCGTTTATAGGTGCGTTGTTCCAGTTTGGTGGTGTATTGAGTGCGGTGGGCGTGGGCTGGGCGATGGACCGGTTCAATCCGCACAAGGTCATCGGCATCTTCTACCTGCTGGCCGGGGTGTTTGCCTACGCGGTAGGGCAGAGCCTGGGCAATATCACGCTGCTGGCAACCCTGGTGCTGGTTGCCGGGATGTGCGTCAACGGTGCGCAATCGGCAATGCCGTCTCTGGCCGCACGTTTCTACCCGACCCAAGGTCGCGCCACTGGCGTGTCGTGGATGCTAGGCATTGGCCGCTTCGGTGCGATCCTCGGTGCCTGGATGGGCGCGACCTTGTTGGGTCTGGGCTGGAACTTCGAACAAGTGCTCACCGCCCTGGTGATTCCGGCTGCATTGGCCACGGCTGCCGTGGTGATCAAGGGCATGGTCAGCCACGCCGACGCTACCTGACCCGCCCTTGTAGGCGCCGGCTTGCCGGCGATGGCATCACCTCGGTAAACCTGATTGACCGAGGTGCCTGCATCGCCGGCAAGCCGGCTCCTACAGAGCGTCGTACCCCAGATAAATAGCAAGACAACAATCCGTTCGATAATCGAACGCTGAGTCGATTATCGGATTGTTTGGCCCATTTCCCCGGCTTAATCTTCAAGCACTTCGGCGCCACCTCAGCGCCTTTTTCGATCCATACCGGGAGCCCGAACCCCATGGCTGAAATCCTCGCGCTGCGTGACGCGGTGAAGCAATTTGTGAACGACGGCGACACCGTCGCGCTGGAAGGCTTCACCCATCTGATCCCTACGGCAGCGGGTCATGAAATCATTCGTCAGGGCAAGAAAGACCTGACGCTGGTGCGTATGACACCTGACCTGATCTACGACCAGTTGATCGGTGCCGGCTGCGCCCGCAAGCTGATTTTCTCCTGGGGCGGCAACCCGGGTGTGGGCTCCTTGCATCGCCTGCGCGACGCGGTCGAGAAGCAATGGCCGCAACCGCTGGAAATCGAAGAACACAGCCACGCCGACCTGGCCAATGCCTACGTCGCCGGTGCCTCGGGCCTGCCGTTCGCAGTATTGCGTGCCTACGCCGGTTCCGACTTGCCTAAGGTCAACCCGCTGATCAAGACCGTGACCTGCCCATTCACTGGCGAAGTGTTGGCGGCGGTGCCGTCGGTGCGTCCGGACGTCACCGTGATCCATGCGCAAAAGGCTGATCGCAAGGGCAACGTGTTGTTGTGGGGCATCCTCGGTGTGCAGAAAGAGGCGGCTCTGGCGGCCAAGCGTTGCATCGTCACCGTCGAAGAAATCGTCGATGACCTGAATGCGCCGATGAACAGTTGCGTACTGCCGACCTGGGCGCTGACGGCGGTGTGTCATGTGCCGGGTGGCGCGCACCCGTCCTACGCCCACGGCTACAACGAGCGTGATAACCGCTTCTACCAGGCGTGGGACCCGATCGCCCGCGACCGTGGGACCTTTACTGCCTGGATCGATGAATACATCCACGGCACCGCCGATTTCACCGAATTCCAGGCCAAACTGGCCACCGCGCAGGAGGCCAAGTAATGGCTTACTCGACCAATGAAATGATGACCGTCGCCGCCGCGCGCCGCCTCAAGAATGGCTCCGTGTGCTTCGTCGGCATCGGCCTGCCGTCCAAGGCGGCCAACCTGGCGCGCCTGACCTCGTCGCCGGATGTGGTGCTGATCTACGAGTCCGGTCCGATTGGCGCCAAACCGTCGGTACTGCCGCTGTCCATCGGTGATGGCGAACTGGCGGAAACCGCCGACACCGTCGTACCGACCGGTGAGATCTTTCGCTATTGGCTGCAAGGTGGGCGCATTGATGTGGGCTTTCTCGGCGCAGCCCAGGTCGACCGTTTCGGCAACATCAACACCACCGTGGTCGGTGACTATCACCAGCCTAAAGTGCGCCTGCCGGGTGCCGGTGGCGCGCCGGAAATTGCTGGTTCGGCCAAGAGCGTGCTGATCATCCTTAAGCAGTCGGCGCGTTCGTTTGTCGACAAGCTCGACTTCATCACCTCGGTCGGCCATGGCGAAGGAGGTGACTCGCGTAAACGCCTGGGCCTGCCGGGCGCCGGTCCTGTAGGGATTATTACTGACCTGTGCATCATGGAGCCGGAAGAGGGCACCCATGAATTTGTGGTCACTGCGCTGCACCCTGGGGTGACCCGTGAGCAAGTGGTGGCCGCCACCGGTTGGGCGATCCGTTTTGCCGACCAGGTCGACACCACCGCCGAACCGACTGATGTGGAGCTGACCGCCCTGCGTGACCTTGAAGCACGTACCGCGGCCGCCCATGGCCAAGCGCCTGGAGAAGCCTGATGCGCGATGTATTTATCTGTGATGCCATCCGTACCCCCATCGGCCGTTTCGGCGGTGGCTTGTCCACCGTGCGTGCCGATGACCTGGCAGCGCTGCCGATCAAGGCGTTGATCGAGCGCAACCCTTCGGTGGATTGGACTGCCGTCGATGAAGTGTTCCTCGGCTGCGCCAACCAGGCCGGTGAAGACAACCGCAACGTGGCGCGCATGGCGCTGTTGCTGGCGGGCCTGCCGGAGAGCATCCCGGGTGTGACCCTCAACCGTTTGTGCGCCTCGGGCATGGACGCGATCGGCACCGCCTTCCGCGCGATTGCCAGCGGTGAAATGGAACTGGCGATTGCCGGTGGCGTCGAGTCGATGTCCCGCGCGCCGTTCGTGATGGGCAAGGCCGACGCGGCGTTCTCGCGCAATATGAAGCTGGAAGACACCACCATCGGCTGGCGCTTTATCAACCCCTTGATGAAGGCCCAGTACGGCGTGGATGCAATGCCGCAGACGGCCGACAATGTGGCCGACGACTACAAGGTGTCCCGCGCCGACCAAGACGCTTTTGCCCTGCGCAGCCAGCAACGTACCGCTGCTGCACAAGCCGCCGGGTACTTCGCTGAAGAAATCGTGCCCGTACGCGTCGCCCATAAAAAAGGCGAAACCCTGGTCGAACACGATGAGCACCCACGGGACACCACACTGGAAGCCCTGGCCAAGCTCAAACCCGTGAACGGCCCGGACAAAACGGTCACCGCCGGCAACGCCTCGGGTGTTAACGATGGCGCCGCCGCGCTGATCCTGGCCTCCGCTGAAGCCGTCAAGAAGCACGGTTTGACCGCCCGCGCCCGCGTATTGGGCATGGCCAGCGCTGGTGTCGCGCCGCGTGTGATGGGCATTGGCCCGGTGCCGGCCGTGCGCAAGCTGGTCGAGCGTCTTGGCCTGGCCGTGACCGATTTCGATGTGATCGAACTTAACGAGGCCTTCGCCAGCCAAGGCCTGGCCGTGTTGCGTGAACTGGGCATTGCCGACGACGCGCCGCAGGTCAACCCGAACGGCGGCGCCATCGCCCTCGGCCACCCACTGGGTATGAGCGGCGCGCGGCTGGTGCTGACGGCCCTGCACCAACTCGAAAAAAACGGCGGCAGCAAAGGCCTGGCGACCATGTGCGTGGGCGTCGGCCAAGGCTTGGCCCTGGCGATTGAACGCATCTAATAAGAGAGGACTGCACCATGAGTGACAAGCCTGGATACCGGCGCCCGCAAGCGGGCACTCAACCTGATTACCTGCACCCGGCCTACCAGTCGACGAACCTGCGTTCGCCGTCCCAGCCGTTGGTGTTCCTGCCCCATTCCTTGTCGGAAATCACTGGTCCGACCATCGGCGCCGAGCGTGTCAACGAGAAGGACAATGACCTCACGGCCCAGCATGAAGGCGAGCCCCAGGGCGAACGCATCATCATTCATGGTCGCGTGCTCGACGAAAACGGCCTGCCGGTGCCGGGTATTCTGGTGGAAATCTGGCAGGCCAACGCCGCCGGTCGCTACAACCACAAGCGTGACCTGCACGATGCGCCACTGGACCCGAACTTCACCGGTACCGGCCGCACCGTCACCGACGCCGATGGCTGGTACCAGTTCCAGACCATCAAGCCCGGTGCCTATCCGTGGGGCAACCACCACAACGCGTGGCGCCCGGCGCATATCCACTTTTCGCTGTTCGGCCCGAGCGTGCTGACGCGGCTGGTCACGCAGATGTACTTCCCCGGCGACCCGCTGCTGGAATACGACCCGATCTACAACTGCGTGCCGGACACTTCGGCCAAGCAACGTTTGATCGCCAGCTTCGACCTGGAAAAAACCATTCCTTCCTATGCCCTCGGCTACCGCTGGGACATCGTCCTGCGCGGCCGCGACGCTACGCCGATGGAGAAATGAGATGACACTCAACGCGACCACGTCCCACACCGTCGGGCCGTATTACCACATCGGCCTGACCTGGCTGAACCGCGAAGACCTCACCGTGAGCGCCACCCTCGGCGAACGTGTGGCGATCAGCGGCCAAGTGGTGGACGGCAATGGCGATGTCGTCAACGACGCCATGCTCGAAGTCTGGCAGGCCAATGCCGCCGGCAAATATGACCATCCGGAAGATGAGCAGGACAAAGCCGTCGACCCGAACTTCGAAGGTTTCGGCCGGGTGCCGGTGGATGCCGAAGGGCGGTTTCGCTTTACCACCATCAAGCCGGGTGCGGTTCCTGGCCTGAAAGGCACGACCCAAGCGCCGCACCTGGTGGTGCTGGTGTTTGCCCGTGGCTTGGTGAAGCACTTGATGACACGGATTTACTTTGAAGGTGAGGCGCTGAATGGGGATGACCCGTTGCTGGCGTGTGTGCCTGCAGATCGGCGCGAAACCTTGATTGCCAAGCAGGATGCAGAGGGTGTGCATCAGTGGAATGTGATTTTGCAGGGCACAGATAAGGAAACGGTGTTCTTCGATTATTGAGGCTTCCTGTAGGAGCGAGCTTGCTCGCGAAAAGCCTGAGAGCGCCGCATTCATTCAGGTTGCCCGCGTCATTGTTGGCGATTTTCGCGAGCAAGCTCGCTCCTACAGGGATCAGGCTTCAGGCAACACCCATCCAAAAGTCTGCTTGCATGTCATGGTTGTTGCAAAGTATGTCTAGGCTACACACGTTCCCACTGAGTGAAAAAACATGACAACAACAACGAGTCACTACACCGGAGAAGAACGCAGCAAACGGATTTTTGCGATCGTCGGGGCGTCCTCCGGCAACCTCGTCGAATGGTTCGACTTCTACGTCTATGCCTTCTGCGCCATTTACTTTGCCCCGGCGTTCTTCCCGTCGGACGACCCTACGGTCCAACTGCTCAACACCGCCGGCGTGTTCGCTGCGGGCTTCCTGATGCGACCTATCGGCGGCTGGCTGTTTGGCCGGGTCGCCGACAAGCACGGGCGCAAGAATTCGATGATGATCTCGGTGCTGATGATGTGCGCCGGTTCCCTGGTCATCGCCTTCCTGCCCACCTACAAAGACATCGGCGCCTGGGCCCCGGCTTTACTGTTGGTGGCGCGCCTGTTCCAGGGCTTGTCGGTGGGTGGCGAATACGGCACCACCGCGACCTACATGAGTGAAGTCGCGCTCAAGGGCCAGCGCGGTTTCTTCGCCTCATTCCAGTACGTGACCCTGATCGGCGGGCAACTGCTGGCGGTGCTGGTGGTGGTGATCCTGCAACAGATCCTCACCGAAGAAGAATTACGCGCCTGGGGCTGGCGGATTCCGTTCGTGATCGGCGCCATTGCGGCGGTGATCTCCCTGTTGCTGCGTCGCACCCTCAAGGAAACCACCAGCAAGGAAATGCGCCAGGACAAGGACGCCGGTAGCGTGGCCGCGTTGTTCCGCAACCATAAGGCTGCGTTTATCACCGTGCTCGGCTACACCGCCGGCGGCTCGCTAATTTTCTACACCTTTACCACTTACATGCAGAAATACCTGGTGAACACGGCCGGGATGCACGCCAAGACCGCCAGCTACATCATGACCGGCGCGCTGTTCCTCTACATGTGCATGCAGCCGCTGTTCGGCATGCTCTCGGACAAGATCGGCCGTCGTAACTCCATGCTTTGGTTCGGCGCCCTTGGCACGCTGTGTACCGTGCCGATCCTGCTGACCCTGAAAACCGTGACCAACCCGTTCCTGGCCTTTGTGCTGATTTCCCTGGCCTTGGCCATCGTCAGCTTCTACACCTCCATCAGCGGCCTGGTGAAAGCGGAAATGTTCCCGCCTCACGTGCGTGCCCTGGGTGTGGGCCTGGCCTATGCAGTGGCCAACGCGATCTTCGGTGGTTCAGCGGAATACGTGGCCCTGGGCCTCAAATCCATGGGCATGGAAAACACTTTCTATTGGTACGTTACCGGCATGATGGCGGTGGCCTTCCTGTTCAGCTTGCGCCTGCCGAAACAGGCAGAGTACTTGCACCACGATCTATAAAGGACGCGTTATGACGCTGCGCACGAGCAATCAACTGTTCGACGCTTACTTCACGGCGGGCAGCATGGCCGAGGTGTTCTGCGATCAGGGACGCTTGCAGGGCATGCTGGATTTTGAAGCGGGCTTGGCCCGGGCCCAGGCCCAGGTCGGCTTGATTCCCCAGGCCGCCGTCGCACCGATTGCCCAGGCCTGCCTGGCGTCGTTGTACGACGTGGATGCTCTGGGCGTGGCGATTGCCACGGCGGGGAATTCGGCGATTCCGCTGGTGAAGGCGCTGGGCAAGTTGATTGCCAGTGAAGATGCCGGGGCCGAGCGCTACGTGCATCTGGGCGCGACCAGCCAGGATGTGATGGACACCGGCCTGGTGCTGCAACTGCAGCGGGCGGTGGGGTTGATCGAGGCGGATTTGATGCGTCTGGGCGACACTCTTGCCGCCCAGGCCCAGCGCTATGCCGGCGTGCCATTGGCCGGGCGTACCTGGTTGCAGCATGCGACGCCGGTCACCCTGGGAATGAAAATCGCCGGTTGGCTGGGCGCTGTCACCCGCAATCGCCAGCGTCTGGCGCAGTTGAAACCGCGTTTGCTGGTACTGCAATTCGGTGGTGCATCCGGAACCTTGGCAGCGCTTGGCGAACAGGCCATGCCGGTGGCCGAAGCGCTGGCGGCTGAGTTGCAACTGACCTTGCCCGAACAACCCTGGCACACCCAACGGGATCGCTTGGTGGAGTTCGCCAGCGTGCTCGGCCTGATCGCCGGCAGCCTGGGCAAGCTGGGCCGTGATATCAGCTTGTTGATGCAGACCGAAGCCGCCGAGGTTTTTGAACCGTCCGCACCGGGCAAGGGTGGTTCGTCCACCATGCCGCACAAGCGCAACCCGGTGGGCGCGGCGGTGCTGATCAGCGCCGCTACCCGCGTGCCGGGCCTGGTCTCGACGATGTTCAGCGCCATGCCCCAAGAGCACGAACGCAGCCTGGGCCTGTGGCATGCCGAATGGGAAACCGTGCCGGAAATCTGCCGCTTGGTGTCCGGTGCGTTGCAACAGGCGTTGCTGGTGAGCGAAGGCTTGGAAGTCGACCCGCAGCGAATGGCGCAGAACCTCGACCTGACCCAAGGCCTGGTATTGGCCGAAGCCGTCAGCATCGTGCTTGCCCAGCGCCTGGGCCGCGAAACCGCGCACCATCTGCTGGAGCAGTGCTGCAAGCGTGCCGTCGCAGAGGGCCGTCACCTGCGGGCGGTACTGGCGGATGAGCCACAGGTCACCGCCGAGTTGTCTGCAACTGAGTTGGACCGTTTGCTTGATCCCGCCCACTACCTGGGCCAGGCCCACACTTGGGTCACCCGCGCCGTAGCCGAACACTTTGCTTGAGGAGACCATCGTGGCATTTGTACAACTCGCCGAGGGCGAACTGCATTACCAATTGGACGGGCCTAAGGATGCGCCCGTGCTGGTGCTCTCCAACTCGTTGGGCACCGACCTGCACATGTGGGACATCCAGATCCCGGTCTTCACCCAACATTTTCGCGTGCTGCGTTTCGATACCCGTGGCCATGGCAAGTCCCTGGTGACTCCAGGCCCCTACAGCATCGAGCAACTCGGTCAGGATGTGATCGCGCTGCTGGATGCTCTGGATATCCAACGCGCGCATTTCTGTGGGCTGTCCATGGGCGGCTTGATCGGCCAATGGCTGGGCATCCATGCTGGCCAGCGTCTGCAGCGCCTGGTGGTGTGCAACACCGCCGCAAAGATCGGCACGCCCGAGGTGTGGAACCCGCGCATTGAAATGGTGCTGCGTGATGGGGCGGCGGCGATGGTGGCGCTGCGCGATGCATCGATTGCACGCTGGTTCACCGCAGACTTTGCAGCGGCCAACCCGCACCAGGCCAAGCAGATTACCGACATGCTGGCGGTCACTTCACCCGAAGGTTATGCCGCCAACTGTGCGGCGGTGCGTGATGCGGATTTCCGTGAGCAACTGGCTTCAATCAAAGTCCCGACCCTGGTCGTTGCCGGCACTGAAGATGCCGTCACACCGCCGGCCGGCGGTCACTTTATCCAAAACCATGTGAAGGGTGCCGAGTACGCCGAGTTCTATGCGGCGCACCTGTCCAATGTGCAGGCCGGTGCGGCGTTCAGCGACCGCGTGCTGGAGTTTCTGCTGGTGCATTAAACCTGCGGCGAGGGAGCTTGTTGTGGTGAGCAGCCTTGCTGTGGTGAGCGGGCTTGCCCCGCGCTGGGCCGCGAAGCGCCCCCAATAAAGGCGACGCACTTTTTCAGTTGAACGTGGAGTTGTCAAGTTTTAGGGCTGCTCCGCAGCCCAGCGCGGGACAAGCCCGCTCACCACAAGTAATCGATTTGAATACGGAGAATTTGTCGTGGACGAGAAACAACGTTATGCCGAAGGCCTGCAAGTGCGCCGTGAAGTGCTGGGCGATGCCCATGTCGATCGCAGCCTCAATGCCCTGACCGAATTCAACAGTGAATTCCAGGAAATGATCACCCGCCACGCCTGGGGTGACATCTGGACCCGTCCCGGCTTGCCCCGGCACACCCGCAGCCTGATCACCATTGCCATGCTGATCGGCATGAACCGCAGCGAAGAACTCAAGCTGCACCTGCGCGCCGCCGCCAGCAATGGCGTGACCCGCGCCGAGATCAAGGAAGTGCTGATGCAGAGCGCGATCTACTGCGGGATCCCGGCGGCGAATGCCACCTTCCACTTGGCGGAGTCGGTGTGGGATGAGCTGGGGGTTGAATCGCGGGAATAGGCATTAGTGGGAGTCGGCGTCCCACACCCAATTCCACACGCCTGGCAGATGCACCTCTTCACTCACCTCCTTGACCGTACGCGCCAACGCCGCGCGCTGTAGCTGGGCGGTGTCGGTGTAGAAGGGCTCGGCGGCAGTCTTCATGCCGTTGATCCGGGCGCTGTCCAGCAGGATCTGCAAGTACTCCTGCATATGCCGCGCGGTGTAGCGGTTGATGTCGTGGAAGGTCACCACCACCGGTATCACCCCGTCCACTGTCGGCAACTCACCCAACGCAATGCGCTCGCGCACCACCGACAGTTGCCGGTATAAATTGGCTCGGCGGCGCGGGCTGCCGTTGAAGCCCCAGATCTTGCCGTCATTGGCGCTCAGGTCCGTCAGCAATACGTGCATGCCATGGCGCTGGTAGGCGGCGAAGGTGCGTCGGTCGTAATTCCAGAACGGCGGGCGCACCAGCACCGGCGGCGCGCCTGTGATCGCGGCAATGTCGGCGGCGCCTTGGCTGAGGGTGCTTTCCAGTTCGGCATCGTTCAGCCAGCGGTGGTTGGTGTGAAACCCCGTGGCCGTGTGGAAGGCCAGGATGTGACCGGCCGCATACTCGCGCTGCATGGTCCTGCGGCCCCTTGCGCTGCCGCCGGAACGGGCTGCTTCGGTCTGCAAGAAGAACACCGCCTTGATCCCCGGCAGCACCGGGTTCTGCGCCAGGTCGGCGATCACCGACCGACTCGGGTTGTTGTAGCCCGACGCGCTCGGGCCGTCATCGAAGGTCAGCAGGAAGCGGATCGGCGCCTGGGCTTGCAGGCGTTGCTCGGTTTGCGGCGTGAGGGCAATGGGCGCGCCGATGCAGCCGCTGAGGCTCAGGGCCAGGGCTAGGAGGGCGGACGCATAAGCGAAGGATTTCATGGTGTGCGCGGGCTCGAATGAAAGCCGCTGCTGATTCAGCTCAGCAGCGGCAGGCGCGCACCATACAGCAAGGTCAATGATGGTTTACAGCAGGCTTATCGGGTAACTGACGATCAACCGGTTTTCGTCGAACTCATTGTTGCTGTAGTCGCGGCGCATGCTGGAGTTACGCAGGCGCACATTGAGGTTTTTGGCCACGCCGCTTTGTACGGTATAGCCCACTTCGGTTTCGCGACCCCATTCCTTGCCGTCGGTGATGGTGCCGGTGTGCACGTTACTGCCACTGATGTAGCGGTTCATCAGGGTCAGGCCGGGCACGCCGAGGGCGGCGAAGTTGTAGTCGTGACGTACTTGCCAGGATTTTTCCTGGGCGTTGTCGTAGCTGGAGTTGTAGCTGTCGTTGGCCAGGGTGCCGCCGCTGGTGCCGTTGACGCGCATCCACGCGCTGTTGCCGGTGAGTTTTTGCAGGCCCACATAGAAGGTGTTACCGCCGTACTTGGCGGAGAACAGGCCGGACCAGGTCTTGTTGTCCAGGTCGCCGGCGCGGGCGCTGCCGTCGTCCTTGCCGTAGAAGAAACCCAGGTTGGCGCCCAGGGTCCAGTCGCCGATAGGCTGGCTGTGGATCAGGTTGACGAACTGCTGGCTGTAGATGTCCTTGAGCTGCGCGTTCCACAGGCCGATCTGAGTGCGTTTGTCGTTGAACGCGTATTCGCCGCCCTGAAAGTTGAAGCGGTCCGAGGTGAACGCGGTTTTACCGAACATCGACATGTCAGTCATGCTGCTGTCGTCGCGCGGGCTGTTGGCGCGGAACTGGCCGCCGTAGAGGGTCAGGCCATCGATTTCTTTCGAGGTGATTTGCCCGCCACGCAGGGTTTGCGGGAGGGAGCGGCCATCGTCCGAGCGCAGGATCGGCAGCACCGGCATCCACTCGCCGACCTTCACTTCCGTCTTGGAAATACGCGCCTTGAACGCCACCCCTAGACGCCCGAATTCATCCGCCGGGCGGCCATCACGGTCCAACGGCAACAGTTGGGTACCCCCGGTGCCGCGTCCGCCATCCAGTTTTAACGAATACAACCCCAGCACATCCACGCCAAACCCCACCGTGCCCTGGGTAAAGCCAGACTTGGCGTCGAGGATGAAACTCTGCGTCCACTCCTGCGCGCCGCCCTGGGCCTTGGTGGGGTTGGTGTAGTTGCGGTTGAAGAAGAAATTGCGCAGGTTGAGGTTGGCGCTGGCGTCTTCGAGAAAGCCGTGTTCTTCAGCGACGACGGGCAGGGCGAGACTGGCGACAGCGGTTGCCAGCAAGAGCCGGCGCGGGTGGAAAGTGCTCATGGTGTTTGACCTGTTGTTATTGGGTTTATGCAGGTGGCGGCCATGGTGCGGGGCGGTATGGGGGCGATGAAAGTGGGGGAGAGCGGGTTGTGGGCGATGATCGAACGCAAGTTGGTCACCCCTGAAAACAAAAAGCCCACCAAGAGGTGGGCTTTGTTGACGTAGGTGCTATCAGAACAACTTCAGCGCCGGTGCTTCTTCTTTCAACGGCTCATTCTTCGCGGTCTGCTCATTCCAGCCGCCGCCGAGGGCCTTGTACAGGTTGACCTCGCTGGTCAGCTGCGCCAGGCGATCGGTGATCAGCGATTGCTGGGCACTGAACAGTTGGCGCTGGGCATCGAGGAACGTCAGGTTGCTGTCGACACCAATGCGGTAGCGACGCTCGGCCAGGCGGTAGTAATCCTGGTTGGCCGCGACGAAGCCACGCTGGGCATCCAGTTGCTGCTTGTAGGTCTCACGTGCGGCGAGACCGTCGGAGACTTCCTGGAAGCCGGTCTGAATCGCCTTCTCGTAGTTCGCCACGTTGATCTCTTTCTGGATCTTCGAGTAGTCCAGGCTGGCGCGCAGGCTGCCGGCGTTGAAGATCGGGATGTTGATCTGCGGGGCGAACGACCAGGTGCCCGAACCGCCTTTGAACAAGCCGCCCAGGTTCGGGCTCGCGGTGCCAGCACTGGCAGTCAGGGTGATGCTCGGGAAGAACGCCGCTCGGGCCGCGCCGATGTTGGCGTTGGCGGCCTTGAGGTTGTACTCGGCCTGGACGATATCGGGGCGACGTTGCAGCAGGTCGGACGGCAAGCCGGCCGGCACTTCGCTGAGCAGGTCATCCGACAGCGGCTTGCTGGCGATATTCGCCGGCAGGCCGGTGCCCAGCAGCAGGGTCAGGCTGTTTTCGTCCTGGGCCACCTGGCGGGTATAACGCGCCAGGGCAACCCGGGCGTTTTCCACCGAGGTGCGCGACTGGCTCAGGTCGAGGGCCGAGGCCACGCCGACTTCATTGCTGCGCGAGGTGAGCTTGAAGCTCTGCTCGTAGGCATCCAGGGTGTCCTGGGTGAGCTTGAGCAGTTCCTTGTCGGCCTGCCAGGTCAGGTAGGCATTGGCCACACTGGCCACCAGACTGATCTGGGTACTGCGCCGCGCTTCTTCAGTGGCGAAGTACTTTTGCAGGGCTTCTTCACTCAGGCTGCGTACGCGACCGAACAGGTCCAGCTCATAGGAGCTGATCCCGAGACCGGCCGAGTATTGGCTGCTGATGGTCGATTCGCCGGTCTGCGACAGGCGGGCCGGCGTACGCGAACGGCTGCCGCTGCCCGTGGCCGACACGGCCGGGAACAGGTCGGCGCGCTGGATCTGGTACTGCGCGGCATAGGCGTCGATGTTCAGGGCCGCGACACGCAGGTCGCGGTTGTTCACCAGCGCGGTCTGGATCAGCTGTTGCAGGGCAGGGTCATGGAAAAACTGCTTCCAGCCCTGCTCGGCAGCGGCCTGGCTCGGCGCCTGGGCCGACGAATACGCCGGCCCCTGCGGGAACTGTGCGGCCACCGGCGCTTCGGGGCGCTGGTAGTCAGGTATCAGCGAGCAGCCACTGAGCACGAATGCCGTGACGGCTAGGGAAAGTAGCGACTTGCTCATTGGCCAGCCTCTTTAGGAGTTTCAGTAGTGTCAGTCTTTTTACGTTCGCCAGCAGCGGATACGGTTGCGAAGAACAATGGCACCCAGAAGATCGCCAGGACAGTGGCCGTGATCATACCGCCAATTACGCCGGTACCGATGGCGTGCTGGCTGCCTGAGCCGGCGCCCGAGGAGATCGCCAGCGGCAGTACGCCGAGGATGAACGCCATGGAGGTCATGATGATCGGACGCAGACGCATGCGGGACGCCTCGATGGCCGACTCGACGATGCCTTTGCCCTGTTCGTGGAGCTCTTTGGCGAATTCCACGATCAGGATGGCGTTCTTCGCCGCCAAGCCCACCGTCACCAACAGGCCCACCTGGAAGAACACGTCATTGGACAGCCCGCGCATGCTGGTAGCGATCAACGCACCCACCACGCCCAGCGGCACAACGAGTACCACCGCAATCGGGATCGACCAGCTTTCGTACAGGGCCGCGAGGCACAGGAACACCACCAGCAGCGACAATGCATACAGCGCAGGCGCCTGGGAGCCGGACAGACGTTCTTCGTACGACAGGCCGGTCCACGCGTAGCCGATACCGGCCGGCAGTTCCTTGGCGATACGTTCGACTTCGGCCATGGCGTCACCGGTACTGTAGCCCGGAGCCGGGGTACCGAGGATTTCCATCGCCGCTACACCGTTATACCGCGACAGCTTCGGCGAACCGTAGATCCACTTGCCCGAGGAAATGGCCGACATCGGCACCATCTTCCCGGAGTCGCTGCGCACGTACCATTTGTCCAGGTCTTCCGGTGACATGCGGCCAGCGGCCTCGCCTTGCACGTACACCTTCTTCACTCGACCACGGTCGATGAAGTCGTTGACGTAGCTGCCACCCAAGGCGATCGCCAGGGTCTGGTTGATGCTCGACAGCGTAATTCCCTGGGCGCTGGCCTTCTCGTCGTCGACGGTGAGCTCGTACTGCGGCTCATCGTTCACGCCGTTGGGGCGCACACCGGCCAGGATCTTGCTTTGCGCTGCCGCACCGAGGAACTGGTTGCGCGCTTCCATCAGTTTTTCGTGGCCGACACCGCCCTGGTCTTGCAAGAACACGTCGAAACCGGTGGCGTTACCCAATTCCAGAACCGAAGGCGGCACGATGGCAAATACCATGGCGTCCTTGAAGGCCCCGAAGAAGTAACCCTGGGCACGCTTGGCAACCTCGAATACCGACATGGAAGAATCGCGTTCATCCCACGGCTTGAGCATCACGAATGCCAGGCCCGAACTCTGGCCACGGCCGGCGAAGTTAAAGCCGTTTACGGTAAATACCGACTTCACAGCCTTGCCTTCGCCCGGCTCGCCTTCCTTGTCGTGCAGCAGGAAGGCACGCATGTCGTCGATGACTTTCTGCGTACGTTCAGCCGAAGAGCCGACCGGGGTCTGCACCTGGGCGAAGATCACGCCCTGGTCTTCTTCTGGCAGGAACGCGCTTGGAATGCGGGTGAACAGCCAGATCATGCCGGCGAAGATGATCAGGTACACGAAGAATGCAGGAAACTTGTGCTTGATCATGTTGCCCACGCCGCGCTCGTAGCTCAGTACGCCACGGTCGAAAGTGCGGTTGAACCAGCCGAAGAAACCACGCTTGGGTTGGCCGTGCTTTTCCGGGTCGATCGGCTTGAGCATGGTGGCGCACAACGCCGGGGTAAAGATCAGGGCAACCAGTACCGACAACGCCATGGCCGAAACGATGGTGATGGAGAACTGCTTGTAGATCACGCCGGTAGAGCCGCCGAAGAACGCCATCGGCAACAGTACCGCCGACAGGACCAGGGCAATACCCACCAGGGCGCCCTGGATCTGGCTCATGGATTTCACCGTCGCTTCTTTCGGCGACAGGTGTTCCTCGGCCATGACCCGCTCGACGTTTTCCACCACCACGATGGCATCGTCCACCAGCAAGCCGATGGCCAGGATCATGCCGAACATGGTCAGGGTGTTGATGGTGAAGCCGAACGCGGCCAGGATCCCGAAGGTACCCAGCAATACCACCGGTACCGTCATGGTGGTGATGATGGTGGCGCGGAAGTTCTGCAGGAACAGGAACATCACCAGGAACACCAGCACGATCGCCTCGACCAGGGTGTGGACTACACCGGAGATCGATTCGGTCACGACTGGCGTGGTGTCATACGGCACCACGGCCTTCATGCCTGGCGGGAAGAACGGTTCCAGGGACGCCACGGTGGCACGGATGGCCTTGGCGGTGTCCAGGGCGTTGGCGCCCGATGCCAGCTTGATCGCCATGCCGGAAGCCGGCTTGCCGTTGAACTGTGCACTGATGCTGTAGTTCTGGCCGCCCAGTTCGATGCGGGCGATGTCACGCAGGCGCACTTGCGAGCCGTCGGCATTCACCTTCATGAGGATCTTGCCGAACTCTTCGGCAGTCTGCAGGCGGGTCTTGCCGATGATGGTCGCGTTCAGCTGGGTGCCGGGCAGGGCAGGCAAACCGCCCAGTTGACCGGTGGCCACCTGTACGTTCTGGGCCGAGATGGCGGTGCTGACGTCTACCGGGGTCAACTGGTAGTTGTTCAGTTTGGCCGGGTCGAGCCAGATACGCATGGCGTACTGCGAACCGAACACCTGGAAGTCACCGACGCCCGCGGTACGCGAGATCGGGTCCTGGATGTTGGACACGATGTAGTTGGACAAGTCGTCCTTGGTCATGCTGCCGTCTTCCGACACCAGACCGATCACCATCAGGAAGTTCTTCACCGACTTGGTCACGCGGATACCCTGCTGCTGCACTTCTTGCGGCAGCAGTGGGGTCGCCAGGTTCAGCTTGTTCTGCACCTGAACCTGGGCGATGTCCGGGTTGGTACCCTGGTTGAACGTCGCGGTGATGGTCATGCTGCCGTCGGAGTTACTGTCCGAGGCGACATAACGCAGGTTGTCGATACCGTTGAGCTGTTGCTCGATCACCTGCACCACGGTGTCCTGCACGGTTTGTGCGGACGCGCCTGGGTAGGTGACCTGGATGTCGATGGCGGTTGGCGCGATGGCCGGGTATTGGTTGATGGGCAACTTCAGGATCGACAGTGCCCCGACCAGCATGATCACCAGGGCAATTACCCAGGCGAAAATGGGACGGTCGATAAAAAATTTCGACATGGGTTACTCCCCCTGGCCAGCAGCGGCAGCAGGAGCTGGAGCAGAACCGGCAGGCTTGGCGTTGTCGGCGTCCTTGACCTTGACTTCGATACCCGGCTTGATGAATTGCAGGCCTTCGGTGATCACGCGGTCACCGGCGTTCAGGCCTTTTTCCACCAGCCAGTAGGCGCCGGCCGTGCGGTTGGCCACCAGTTGACGCTGCTCGACCTTGTTGTCTTTGTTCACCACCATCGCGGTCGGGATACCTTTGATATCGCGGGTCACACCTTGTTGGGGTGCCAGGATGGCCTTGCTGTTGACGCCAGCTTGCAGTTGGGCGTGTACGAACATGCCCGGCAGCAGCGTGTGGTCAGGGTTGGGGAACACGGCGCGCAGGGTCACGGAACCGGTGGTCTGGTCAACCGACACTTCGGAGAATTCAAGCTTGCCGTCCTGGCCGTAGTCGCTGCCGTCTTCCAGGGTCAGCTTGACCTTGGCGGCGTTGGCGCCGGCTTTTTCCAGTTGGCCGCTTTCCAGGTCACGGCGCAGTTTCAGCATTTCGGCCGAAGACTGCGTGACGTCGACGTAGATCGGGTCCAGTTGCTGGATCACGGCCATGGCATCGGTCTGGCCATTGCTGACCAGCGCGCCTTCGGTCACCGAAGAGCGGCCGATACGCCCGGAGATCGGCGCGAATACTTTGGTGTAACGCACGTTGATCTGGGCCGTTTGAACGTTTGCTTCCGCAGTCATGCGGTTGGCGACGGCGGTGTCGTATTCCTGGCGGCTGACGGCTTGTTCATCGACCAACTGCTTGTAGCGGTCGGAGATGGACTTGGTCTGGGTCAGGCTGGCTTGTGCGCTTTTCAGGGTGGCGTCGTACACCGACGGGTCGATCTGGTAGAGCTGTTGCCCTTCCTTCACGTCGCCGCCTTCCTTGAACAGGCGCTTGAGAATGATGCCGTTGACCTGTGGGCGAACTTCCGCGATGCGGTAGGCGGTGGTGCGGCCTGGCAGCTCGGACGTCAGGGTATAGGCTTGCGGTTGAATGGTGACCACGCCGACCTGAGGGGTTTGAGCGGGCGGAGCCGCTTCTTCCTTTTTACATCCGCTGAGCAGCGATGCCAGGGCGACGGCAGTGACCAGAGCGGTAACAGCTGGCTTAAGTTGCATGAAGATCCTCGGGTCAGGCGCGCAGAGTGCGCACAAGAAGTGTGGAAGGGTAAAAAACAAGCACTGACTGGATAAGTAGCTTGCTACGCAATATACTTACGTTCATGGTTGTTTGTAAACTCTTGACAGGCTGCGCGGAATGTTGACAAAGCAACGCCCAAAGCCTCGATTTCATTACGTTCGGCACCCATGACGGTGTCGTCCCACAAATATTCGGATGATCGTTACCGACGGTTAATTCTGCGTTAACGATAGTCTCAAGTGTCCTGATTGAGGTTGTACTGCCATGGTTCGTCGCACCAAAGAGGAAGCTCAGGAAACGCGCAGCCAGATTCTTCAAGCCGCCGAGCAAGCCTTCTATGAGCGCGGCGTCGCGCGGACCACGCTGGCGGACATCGCCGCGCTGGCCGGTGTGACGCGGGGTGCCATCTACTGGCATTTCAGCAATAAATCCGATTTGCTCCAGGCGTTGCTCGACACGCTGCATGAGCCGCTGGACGAGTTGGCCAGGGCGAGTGAAAGCGAGGATGAACTCGACCCGCTGGGCTGCATGCGCAAGCTGTTGATTCATTTGTTTCATCAAGTGGCCCTGGACCCGAAAACCCGGCGCATCAACGAGATCTTGTTCCATAAGTGCGAATTCACCGATGAAATGTGCGATATGCGTCGCCAACGTCAGACCCATAGCCTGGAGTGCAACCTGCGCATCGGCCTGACCTTGCGTAACGCGGTCCATCGCGGGCAACTGCCGGAAAACCTCGATACCACCCGTGGCGCGGTGTGCATCCACGCCTACATCAACGGGCTGATCGGCCAGTGGCTGCTGGTTCCCGACAGCTTCCAACTGCATCAGGAAGCCGAACGCTGGGTGGATGCCGGGCTGGACATGCTGCGCTGGAGCCCCAGCCTGCGCAATTGAGACAAAATGCGTAATTGCATCAGGTTGTGTCAACAGTAAAGCCTAAGGACAGTCAATCGTCCTTCCGCCTGATCGGTGGGGTGACTTTATATACGGGCTGGCGCCGGGTTGATAGGTAGCCGCCTAAGTATTTTGTAGCGATTTTGTTGCAGGGCTGTGAAGGAATGTTACCCAGCATCCATGAAAAAGCCCCGGTTCCTTCGAACCGGGGCTTTTTCGTTTCAGCTTTTTACATCACAGCGCCAGCGTCGGATAGTCGATGTAACCCACTGGGCCTTTGCTATAGAAAGTATCTGGGCGGGCTTCATTCAATGGCGCATCAGCCTTCAAGCGCGCTGGCAAATCCGGGTTGGCAATGAACGGCACACCCCACGCCACGGCATCGGCTTTGCCTTCGGCCAGCCAGGCGTTGGCGCTGTCCTTGGTGAAGCGTTCGTTGGCGATGTACACGCCGCCGAAAGCCTTCTTGAGTTGTGGACCGAGGCTGTCGCCGGCTTCTTTCTCACGGGAGCAGATAAACGCGATGCCACGCTTGCCCAGTTCGCTGGCAACGTAGGTAAAGGTTTCCGCCAGGTTGTCATCGCCCATGTCATGGGAGTCGGCGCGCGGTGCGAGGTGCACACCCACGCGGCCAGCGCCCCAGACTTCGATGGCGGCGTCGGTCACTTCCAGCAGCAGGCGTGCACGATTTTCCAGGGAACCGCCGTACTGGTCGGTGCGCTTGTTGGTGCTGCTCTGCAGGAACTGGTCGAGCAGGTAACCGTTGGCGCCGTGGATTTCCACGCCGTCGAAGCCGGCGGCCTTTGCGTTCTCGGCACCGGTGCGGTAGGCATCGACGATGTCGGCGATTTCCGCGGTTTCCAGGGCACGTGGCGTTGGGTAGTCGGCCAATGGGCGCACCAGGCTGACGTGGCCTTTAGGCTGGATCGCGCTCGGGGCCACTGGGCTTTCGCCGTTCAGGTACGACTCATGGGAAATACGCCCCACGTGCCACAGTTGCAGGAAGATCTTGCCGCCCGCGCCATGAATCGCCTTGGTGACGTTGGCCCAGCCGCGCACCTGGTCATTGGACCAGATGCCCGGCGTGTCCGGGTAGCCCACGCCCAGCGGCGTCACGGAGGTGGCTTCGCTGAGGATCAGCCCGGCGGAGGCGCGTTGCACATAGTACTCGGCCATCAGTGCGTTGGGTACGCGACCGGCGTCGGCACGGCAGCGGGTCAGCGGCGCCATGATGATGCGGTTCGACAGTTCCAGGTCGCCCAGTTTGATTGGATCGAAAATAGTCGTCATGGGGAAAGCACCTTTGTCTTTGAAGTGGATCAGTGTCTTTGAAGTGGATCAGTTAGTCGCGGGGGCCAGGTCGGCATCGCCGGTCTGACGGAAAGTAATCAGGGTCACCAACAGCGCGAGGATCGCCAGGGCCGCTGCGGCCAAGGGCACGCTGGTCAGGCCGAAACCATGGGCAATCACACTGCCGCCCACCCACGCGCCGAGGGCGTTGCCGATGTTGAACGCGCCGATGTTCAGGGTGGACACCAGGTTCGGTGCGGCCTTGCCGAAGGTCACCACGTTGATCTGCAGCGCAGGCACGGCGGCGAACGACGCGGTGGCCCACAGGAACAGGGTGATTTCGGTGGGGATCACGGCGACGCTGGTCCAGGTCAGTGCCGTGGAGACCACCGCCATGCTGATGAATACGCCGATCAAAGTGGCCGCCAGGCGCTTGTCCGCCAGCTTGCCGCCGATGATGTTGCCCACAGTGAGGCCCAGGCCGATCAACAGCAGGGTCCAGGTCACGCCTTTGGGCGACACGCCGGTGACATCGCCCAGCAGCGGTGCGACGTAGGTGAAGAGGGTGAACATGGACGCGGCAAACAGCGCGGTCATGCTCAACGACAGCCAGATGCCGGCGCCCTTGAGGGCGGTCAGTTCGGCGCGCATATCGAGTTTCTCTTCATCACGCTTGGCCGGCAGGAAGCGGATCAGGCCGATCAACGCCACCACACCAATCACCGTCACCGCCCAGAAGGTCGAGCGCCAGCCGGCTTCCTGGCCCAGTGCCGTACCCAGCGGCACGCCGAGCACATTGGCCAGGGTCAGACCGGTGAACATCAAGGCCACGGCCGAAGCCCGTTTGTTGGCCGGCACCAGGTTGGCCGCTACCACTGAACCAATCCCGAAGAATGCACCGTGGCACAGCGCGGTGACCACACGGGCAAACATCAGCACGTTGTAGTCACTGGCCAGGGCGCAGAGCAGGTTGCCGATAATGAAGATGCCCATCAACGCTACCAGCGCCGCCTTGCGTGGCAATTTGGCGGTGGCCAATGCCATGAAGGGCGCGCCGATGGCCACGCCCAGGGCGTAACCGGTCACCAGCCAGCCGGCGCCGGGAATCGACACACCCAAGTCCGCCGCCACATCGGGCAACAAGCCCATGATGACGAACTCGGTGGTGCCGATGGCGAAGGCGCTGAGGGCCAGTATGAGTAGCGAGAGGGGCATTAGCGTTTCCTTGTTACAACGCGGCGCTGTCGTGCGCGCTGAGTTCGGTGGTGAGCGCCGCGAGGAAGGCTTGGATGGTGTCCTCGTTGCGTTTGAAAAAGTGCCACTGGCCGGCCTTCTGGCTGCTGATCAACCCGGCGCGTTGCAGGGTGGCCAGGTGGGCCGACACGGTCGACTGGGACAAGCCGCAGCGCTGGTCGATCTGCCCGGCGCAGATGCCGTATTCGTGGTTGTGCAGTTGTTCGGGGAATTGCACTTTCGGGTCTTTCAGCCAGGTGAGGATGTCTCGTCGTACTGGGTGCGCCAGGGCTTTTATTATTTCGTCGAGGTCGATGGACATGGCAGGTGCTCGGTGTCTTGCAGCGTTATATCGCGATGAGGCGAACTTTATATCGGTCTATCCCGATAGACCAATATGATTTTGGTCTGAGCCTAGGCTCAATCGGTATATCGGGTTATAACGATACGTTGAGGGCAGTGGTAGACTGCGCACCATGAATTATCTCGCACATCTGCACCTGGGCGGCCAACTTCCTGCGCAACTGCTGGGCAGCCTCTATGGCGATTTCGTCAAAGGTCGCCTGCAGGGCCAGTTCAGCCCGCAAATCGAGTCGGCGATCCAGCTGCATCGTTCCATCGACCGCTTCACCGACAGCCACCCGCTGGTGGGGGAGGCGTTGTCACGCTTCAGCCTGACCCGCAGGCGTTATGCCGGGATCGTCCTCGATGTGTTTTTCGACCACTGCCTGGCGCGGGACTGGGCCTTGTATGCCGACCAGCCCTTGGAGCGTTTTACGTCGCAGGTGTACCGCGTGCTGGCGGCCGAGCCGCAGTTGCCGGGGCGGCTGGCGCAGATTGCGCCGTATATGGCGGCGGATGATTGGTTGGGCTCGTACCGCGAGTTTGCGGTGATGGAGCAGGTGTTGCGGGGGATTTCCCGGCGCCTGACACAGCCCGAGGAACTGAGCCATGCCATGCGGGAGCTGCGGGAGCTGTATGAGCCGTTGAGCGAAGACTTCAGCGTTTTCTACCCGCTGTTGCAAGACTTCTGTAGGAGCGAGCTTGCTCGCGAAGATCGTCAACGATAACGCAGCGCTGTCAGCCAGCCCGTGGCGCCTATTCGTTTTTCGCGAGCAAGCTCGCTCCTACAGTGAATTGGGTTCAGGCGGCAATCAGCGCGCCGCGCGGTTCGGCTGGCTGCACCACCTCACCAAACAACGCCTTCTGCACCGCCTGCTGCGCCTGATACGCCAGCGCCGCACGCTCCTGCCCGGTGCAGGCAATCGGCGTGAGCACATGGATTTCCACATCGCCCTGGTCGTTGGCAAACAAGCGCATCAGGTGCGAGAGCAAATCATCGTCGCCAATAAAAGGCGCCAGCGGGTCGACTTGGCCGTCACGCAGATAACGGATCGCCACCGGTTGCAGCGACACATCCGCATCGATCGCACTGGCCAGCAAGCGCCCGTGGAAGGTGCGCAGGCTGCGCCCGTCGGTGGTGGTGCCTTCCGGGAACATCAGCAACGGATGCTCTTGCTCCAAGTGGCGCGTCATCTGCTTGCGGATCAACTGGCTGTCGCCCGAACCCCGGCGGATAAACAAGCTGCCAGCCTTGGCCGCCAACCAACCTGCCACCGGCCAGGTGCGCACTTCGGCCTTGGACAGGAATGACATCGGCGCCACGGCGCCCAGCAGCGGAATATCGGTCCAGGACACGTGATTGCTCACCCACAGCATCGGCTGCGTCGGCAACTCACCGTGCACCGTCACGCGAAAGGGCAGGGCGTTGGTCAGTCGCGCCATGAAAAACCGCGACCAACGCTGGCGCCGCACCATCGAATTGGCGATGCCCATGCGCTCGAATACCCCAAACACACTGGCCATGCTCAAGCCCAGCGCCACCACCACCAGCACGCGGGCAATGCGCCCGTAAACTCGCAGGCGGCTCATCACATTGCAGCCTTGAAGTGGCGCGCGTAACGCGGGCACAGCTCATCGCGCTTGAGCAGGATGAACACGTCGGCCACCTGGAAATCCTCATCCCAGCACGGCTCGCCGCAGATCTTCGCACCCAGGCGCATGTACGCCTTGAGCAATGGCGGCATCTCGGCGATCACGTTGGACGGCAGGTCCAGCGCCGGCAGTGGTTTTTTCGGTTCGGCACGCAGGTGTTCATTGCACAGGTAGCGTTCACGCAGGCGCTGCATGATTGCGTGGGCCTGGATGCCGCCATCGTGCATCGGGATGCTCGCGCAACCCATCAGGTAGCTGTAGCCACCCTGGTTGAGCACTTCGGCCAATTCGCCCCACAACACGGCAATGGTGCCGCCGTTGCGGTAGGCCGGGTCGACGCAGGTGCGGCCGATTTCCAGGATCGGGCCTTGCAGATGGAGCAAGCCATGCAGGCTGAATTCTTCTTCACTGTAGAACCGACCCAGGGTGCTGGCAGCCTGGTGGTCCAGCAAACGGGTGGTGGCCACCAGTCGACCGCTGTTCAAGTCCCGCACGCCGATGTGGCTGCAGTGAACATCATAGTCATCCATGTCCAGGCCCAGTTCCGCGCCTTTCAGCTTGGCGTTGAACTCGCCGCTGAACACGTTGAACCGCAGGGCCTGGGCTTCCTGCAACGCCTGCGCGCCAACCAGGCGTTCGGCTTGCAGACGGCGTTCATTGCCGGTGTCGCTGATGCGGGCGATCTGAGTCATGGCGAGTCTCCGAGTGCCGGCCACGATTTCGGCCGGTCGACTTTGTTGTCCAAACTCAGGCTATGTAGGCTCGGTGTCATCTCCATGAAGTTATGGTGACGCTTGGATGACAGCCCCCGCTGTCGCAAATCTGTCATCACCCTCGGCTAGGCTCGCGGGCTTGAATGCCCCCTTGAGTCTGCGTCCATGGTCAGAGGCCTGTTGTACGTTGCCCTGCTGTTCGTCACCGTTACCGCCCACGCCGAAACATGGCCCGATAAAGACTGGGCCAAGGGCACACCGCTATCGGGTCCCGCTGTTGATGCCCTGGAGGCCTACGCCTTCCCGGCGCGGGACGACGCCACTCGCCAAGGCATCCGCACCGATGCGTTGCTGGTGATTCGCGATGGCGAGGTCATCTACGAACGCTACGCCGCACCCACCACCGCCAGCACCCCGCACCTCACCTGGTCGGTCAGCAAAAGCCTGATGGCGACCGTACTGGGCGTGGCCTACGGCGATAACCGCTTCAAACTCGCTGACCCCGCCGCGCGCTTTTACCCGCCGATGAAACAGCACCCGGCCGTGACCATGGCCGACTTGCTGCACTGGGCCTCGGGCCTCGACTGGCAGGAAGATTACGAATACGCGCCGCTGAAATCCTCGGTGGTGGCGATGCTCTACACCCGAGGCCGCGGCGACATGGCCGACTTTGCCGCCGACACCGAGGCCGCCACTGCACCGGGCCAGGTGTTCCGTTATTCCAGCGGCGACACCAATATCTTGTCCGCCACCCTTAAAGGCATGCTCGGGCACAAGGCTTATATGAGTTACCCGTGGGATGCGCTGTTCAAGCCCTTGGGCATTCGCAATGCCACTTGGGAGACCGACGCCGATGAAACCTTCGTCGCCTCGTCCTATGCCTACCTCACCGCTCGCGACTTGGCGCGTGTCGGTTTGCTGATGGCGCGGGACGGTCGCTGGGGCGATCAACAACTGTTGCCCAAAGACTGGGTTGCCTTTAACCGCCAGCCCTTCGATAAATACAAACCCGGCCAGGACGAAGCCGTCCCCGGTGGTCATTGGTGGCTCAATAAAGGCGCGTCAAGACCCTGGCCCGATGCTCCCGCCGACACCTTCGCCGCCCTCGGTCATTGGGGGCAGGCGTTGTACGTGATGCCCGACGAACACTTGGTCATCGTGCGTTATGGCGATGATCGCGACGGCAGCTATCGCCATAACGAACTGCTCAAGCGCGTACTCGCGGCGGTGCAACCATGATCCGCCGTCGGCCGGTTACCAGTCTGTTTCTGCTGTTGTTGCTCGCCTTGCTGGGTTGGCTCTGGCACGAACGCGTCAACCTGCAAGCCTTCCCCGACATCATCGCGGCCTACACTGCCAAGGAGTACTGCTCATGCCGGTACGTGGCGAACAACCCGGCCGAATATTGCCGGGGGTATGTGAAGCAGTACGTGCCGACGAGCGCGTTCAGCGATAACCCGGAGCGCAGTGAAGTGACGGCGAGCGGGTTGGGGCGTACGCATGTGGCGCGGTGGTTGGGGGAGCGGCAGGGGTGTCGCCTGCTGCCGTAGGATTTACCTTTGCACGTTTCAAGCGCAACGTGCAGCGTCCTGATTTTGATGCCGCGCGCATGTAGTAATCTTGCAGGTGGCCGATGACATGGGTTGCGGCCCTTCAGAGGCAGAGCGGATGTTTCTGGCTCTAGCGCGTGTGGCTCAACATTACTTCAGGATGATAAGAATGCGAATGCGAATGGGCATGGAGAAAAGCCATTTTTTTGAGGGTTTGATGATTGGATTGTTTTTGTTTTTTTTGAGCGCTTATAGTTTCCGGTCAAACGATAACGCTGCTATTTATATTTCTATCTGCGGGGCTAATGCACTTTTGTTTCCGTTCTCAAGGCGCGCAGTAGAAAACATTGTCTTCAGTGTTACCGGGAAACGCTTTTGGGGGTCGGATCCATTAAAGACGGCTGCATCCAATGGTGGGCACACACTGTTATGGCTGTTCTATTTTGTCTTCGCCGTTCCCCTTGGTGGGTTCTATTTGATGTGGTTTTACAGAAAAAAGTAATGCCCTCTAGCACGCTTCCTTACACAAGATTCGAACCAGTTATTCATGATTTTTGGCCGCCTGGTTTTTGGCGGCACTTCCCCCTCCAACGCAAGCAAGCTTGCTCACCACAGAGAGAGGCAAGCTTCAGGAAAACCATGTAATGCGGCAAGGTTCCACAGAGTGGAACCACCTTTGATTGTCCTCCTGCCCACATCGCGGTTAGCTGGCGATGTGCAGCAAACAAGAACGGGAACACCCGCCTGTGAGGAGAATCACCATGCGCCCACACCAGCACATCTTGGATTGGCTCAGCGACGTTACCGGCGATTTGCACGCCGTGCGCCAGGACATTCACGCCCATCCTGAACTGGGCTTTGAAGAAAACCGCACCAGTGCCCTCGTCGCCAAATCCCTGAAAGACTGGGGCTATGAGGTGCACACCGGCATCGGCAAGACCGGCGTGGTGGGCGTGCTGCGCAATGGCAGCAGTTCGCGCACCCTGGGCATCCGTGCCGACATGGACGCCTTGCCCATCATCGAAAACACCGGCGCGTCCTACACCAGCCAACACGCCGGTTGCATGCACGCCTGTGGGCATGACGGCCACACCACGATGTTGCTCGGCGCCGCGCGCTACCTGGCGGCCACGCGGCAAATTGATGGCACTTTGAACCTGATCTTCCAACCCGCCGAAGAGGGCCAGGGCGGCGCCGAAGCCATGCTGGCTGACGGTTTGCTGGAGCGTTTCCCCTGCGATGGCTTGTTTGGCATGCACAACATGCCGGGGCTGCCGGCGGGGCATCTGGGGTTGCGCGTTGGGCCAATGATGGCTTCGCAAGACTTGCTCACCGTGACCCTTGAAGGCGTTGGTGGTCACGGTTCCATGCCGCATCTGACGGTGGACCCGTTGGTGGCGGCGGCGAGCATGGTCATGGCGTTGCAGACAGTGGTGGCGCGCAATATCGACACCCAGGAAGCTGCCGTGGTCACCGTCGGTGCCCTGCAAGCGGGCCAGGCCGCCAACGTGATTCCCCAGCAGGCGCTGTTGCGTCTGAGCCTGCGCGCGCTCAATCCCAAGGTGCGTGAGCAGATGCTGGAGCGGGTGTTCGCCATTATCCACACCCAGGCCGCCAGCTTTGGCTGCACGGTGCAGATCGAACACCGCCCGGCCTATCCGGTGCTGGTCAATCACGCCGAAGAAACCGAATTCGCCCGCCAGGTCGGCGTCGCCTTGCTCGGCGCCGACGCGGTGGACGGCAACACCCGTACGCTGATGGGCAGCGAAGACTTCGCCTGGATGCTGCAACGCTGCCCCGGCAGCTACCTGTTCATCGGCAACGGCGTGTCGCGGCCGATGGTGCATAACCCCGCCTATGACTTCAACGACGACATCCTGCTGACTGGCGCCGCCTATTGGGGCGCGCTGGCCGAGAGCTGGCTCAAGCCTGCCTGACGACCTTCTTTTTCTGCCGCTGGACCCTTTCCCTCGATCGGTTGAATGGAGTGTTCCTCATGCAGACTGCAAAACCAGGTGTGTCCCGCACCCGCCAAGTGGTGGCGGCCGTGATCGGCAATGCGCTGGAATGGTATGACTTCATTGTCTACGGCTTTCTGGCGAGCATCATTGCCCGACAGTTTTTTCCTTCGGATGACGAGTACGCCTCGCTGTTGATGGCCTTGGCCACTTTCGGCGTGGGCTTTTTCATGCGGCCGGTGGGCGGCATCCTGCTGGGGATGTATTCCGACCGCAAAGGCCGCAAGGCCGCGATGCAGTTGATTATCCGGCTGATGACCGTGTCCATCGCGTTGATCGCCTTTGCGCCCAACTACGCCGCCATCGGCATGGGCGCGCCGTTGTTGATCGTGGTGGCGCGCATGCTTCAAGGGTTTGCCACCGGCGGTGAATACGCGAGTGCTACAGCGTTCCTGGTGGAAAGCGCGCCAGCCCATCGCAAGGGCTTATATGGCTCTTGGCAGTTGGTGGGGCAGTGCCTGGCGGTGTTTGGTGGCGCGGCGATGGTGGCTGCGGTCACGCACTTCTTTTCGCCGGACACCCTCGACCTGTGGGGCTGGCGTCTGCCGTTCGTGTTCGGTTTGCTGATTGGCCCGGTGGGCCTGTGGATTCGTCGGCACATGGAAGACCCGGAAGAATTCATCGAGGCACGCAAACAGGCGACCGGCCCGGCGCCGAGCCTGATGCAGGTGGTGCGCGAGCATCGGCGCAGCATCCTCGTCTCCATGGGCCTGGCCTGTGGCGCGACGGTGTCGTTCTATGTGGTGCTGGTGAACATGCCGACCTTCGCCCACAAAAGCCTTGGTCTGCCGCTGGACCAGGTGTTGATGGTGCAGATGTTCGCGGTGGCGCTGATGACCGTGGTGATTCCGCTGTCTGGTTTGCTGTCGGACCGCCTGGGACGGCGGCCGGTGTTGATGGCGTTCACCCTGGCGTTTTTTGTGATGGTCTATCCGCTGTATGTTTGGGTCGCCGCCGCGCCGTCCATCGAGCGTCTACTGGTGATGCAAGTGATGCTGTGCACCGCCATCGGTGGGTTCTTCGGCCCGGCGCCGACCGCACTGGCCGAGCAGTTTCCCATCGAAGTTCGCTCGACCGGTGTATCGGTCGCCTATAACGTGGCGGTCATGGTGTTCGGCGGTTTTGCGCCGCTGATCGTCACTTGGCTGACCAAAGTGCTGGGCACGCCCGTCGCGCCCTCCTTTTATGTGTTGTTCGCTTGCGTGCTGACGCTGCTGGGCACCTACAGCATGCATGAGGCACCGCGGGCACAGAAACCGCTACCGTTTTCCAAAGAGGTGAAGCCTTGAGTATTGTTGATTGGGATGCCACCGAACTGTCGCGGGCGATCCACGCGCGGCAGGTGTCGTGCGAAGAGGTGATGCAGGCGTATCTGGCGCAGATCCAGCGCTTCAATCCGAGCGTGAATGCGCTGGTGTCGCTGCGCGACGCTGATGACGTGTTGGCCGAGGCGCGGGTACGTGATCGCGAGTTGGACCAAGGCCAGTCGCGCGGCTGGATGCACGGTATGCCCCAGGCGATCAAGGACCTCGCTGCTACCCGAGGCTTGCGCACCACCTTGGGCTCTCCGCTGTTCGCCGAGCACGTGCCCAGCGAAGACGCCATCAGCGTGGCGCGCGTGCGGGGCAGTGGCGCGATCATCATCGGCAAGAGCAACGTGCCGGAGTTCGGCCTCGGTTCGCAGACCTACAACACGCTGTTCGGCACCACCGGCAATGCTTACGACTCCAGCCTCGTCGCGGGCGGCAGCAGCGGCGGGGCGGCGGTGGCCCTGGCACTGCGCATGCTGCCGGTGGCTGACGGCAGCGACATGATGGGTTCGCTGCGCAACCCGGCGGCGTTCAACAACGTGTTTGGCTTGCGCCCGTCCCAAGGCCGAGTGCCTTACGGACCGACCCCGGAACTGTTCGTGCAGCAACTGGGCACCGAAGGCCCGATGGGCCGCAGCGTGACGGATGTGGCGCGGCTGTTGAGCATCCAGGCGGGTTACGACCCGCGAGTGCCGTTGTCGTCCAAGGAGGACCCGGCGATGTTCGGCCAGCCCTTGCAGCGTGACTTCAAGGGGGCGCGCCTGGGCTGGCTGGGGGATTACAACGGCTATCTACCGATGGACGACGGCGTGCTGAGCCTGTGCGAATCGGCCCTCGGCGATTTCACTGCATTGGGCTGCACGGTGGAAAGCTGCCAGCCGGACTTTTCCATGGCGCGGCTGTGGCGCAGTTGGCTGGTGCATCGCCACTGGCTGGTGCACGGCAACCTCGGTGCGGCCTACGCCAACCCGCAGAAACGCGCACTGCTCAAGCCCGAAGCGCAATGGGAAGTGGAGGGTGGCCTGGGGTTGACGGCCCAGCAGGTGTACCAGGCATCGCTGGATCGCAGCGAGTGGTATCGCGCCCTCGCCAAGCTGTTCGAACGTTACGATTTTCTGCTTCTGCCCACCGCCCAAGTGTTCCCTTTCGATGCACAGCAGCCCTGGCCGCGCCTCGTTGGCGGGCGTGAAATGGACACCTACCACCGCTGGATGGAAGGGGTCATCGGCCCGACCCTGGCCGGGCTGCCGAGCATGAGCGTGCCGGTGGGCTTTAACCCCCAGGGCCTGCCCATGGGCGTGCAGATCATCGGCCCGGCCCAGGCGGATCGGGCGGTGCTGCAATTGGCCTATGCTCATGAACAGCTGACGCAATGGGTGCAGCGTCGGCCGCCGACGTGCCTGGCATCGACGGGGTGAGCGGCGACCGGGCCTGTATCTTGCTGTGAACAATGATCATCCACCGGCAACAGGGAGATCGAACATGGAGACAGGCACCGTACGCTCGGTCGAGCGCGCACTGGCAATCGTCGAGTTGCTGGGCGCGCACCAGGCCCTGGGGCTGGAGGAGTTGCACTACCTCACACGCCTGCCCAAGGCCACGGTGTCGCGCATGTTGCTGACGTTGCAGGAGCAGGGCTGGGTCTATCGCGGCTTGAGCGATCGTCGTTACCGCCTGCGCGCTCAACGTCTGTTCGGCGACACCCAGCAACGCTTCAAACGCCAAGTCGTGGAAAGCGCGGCGCCGTGGTTGCTGGAGCTCAGCGAACGCACCGGGCTGGTGGTGGATTTGTCCTGCTTTGATGGCGAGCGCCTGGAAGTCATGGAGAGCGCGATCCCCAGCGTGTTGCGCAAGCTTTATCCGAACAATTGCCAGATCGTCGGCCAGCACGCCAGCCTGTTTCATTCCGCGATGGGCAAGGCCTGCCTCACCCAATTGCCGGCCGAAGAGGTGCAACGGTTGGCGGGTCGCGACCATGTGGCGGCGGACGAGCAATACCAGGCCTGCGAGCAAACCCAGCACCAGGGCTTCGGCCAGCGCACCGAGGGTTATTGGGAGTATCCGGTGCGTTTGCCGTTTCTGATTCGCGCCGTCGCCCTGCCGGTGCGCGTCAATGGTCGTCTGGTTGGGAGCATGGCGCTGCATTGGCCGATGCATCAGGCGCCAGTGGAGCGGGTGTTGAACCTGCACATGGCCAGCCTGGAAGAGACGGTGCGCGAAGTGCAGCGCGCATTGGCGTAACCCTCGCGATCCGGTTAAGGTTCGTTCAGGTTTTTCGCCCCACGAGTCTTCAATGTTCAACGCTTCTGTGATCAAACCCCTGGCCTTCGCCCTGTTGGCCGCCGCTGCCGTGCCTGCCCATGCCGACTGGTATCTGGATAACGAATCGTCGCGTCTGTCGTTCGTCACCACCAAGAACACCGAAATCGCCGAAGTGCAGCGCTTCCTGGTGTTGCACGGCAAGGTCGACAGCCAGGGCGCGGCGCAACTGGAGGTGGAGCTGGAGTCCGTCAACAGCGGCATCCCGCTGCGTGACGAGCGCATGCGCAACCAGTTGTTCGAGATCAAGACCTTTCCCGATGCGCTGATCAACGCGCAGATCAACCTGCAGCCGATCAATGATTTGGCTCCCGGCGCACAATTGGAGTTGCGCCTGCCATTGTCCGTGACCCTGCACGGCAAAACCCAAACCTACAGCGCCGAGTTGTTGGCCACGCGGTTGGACGACCGACGCTTCCAGGTAGTGACTCTGGAACCGCTGGTGATGCATGCCGAGGACTTTGACCTGGCGCCGGGTGTGGCGGCGTTGCGCAAAGCGGCGGGGCTCAAGTCGATCAGTCTGTCAGTGCCGGTGGGTGCGGTGCTGATCTTCACGGCGCGCTGATATGAGCGGCGCGGTGTTCCCCTGGCGCAGCGCCAACCGTTTCGAATTGCTGATCGACGGGCCGAATTTCTTCCCGCAGATGCTGGTGGGCATTGCTCGCGCCGAGCGGCAAGTCGAGCTGGAGTTGTACCTGGTGGAAGCCGGCGCCTGCGCCGAAGCCATGGTGCAGGCGCTGGTGCTCGCCGCCGAACGCGGCGTGCAGGTGCGCTGCCTGTTCGATGATTACGGCAGCCTGGCGTTTACCCTCGGGCTGCGCAAACGCCTGACCGACGCTGGTGTGCAACTGCGTTTCTACAATCGCCTGAGCTGGCGCCGCTGGATGCGTAACCTGTACCGCGACCATCGCAAACTGTTGTTAATCGACCAGAATGTCGCCTTCGTCGGCGGCACCGGCGTGACCGATGAATTCTGGACGCCGGGCAATGACAGTGCCGACTGGCATGAAGTCATGGTGCAGATCAGCGGCCCGTTGGTGCAGGATTGGCAGGCACTGTTTGACCGCCAATGGCACGCCAACAACGCGCGCCGCGCATGGAAACCTGCCACCCACTTCGGTTTACCGCGTTTGCCCAGGATGCCCGCCACCGGGCCGGGGCTTGGCCGTGTCGCCTATGCCGACGCCCGTCAACACCGCGATATCCTGCAATCGCTGATCCGTGCCCTGAACAGCGGCCAGCAACGTATTTGGTTAGCCACGCCGTATTTCCTGCCGACCTGGGGCGTACGCCGTGCCTTGCGCCGTGCAGCGGGGCGCGGGGTGGATGTGCGCTTGCTGCTCACCGGCCCGCGCACCGATCACCCGTCCGTGCGTTACGCCGGGCACCGTTATTACCCGCGCTTGCTGCGCGCGGGTGTGCAGATCTTTGAATACCAGCCGTGCTTCCTGCACCTGAAAATGGTGCTGGTGGATGACTGGGTAAGTATTGGGTCGTGTAATTTCGACCACTGGAATTTGCGCTTCAACCTGGAAGCCAACCTGGAAGCGCTGGACCCTGAATTGACGCGGGCGGTGGTGGGCAGTTTCGAGCGGGATTTCGAGAAGAGCCAGGCAGTGAGCCTGGAGGCGTGGAAGTCGCGGCCGTTGTGGCGGCGGGTGAAGCAGCGGGTGTGGGGGTGGATTGATCGGTTGGTGGTGAATTTGCTGGATAGACGCGGCTAGTCAAGTCAACTCGATCTAAATGTGGGAGCAGGCTTGCTCGCGAAGGCGCAGTGTCAGCCACTGAATAGTTGACTGATCTACCGCTTTCGCGAGCAAGCCCGCACCCACATTTTTTTGACCGCGTCAGGCGTTACAGCAACTCGAACGTCTGCTGCTGCACATCCTGGGAATCCAACCCGATCTGTACATTGAACTCACCCGGTTCCGCCGCGAACTTGAGCTGAGTGTTGTAGAACTTCAAGTCTTCCTCGGTGATGGTGAAGTGCAATGTGCGCTCTTCACCCGCCTTGAGCATGACCTTCTGGAAGTTCTTCAGCTCCTTGATCGGGCGGATCATCGAGCCAGCCACGTCCTGGATATACAACTGCACCACGGTTTCGCCGTCCACCTTGCCGGTGTTGGTCACGGTGACACTGGCGTCAAGCTTGCCGGTCTTGTTCAGTGTGGTGGACGACAGCGCCATGTCCGACAGGCCGAACGTGGTGTAGCTCAAGCCGTAGCCAAACGGGAACAGGGGGCCGGTGGTGTCATCGAAGTACTGCGAGGTGTAGTTGCCCGGCTTGCCCGGGGTGAACGGCCGGCCGATGGTCAGGTGGTTGTAGTAGGTCGGAATCTGCCCCACCGAGCGTGGGAAGGTGATCGGCAGCTTGCCCGACGGGTTGTAGTCACCAAACAGCACGTCGGCAATCGCGTTGCCGCCTTCGGTGCCGGCGAACCAGGTTTCCAGGATCGCGTCGGCTTGCTGGTTCTCTTCGAGAATCGACAGGGGACGACCGTTCATCAGCACCAGTACCAGCGGCTTGCCGGTGGCCTTCAGGGCCTTGATCAGGTCGCGCTGGCTTTGCGGGATGTTCAGGTCGGTGCGGCTGGAGGATTCGTGGGACATGCCACGGGATTCGCCCACGGCAGCGACTACGACATCGGCATCCTTGGCGGCTTTGACGGCCTCGTCGATCATCACTTGGGCTGGGCGGGTGTCATCCACCACTTCCGGGGCATCGAAGTTGAGGAAGTTCAGGTAGTCGACCACGGCCTTGTCGTTGGTGATGTTGGCGCCACGGGCATAGATGATCTTGCCTTTTTCGCCGATCACGGCGTTCAAGCCGTCGAGCAGGGTTACCGATTGTTCCGGTTTACCGGCGGCGGCCCAACTGCCCATCATGTCGATCGGTGCTTTAGCCAGCGGGCCGACCAGGGCGATGGTCGCGGATTTTTTCAGCGGCAGGGTGTTGTTCTGGTTTTTCAGCAAGACCAGGCTGCGACGTGCAATATCACGGGCTTCGGCGCGATGCAGGCGGCTTTCGGCGTAGGTGTCGGCCGGGTCATCCTCGGCCTTGCCGATGCGCAGGTACGGGTCCTTGAACAGGCCCATGTCGTACTTGGCGCCGAGCACTTCGCGCACGGCGTTGTCGATGTCGCTCTGCTCGATCTCGCCGGACTTGAGCAGCCCCGGCAGCTCCTTGCCGTAGAGCGAGTCGTTCATGCTCATGTCGATGCCGGCCTTGATTGCCAGCTTGGCGGCTTCACGCCCGTCCTTGGCCACGCCGTGCTTGATCAGCTCGAAGATCGCGCCATGGTCGCTGACGGCCAGGCCCTTGAAGCCCCAGTCCTTGCGCAGCAGGTCGTTCATCAGCCAGGTGTTGGCGGTGGCGGGCACGCCGTTGATCGAGTTCAACGCCACCATCACGCCGCCGGAACCGGCCTTGATGGCCGCGTGGTAAGGCGGCAGGTAGTCCTGGTACATCTTGACCGGGCTCATGTCGACCACGTTGTAGTCGCGGCCGCCTTCCACCGCGCCATACAGGGCGAAGTGCTTGACGCTGGCCATGATGCTGTCGGCATTCGCGGCGCTGACACCCTGGAACGCCTTGACCATCACTTCGGCAATGCGCGAGACCAGGTAGGTGTCTTCACCGAAGCCTTCGGAGGTGCGGCCCCAGCGCGGGTCGCGGGAGATGTCGACCATTGGCGCAAAGGTGATGTCGAGGCTGTCGGCGGCGGCTTCCTGGGCGGCGATGCGCCCGGAACGGCCGATGGCGTCCATGTCCCAGCTGGACGCCAGGGCCAGGCTGATCGGGAAAATCGTGCGGTGGCCGTGGATCACGTCGTAGGCGAAGAACATCGGGATCTTCAGGCGGCTGCGCATGGCCGCGTCCTGCATCGGACGGTTTTCCGGGCGGGTGATGGAGTTGAACGTGCCACCGATGCGGCCGGCGGCGATTTCCTTGCGGATCAGCTCGCGGGGCATCTCGGGGCCGATGCTGATCAGGCGCAATTGGCCGATCTTTTCATCCAGGGTCATCTGCTTGAGCAGGTCGCTGACAAAGGCGTCCTTGTCTTTAAGCGCAGCAGGCTTTGTTTCTGCCCATACGGGGTGACTGGCCAGAGTGGCAACAAGGCCGAGCAAACACAGCTTTTTCATGAATATCCTTTTTCGGCTCACTGCACAGCGAAAATGCGCTGATCTGCCAAAATGTGGGGAACATATGTTGTTGTTCGAGTGTTATTGCAGAAAATGCACCACACTTCTGAACTCTTATTTGTGCTGGGCATCTTTTTAGCTGATTGATCTGATGCAATCCAGTCGCGGCAGCGGATTATGCCTTACCGTTGCCACATTCCACCAAGGTTCGCCAGGAGAAACACCATGCAAGCAGCACAAGGCTACCGCTGGGGCGTGAAAGCCGCAGTTTTGTTACTGATTAGTACCGTATTGAGCGGTTGCGGCATCAACAACATTCCCACACTGGATGAACAGGCCAAAGCCGCCTGGGGCCAGGTGCAAAACCAGTACCAACGCCGCGCCGACCTGATCCCCAACCTGGTGGAGGTGGTCAAGGGCTACGCCGCCCATGAGCAAGACACCCTCACCGCGGTGATTGAAGCGCGGGCCAAGGCCACCTCGATCCAGGTGGATGCAAGCACCCTCGACAACCCGGAAAAACTCAAGCAGTTCCAGCAGGCCCAGGACGGCTTGAGCGGCGCACTCAGCCGTTTGATGGTGGTGTCCGAACGCTACCCGGACCTGAAGGCCAACCAGAACTTCCTGGCCCTGCAATCGCAGCTTGAAGGCACCGAAAACCGTATTGCCGTGGCCCGTCGCGACTTTATCCAGGCGGTGCAGGCCTACAACACCGAGATCCGCACGTTCCCTGGCCGCCTGTGGCACAGCGTGATGTACAGCGACTTGCCGATCCGCGCCACGTTTGAAGCCACCAGTGCCGATGCCGATAAAGCGCCGCAAGTGAAGTTCAAATAAGGCTGCACTGAGGTGTCGATGCGTTTATTACGGATAGGCCTGGCGCTGTGGCTGTTGGCCTGCGTCGGTGCGGCCCAGGCGGCGCTGACCTTCCCGGCGCTGACCGGGCGGGTGGTGGACAACGCCCAAATGATCGACCCGGCCACGCGCCAGCAACTGACCCAGCAGTTGCAGGCACTGGAGCAGACGTCCGGCGACCAGATCGTGGTGGTCACCGTGCCCGACCTGCAAGGCGTGCCCATTGAAGACTTCGGTTACCAATTGGGCCGCGAGTGGGGCATCGGCCAGAAGGGCAAGGACAACGGCGCGCTGTTGATCGTCGCCCGCGATGAGCGCAAATTGCGCATCGAAGTCGGCTATGGGCTGGAAGGTGTACTCACGGATGCGCAGTCGTGGGTGATCATTAACCAAGTGATTGCGCCGGCGTTCAAGGCCGGCAACTACAGCAAAGGCATCAGCGACGGCGTGGCCGCGATGGTGCAGGTGGTGGGCGGCGAGCCACTGGCCGTGCCGGCCCATGTGGCGGATGCCAACTTTGCCAAGGATAATCCCGGGTTTTCCATCGGCTTGTTTATCCTGCTGATCGGTGTGTTGTGGCTATGCAATCGCATGGGCCTGCCGGTGGGCGCGATCTTGCTGGCGATTCTCAGCAGCAGTGGCCGTGGCGGTGGCGGTGGGGG
>Ga0209070_100120_pt1 | contig 111235 bp, 98 predicted proteins | sample SynthPrep_5_END__FD_187205 | JGI IMG/M metagenome (GOLD analysis project Ga0209070, IMG submission 187205) | Synthetic microbial communities from Ohio, USA - SynthPrep_5_END_DS10_MetaG (SPAdes) (version 2) | ecosystem: Engineered > Bioreactor > Aerobic > Activated sludge | place: USA: Ohio... | reverse complement strand
CGCTGGTTGGATTAACTTCACCTGCACCGGTGACACTAAAGGTCACTACGCGGAACTGTGCCGGTACCCCGTTCTCGGTCACTAAGGCTTGTAAAGTACGTGGGGTAGCATAGGCAACATCGCGCACTGGTGCACCTGCTGCGCCAAGCAAACTTAAACTGATATTGGCTACAACCCGATCGTCACCTAACGAATCAAATATAAAAGGTAATGCCTGAATCGTTTCTCCACTAACACTAACCACAGCATTTAATTGCCCTGCACCTTCAACAGCCGCTGCTAATAAGCTTATTTCAGCAACACCCTGTTCATTTGTTCTTGCAGTACCTGACTGTGGTGATAAAGAGCCCACTACTGAGCTTAATGAGAAAGTTACTAGTTGATTTGCTACCGGAACACCGTTTCGAGTGAGTGTGGCAGAGGCTTTACCTGGCTGTGTTCTCGAGATACTTCTGATATTAACGCCAGCTTGGTTTTGTAGCGCAAGGGCTAAAGTAAATGCACTTAACACTTCGTCACCCGCAGAAACAAAACCAATCGTTTGCGTTTTACCCTCGTAGCGGGCCTCTAACGTTCCTGCACCTTGGATAGTTCCTGCAGTAAGCTGAATAGCCGCTTCACCTTGCGCATTCGTTAATGCAGTTCCAAATGCTGGCGATATCCTGCCAAGCGTTGTGGCAAAAGACACCACTTTATTTACAACTGGCTGACCTAAAGTATCTCGGACGGTTGCAGTTACAAAAACAGGCTGAGCTTGAGAAATCTGGTTAACTGTATTGCCAGCGCTATTACGCATGGATAGGTTAATAGAGAATGCGGTATTGTCACCTTGAACAGGTGTATCACCCGCAGTAGTAAAAACGTAAGAATTAGAAGAAACAACGCTGTCTGCTGTTGCTGTATAACTAGCTTCTACTGTCCCTGCACCGGCCTCACTACCGGCCAACACATCTATTCGCGCCACACCATTTTCATCGGTCATTGCCGAACCACTTGATGGGCTTAAAACCCCCAAAGAACCTAAATTAAACGTAACTAATTGAAATGGGGCAGGCTGGCCGTCAATAGTTAGGGTAGCTTCTGCGATTGCTGGGGAAAAATAAGAAACTTGTCTTGTCTCTGCTCCATCATGTCTGGCAAGTGAAACAGCTAAATTGGCAGTAATACCACCTTTGACCGTAGCATCAAAAACAAAGGGCGTTGCTGTTATAACTTGAGAACTAGATACTTCAAAACTCGCTGAGACCTGTCCTGCACCATCTCGTTCACCCGCTAATAGTGTGAGTTCTGCTACACCATTTTCATTTGTCCTAGCGGTACCTTCAACAGGAGAAAATGCCCCTACGTTCCCTGACAAATTAAATTTAACAAGCTGATTTGCAAACGGCTGGCCGTTTTTTCTGAGTGTCGCACTAAGCCTTGCTGGAGCATCCGTGGAAACTGCACGAACGTCCTGTCCAGATGAATTTTTTAGCGCAATTGTTAATGTATAAGTATCAACAACGCCTGTACCACCTCCAGTATTACCGCCACTATCTAAGGTGCCACCCCCGCCACAAGCAGACAACGCAAACACAACAAACACAACCCAAAGTTGCCGGATGCTTAGCATGAACCTCTCCCTAGCACTTATTTATATTTAGTTTTGTTAATTTTGTATCTTAAACCATTAATTATCCAGCTGGCACGGCTAAATTAAAAAAAAATCAGCACTGCACTGCCCTCAGAGCGAACAAACTGATACTCTTGGGGTTTTGCGACATTTCTGAACAATCTAATTATGACAACACCTAATAAGAAACTGAGTCTGACATTACGTATTGTAATTGGTATGACCGCCGGTATTGCGGTGGGCTTTTTCTTCCAGTGGCTACTTGCTGGCGCAGATGAACGGCATCTATCAATTCTTGGCTTGGCTATTCCGCTTAAAGGCTTTTTTGTTGATGGCATTTTCCACGTTGGCGGTGAAATTTTTATCGCCAGCTTAAAAATGTTAGTGGTACCTTTAGTCTTTGTCTCGCTGGTTTGTGGCACCTGTTCGCTGTCTGATACCTCAAAGCTAGGGCGGTTGGGTGGTAAATCTATCGGTTTGTATTTAATGACCACGGCTATAGCAATCAGCTTGGCAATAGGTGCAGCCTTGTTTATTGGCCCAGGACAGGGTGTTGAAATGCAAAGCGATGCCTCTTTTGATGTTAGCTCTGCCCCCACGCTCGCCCAGGTTTTTATCAATATATTTCCCAGTAATCCAATTGAATCAATGGCATCGGGCAATATGCTGCAAATTATTGTTTTTGCTGTATTGTTCGGCTTAGCGGTGGCTCTTTCAGGTAAAACTGGCGAGCGTATTGCCGCTATGTTTACTGATTTCAATGAAGTTATTATGAAATTAGTCACCTTACTGATGAACTTAGCGCCGTATGGGGTGTTTTTTCTGATGGCGAAGCTCTTTACTACGCTGGGCTTTGGCACTATTGCCAGCCTGTTAAAGTATTTCTTAGTGGTATTGGCCGTATTGTTTATTCACGGTTTAGTCGTTTATCCAGTATTGCTAAAACTACTGAGTGGTTTAAACCCGGTTATTTTTCTACAAAAAATGCGCGACGCGGCCCTCTTTGGTTTCAGTACCTCAAGTAGTAATGCCACCCTGCCAGTCACTATGGAAACAGTGAATAAAAAGCTTGGTGTTAATAACAGTATTAGCTCATTTACCGTGCCGCTTGGCGCAACCATTAATATGGATGGCACCGCCATTATGCAGGGGGTTGCTACGGTATTTATTGCGCAAGTGTTTGGCGTAGATCTTACCCTAACCGACTTTCTGATGGTGATTCTAACCGCTACACTTGCCTCAATTGGCACCGCCGGTGTTCCTGGCGTGGGCTTAATTATGCTAGCGATGGTGTTGCAGCAAGTGGGTTTACCGATAGAAGGTATCGCATTGATTATCGGCGTAGACCGGTTACTGGATATGACCCGGACAGCTGTCAATGTTACCGGTGATGCCATGGTATCCTGTATTGTGGCTAAAAGCGAAGGTGAGTTTAATGCTGAGATTTATAACAACCCACGCGCAGGTGAAAAAGACGAAACCATCGATTTCCATCACCTAAGATGATGGAAAATCTACGAAATTAGAAACGGAGCCTAGTGCTCCGTTTTTTACAACCAACGTTTGTTTTGTAAACGCTGCCATAACTCAGTCGCAAAATACGCGCCACCAGCCCCTAACTTATCGGCTAAACGCTTTTTCAACTGGTACCGCACCTGCAATACTTTACGCTTGGGCAAGGCCGCCGTTAAATAATCATCACTGGTCATCAGCTCATCAACTAATTGCATATTTAATGCCTGATAACCAAACCAGTGTTCCCCGGTAGCAACCTGACTCATATTCAGTTGTGGCCGTTGCTTGCTCACAAAGTCTTTGAATAATTGGTGTGTTTCTTCTAATTCCTGTTGAAACTTCTGCCGGCCTTTTTCGGTATTTTCACCAAACAAGGTAACAGTACGTTTAAACTCACCTGCGGTGAATTGTTCAAAATCCACATCGTTTTTCTTAAGTAATTTATTAAAATTTGGAAGTTGTGCTATTACCCCGATGGAGCCAATAATAGCAAAAGGCGCTGCCAGTAGTTTATTCGCCACACAGGCCATCATATAACCGCCACTGGCCGCCACTTTATCTACAGCAATGGTAAGGGGTATATTATGCTGTTTTAGCCGGTTTAACTGCGATGCTGCTAATCCATAGCCATGCACTACACCGCCGCCACTTTCTAACCTGAGCAAAACTTCATCGTCAGGTGTGGCCACTGCTAACACAGCAGTAACTTCCTCACGCAGTGCATCAGCCTCTCTAGCATCTATGCTACCATTAAACTCCAGTACAAAAAGTGTCGGTAGAGGCGTATCAGACAAAGCGGTATCTTTGCGCTTTTGCCATTTTTTAAAGGCTTTTTTATCCAGCAATTGCTGCTGCATCTGGGCCTGAGTATCTTGATAGTGCTCGCTGAGATCGGTAATTTCTAACTGCCCTTTGCGTTGCCGAGTTTTAATTGCAGCAGATGCCAAAATAGCCACTACCAGCGCAATAGCCACAACCAAGGTGGCGACTTTCGCCAGAAATAAACCATATTCATAAATAAAAGCCAAAACAATTCTCCTTTTTGTAAGCTCATATTTTCCTGACATCTAATCCAAAAAGCAACAGCCCGGTGCTATTGCAACCGGGCTGTTTACGAAGAGACCTAAAGGTGTTAATTCCCGGCGATTACTGCCGGATTCTGTACTCCGATTTGTGTGCCCCGACTTAGGAAAAAGGTTGCAGTTTGAAATTGCATCTCTACCGTAGCGTCAGGACTACTAGCAGGGCTTAATATTGAACTATGCTCCCCTGCATTGAAACGGCTAATTGCATTACCATCCAGCACAAGGCCAGATGTTTGCGCAGGCACGCTAACAGCCCCCATTAAACGGGCCAGCGGCTCAGTGCCCGCTAACGCCATTTTACCTTGTGCTAACGCTGACAACGGATCGAAAAAGCCATTTGGAATAACCTGATCAGGTAAGTTTTCAGCACCGTTGCCTACCACTTCAATAATAAATGTCGGTGTTTCACTTACAACCAGACGCTGTGCGTAGTTATTTGGGTCACCACTATCAATCACTGTTTGGGCCGCAAAAGCAAATTGCGTCAAGGTCGCATTAATTCTAGCTTGCTGGGCCGTATTCCCCGTTTGAGCTAAGCTAGCCAAATACTGATTTACTGTTGGGGCTGCACAGGTTGGCCACGTCGCAGCTGTTGCTGGCGTTGGTGCTCCACACCCGGTGTTCGTTGCAATATAGGTGACAAAATGATTAGTGAGTTCTCCACCGGCACCTAACATGATACTGGCTTTAATTAGAGGACCAAAACGGGCGGAATCAAGTAATAAGTTAGCTACAGCCCCACCGGGCATGGCAAGAACCGCTGCTTCTATCTTGAAATCTGCATCCACATCAGCATCGCCGGTTGTTGTGTTTGCTAAAGCTACCATACTGGCACCAGTAATAGCACCTAACGAATGGCCCAGCAATTGCACCCGACTGGTATCAATAGATACACCACTAATATTGTTCAGTGCAAAGCGCAGCGCGAGCATATCAGCAATACTCTGCCGCAAATTATCACGAGTGACTAACAAATTAGCCAAATTCATATAATCGGTGGCTGAATTAGTCGAAGCATTGAATGTTAACGTGCCGGTTTCCGTTTGTTGCGTAAAGCCCCGGCTACCATGCAGTGGATGATCAATAGCTATTGTTGCAAACCCCTGCGATGCCAAAGTTCCGGTAATAGCCAACATGTCTTCTTTACGCGAAGTAATACCATGTTGCAAAATCACCACTGGCCAACCCGCTTCAGGCATCGGTATAGTCGGCGTTTCTGGCACCGTCATCTGTACAGCAACCGTCTGATAGCTATTGATTTTTGGAATAGTGTTAAACTTAGTTAAATGTCGCGCAGGGTCAACATTTAAATCTCGTAATGCGCCATTACTCACTGCCTGACAAAAACCATCATTTTCAGATACTGGCGTAGCGGGTTTCATGCTCGCGGGCAATGCCGCAAGAGTAGCGCCGCTGTCACAACGCGCCATCCAGCGGGTATTTAGCGGCGCAGTTACATTAGCTGCTGACGGACGCTCCAAAAAGTACGGCAGTGTTAACGAGCCTCGATACAAACGGGTAATTGCAAATGCGGGTTGACTGGCAAAAGCAGGATTAGCCTGCGAGACCATTAGCTCCGTGTTTTGCACGGTTAAAGGGCCAGGCGCGTAGCCTGTCGGTGTGGATGAGGCCATAAGCTGCTTAAGGTTTGCCAGTACTGCGCCGGTAGACTGAGTAGTAATAGCCGCAGTATAAATAATGCTCTCGCTGGCTAAGTTACTATCTCGCGTTATAGCATTCTCAAAACTGTTAATTACCGCTTGCAATGAACGCTGAGCCTCTGTCGCTAGTGGCTTAGTTGCCAGATCTTGCTTGACCAATTCATATGTTGTAGACGGTTTTACTGCTGCACCAGTGCTATCTTTTAAACCATTGGTCAGTGCTAATAAATATGTGGTAGCGGCTTCAAGTGGTTTTAATGGAATAACAGCGACGTTCGTACCACTGCCAGCAGAAACAAAATCAACCCCATATTCCAGCTCTGCTACAATTTTACAAGCCATGCCCCGCGGCACAGTACGGCAATCAGTTTCAGGTGAGGCTGGATCGCCCATTACTGCTTTAAACAGCCGCACTGAACCCCGTGCTCGCGCTGAATTCATATCTAAACTAATATTTGGCGGAAAACTTAACGAAATAGCGAAGGGATTTTGTGTTGACCAACCATCCAACGCACCCAGCGCGACTTGAGGATTGGTATAATCGGGTGTGGCGCCACTATCTAATGTCAGTGTGCCGTCAGTCGTGCCTTGGAATAATAAATCGTTTGGAACCGATACTGCACCAGCGTTAGGATCAAAAACTACCCGCGAACTGGGTACGACCGTACCACCTGGTTGTGTCACATCTTGTTTAATGTCTTCGATCGAATCGCCACAGCCGGTTAACCCTAAGGCTATAGCAACAGCAATACTTATTGCCAGCTTGTTCATATCTTCTCCCCTGTCCATCACTGGTATTTTTTTATTGCAAAGCAAAACCTTACTTTGCTTATTTTGAAAAAAGTGGCTGTTCTTACGAACAGCTACGACCAGTTAAACTTAACTCAAAGTATTGAAAATCGCTAGAGTAAAAACACAGATATCGTGAAGAAAGGTGCAAAACAACGGATTTCGGCGTATGCTGGCGCCGTTTTTTCTGACAGGATTACAGCCAATGCAAGCACAGCAACACTATTCTGCGCCAGCGGGCGCGCTGGAAAATAAAGTTATTTTAGTCACAGGTGCCGGTGATGGCATCGGTAAAATAGCAGCACTAACTTACGCTAAGTTTGGTGCAACAGTTATTCTTCTAGGGAAAACCACCAATAAACTAACAGCAGTCTACGATGAAATTATTGCTGCAGGTTACCCAGAGCCCGCAATAGTGCCACTGGATTTAAAAGGCGCTACTAAAAAACATTATCAGGATATGGCTGCTACCATTCAGGCAGAGTTCGGGCGCTTAGATGGTGTGTTACACAATGCTGGCCTACTGGGTGTACTAACCCCTTTTGAGCATATTGATTTGCCAACTTGGCAAGATATTATGCAAGTTAATGTTACTGGCCCAATGTTACTTACACAAGCGCTGATGCCCTTATTAAAGCAGGGTAAGAACGCGTCTGTTGTATTTACTTCATCGGGTGTGGGACGCAAAGGCCGGGCATTTTGGGGACCTTATGCGGTATCAAAATTTGCCACCGAAGGGTTAATGCAAGTTATCGCCGATGAATACGACAATTCAGGCATTCGGGTCAATTGTATTAACCCAGGCGCTACTCGCACCAGTATGCGCGCAAAAGCCTATCCGGGTGAAGATCCACAAACCTTAAAGAAACCCATAGATTTAATGTGGCTTTACTTATATTTGATGAGTGACGACAGTGTTGGTGTGACCGGTCAATCGCTGGATGCGCAAATTAAATAAGCAAAAAATAACCCCGGCATTACCGGGGTTATTTTTAATACTTATTGAAACAATTAACGTGTTTCCAGAATTTCACCGCCATTTACTGCGGCCCAAGCATTCCAAACTGAAACTTTGCTATTATAGTTAACAGTAGCTTGCTCTGTAGCTTCAGCTAATAAACGATCAATATCTTTTGCAAATTTCTTATCAACTTTGCCAACCGGTACAACGTCGATACCACGCTCTTGTAAACCCTTTTTCATCGTATGGGTGCGCAGCAATTGCAACTTACCCTCTTCAACATAGAAGTATTGGCTTTCTTTATTTAGTGTTTTAAATTTAGGTTTTACCGGACGTTTTGCATCATTAGCTACCACCGATTCTTCAAACGGCATAACATCTTGCACTTGTTTGTAGCCAAGCTGTTCTAGCGTGTAGCCTTTTTCACGAGCAAAACGCTCAATCTCGTTAATCGCCTCGACTTCACCCTGACGTTCTGCTAACACGGCTTGTAAGGTATCTAATACATCATTTAACTTGGCCAGTGTTAACTCTTTAGCTGCTTTCTTTAATTCACGTTTATCAAGTAACAACGACATACAGTAACTCCTATTTAATTTACGTAAAACATAATAGCGAATTAAACCAGAAAATCAAAGCAGAGTAACTTCGATAAAAAATCTTTATAGCACATATGGTTCAGCCTGCGTTAATATTTACCTTTAAATAAAACGTTTAGCTTACAAGATTGCTCTGAAATTCATAAACACTATTGTTTATGAATTCAATAAATATAGTCACAAAGAATTACATTAAATAACACTAAAACACTAATTTAAATAACTTCAACCTTGTCAAGTCTATTGGCAACGGCTGAAGCTATCAGGTAGTATCGATGCAGATATTAGTCTGGTCAGCGTTGTCTGTTGCAAAAAAATCGTTATCTTGTCGCCTAATTGCCTTAAAGCTGGATTGTTAAATGCCAAATTTTAAAGATCTTTTTATTAATAATAAAAACTGGGCTGATCGGATTGAGCTGGAGCAGCCCGGCTTTTTTAAACAACTCTCGGAACAACAAGCACCGGAATATCTATGGATAGGCTGTTCTGATAGCCGGGTTCCTGCTAATGAAATTGTTGGTTTGATGCCCGGAGAGTTGTTTGTCCATCGCAATGTAGCTAACTTAGTGGTGCATTCTGATATGAATTGTTTATCAGTATTGCAATACGCCATAGATATTCTAAAAGTTAAACATATTCTGGTCGTAGGGCACTATGGCTGCGGTGGTGTGCGTGCAGCGTTGCTAAAACAACGTGTCGGTTTTGTGGATAACTGGCTGCGTAATGTAAAAGACGTTTATGCGATGCATCGGGATGAGATTGATTGCTTGGAAGATGAAGATAAACGGGTAAACCGGCTCATTGAATTAAACGTGATTGAGCAAGTACGTAACCTCTGCCACACCAGCTTTGTGCAAGAAGCGTGGGAGCGCGGTCAGCCGCTCTCTGTGCATGGCTGGGTTTACAGTTTACGTAATGGCCGGGTCAAAGATTTGCGGGTTAGCCATTCATCATTAAATCAAATTGATGATATCTATGCGATGGACCCGCAAGAAATTGATGATCATTCACATTAAGACAAGTTAGAGGATCACGGTTTTATTGCCGTGCACAAATACTCGATCCTCAGTAATAAACTGCAGTGCTTCACTCAGTGCTGCTTTTTCAACATCGCGCCCGGCCTTTTCCATATCTGCAGCGCTGTAGCTATGATCTACCGGCGCAACTTTTTGCTGAATAATTGGCCCTTCATCCAGTTGATCATTGACAAAGTGCGCGGTGGCACCAATAATTTTTACGCCGCGCTCAAAGGCTTGCTGATAAGGTTTCGCGCCAATAAAAGCCGGTAAAAAGCTATGATGGATATTAATAATCCGATTGCGATACTGCGCCACAAAGTCTGCCGTTAAAATACGCATAAATTTAGCTAAAATTAAATATTCTGGTTGATAAGGTTTGATCACTTGTTGCAAAGCAAATTCGTGCTCGCTGCGGCTAAGCCCTTCATGACTTATATAATGATAAGGAATACCAAAACGCTCTGCCAGTTCGGCCAATTCCGGATGATTACCAACAATAGCAGCAATATCCAATGTCAAAGAGCCATCATAAACTTTCATCAAAATATCGCCTAAGCAGTGCGCTTCTTTAGTCACAAGAATCACCACTCTTTTGGCACTACGGCTTAACAAACTGCGCCGACTGCCCGCGGGCAATGCCCGATCCAGATCGAGCAATAAAGTACTATCATTAAAAATACCGTCCAGTTCTGTGCGCATATAAAACTGGCCAGTACCGGGATCAACATACTCGGTGTTACGAATAATATTTAACTGATGCTTGTAACAAATATTAGTGATCTGGGCGATCAGCCCTTTTGAATCCGGACATTCGGTTAATAAAATACGGTGTTCCATCTGCTGCTCATTGCGTTTTGTTGATATAGCGCATTGTTACAATTTATCCATCTGGCGTCAAAGGCATTTAGATGGCTGCGCCTTGCAAAATCAGACCTTTATAGGTCAGGCCAACTTTACTTGTTGTTTCAGAAGCAGCCTTGCATAATACCGCTTTAACTAAATAGCTCTGAAACCAGACAAATCGCCATAATGAATCAGTATCAGTTTAATGTGATCGGCTATATTAAATCGCCCTATAAACAGAAGTTTGCTATTCCGCGCCAGCCCGGATTAATACCAGAAGCAAGCGGGCAGTTAATCTTAGAAGCACCTTACGCCGATGACGCTATAGTGCGCGGCATTGAAGCGTTTAGCCATTTATGGTTAGTGTTTGTATTTCACGAAACGGCTGACAAAGGCTGGTCACCGATGGTGCGGCCACCGCGGTTAGGTGGCAATACCCGCAAGGGTGTTTTTGCGACCCGCGCCACCTTTCGACCTAATCCAATTGGCTTGTCTGTCGTAAAACTAGAAGGGGTAGTACGCAAAAATGGGCAGCTGATATTATTGATCAGCGGCTTAGACCTGCTGGATGGCACACCAATTTTGGACATTAAGCCCTATTTACCTTACTCTGACGCCTTACCCGCGGCCAGCGGCGGTTTTGCCGATGCCGCACCGCAAACCGCAATGACGGTGTCTATGTCAGATATGGCAGCAGCATTTTGTCAGCAACAACAACAGTACCCACAACTTCGTATCTTGATAGAAAAAGTGTTAAAACAGGATCCGCGGCCACCTTATAAAAAACAACGTGATGGTGTGCAGCAGTATGGCATGACCCTGTACGAATATAATATTAAATGGACAGTTGACGGAGAACACAACCATGTTACTGAAATCATTCAGCTACCTTAGCTTACTGGCAGCCAGCTCTGCAGCCATGGCCTTGCCTGATCTACCGGAGCCGGTCAGTAACAATGCGGTGGCCAGTACCAGCATTCGGGATAAAACCTATATCCTATCGGCAACCGGCATCGGCCCGGGAAAAACCAGCGCTGATATCCACAATAAAGTATGGTTGCATACTATTGGCGACTTTGGTTGGGTTAACCTACCTGCAGTGCCTAGCCAGCAACGCTTAAGTGGTCGCATTGGCGCTAGCGCTGTAGCGCTTAACAATAACTTCTTTATATTCGGCGGTAGTTTCGTCAGTGCCGATGGTACGGCGGTAACCGCCAGCGATAGCTATCGATTAGACCCGGTAACCCGCCGCTATACCCGCTTAAATGATATGCCCGTACCGGTAGACAATGCGGCCGCAGTTGGTCATCAAAACCGTTATATTTATCTGGTCAGCGGCTGGAGTGATCATGGTGCGGTGAATCTGGTGCAACTTTTTGATAATTTTACCCAGCGCTGGTCACAAGCGACGCCTTTCCCTGGCAAACCCGTGTTTGGTCTGGCGGGGGCTATTGCGGCTAATCACTTGGTAGTATGCGATGGCGTGACCCTAGATTACCCTAAAAACAGCGCACGCACATTTAGCCCTGCCGCCGCCTGCTGGAAGGGAAAATTGGGTTCCAACCCCAATAGCATTGCATGGCAACCTATTGAGCACCCTACTGGCGAATCACGTTATCGTATGGCCGCTACGTCGGTCAGTATCAATGGTGAAGAGATGGTCGCTTTTATTGGTGGTAGCCACACTCCCTACACGCTCGATGGTAAAGGCTACACTGGTGAAGCAGCAGAACCTTTAGCTGAAATTTGGCTATATGCCCCTTTACAACAGCGTTGGCTTAAAGCCGCCGATACCGAAGCGATAATGGATTTACGCGGGGTAATTGAACTCAATGGTACTTTTTATAGTTTAGGCGGCATGCTCAAGCAACAGCAAGTAACAAATAAGCCAATAAAACACCAGATTAACCTTCTGCCCGAGTAATTCCGTTGTTAGAATACCGGCAATTTTTCAGCCATTTTTGCAGAGAACAGCATGCGCACCAGTCAGTACTTACTATCAACTATGAAAGAAACTCCGGCTGATGCCGAAGTCATCAGCCACAAGTTAATGCTACGCGCCGGGATGATCCGTCGTCTGTCATCTGGTTTATATACCTACTTACCCACCGGCGTGCGGGTTTTGCGTAAGGTTGAACAGATTGTGCGTGAAGAAATGAATAAAGCGGGTGCCATTGAAATCCTGATGCCCATGGTGCAGCCCGCCGAGTTATGGCAAGAGTCTGGTCGTTGGGAGCAAATGGACGCCGAGTTACTACGTTTTGCTGATCGGCATAACCGCGACTTTGTGCTAGGCCCAACGCACGAAGAAGTGATAACAGATGTAGTGCGCCGTGAAATTACCAGTTACAAGCAACTGCCTCTGAGCCTGTATCAAATTCAAACCAAATTCCGTGACGAGCGTCGGCCACGTTTTGGCGTAATGCGTGCCCGTGAATTTTTAATGAAAGATGCCTATTCCTTTCATTTAAGTCAAGAATCCTTACAGCAAACCTACGATGCGATGTACCGTGCTTACTGTAATATCTTTAATCGTTTGGGCCTTGATTACCGGCCAGTGTTAGCCGATACCGGTGCTATAGGCGGCAGTGTCTCGCATGAATTCCATGTGTTGGCTTCTTCTGGCGAAGATGCAATAGCCTTTTCAGACGCCAGCGACTACGCTGCAAATATCGAAATGGCAGAAGCAAAAGCACCAGTGGGCCCCCGCCCGGCAGCAAGCCAAAGCTTAACTGAAGTGGCCACCCCGAATGTGGGTTCGGTAGCAGATGTTGCTGCTTTACTGCAAATTAGTGCAACACAAATCGCCAAAACGCTATTTGTTGTGGCAGCGAGCGAAGAGGGTAAACCTACATCACTTGTTGCCTTGGTGCTGCGTGGCGATCATGAGTTAAATGAAATTAAAGCTGAAAAGCTACCTGAAGTAGCCAGCCCACTGCAATTTGCCAGCGATGAGCAAATCCGTGCCTTGTTAGGTGCGGGTGCGGGCTCAGTTGGCCCGGTGGCTGTTAGCGTACCAGTCATTGTTGATCGCAGCGCCGCTCACCTGGCTGATTTTGTGGTCGGTGCCAATAAAGACGGCTATCACTTAACCGGTGTTAACTGGGACCGCGATATCAGTAATTACAAAGTTGCCGATATTCGCAATATCGTTGAGGGTGATCCTAGTCCCTGTGGTTTTGGTAACCTGGTGATTAAACGTGGCATTGAAGTTGGTCATATTTTTCAATTGGGCGACAAATATTCACAAGCCCTAAAAGCTGGTGTGCTGAATGAAGATGGCAAACACCAAATTATGACCATGGGCTGTTACGGTGTGGGCGTATCGCGTATTGTCGCGGCGGCTATCGAGCAAAACCATGACGAATATGGCATTATTTGGCCTAACGCTATAGCGCCATTTCAAGTTGTACTTATTCCAATGAATATGCATAAATCTGTGCGGATTGCGGAAGCAACTGAGAAGCTTTATCAGCAATTGACCGAAGCAGGTATAGAAGTACTGTTTGACGATCGTAAAGAGCGCCCAGGCGTGATGTTTGCCGATATGGAGCTGATTGGTATCCCGCATAGCATCGTCATTGGCGAGCGTAACCTGGATAACCGCGAGGTGGAATATAAAAACCGCCGCACGGGTGAAAAGCAACAATTAGCGCTTGATTCAGTAGTAACCACCCTGCAACAGTTCTTAGCATAGCGAGCGGCTTAAATAAACAAAGGCAGCCATGGCTGCCTTTGTTTTATCCCTAATACGCATTTACCTGCAAAAATTTAAGTTTCTCTAAGGCGTACTGACGTTATTGGTCACGTTATTAATAGCCTTTTAGTGGGATTTTAATATAACGCTGACCATTCTCTTCCGCTTGGGGTAGTTGACCGCCACGGATATTCACCTGCACCGCAGGATAAATTAGCCGCGGTACCGCCAAGGTTTTATCGCGTGCTTCACGTTTTGCGACAAAATCGGCTTCAGCCGTATCCGCATTTACATGAATATTACTGTTTTTCTGCTCCAACACCGTTGTTTTGTACTGTAATTCCCGACCATTGGGTTGATAATCGTGACACATATAAATAACAATATCTTCTGGTAGTTGATAAATGCGCTGGATAGAGTGAAACAAGATATGCGCATCGCCACCAGGGAAATCACAACGCGCTGTCCCCGCATCTGGCATAAACAAAGAATCGCCCACAAACAAATTACCAGCAATTAAGTAGCTGACACTATCATTAGTATGCCCGGGGGTATTAATTACCGTTGCGGTCAGCGAGCCAATAGTAAATTGTTCATTGTCGGTAAACAACTTATCAAAGTAATCCCCTTTGGCTTGTAGCTCTACGTCAGCAATATTAAAAATGACTTTAAAGGTTTGCTGTACTTTGCGGATCCCTTCGCCAATCGCAATGATGGCACCGGTTTGTTGTTTTAGGTAATGAGCAGCAGACAAGTGGTCAGCATGGGCATGAGTTTCTAAAATCCACTGTAATTGCCAGTGCTGTTGCTGCAAAAAAGCCAGAATAGCATCGGCACCTTCAGTACTTACTTGCCCTGCCGCCGCATCGTAATTTAATACGGGATCAATCACCGCAGCTTTACCTGTTGTAGGGTCGGCCACGATATAGCTAAAGGTTGAGCTATCTGAGTCAAAAAACATCGCTATCTGTACATTCGCTGACCTGAACATAAAACACCCCTTAACTTTAGATAATACTAAATTTTGATTGCAGCTTAGCGAAAAGCTCACTAGAATGCAATTGCGTTATAAGCATATTCCAAAAAAGAATAAAGAGGTTGCTATGCTCGTTATACTGGGTGCGCTGGTAATAGGCTTAAGCTTAGGTTTATTCGGCTCGGGTGGCTCGATCCTGACGGTACCGGTATTGCTGTATTTATTGGGCATGCCTGCACCTTTGGCGATAGCCTCATCATTACTTATCGTAGCGGCTATTAGCCTGTTTGGCTCGGTTAAGAATATGTGGCGGGGTCTAATCAGTTGGCGCCATGTGCTGTGGTTTGGAGTGCCCGGGATGTTAGGCACCTACGGCGGTGCCTGGCTAGGGACTTTGATTGACAGTCGCTGGCAACTACTGGTGTTTGCGCTGCTAATGTTAGTAGCTGCTGTAATGATGTGGCGCAGTAAACCAACGCTTAATCAGGCTCCGCTGCCATTTAATTATGCCAAAATTATTGCCGATGGCCTTATTGTTGGTATTGTTACCGGCTTTGTTGGTGTTGGCGGTGGTTTTCTTATTGTCCCCGCTTTAGTGCTGCTGGCTGGCTTACCTTTGCCTATTGGCGTAGCAACCAGCCTGATGATTATTGCCTTAAAGTCTATAGTGGGCTTTGCTAAGTACTTTGCCGTTTTTACTGCTCAAGGTATGAGTTTTGATTGGCAAGCTATTAGCATCATTATTGTCGGTGGTGTCTTAGGCAGTTATTTAGGTGGCTGGCTTGGTCAACGTTTACCAAGACGCGTACTGCAACGTGGTTTTGCTATTTTCCTGGTATTAATGGCCTTTGTTGTCATCAGCCAATCCGTTCTTTAACTTTAGATTCAAACAACTGAGTGAACATTTGGAGCATAGTTTATGAAAACAGCACCACAATTGATAGCAGAAGCCAAGGCACAGATTAAGGAAGTTGATATTGCCCAGTTAGCCGATTACTTACAACAGCACCCAGAACCACGGTTGATTGACGTACGTGAGCCAGCGGAATTTGCCCAGGCCCATATTTTGGGTGCCATAAATTACCCGCGTGGCGTACTGGAAATGCAATTAGCCAATCATCCAGCAGTAGCAGCCGCTGGCTGTGCCGCTGAAGTTGCGCTAGCGCAATTGGCCCAAGCCCCTCTTTATTTAATATGTCGCTCCGGTGCGCGTTCCGCGCTGGCTGCTGAGTCTTTACAACGCATGGGGTTCACTGAGGTATTCTCTGTGGCTGGCGGCATGCAAGCCTGGCAAGATGCCCAACTACCGGTTAAAAGCTAAGGAGTCATAAATGGAGAACTTTACCCCTTTTTCTGCGCTATTAGGTGGTGCTTTAATTGGTCTTGGCGCGTTATTGCTAATGGCTGGAATAGGTCGAATTGCCGGCATATCCGGTATTGTTAGTCAGGCACTGTTTAACCGTGAAGATCGCAATTGGCGTCTGGCTTTTTTGGCCGGTTTACTGATTGGCCCGGTAATACTGGGTTTATTCCTTAGCGATCTGCAATACAGTACACCAGACTTAAACGGCACTACGCTACTCGCCGGTTTATTAGTCGGTCTTGGCACGGCTTGGGGCAGTGGCTGTACTTCGGGCCATGGTATTTGTGGTATCGGTCGTTTTTCAGTACGTTCAATCATTGCAACCTTAGTCTTTATGGTTGTCGGTATGATTGTTGCCACCCTCTTTCACTAAGGAGTTTGTATGCCATTATTTACCGCTTTTATCTCCGGATTGTTGTTGTCAATAGGCATAGCGTTATCTGGTATGATCGATCCCGCCAAAGTATTGGGATTCTTAAATGTACTAGGTAACTGGGATCCCAGCCTGGCACTAGTGATGGTTGGGGCATTAGTTGTTTATACGCTAGGTTTTAGATTAACCCAGCATAAAAGCACGCCGATGTTTACTGCAAAATTTTACCTACCTGCTCACACCAAAATAGACCGCCCACTGCTACTAGGTGCCACCCTATTTGGCATTGGCTGGGGGTTGGTGGGCTATTGCCCTGGCCCCGCTATCGCGGCGATATCAACCGGTAGTATTGGAACACTAGGTTTTGTGTTGGCAATGATTTCAGGTTGGTTTATTGCCCGACACATCAGCATAAAGTAAATCTGCCCTAACTGAAGAAAAAAGCTGCACATCAAACTATTCCTCTTTGCTTTAACTGGCAATAGTCTTCTTTCTCAACCACACTCTCTATACTTGTTCTATGTGCTGTTGCCGCCGAAAATGCGGCAATGGCAAATAACCAACTACAGCCTCTAAAATAGCATTAAGCAGGTTGACCACGCTGAAAAATACGTCTGTCAAAACCATAGTGCTAAGCATTATTGTGTTATTTAGTTTAGCCATTGCCCTGGTAAGTGGTTATTCCTGGTTAAATGCGCGTGCCAATGAAAAAGGGATCTCAGAGCTATATAACTTATCTGTGACTCCGTAAGCATGATCAACGATCGAAACCTGCTAATCGCCACCGCTAAATGCCTCTTGCAGGCTTCAGCACACCTTCCAATCGTACTCAGTAATACTTAACCGAATAAAATTACATTCTTATAAGCAAAAATCAGACTATGATGATAATAGCATTATGACAAAAATGTGAAACGCCGAGATTGCGCTTCAATATTAGAAATAACGTAATATCAAAAAACGAGAGACACCGCTATGAAACTCAATCCAAAAACAACATTATTACTACTCATCTTTCCTCTTGTACCACTCAGCCACGCCGCCGATTTTAAATTCTATGGCTTGGCCCATGTTTCAGTAGACCATCAAGATAACGGTGAAGAAAGTGGCCTGAACATTTCTAGTAATGCCAGCCGCATCGGCGTTTCGGCCACACATCAATTAGAATCAGGCATAAAAGTAATAGCGCAGTATGAAACCTTGGTCAGGCTGGACGAAGGCGGTAATGGCAGCAACTTCTTTGATGCCAGAGATACCTTTGTTGGTTTACAAGGGCAATTTAGGCCTGATCCGTATTGGTTTTTTTGACACGCCAATGAAAAAAGTACGCTCCAGAACCGACTTTTTGGGTGATAAAATAGGTGATGCCCGAAACATTGTGTCAGGTGGTGGTGTCAGCCTGGATAAGCGTTTTAGAAACGGCATCCATTATCAAAGCCCAACGCTGGAAAACCTGACATTCGACCTACATTACTCATCAAATGATGCTACTGGCAGTACCGTTGAAAATGAAAATGATGCTATTAGCACTTCTGTTACCTACAATGCCTCGGGATTACTGGTTATTTTGGCATATGAGCGTCAAAATCAATTAGATGATGCATTAGGCAATGCTCAAGCAGCTAGTACAGGTGTTCGGCTTGGTGCCCGTTATAAAATTAACGACAGTTGGCAAGTTTCCGGTTTAGTGCAACAAACTAAAGATTTCAGCGGGGGCGACCGCGATGCCTGGGGTTTAGGGGTGTCGTATACGCTTAACGCCTACGATATCTCAACCCAATATTATCGTGCCGGTAATGGTGATAGTGCGAATAGCGATGCCGATATGATTGCTTTTGGCGTATCACGCGCAATGGACAAAGCGCTTTCGTTATACACGGCGATGGCTTTTACTAATAACAGTGAAGCTGCAGCCTTTAATATTGCTGCCGCGGGGCATGGTAAGCGGCTGACCATCTCGCCCGGTGCCGATCCTTTCGCTTTTTCAGTGGGTGCAATCTACCGCTTCTAAGTTTGCTCACCCAAGCTTTATCGCCCCGGTATCGGGGCTATTTTTTGCTTTGCCTAGGGCGTGTTGGCGTTTGCTGGTTGTTTTTGCAGCTGGGTGGCTGGTATTTATACAAGGCAGAGCTTGTGATGTGTAGTTATTCTACATGAACAAGCGATAACGCAGTAGAAATGCCAGCCACACGCTGCCCGAAGGGTTCGTCTGGCGGTGCTTTGCTCTTTGTCACTCGTCGTTTATTTAGAATAACTAAACCGCACTCCTCGTTTCGCGAGCAAAACACCGCCAAACGAACAAAATCTAACCAGAAAACGTCAACACGCCCTAACATCTTATTGGCTGTTGCTAGAATCTGGGGTATCGTCTATGTTTGAAAATTTACATCTGATGCCTCAACATGCATTCGGTAGCTTGTGCTGTTGGCACATTATCGTCGGCTTAACTAACAAGAGGTCTCTGTCGTAATGGAGAGATTCATGGCGCTTTACCGCTTTATCGAGCAAACTTTTTTCTTTACGCTTAACCGAAAAATAGCAGGAAATATGCTATTTATTGGTTTCTTTTTTGCCTTAGCGCTCTATATGGCTTATCCGGCAGAAGGGGCAACCAGTCTGTGGTGGCTGCTATTAATAAGCGGCAGTGGTGCTTTTCTATTTACTGGTTTTTATTTACGCCATCTTATTGTACGCCCGGTTCAAGCATTGGTTGGCACTTTACACGAGAGTAACCGTTCTGGTGCAGATTTAAGTCAGCGTCTCCCCGCTTTTACCTTTGATGAATTTCGCACCTTATCCGAAGAGTTTAATCACTTTGTTGCGCAGCTAAGTGATGTATTAAGTAAGGTACATCAACAAGCCACCAACACGCACGAAATAAACGAAAAAGTCTCTAGTGCAGTAAAAAGCACCCGACTTAATTTACAAGATACCGAACAGCGCAATAAACAAATTCGTCGCGATAGTGATGAGGTAATTGAATATCTAGCACAAATCGTAGAAAACAGTGATCAAATGGGTAATGTCACTCACGTTGCAGTCGATAAGGCAAAAGTGGCCAGTGAACAAATGCAACAATTAAACCGTCAACTGGCTGCTATCGCCACCTTACTAGATTCATTTGGCGCAACCATTAACGGCTTACAGAAAAACTCGGAGAATGTCAGGCAAATTCTGGTGATGGTAGAAGGCTTTTCTGACCAAACTAACCTACTCGCGCTCAATGCCGCTATTGAAGCAGCCCGGGCGGGTGATGCTGGCCGAGGTTTTGCGGTCGTGGCTGACGAAGTACGTACCCTAGCCGCTAAAGTTAATGATGCGACTAAACAAATCTCCGGTTTTTTAAACGATATGGAGCGCTTGGTTAATGAAACTAAACAAGAATCCGATAGCTTAAACTTGCAGGCGCAAGAAGCCAGAACACAAATAAGCCATACGAATAGTGAATTTTCGCAGTTACAGCAAGAGTTACTCACTGCCAGAGGCGGTATGCAAAACATAAACAGCAGTGTTTCGAACTTAGAACAAAAGTATCGACAAACGCATGTCCATTTAAGCGCAATAGAACAAATGACCAATCAGGCTTATCAGCAGATGGCCGCTATTGATGAAGCTGCGCGTAATTTATTAGATGGTACAGCGGCAACCCAAAAGCAATTGGGCCGTTTCGCCAGAAAAGCCACGACTTACTAAAAATAGAGCTGGCAATATATCAACAAAAAAACTTATATAAGTCTGCGCTGCGAATAACGTCGCTGTGATGTCAGATAACGTGCTACTGTTTCTCTACTATTACTTTTGGAGAAATTAAGATGATCATATTTTCGACGCCTAATGGCCACTCACTCAGCTACTTGCCCACCCACGGTATTTTGATGCTACAAATGATGGGGTGTATCCCTGCTCATCAAGCATCTAATCAAACCAGCAATGCCAGTGTAAAAGTAGCAGGTGTTATCCCCTTGGAAGCCGTCAAAGACGCGCTAGCTGCATTAAAACTGCAAAGCAGCCTGCTATCCGAACAGCTCGACACTCAACATAATAATGATCGCGACTCAGGCAAAGCCCTCCACAGCTCAGATGCCGATGTAGATGAAAATGAGCAGGGACAAAACGAATACGAACCCAGTGTGGCAAGCCGGGCATATCCGCTATTAAAGCTATTAGAGGCAGCGATTCAAGAGCAGCAACCTGTTATGTGGCAGGATTCGTCCAAGGTATAACTGATGTTTAAATTAGGTACGACAGGCCGTACCTGCACTGAGCATGCTTTGGTTGCTGGCGCTATCGGCATGGGGCAGGCAGCAACGCTTATGCACATGGAACTCTCTCGCCCCTCAGCAAAAGTCAACGCGCTAGTGGTTAACACTTCGACTGGCGATTACATCGGTATCCAGTTTGTTCTGCCGCAACTCTTCGTAGCTCAACACAGCCCCAAACCGCAGCAGTCAGCAAAACAATAAAAAGAACACCAGCATGAAATCAAAATGATTGCATCATTTTGATTTCATGCTAAGCTTATTTTCGTCAATATTCACTTTTGGTGCTTTATGCTTCTATCAAACACCTTACTGGACCAGCTCACTCAACCGCAGCAGCAACGTCTGCGGTTTATTGATTTTTGTTTGTATTATTTTGGTGAAATAGCCAGAGCTGATTTGATAGCAAGGTTTCAAACTGGCTTGGCTTCCTGCACCAGAGATCTGGCGCTGTATAAAGAACTGGCTCCACAAAACCTTGAACTCAGACATCAAACCAAACTGTATTACCGCACAGCGGAGTTCAGTTCGTTGTTTCTGCATGATGACGCAGTGGTGCTCAACCGTTTGAGTGAATCTGCCACTAATTGGCTGCCGGAACGGTTACAGCAACACAGCTACAGCCTGGATGCTATCCGTTTACTCAGGCCCCGCAGCGGATTAGTACCCGTATTACTGCAGGCGATTTATCAGCAGCACGCCGTTTTATGTCGTTATGTATCCTTAAGTTCCGGCGAACAGCAGCGTGAGTTGGTCCCACACACCCTAGTTAACAACGGTCATCGCTGGCACGTCCGGGCTTTTGACCGTAAAAGCGGCCAGTTCCGGGATTTTGTATTAAATCGCTTACTGGAACTAAAGCTGCTACATAGTGCGCCACTGACAGAACAACGCAGTGCAGATGTAGCCTGGCACCAACTCTGTGTGATCAGACTAAAACCTCATCCCGGCCATCTTTATCCACGAGCGATTGAACTGGATTACGGCATGCTACAAGGCGAGCTGGAACTGGAAATACGATCCGCTGTTTTAGGTTATCTGATGCAGCAATGGCAAGTGGATTGCTCGCCTAACGCCAGCCTTGACTATAAGCAATACCCACTAGCGCTGGCGAACCTCGAGGTACTGACACAACTGGGTGATTTGACATTATTTCCCGGAGCAATAAAAGCATGACAACACTCAATTACGATTACTTTAATCAGTTTAAAGAGCAGAGTCTGGCGCTAAAGCTACTGCGATCCCCCCATTTTGCACTGCTCACCAGTTTTTTTTACCGTGCTTTTATTCAATCCAATCAACGCAGTGTGCCTTTTCAGCAGTTGGCTGCCTTGTTGGATCAACACCTATTTGAAATTGCAGAACTGGAAGGGGATGCACTTTATCCAAAAAGTGCCAAAGCCTATTTGGATGACTGGGTGAATAGTCGTGGCGGCTACTTACGTAAATACCTGCCACAGCATAGTGACGAGCCGGAATGTGACTTGTTGCCTGACGTCGAAAAAGCACTGCGTTATCTGGAAGATATGCAAGGCCGGCAATTTGTTGGCACTGAATCGCGACTGAAATTATTACTTGAGATGATTAATAATCTGGTCGAAGGTAGCAGTGCCGATCAACACAGTCGCTTGTTGGCTCTGCAACAGCGTAAAGCAGAACTTGAGCAGCAAATAATAGCCGTGGAACTGGGTCAGGATGCAGGTTTTAGTGACACTCAAATCCGTGAGCGCTTGTTTTTACTGGCTGATGTCTCCAGGCAGTTACTCGGTGATTTCCGCCAGGTTGAAGTCAATTTTCGCAGTTTAGATAAACAAACCCGTAAAACCATCAGCTTGAGTGGTGGCCATAAAGGCGATGTATTGGATCAGGTGTTCAGTCATCAGGACGTCAGCAACGAAGTAAAGCAGTTACGTGACTTTGATGCCCTGATCAAAAAAATAGCGGAGATGGGGTTTATCACGCCATTGCCTAATCACCCAGACGAATTTGAAGTGCAGCGCATATTAAAAGCCTTTATCAGTGCCGAACAAATCATCAGCTTTCAGCAACTGCTGGTGTCGAAATATCAGTTCTCCGATAAGGAGTATCAGGATGAATAATGTTAGCCCATCGAAGTCGCAACAAAACGGTCTGACAGGCTTTCGCTTGCACCGGCTAGAAGTGCTGAACTGGGGCACTTTTGACCAACAAATCTGGCAGATTGGTCCTGATGGCGACAACAGCCTGCTGACCGGTAATATCGGCAGTGGCAAATCGACCTTAATCGACGGCCTGACCACTTTATTGGTGCCCACCCGCAAACTGGCGTTTAACAAAGCCGCAGGCGCTGTGGCTTAAACCTGGCGAACGTAAAGTGCGGCGTTTATTTATAGTTAGCGAACAAGCGCTTAGCATCAGTGTCGATTTTACTGGCTTTGGCCATAAAGTGGCCGATCTGCGAAAATCCCTGAAGAAAAAAAATGTCGACGCCTTTGACAGTTTTGGCCCTTATCAGCAAGCCTTTAGCAAATTACTGGGGTTGGGTGCAGACGGCCGCGCACTTGAGCTATTTAACCAAACCATCTCAATGAAATCTGTCGGCTCTGTGACTGATTTTGTCCGGCAAAATATGCTGGACAGCCCCGATCTGGAGAGTCATATCAGTGAACTTGAACGCAATTATGAAGATTTAAAACGGCTACACGATGCAGTGGTCGATGCGCGGAAAAAAGTGGATTTACTCACCCCTGTCGACAAGTTCGGCCAGGAAGCCTTAACAGCTGCCAATGAGAAACAGCATTTTAGCGAAAGCCGTGAGCTGACCGAACCTTTTATTGCCAGTCTTGCTACTCCTTTATATCAAAAACGTCTGCAGCAGCGACAACAGGATGCCATCAGACTCGAAGGCTCCTTAGCGCAGCTCACACAAACCCAGCAACAACAGAATCTGCAGGCAAGCGAACTTCAGCAGGCGTTGCAGCAACAAGGTGGTGGCCGACTGCAGCAATTGCAACAGGACATTGACCGCTGTTGCAAGGAACGGGATGCCCAACACACCCAATATCTGCGCTACCAGCAATTAGCGCTGGCGCTTGGGCTGTCCGATCGCTTAGCGGCTGAGGTCTTTTTGCAAAACATAGACACCGCTAAAATACAGGCAGAGCAGTTTAGCCAAGCTATTACTAGCTTAGAAACACAAAGCGACGCGATTAAGCTGCAATTGCAAACGCAGTTACAACAACAACAACAACTATCAGCTGAACTCAGTGCGCTAAATAAGAGACAATCCAATATTCCGGCCAGGCAATTACAAATTCGTGAGCAGCTCTGCTATGCCCTCGACATCCCGGAAAGCAGCTTGCCTTTTGTTGGTGAATTGCTGCAGGTCAAACCGAATGAAGTTCGCTGGCAAGGCGCAGTGGAAAGGGTGTTACATAATTTTGCGTTAAGTTTGCTGGTACCGGACGAACTCTATAGCAAAGTCACTGAGTTTATTGAACATACGCATCTGGGTGCCCGACTGGTGTATTACCGCATCCGCCCGCAAAAACTGGCACTGCCTTCACCTGCCACTGCAGATTTTCTGCCAGCGAAGCTCGAGATCAAAGCCGACAGCATGTTTTCCCCCTGGCTCAGTCAGGAATTAAGCCAGCGCTTTTTGTATCAATGTTGCAACGACCTGGCGAGTTTCCGCCGTGCTGACAAAGCCATTACCTTGGCAGGGCAAATGAAATCCGGCCCGGAGCGGCATGAAAAAGATGATCGTCATCAGCTACACGATAAAAGCCGTTATGTACTGGGCTGGAGCAATAAAGAAAAAATTCAGTTGCAGGCCAGCCAGTATAGCCATAGTCAGCAGCAGCAAAAAAGCCAGCAAGCTACACTGCAAAACCTACAAGCCACTAAACAACAACAGGATCAACTGCGTTTTCAGGCGCTGAAGTTATCGGATTTTGAACTGAACTTTGAACAAATCAACTATCCGGTGCAAATTCAACGCATTGAAAAATTACAAAAAGAACAACAACAATTCGCGCAAAGTTCCACCCAACTGACACTGATCCAACAAGCAATTACTGAGTTGGCGCTGCAACAGAGTAAAACCCGTGAGGCTCGTGACCAGGCCATGCTGGACACTGGCAAGTTGCAGGAAGAGCTCAGCACACTCCATGTGATACTCACTCAGCAGCAACAACTGCTGGCGACTGTGACTGAAGCACAACAACAATTGTATTTCCCAACCTTAGCTGAGATGTTCAGCCTGTATGGCGCTGGCGATAAACTGCAACTCAATATGCTGAGCAATCAGCTTAGTGTGCTGCGAACTAAACTGAATGAAAAAATTCAGCATTTAGAAGAAAAGCGCAGTAAAAAGCAACAACAGATGGTAAAAGCCATGGCTGAATTTGGCCACCAGTTCCCAAATGATGTGACTGAGTTGGATCAATCTATAGCTGCACTGCCTGAATATCAGGCTATGTTACAACTGCTGCAACAAGAAGATTTACCCCGGCATGAAGCGCGTTTCAAGGACATGCTCAATCGCGACACTATCCAGGCCATGGCGCTATTTCGCAGTAAACTCGATACCGCCGAAGAAGAAATTAACGCCCGCATCCGGCTTATTAATCAATCTTTGGTTAGCCTGGATTATCAACCTGGTACTTTTATTGAAGTAGATAATGTCCCTTCTACCGATGTCGAAATTCGCGAATTTAAGACCCGCTTGAAACAATGCGTGGAACACAGTCTGGATGACAGTCTGTATTCCGAACAAAAGTTTGAACAGGTGAAATCGCTGATTGAGCAAATGCGGCGTGAACCCAAATGGACACAAAAAGTGATGGATGTGAGGTTCTGGCACCTGTTTAATGTCAATGAGCGTTATCGCGAAGATGGCAGTGTGAAAGAATGCTACTCCGATTCGGGTGGCAAATCGGGCGGGCAAAAAGAAAAACTGGCCTACTCCATTCTGGCTGCGGCTATGTTAAGACCGGTTCCTGCACCGTAAAAATGACCTGGAAGACAGCTGATGTACCAATTAAAAACCCTGCAACAAAAGCTGCGGAAAAAATGGCAAAGCGGTTTTTTCCATCAGGCTTGGCTTGAACAGCAGTTGTATTACCCCCAATCGGGCCAGTACGGCTCGAAGTATGCTGAAGCTTTGCCTTTTCGGCTGCCTCTTGGCAAACTAACGGATAAACAATTGCTGCATGATTTTGCTTTACTGCAGACAGAATTACGCCAATTTCGCACAGAGACAGCCAGCCTGGCAGAAGTCATTGTGGAAGAGCAAGATTTTCAATTTGCCAAAATGGGCGGGCATCGTTTGCCTGTGGCGATACAGTTTCAAAGTTTTGACAGTATCGCGCGTTTTGTCGGTGAGCTGCGGCTGTGGAAACAGTTTGTGCAGGATTGCCAGTTAATAAGCTCCCAGTCACCGGAACTAAATCCATGGCTTGGCAATAACTATGCTGCCGTGCTGCGTTATCAGGGCAAGTGGCGGCCATTGCTGGCGGTTTGCAGGTATTTTCTGCAGCGGCCAAAACCGGCTTTGTATCTGCGCCAGCTGGATATTCCAGGCGTTGATACCAAATTTATTGAACAACATCAGGCTGTTCTTGCTAATTTGCTCGACGCTATTCTGCCTGAAACCGCGGTCGACCGCAGTGTGGTTCTTCGTTCCGAACGCGGTTTTGAGCACCGTTTTGGTCTACGTTATCCACAGCCGATGATCCATTTTCGCTTGCTGGACAGCCAACTCAGCCACGAACTGTCGGATCTGAATGACCTGTCTCTGCCGCTGGACAGCTTTTGTCAGCTTGATCTGCTGATGGATATGCAATTTCTGGAAAAAGTATTTATCACTGAAAACAAAATCAATGGCTTGGCTTTTCCACAGCAAAAAAACGCTATGGTCATTTTTGGCCTGGGGTACGGCATCCACAATCTGAAACAAGCACTCTGGCTGGCACAACGTCAGCTGTGGTACTGGGGCGATATTGATAGTCACGGTTTTGCCATGTTATCCCAACTACGCGGCTATTTTCCGACAGTAAAATCGCTGTTAATGGACGAAGCAACTTTACTGCAGTGCCGTGACTTATGGGGCCAAGAGCCGTCTAGCAGCAGGCATAAAGCCAAATTGCTGCCCTGTTTAACTGATGCAGAGCAACAGTTGTTTGAACAGTTGCAAGCCGACTATTGGGCGCCTGCTTTGCGGTTAGAACAAGAAAGGCTGCCATTTTCTCTGCTGACAGAAAAACTATCATCTTTATCTTAGATATCTGCACAATTGAATCAAAGGGTTAACTTACTGATTATCGATATACTCATAGCACACATGAGCCTTGCAGATGCTTAATAGTTTTCAGTTTGCCGCCTAAGGCTCCTGCAACCAAGGGCGTGACAAGGTATCTACCCGCTGTTCAATCCGCGTCCGGATAATCTGTTTTAGCTCATCGAAACCATCTACGCTATTAAAGGCTTTATCCATAGCCTTAAGTACTTTTGTTGCAAGTGTTTTGATTAGTTTTCTTGCCACTTTATCACCTAGCCCCAAAGCTTCAGCAAACAAAACAAAATCATGCTCTGTATAATAGCCGTAATTACTGTAAGAGCTGCTACTGACCGCGTCTTTCAATTCACTTTCCAACAGCCAGATACTGAGTTCTGTATTATCGTACTCACGGTATGGTGCAACAGACACCATGTCATAGATTTTGGTAAAACCAGTTGCTGTGTCACTATGAATTGGGCGTACCAAACTCATATTTTTCATATGCAAATCATTATTACCCACAATGTATGACATCAAGACTTGCAGAAATCCATTACGCAATACGATGGCATGGTATCCGCAACAAGCATGCGCCACCTTTAATGCATGTTCATAGGACAATTTCTCGCTACTCTTATGGCCGGGAGCCACATCCATAACTGAGGCCAGATCTTCAATAAAGCCTATCGGTCGTCCTGAATTGTCTATGTCAAAGCGGTTGGTGACATAAGCCAACTCACCGCAGGAAAAAGGAACCAGCGCATGATCTGCAACATTAAAACCAACTAATTGGCAAAGGCGCATAACGATGAATTCGTTTACTGCCAGATCTGGCAAATCCCGAGGAGATGGCTTAATGATATAAGGCCCCACGCCGGTACTGGCTGTTAATATCTTTTTCGCTCCATTTTTGTGAGTCAGGAACATTTTTGGCTGCACACCGGAGATTGACGTACGTCCCAGCGACTTCATGGCTACTTCGTTAAATTCGTCTCTGGCAAAGTCAATGGAAAACCCTTTGAGATTTTCTCTTGGCAATTCGGGAGCAGGAACTGGTTGTGCTTGGTCCAGAGGTTCTGGCAGCACCTTTAACGGGCCAATGAGTTCAGCACCATGCCCGAGCAGAAGGCCGAATTTGTCATCCTGATCCAGCCTGGCCAGCATCGCCTGTTGGCGCTTCACCCAACCTTCACTCATCAAGTTAGTAAAGAACGCTGGTAAATGGTTTCTACGGTACGGAACCTTGGTTAAAGGAAGGTTAAAACCAATTTGAGCAAGACCACTTGCCAGATAGCTGTCGGCATACCGGAATTCATATTCATATCCAGCAGTCACCACGTATTCGGAGATAGTGCCAGCCAACTGGCTAGCACAGTATATGTAACCGATGCGATTGAGCTGTGTCATAACTTAGTGCTCTGCCGCTTGCCAACAAAAAGTTGCAAACCTATTGCACCTAATAGCGAATTCAATTTACCGACAGACACAACCTCCAGTCGGTCCCTTACGTTGTAGTAGGTTTGTGTTGAGACTCCAGCAAAATCTACAAGCTCACTGATTGTCAGCTCTCCCATCTTTGATTCTATAATGCGACCGATAGAATCAACTGAAAGTGGCTGATAACCGCTAGACAGAGCTTGCTGTATCTTGTACTGGATCTGGTCGTCCAGTTGCGTCATTAACGCAAGTAGCTTTGCTCGCTCTTGTATGAGTTCAGGCAGTGATGTACCTGTGCTTTCTTGTATTATTTCTGACATTAGCAGCCCCAAACCCATCATCTATAGATGATATTTTATGAAAATAATGGAATTTTTTATCTAAAGACATAGATTACCCTGGATAAATGCTTTGTAAAGAACTTTTATAAGATAATTACACACAAATACACTCTATGAATGAATATATATACACAAGTAACTTGAAATTACGGCGAGGCGACAAGCCAGTGAGACCCTAGAAGCATAGTAAACCTATGTGACTGGGGCAAGATGGCGCTGTCAACAAAAGCGGAAATATCGTGTTTCGAAACACTGTGTTTTTAGCATAAAATTGAATTAAATCAGATGGGTATATCAAGAATGAAATGGCGGAGCAGACGGGACTCGAACCCGCGAGCATCATAGCTTGTGGCGTGACAGGCCGGCTATGCTTCTAATAGACAGCAACCGACTGAACTACCGCTCAGGCTAAAACATAAACACGAGGATAAAATGGCGGAGCGGACGGGACTCGAACCCGCGACCCCCGGCGTGACAGGCCGGTATTCTAACCGACTGAACTACCGCTCCGCGCTGGAGTGAGCTTACGCTCATTTGGCATGTGTTGCTTACTGAAGTGGCGGAGCGGACGGGACTCGAACCCGCGACCCCCGGCGTGACAGGCCGGTATTCTAACCGACTGAACTACCGCTCCGGATCAGGAAGCTATTTCGATGCAAGTGGCGGAGCGGACGGGACTCGAACCCGCGACCCCCGGCGTGACAGGCCGGTATTCTAACCGACTGAACTACCGCTCCGGTGTGCATCGAAAAATTTTGGCGGAGCGGACGGGACTCGAACCCGCGACCCCCGGCGTGACAGGCCGGTATTCTAACCGACTGAACTACCGCTCCGCGCCAAGCACTAAACGATTTCATTTGGGTATCGTCTGGTGCGGCGGGAATGATACGGATTAGGCTAAAGCCCGTCAACACCTTTTTTTAGGCTTTTGCCTATTCCTTAATCATCCGGTAATGAAAGGTCAAGAATGTCGTCAGGATCGTTGTTTTTTTGTGCCTTTTTAGGTTCAGCATTGGTCGTTTGAGACGATGTGGGTGCAACAGCTACCGCTTTTTTCTTACGCCAGAACAGTAATACCGACAGGTTTCGTCCAGTAAGCACCAACCAAATGGCCGCTGCGCCAGTAAACAAAATCAGCATATTAATTAAAATAACCCAAAGCCAGGGAAAGGAGGCGGTTACACTTTCTGCTTCAGGAGGAAGCTCTAACGTTGCTGCCAGCTCCTCAGGCAGCTCAAGCAATGCCGGTGCATCTTTGGCTTGCACCGTCACCAAAAAACGCTCTTCTGGCAGATTTAAGACAAACTCCCGACCATCTAGCATCTGCCCAAACACCCCCACATTCAAAATATAGCTACCCGGCCCGCGATTTTCCATCGTAAATTCCATCGCTTGGCCAGGCTCTGTTAACGCGAACGGCAGCATTTCACCATCCGGGTAACGTACGTGCCCCTGAAATAATAAAGACGTCGTATCAACTAGCTCTGAAGCCGGCTTAAATCGAACCAGATGTGTGGCTTGTTCAGAAGCGGCAGCGATAACCTGCAAGGATACAGGAGCTGGTGCAATCACTACTGGAGCCTGCTCAATTTCACGGGTATATAACGGCGTTTTGACAATATACTTAGGCGTCCACTCACCCGCACCAAAAGAAAGGTTTATCTCCCCGGTAAAAATACCGTCACGGGCGCTGGCATCATAACCACGACCATCATCCCGAAAGGTGGCGACTTCTATTATGCCGCGACCAAAATTTTCATAATCTTTATTGTTAGTACTGATAAAAAGCACTTGCAGCGTCAGAATATCTTTAAATTCCCGGGCATCAACCGAACTCTCACCATCTAATAATCTGGCAGTAAGTTTAAAGGTTTCCCCAACCATCATTGGCTCGGGTAAAGGATCGACCTTTAGTTCTACTTCCGTCAGCACCAGTATTTTACTTTCAGGTAGGATCCGGCCAATCGCCTGCCAAGGGCCCGGCATCGGCTTGGTAATTTCAATCAAGTCGTAGGTGGGTGCATCATGCCAGCGGATATCATGTTGCTTGGCGGTGTTATAAAAGATTTTACTGCCGTCAGGTCGCACCAAAACGATAGAGGCTGTGCCGGGCCGACGAAATAACACCATGGTAATGCTTTCAATACCATCATCAATCCGAAACCGATTATCTAGCAACGGGATCTGATTACCAACCGGCAAATCTTCCAGCATTGTAAAGCCAGATTGGGCTGGCTCCTGTGCACTGACCACACCAAGCCAGCACAGCAGACTGATGAATAGCGCACGGGCTAACTTCGCCATAAACAACTGCCTCCTTTTTTCTGTACCAGATCCAAGCGGCTTTCATGAGCTGCAATTTCTGTACTGCTGGCTTTTATCACTTTCAGCTTACCCATTCGTTGAATATGTAATGGACTCTGCTGATCTTGCTGTTCGCTATGTTCTTCCGCACCAAGGTTAAGACTCCCCTGCCCGCCCGTCATTAATAAATAAACATCGGCCAGGATCTCGGCATCCAGCAAAGCGCCGTGCAACGTACGATGGCTATTATTAATGTCATAACGCCGACATAATGCATCCAGGTTATTTTTTTGCCCTGGATGCAACTCTCTGGCCAATTTCAAAGTGTCTAAAATGCCGCAGTATTGGGCTACCGGCGGTAAAGCAGGTCTTAACCGGGCAAATTCATGGTCAATAAACCCCACGTCGAAGGCGGCGTTATGGATAACCAGTTCAGCACCTTGAATGTAGTCGAGAAAACTCTGGGCGATTTCACGAAATTTTGGCTCATGTGCTAAACGTTCATTAGTTATACCGTGCACGGCTATTGCTTCAGCTTCAATCTCGCGCTCTGGATTAATATAAACATGGAAATTGTTGCCGGTAAAACGCCGGTTAATCAGCTCTACACAGCCAATTTCAATAATTCGGTGCCCTTCTTTCGGGTTAATACCAGTGGTTTCAGTATCAAGAATAATTTGGCGTTTCAACATCACTAATTTCGCTTTTGCCGACAATTAAGGTAGATTATACGCCGTTTTGCTCTGAGGAAAGGCTTTATGCAGAAAAGTATTGTGATCTATACCGATGGTTCTTGTCTGGGAAACCCAGGGCCCGGCGGTTATGGCACCATCCTGATCTATAAGCAACATCGAAAGGAACTTAGCGGCGGCTTTCGGTTAACCACCAACAATCGAATGGAGTTACTGGCGGCAATTATCGGTTTAGAATCCCTGAGAGATAGCTGTCAGGTCGATCTGACAACCGACAGCCAATATGTTCGGCTGGGTATTACACAATGGCTAACGGGCTGGAAACGCAATAATTGGCGTACCAGTCAGAAGCAGCCGGTAAAGAATCAAGACCTCTGGCAACGACTCGATCTCGCCTGTAACCGGCATCAGGTTAATTGGCACTGGGTTAAAGCGCACAATGGCCATCCTGAAAACGAACGCTGCGATGAACTAGCAAGAGCGGCAGCCACACATCAGGCAACCGCTATAGATAGCGCCTTTGAACAAAGTCAGTAATTAGGGCGTGTTGGCGTTTGCTGATTGTTTTTGCAGCTGGGTGGCTGGTATTTATACAAGGCAGAGCTTGTGATGTGTAGTTATTCTACATGAACAAGCGATAACGCAGTAGAAATGCCAGCCACACGCTGCCCGAAGGGTTCGTCTGGCGGTGCTTTGCTCTTTGTCTCTCGTCGTTTATTTAGAATAGCTAAACCGGGTACCGCGTACCACACTCCTCGTTTCGCGATCAAAACACCGCCAGACGAACAAAATCTAATCAGAAAACGTCAACACGCCCTAGTCTGCCGCCAGCATTTTTTCCAGCTCGGCGATAAATTTAGCATCATCCGGGCTGGTGCGACTGCCAAAATGCACGACCTGCTGTTCATCTTTACTTACCAGGTACTTATTAAAGTTCCAGGCAGGACTTTCTCCCGTCTTGGCAATTAAGGCTTTAAATACCGGATTAGCGTTATCGCCACGTACACTGGTGGTTGAGAACATTGGAAATTCGACACCATAGGTCAAATAACATACTTCAGCGGTTTTTTCTTCGTCATTGTGTTCCTGCCGAAAATCATTAGAAGGAAAGCCCAATACCACTAGACCTTGATCTTTGTAGCGCTGATACAGGGCTTCTAAGGCCTCAAACTGCGGGGTAAAACCACATTTACTGGCGGTATTGACCACGATAAGTGTTTTGCCTTTAAACTGCTCGCACAGATCAACACTCTCTCTGGTTTTCAGTTGCTGGACTGAGTGCCCCAAAATATTGCCACATTCTGAAGCTGCTGCTGGCGCTGACCAGGCCATACTGCCCAGAAATGCTAGCGTTAAAATTATTCTCATTTTTGTCTCCGTTAATTCAGATAGCTGACGCGATAAGTATACGCTGTCCTGTTACCCTTGGATTAACTTTTGGAGTAAATCACAACGCTCATCGTCAGAATAAAAAAAATTCACTGTTTTTAGTACAGAAAAATCGGTAAATAATCAGAAAAAGCCAAGAGGTACTGCAGATGACATCAATACAGCGTGTTGAACCAGAACTAGATGATTTTGTAGAAGACCCTGAACTCGAGAAAACCCTTAGCCGCAAAGATGCCAGAATGCACCAAAAATATGAAGCCAGAAAACGTATTGACGAGCTACTGGAACAACGGCGTCTGCGCCAGTTACTGGATGATTGGGACCTTAACGATGACTAATTCACTGCGATGTTGAATAGATCACCACATTTAATCATTGGCTTATACCCGTAATAGTCACCACATGCTAAACTGGTTAACTCTACTTCTAATGCTTTGTTGCTGCAGGCTTTTAGCGCGTGTTTTTGAAGAAAACCCATCGACTCACATTTTTTGTAACGTTTCTGGTTACCGTGCTCACCGGCACTGCCAGTTATAGCCTTATTGATTATTTAACGGAACAACGTAAACAACAACAGCAATTGCTGTTATCTGATCAAATGCATTCTTATGCGAGCGCCATTGAGCAAGAGTTGGTTAGCACCGCCTCAGCGGCTTATGCGATCGCCAGTTGGTTAAAACTACAACAGGGTGACTTCGCATTATTCGAGCTTTATGCTGCCGAAATATTTCCTTATATTCCACATGTTACTGCAATATCTGTAGCACCGTCAGGCATCGTCAGCGCGGTTTATCCGGCGTCAGGCGCACAAAACCTGCTAGGCCATAATATTTTTGATGATCCGCAGCAACAGCATGACGCAGTGCGAATTATGCAAAGCAAACTGGTACAACTTACTGGCCCCTATCGCTTAGTTCAGGGCGGTACAGGCATTATCGGTCGTTTACCTGTTTATCTGACAAAGGACGGCGTCGAAGGCTTCTGGGGTTTTGTTAATATCACCTTTCATCTTGAAAAAATGGCCAGTCTGGTGCAATTGCAGCAGTTACCAACACGAGGCATCCATTATGCCTTGCTACAGCAAGATACAGTGACGGAAGTAGAGCAGCTCATTGTAAGCAGCAACCAAACCTTGCCAGAACACAGTATCAAAACAACCATTCTGCCAGACAGTGCGAATTGGTTATTGTATCTGTATCCTGGCAGAGGCTGGCACAACAACAACACTTTTTACCGACAAGCTACGCTAGGCAGTTTATTTACGCTGCTGATGGCGATGCTAAGCTTTTTACTAATGCAAACATTACACAGAAAAAAACAATTAAGTGTGCTGGTAGCAAATAAAACCCGGGATTTACAAACTCAATTGGCCCGACATCGCTCTTTTATTATGGCCAGTAACACTGCCAGTTGGGAGTATGACCTGGTCAACCAGCAATTCAGCTGCAGTCCAGAGTATTTTGTTATGTTAGGTTTACCGCGACCAGAGCAAGATATCAGTAGCGGTAGTATAGAAACTTTATGGCAAGCATTTCTGCATCCTTCAGACCTTACCGCCGCCACACAGGCATTCACGACATATTTACAGCACCATGATAATAGCCTGTACGAAAGCACGTTCAGGATGCGCCATCAAGAGGGTCACTGGGTATGGATCTTATCCCGAGGGCGCAGCATTATCAGTGAAGGTGAACGCCGGCTGATGGTAGGTACTCATATTGATATTACAGAACGCAAAGAGAATGAGCTAAAGCTGCAGTTGCTAGCACGTTTATTTGAACAAAGTTCTGAAGGGTTAGTTATCACCAATGATAAGCAGAAAATTGTACAGGTTAATCAGGCATTTTGTCAGATTAGCGGCTACACAGCAGCTGAAGTTTTAGGTAAAGATCCTCGCCTACTTTCTTCCGGCCGCCATGATAAAAGCTTTTATAAAGCGATGTGGCAGGCGATTAACCACAGCGGTAGCTGGAAAGGTGAAATCTGGAACCGGCGTAAAGATGGCAGTATCTACCCGGAATGGTTGTCGATTAGTAAAATTGATGGTCTGGAGCCCGGAGAAACTTATTATGTCGGTTTATTTAGCGATATCAGCCAGTACAAAGAAGACGAGGCACAAATTCGCTTTCTGGCCGAATTTGATGTACTCACTTCATTACCCAACCGCATACGGTTAATTGCTCGTACAGAACAGGCTATCACCCATTGCAAACGTCTACAGCAATCTTTGGCAATACTGGTGATTGATGTAGACCGTTTTAAGCAGATTAACGACTCGTTGGGACACCAAGCTGGCGATCAATTATTAGTGCAACTGGCTGGGCGCCTAAAAACATTTTGTTCGGTGCAAGATACGCTTAGCCGGTTAAGCAGTGATGAATTTGTTTTAGTAAAGCTTGATTGTGATGCCACCAGTGCTGCTGCCTTGGCAGAACAAATTCTCCCAGAGATCCTTAAACCCTGTTTGGTACAAGAGCACGAATTAGTCTTGTCGGCATCGATTGGCATTGCGCTTTTTGCAGAAGATGGCCAAACTTTCCATGAGCTATACAAGCACGCCGACATAGCAATGTATCGGGCAAAAGAACTAGGCCGCAATACTTACTGTTTTTTCACTACCCAGATGCAAAAATATCATACCCGCCATCTTACACTGGAGAACGCACTGCGCCGGGCGATTGAACGCAACGAGTTGCAACTGGCTTATCAGCCACAGCTATCATTGCAGCAACAGCAACTGATAGGTTTTGAGGTATTGCTGCGCTGGCAACATCCAGAACTTGGCTTTATCTCTCCAGCGGAGTTTATTCCATTAGCAGAGCGTACCGGCTTAATTATTCCTATTGGCGAATGGGTGCTAAATAGTGCTCTGGCCCAATTAGCCAGCTGGCGAGCTGCTGGCAAAACGGAATTAACAGTAGCGATCAACCTATCACCATTACAATTTCGGCAGACCGATTTATTGTTTAAACTAGAACGGCTACTCGACCAATATCAAGTCCCTGCCAGTGTAGTCGAGCTGGAAATTACCGAAAGTGCCATGATGGATGATCCAACAGAAGCCGCCCGGTTAATTGAGCAATTCAGTAACAGAGGTTGTAAAATTGCAATAGATGATTTTGGTACAGGCTATTCTTCGCTTAGTTATTTGAAACGATTTGCCCTAAGTAAACTAAAGATAGATCAGTCTTTTGTGCGGGATTTACTGACCGATGCCGATGATAAAGCCATCGTTAGCGCTATCATTAGTATGGCTAGCAGTCTGGATCTCAGTACTATCGCTGAAGGCGTAGAAACTGCGGCACAGCAAGAAATGCTACAGCAGTTAGGTTGTGATGATATTCAGGGATACTATTATAGTAAGCCGTTAAGTGCGGCAGACGCGACAGCCTTTATTGCCAAACAATACTAACAGACCGGGCAAGGTGTTGTACCAATATACAAACATACAGCACCTTGGCAAAGATGATATTAGCGCGTTAAAAACTCGGCACGGGTGCGCGCGTCATCTTTAAAGCTTCCGCCTAAGGCTGTCGTTTGCGTTTTAGAATTAACATCCATCACCCCACGTGATTTTACACAGTAATGCACTGCTTCAATTGTCACCGCAACGTTGTCGGTTTTTAATAACGCCTGCAACGCCACCAGCACTTGCTGGGTTAAGCGCTCTTGCACCTGCGGCCGCTGCGCGAAGAAACGTACGATACGGTTAATTTTCGACAAGCCAATAATACGATCTTTTGGGATATAGGCCACCGTAGCGCTGCCATCAATGGTAACAAAATGATGTTCACAGGTACTGGTAAAGCTAATATCCTTCACTTTAACCATTTCACTTACCTGCATTTTATTTTCGATAAGCGCAATCTTCGGAAAATTAGCGTAGTTTAACCCACCAAATATTTCATCAACATACATTTTAGCAATACGATGCGGTGTCTCGCGTAAACTATCATCCGTCAAATCAAGGCCGAGTGTATTAACCACTTCAGTCATTAGTTGGCTGATTTTCTGATATTTCTGATCGCGGGATAACCCATTGTCGCGCATTGGCGTCTCCAAGCCTTTTGCTTCGAGCACACTGCGCACTAACATCGCTTCTTCTGATAACATAATGCATCCAAAACCTGATAATGATACGGCATATACGCTCTGCTTTACTAAGCAGTTTAGCGACCGTGTAACATATTTGTATTTTACACCCTTAAATAGCGAAAGCCCAGCTAAGCTGGGCTCTTGTCTCAACCGTTAACCTGCAATACGTTTTATTGCACTAACGCCAGAGCTTCTAATAATTCACGCGGTTCAACTTCCGGACCATTCAAGGATTCATCCCAGTTTGTGCCAATTAGCACACCATCATCATACATTTCTTTTAGCCAACCTTCACAGAAAACATCTAGCGGAATGGCCTCTGGCTTGTAACCTGCCCATTCATCAGAGCAATGCGCCTGAGCATCGCTTTTATTGGACCAAAATGGCATAACATCGGTTTCTTCAAATTCAACCGATTCAACAACCAGTAAATCTTCACCGTCGGCCAAGGTCCAAACTACACCATGGGTTTTAGCTTCTTCAATAAAACGTTGAAAACTGGGATCGTGCGCAAACTCAGCCATAATAAACCTGCTAAATAATTATCTACCGGCTGCTATTAAAACAGAGATCGGCCCCCAAAAGCCAACTTTATTGCGTTACTGCGCATTCACTTTCCCCCTTAGCCAAAAATAACGTACAATTTGCACTGGTCTGACAGCCCTTAACGGACGGTAGCATAACAATGGCACAATATATTTATTCCATGTATCGGGTGTCGAAAGTCGTTCCCCCGAAACGTACTATCTTAAAAGATATTTCTCTATCATTTTTCCCTGGCGCCAAAATTGGTGTACTAGGTCTAAATGGCTCAGGTAAATCTACCCTACTACGGATCATGGCAGGCGTTGATACCGAGTTTGAAGGTGAAGCCCGGCCACTAGCCGGTACTAAAATTGGCTACTTGCCGCAAGAGCCACAACTTGATGCGAGCAAAACGGTACGCGAAATTGTCGAAGAAGCGGTAGCCGATGTTAAAGATGCCTTTAGCCGCCTGGATGCCGTTTACGCCGCCTACGCTGATGAAAATGCCGACTTTGATGCCCTGGCGCGCGAGCAAGGTGAACTAGAAGCCTTAATTCAAGCAAAAGATGGCCACAATCTGGAAAATACTCTGGAGCGTGCGGCAGATGCATTACGCTTACCCGCTTGGGATGCCAAAATTGAGCACTTATCGGGTGGTGAGCGCCGCCGGGTAGCCATTTGTCGGCTGTTGCTTGAACGGCCAGACATGTTGCTATTAGATGAACCGACTAACCACTTAGATGCAGAATCAGTCGCCTGGCTTGAGCGTTTCTTACATGATTACCCAGGTACTGTAGTGGCAATTACCCACGATAGGTATTTCCTGGATAACGTAGCGGGTTGGATCCTGGAGCTTGACCGCGGTGAAGGTATTCCATGGGAAGGCAACTACTCTTCTTGGTTAGAGCAAAAAGATGCCCGCTTGCAACAGGAAGAAAAAACCGAGAATGCCCGGCAGCGCTCTATTAAACAGGAGCTGGAGTGGGTGCGCACTAACCCGAAAGGTCGCCATGCCAAAAGTAAGGCTCGGATGGCCCGCTTTGAAGAACTGCAAAGCCAGGAATTTCAAAAGCGCAATGAAACCAATGAGCTGTTTATTCCACCGGGCCCGCGCTTAGGTGATAAGGTATTGGAAGTTAGCCATCTGCGCAAATCCTTTGCTGATCGGGTACTGATTGACGATTTAAGCTTTAGCGTACCTAAAGGGGCAATTGTCGGTATTATCGGCCCTAACGGTGCGGGTAAATCTACGCTGTTCAAAATGATTACCGGCAGCGAACAAGCTGATAGCGGTAACATTGAGTTAGGTGACACGGTACAGGTTGCCAGCGTAGAGCAGTTCCGCGATAGCATGAACCCGAAAAACACCGTATGGCAAGAGATCTCTAACGGTCAGGATATGCTGCAGATTGGTAATTTTCAGATCCCGAGCCGCGCCTATGTTGGCCGCTTTAACTTTAAAGGTAATGACCAACAGAAATTTATTGGCGAGTTATCGGGGGGTGAACGTAACCGGGTACATCTGGCGGCGCTGTTAAAAGCCGGTGGCAATATGCTGCTACTGGATGAGCCAACCAACGATCTGGACGTGGAAACCTTACGCGCGCTGGAAAATGCCATATTGGATTTCCCTGGCTGTGCTATGGTGATTTCGCACGATCGCTGGTTCTTAGACCGCATTGCCACCCATATTTTGGATTACCGCGATGAAGGAAAAATTAACTTCTTCGAAGGCAACTATTCAGATTATGAAGCTTGGATTAAACAAACCTATGGTGCAGCAGCGCTAGAACCTCACCGGATTAAATATAAAAAGATTTAATCTGCACAAACTCAGTATGTGAAGTGCAATGAAACAAAGCTAACGCCAACAACGCCTGCCCTGTGCAGGCGTTTTTGTTACTTGCAAAATAGCAAAAAACTGATAAAGTAACTGAGAACTATTATCATCTAAGGATTCTCGTTATGAAAGCTATGTTACTTGCTACTGTTGTAGGTATTTTCACCCTTGCCAGCCAGCCAACGTTAGCCAGCGACCGCCCGGCGCATTTTAAAGGTGAAGCTATTGCCAGCCAACAGCAGGCGCTAAGCACCTTCGCAGAAACCAATGCCAAGTTAACCGCTATCCTCGCAGGCGAGCTTAACCCAACCACTATGACCGAAGTACATCAGCTTACCTATACCTTAGAAAATGCCTTAACGCTGATCCCTGCCGCTGATGATGAAATTAAGGAAGTGTTAGAAGAAGTGCACCTTGGCTCTGAAAGTATGGATGCTGAACGTATCCGTAGTAATGGTGAATATTACCTGCAACTTGCCAAAAAACTGACCAAGTAATCTTTTCATTGCAGCACAGCGTTAACGCTGTGCTGGCTCTGCCGGCTACTTCTGCGCTAAAATCTGACTACACCATCCTACTCTGACACCCTGCTATGACCGGTTGGCAAATTATTACCTGGCTTGTTAGTACCGCTATCTTACTCGGTTTCTTCCCAAAAGAATTGCTGCCGCGTTTATTCAAGGTTACCGGCTATCAGCATTTGGTTTTTGCCTCAGCCGTCGCCCTAACCATACTTTGGTCAATCAGAGCCGGCATCGTACCGGGGTTGGATTTATTCTTTTTAGGGGTAACCACACTGGTATTGTGTCATGGCTGGCGTATTGCCATCTGGATCTGCTGTTTGCCACTGTTGCTGTTAATGGTGTTTGGTACGGTCTCGCTGGCCGATGGCGGCGCTTTTGCCCTCACTACCTTTATTTTACCCGGCTTGTTTAGTTATGCTGTCTTTAGCTGGTCTTATCATTATTTAAGCCGCCATCTGTTTATCTATATTTTTGTCGCAGGCTTTATTAATGCGGCTTTAACCATAGTGCTCAAAATTCTGCTGACGTCCGGCTGGTTTTACCTGCAACAAGGGCTTAGCTGGCATGTTATTTATCAAAACTATACACAGCTAGCCTTATTAATCTGGTTTGGTGAGGCACTGTTAAATGGTATGGCCATTACGCTAATGGCGGTATACCGGCCACATTGGCTCAGAACCTTTTACGATAATGAGTATCTGTCGCCGGAACGCTAGAGCGCGTTGATACGCTCTAGGACATTACACCACACCTTGCTCAATCATCGCATCGGCAACCCGTTTAAAACCGGCAATATTCGCTCCAATCACCAGATTGCCCGGCTGGCCAAACTCCTCTGCGGTATCGCGCGCGCATACATAGATATTGCGCATAATCACCTTAAGTTTTTCATCTACTTCAGCAAAACTCCAGCGCTGCATACTGGCATTTTGGGCCATCTCCAGTTGGCTGGTTGCTACACCGCCAGCATTCGCTGCTTTGCCCGGGCCATAGGCAATGCCACTTTGCAAAAATACTTCAGCGGCCTCTTGCGTAGTTGGCATATTGGCCCCTTCAGAAACCGCTAAGCAGCCTTGTGCAACCAGGGTTTTAGCGTCTGCAGCAGTCAATTCATTTTGGGTCGCACAGGGGAATGCTAAATCAGCTTTAAAACGCCAAACCGCATGGCCATCTGCAGGATAGTCAGCTTTTGCGATATACTCTGCGTCTGAGTGCTGTTTTACGTAGTCGGTTAAGCGCCCTTTTTCAAGCTCTTTTATCCGCTTTAACGTATCCAATTCAATGCCACTGGCATGATACACCGTACCGGCGGAATCTGAGCAGCTTAGTACTTTAGCCCCTAACTGCTGTAACTTTTCAATAGTATAAATAGCAACATTACCAGCGCCCGATACTAAGCAGCTTTTACCAGCAAGTTCATGCCCACGGTCGGCGAGCATATACTGCGCAAAGTAAACGCAACCATAACCCGTAGCCTCTTTCCGGCCTAGCGAGCCGCCCCACAACAAGCTTTTGCCAGTGAACACGCCATCAAAACTATTGACCAGCTTTTTATACTGACCAAACATATAACCAATTTCGCGCGCCCCCACCCCAATGTCCCCAGCTGGCACATCGGTAGTTGGCCCGATATGCCGATACAGCTCGTTCATAAAGGACTGACAGAAACGCATGATCTCGCCATCTGATTTACCTTTAGGATCGAAATTAGCACCGCCTTTTGCCCCGCCAATTGGCAGGCCGGTTAGCGCATTTTTAAAGATTTGCTCAAAACCTAAAAACTTTATAATACTGGCATTAACCGACGGGTGAAAACGTAAACCACCTTTATATGGCCCTAGTGCAGAGTTAAATTCTACCCGATAACCTTTATTGACATGGATTTGCCCCTGATCATCAACCCAAGGCACCCGAAACATAATCTGCCTTTCTGGTTCTACCATCCGCTCAATAATGGCTTGCTGACGATATTTGGGATTATGCTCCAAAATGGGCGTTAAGGAATCCAGTACTTCTTCAACGGCCTGATAAAATTCAGCCTGAGCCGGACTACTTTCCTGCAATCGTACAATGGTGTCGTGAATATAAGTCATAGTGTTACTTCTGCTAGCCAATTATTGTTGCCAATAATAATGATTTCTAGACGTATAGAAGTCAAGAATTAAGGATGTCCATTCTATCTATAAACTTGAAAGCCTCTGGAATTTTTCAATCACGAATGGTCAATTAGCAAAATCTCCCTAGATCACCATATGATTTTCCAACAATAACAGCTACCGATTGCAGCAACGAATTAAATTAACTAATTAGTAGTTAATTTAATCATTTTTTAGTTATTCGTGTTTTTCACACGTCTTAGCCTCAAATGACAAAAAATATAGTCATATTTTTCAATGCATTACACTTAATTAAAAATTGGCACAGCTTTAGCAACAGTAAGGTTGTTGTAACCCATTAACCTTAAATTAAGTGAGAACCAAAATGAAAACTGTACATAACATGATAATTGCCAGTCTGTTCACTGTTAGCCTGTTAGCTCCCGCCAGCGCCAACACGCTAACTGAATTAACCGCTGAAACCTTGAATAGACAACTTACTGAACTACATGAGTCAATAAAAAATCAGGCTAAGCAGGCGATTGAGTCCACGGCAAAACAGTTAACAGAACAATTTAGTTTAACGGCAACCGCTAGCATGCCAGTGCCACAACAAGCTGCTACAGAGTAGGTAAAAGAAAGCCCAAAGGCTGAGGAAGAATAATGCAGTTATCGCAGATGCCAGTAGTAATGCAGATGCACATTTTAACCCCAATGTCGGTAGTAAAAAGCTCATCAATGAACACCACCGCAGGGCGCGGTGGTGTAATCACACAGGCTTTAACCTTTTAGCACCGTTGCTACCGCTTTTGCGAAGTAGTCAATGTTGCTGTGGTTTAAGCCTGCAATACTTACCCGGCTTGAACCAACCATGTAAATACTAAACTCGGCTTTTAAGCGCTCAATTTGCTCTTTGCTAATCCCCAGGAAACTAAACATACCGTGCTGACGGGCAATAAAGCTAAAATCTTGCGTGATGCCTTCTGCTGTAAACTTATCAATAATTAGCTGGCGGTAACTGTTAATGCGATCACGCATTTCAGCCAATTCCTGATGCCATAACGCCGTAAGCTCGGCGCTATCCAAAATATGCCCGACAATGATGGCTCCATGCGCCGGTGGCATAGAATAAATACTGCGCACAACGCTAAGCAGGTTAACCCGGGCGATATCCATAATCTTACTGTCGGCCGACACCACGCTTACTGCACCAATGCGCTCACGGTATAAACCAAAGTTCTTTGAACAAGAACTGCATAAAATCATCTCTGCGACATGATCGGCTAAATAGCGCAAGCCCGCAGCATCTTCGTCCAGGCCAACACCAAAGCCTTGATAGGCCATATCAACTAATGGTGTAAAACCGCGCTCTTTCGCAATAGCAGTAAAACGCTGCCATTGTTCAAAGTTCAGATCCATTCCGCTCGGGTTATGGCAGCAAGCATGCACCAGTACCACATCGCCAGCAGGGACTTGTGCCAACTCAGCAAACATTTGCTCAACTTGTAAGCCTTTCGTTTGATAATCGTAATAGACGTATTCTTTGACATTTAAGCCCGCCGCCTGAAATAACGAAATATGGTTTGCCCAGGTCGGGTTAGTTACCCAGATGGTGGCATTGGGGTTAGCCCGTTTAATAAATTCAGCTGCCACCCGCAGTGCACCAGTTCCACCTGGTGTATGTGCGGTAATGACCCGATTGGCCAACAGTACCTGATGCGTCGCGCCAAAGGCTAATTTTTCAATATGGCTGTTAAACCCTAAATCACCGGCCATGCCGATGTAAGTTTTGCTGTCTTCTTGTTTTAAACGTAAGGCTTCCGCTTCTTTAACGCACTTAAGTACAGCGGTATGACCCTGCTCGTCTTTGTATACGCCTACGCCTAAATCAACTTTTTGCGGATTTGGATCTTCACGATACGCTGCCATCAACCCCAGAATAGGGTCGGTAGCCACGGGCTTTAACTGAGCAAACATAATGTTCTACCTGGTTTATGATTATTAAGGGGTTGGCCGCATCAAGATGTTGCCGGTAAAAATTCGGGTATGGCTAAACACACTGCAACAAGTAATGCCATTGCTTCAGGTGTAAATACCTGTTTAGTAAAATCTTCTGCATCAACAATACCCACTATTCTGCCTGATTGGTCAAACAGTGGCAAACAGGCTTCTGCCTGTACTTTCGGGTCGCATGTATAGTATTCGCCACCCTGTTGTAAATATGCCGCCACATCGTTAATCACCCGCGCCTGGCCACTCAATCCAACAGTGCTGTTATTGCTAATTTGCGCAAACTCAGCCGTTAACGGAAACTCCGCTCTGGAAGGCGCGCCAAAATAGCTAAGCTTGACTAAAACCGGTTGCCCTTGCACATTGTCTCGTGCCTGATAAATACCAAACCAGGCCACTTTAGCTTGCTCACGGTAATAGGTGGTGATGTGCTTAAGCGTTAGCAGCGCCTGGTGATTAGCGGCAGTTCTTCCACCCAAAATAGCCGTTAAGTCATAGGGTGTATCAGCTAACACACCAAACAGCGAACAGGCACCGCCCTCACCTAACTCCGGCACGGCATATTGCCACGTCACACTGTTCTCAGAAACAGCAACGTCAGTAACAGCTTCACCAGTAGTTGCGCCAGCACTCGCAGCCAAATAAGACCTTAACTGCTGTAAATGATACGCCGTGCGGGCAGCAAAATCTGCCATAGGGAGCGATAACTGGCTTAGCAAACCACTTTTTTCCAGGTAGTTTTGCACAGGCTCTGCCGTACTTGCTGAGTCATTAACAGGGTTATTCATGATACTAGCCAAGATATAGCCATCCAGATTTCTAAAAATATGAGAGGCATTTTACCAGATACCATTAAAAAACCAAGCTACTGCCAGAAAAACTTGCCGGATACCGCAAGGCTCAGTAAGCTTTCAGCTATTCTGCAATATGGCTTGTAACAATAGATACTATGAGTAAAAAAATTTCCCTTGCCGACTGGCAACAACAACTTACTGGCGCAGCAGATAGTAGCAATACCCCACCGCTAAGCACCACTAAACAAACTGATTTGGTTTATTCCACCGCGACCGGTCGTATTAAAGTCGACACGGCGCCAGCTATCCAAGGTGAAAGCTATGCTGATGGCGCCTTACGCATAAAGCGGGAAACCAAAGGCCGTGGCGGTAAAACAGTGCTGACCATCTCAGGTTTAGCTGCAAGTAATGAGGTATTAACGGCGCTCTGCACTGAGCTTAAAAAGAAGTGCGCCTGTGGCGGTTCGGTGAAAGACGGTGTGATTGAAATTCAAGCCGATAAACGAGAGCTGGTGGCCGAGTTGTTGCAGCAGAAGGGTTATAAAGTCAAACAAGCCGGAGGCTAACTCCGGCTATATACCCGTCATCCTTAAAGCTGCAGCGGTGTTGGCTATGGTTTGGTTTTATCTGACTCGGAGTTATCTTCGCGACCAAATACCTGCTTGAAGAAGCTGTCAGCGCGCCATAATGGTTTATCGGCGCTATTGGCTACCTCTAACGCAATATTAAAATTAATATCGGTAAAGACTGCACCGGCATCATAGCGGATAGGGCCATACTCCTTGGTTAGACTGGCAATATCATCGGATGGTTTATGATAATGTTTGGCAAAAAAACTGCCCCAGATTTTACCGCCATCCTGCTTAGGATCTTTTGACGTAAACCCAGTCATTAAAAATACCGCGGGTACCCCTTGTTGCACTAAACGGTAGTGATCTGAACGGGTAAAAATAGCCTGCTCTGGCATAGGATCGGCACTTAAGGCTATCCCTTCTTTGGCTGCTGCGCGCGCGACAACATCGCCCAAGGTAGAGTGATTGGCGCCAAAAGCGATCAAATCAGCAAAGGGATACAGTAACACCGGCATATCTAAATTCACATTAGCGACCATTTGCGTAATAGGCACTGGCGGCTGCTTAGCGAAATAGTCGGCACCCAGTAAGCCTTTTTCTTCACCGGTTACCGCCGCGAAGATAATAGAACGTTTTGGTGCTGTCGGTAAGGCAGCAAATAGCCTGGCTGTCTCTAATAAAATAGCTACGCCAGCAGCGTTATCCATAGCACCATTATTCACTTTGTCGTCAGTACGTAAATCGTTAGATAAACCAATATGATCCGAATGCGCCGTCAATACGACATATTCATTTTTTAATGTCGGATCTGAACCGGGCAATACCGCCAGCACATTGGGGCTGTCAATGGCTTGATGCAACGTTTTACTGGTCAGTTGCATTACCCCGGGTAAAGCAAAACCCACTGGGATTTTATCCTCAGCTATTGCCGCAAAAATAGCCTCTAGTGACTGCCCTGCAGCATTAAACAGGGTTGTTGCAGCATCTGGGTGCAAGTAGGCACTGCCTTGTATTTCTGCAAATCCACGCCCTACGTTGCCGTCATTATCTAACCAGCTCATCGACGGCGTATTTAAATACAATAAGCTATTAGCATAAGGGCGGGTTTTCTCTTGCTCTGGGGTATGTAAGGTTAAAATACCGATAGCGCCGCGTTCTGCAGCAAACTCAGTTTTCATACTGCCCAAATACGCCCGTTCTTCGCTTGGTAAAAAGGCGGGTAACCCAGACAGCATCACCACCACTTTGCCTTTCACATCCAATGTCGCGTAGTCGTTTAAACCAAAGACTTCAGACACCAGGCCATAGCCCACAAACACCATTTCGCCCTGAAGCGCCAGCTCAGTATGCTGTAAATTTGGACCAGTAAAAAACTGCTGTGGGTAGCTTAGTGTCAACGCTTCATCCGCCAAGTTAAAACTTAAACTGGCACTGCCCGGTACTAACTGAGCTTTGCGCAGTGGTACTCGTTGAAAAAAACTGCCATCAGCCGCCGCCCCTTTCAAACCCAAAGCTTGCAACTGCTGAGCGATATAGCGCGCAGCAATTTCATGGCCACGACTACCGGTATCTCGCCCTTCCAGTAAATCGTCAGCCAAAAAAGTGAGATGACTTTCAATCACTTTAGCACTGGCGCGCGGCGCGGGCTTGTGCGGCGATGTCGCGCAGGCCACCAGCGTTAATGCGGTTGCTGCGAGCAGTAAAAAAGATTTTTTTAACATCCTGAAGATATCCTTAAATAATAAAAAAGTGCCAGTAAACTGGCACTTAGAAAATAAGCATGCTGTTAAATTACTTTGCGGCTTGGTAGCGCTGCTGATAACGGCGGTGCAATTGCTTGTGCTTATTATCCAAATCAACACTGCGCCCATCTATCCACAACTGCTCAACCTTGTGGCCTTTATAATCAAAGATATCGCCATCAGAAAGCACTAAACTGGCACTTTTACCTACTTCGATAGAGCCCAGTTTGTCCGCTACCCCGGCAATAATGGCTGCATCCAGCGTTAAGGCGCGCAGCGCTGCAGCGGGTTCTAAGCCATAGCGGGTAACATGACCTGCTGCAAATACCAAATTACGGGTATCCCAAAAACCATCCAGCGACAGCGCGATACGCACACCGGCTTGCTGTAAAATACCCGGCGCGCTAAAGGCTTGATCATAGGCCTCATCAGTACGGCTAGGTAAACCATAAGGTTCAGTATAAATAACATCTACCTTATTAGCGGCCAGCTCTTCAGCCATGCGCCAGCTATCCCGGCCGCCAACAATGACCAGTTTTACCTGATATTGCTTAGCCAGTAATATCGCCTGACGAATTTGCCGAGGATCGTCAGCATGCACAAATAAGGGTAACTTACCGTCAAAAAAGGCTAGCATGGCATGCCAACGCGAATCTTTACCACGGTTTAACCCTGCTTGCTCGGCTAAGTAATAAGCATGCGCTTGTGTAAAGAAGCGATGTAACTGCTCCAATTGCTCAGCTTGCTTTTTTTGTTGCTGCTCAACACTGTCGCGCACCCACCAACCGGTTTGTAGGCTCATGCGCGGCCAGCTCAGGTGTAAACCCACATCGGCTTGCACCAAGGCATCTTGCCAGTTCCAACCATCAAGTTGCATTAGCGCAGAGCGGCCGGTAATTAAGCTGCCTGATGGATAAATTAAGCTATGGCTAAAACCGTTGCTACGAATGGTCGGGATCACCACTGAGTCGGCATTAAAAGCAACCTGTACTTGCAGATCCGGGTTTGTTGCTGTGATTTCACGATCATCCCGGGTTGCCCGTACCGCTTCTACTTCAATTAAGCCCAACTGATTAATCAGTGCAATTAGACCCGGATAAAGATGCTTCCCGGTTAAGTCTTGCACTTTTGCCTCAGCAGGAGCCGACAGGTTTTGACCGATAGCGGCAATTTTACCATCAACCAACAATACATCTTGAATTGCAGGCTGGTTGACGACGCTATGTACAGTGGCGTTTTTTAGTAATATAGGTGCACTTTGCTTAGGTGCAGGTACTGGATTAACCGCCAGCGCGCTGCTACTGGCCAGCGTAACGGCCGCAGCAAATAATGTGGTTAACAGCTTCATTAGTGTTGCTCCCCGTGACTATGACCGTGGCTATGTAAATGTGTACCAAAACCAAAACGCAGTTTTAACCAATCATCGTTATCGTCACAGTGCCAAATTGGATCATCTTGTTTATAGGCCGTAGTGCTGCCCTGCCGCGCTGACTCACCCGCTGTCAGGACTTTTTGCATCAGTTGCTGCCGCTCTTGCTCAATTTGCTGACGCATAGCGAGATCTTGCTGCCGATCAAAATAGCGGGCACCTTCAATCCAGGTTTGTTGTGCGACGGCATAAACCGACAATGGCTCAGCATCCCACAGCACAAAGTCTGCTTGTTTACCGGCTACAATAGAACCCACTTTCTCGTCAATTTTCAGCTGTTTGGCTGGATTAATGGTGACCATTTTTAAGGCTTCGTGTTCATCCATATCACAATACATGGTCGATTTAGCCGCTTCCTGATTTAAGCGACGCAGTAAGCCTGGGTCATCAGAGTTAATACTCACTAACAAGCCTTGCTCGTGCATTAAGCAGGCATTAGTAGGAATGGCATCATTCACTTCCATTTTAAAACCCCACCAATCGGCGAAGGTTGAGACGCTGGCGCCATGAGCTTTCATTTCGCTGGCCACCTTGTAACCTTCCAGAATGTGGGTGTAAGTATTGACTTTAAAGCCCATCTCGTCCGCTACCTGCATTAGCATCAAAATTTCAGACGCCACATAAGAGTGGGTATGAATATGTCGCTTGCCTTCCATTATTTCGACCAAGGTTTCAAGTTGATAATCACGACGTGGTGGTGCTACCCGGCCTTGCTCGCGTTTAGACAGCTTATTAAAAGCCTGCCAAGCCGCACGATATTCTTTGGCTGCCTGAAATTGATCCCGAATAAAGGTTTCAACGCCAAGCCGGCTTTGTGGGTAGCGGCTATTGAATTCGGTGCCCCAGTTAGACTGTTTCACGTTTTCACCCAAGGCAAATTTAATACTGGGTGGGGCATCTTTAAACTTTAACCCTTCGGCATCGGCCCCCCAACGCAGGCTTAATATTTGCGCCCGGCCACCAATCGGATTAGCGCTACCATGCAAAACTTGTACAGCTGTCACACCGCCCGCTAAAGCGCGGTAAATGTTGATATCGTCTGGGTTAATCACATCGCCTAAATGCACTTCTGCGGTATTAGCATGTGAGCCTTCGTTTACACCTTGCTCAGTCGCAATATGCGAGTGTTCGTCAATAATGCCCGGTGTTATATGCATACCCGTTGCATCGATCACTGTGTAACCACCTGGAGTACTTAGGTTCTGGCCTATTTTTTCAAACTTGCCGTTACGTACCAAGATATCGGTATTTTGCAGTACACCTTGCTCTGCGGCGGTCCAGACGGTAGCATTTTTAATATGCAGGTTTTGCTGTTGTGGCAAGCTGCTCAAACCAAAGGCTCGATTCGGGAAGGTTAATGGTGCTACCATCACCCCAGGCATTTTCGGTGCTTTAGCTGTTTCCACAGTCACCGGTTGTTGTGCCGCACTAACCGCTAACTGATTACCGGAGGCATCCAGCCAATAGCCCGTTAACTGTTGCTCTGCTAAGACGCCATTAAACTGCAACACCACTACCTGGTCATTTAAGGCTGATAACGGTAGGCTAAACTGCAGCCGCGAGTCTTGCACGACGATATTTTCCAGTTTGGCTTTTTTCTCACCCAGGGTAGCTTCGCCACTCAGTTTAGGGGCTGTACCGGTTAACTTGATACTAAAGGTTTCACCATTAAAGCTAAGCGCGTATTCACCGGCAAACTGGGCAGGCTGCACCGGCACAAAACGTTTTTCCTGACCACGCAGCCAAGTCGCAACAATTTCCCCATCAGCAAACACATCGCCACGGCTGATCACCAAGTCGGCCTGATAACCGGCGGCTATTTTACCTAGGGTACCGTCTAGCCCTAATAGCCCCGCAGGCACTGTAGTAAGTGCCGCTAATGCTTGTTCAGGTTTTAAGCCATGCTGGATAGCTTTACGCAGGTTGGGTAAAAAGTCGGCTTTTTTCTCTAAGCCATGGCTGGTTAACGCGAAAGGAATACCGGCATTGGCTAATACTGCTGGGTTGGCAGGTGCGCGTTCCCAGTGGCGTAAATCGGCTAAATTGACATCCAGCCGTTGTTCCGCGGTGGTGACATTTGGCGCTGCGGGGAAATTAAGCGGTAACAGAATAGGTTTGCCGGTGGCTTTAACCTGCTCTAAGCGACTGTATTCATAACCAGAGCCAAGCAGTACCGCGTTTTTAACATTAAACTCTTCCAACAAGCGGTTCGCCCGTAACAAAGAACGCTCATCGCTGGTATCAAATAACACACCTTGTTGCGATAAACTGCCTAAGGCGGCTAAAGCGGCATTAAATTCTACCGGCTTACCATCGAGTTGCAAATTAGGGCTGGCCGTTGCTGCCTGATACCAATTCGCATCTGACAGGGTTTGCCGGATCAAGGCAATAGAACCCATTAATGATGAAGGATAACTTTGTTTAGAGCTGCCTTTGCTAAACGCCAGAAAATGCTGAGCATCTGCTTTTAAAATAAGATCGTTAGGCAAACCATCAGCGAGTGATGCCACAAAAGCTGTACCACGAAAAATGCCATCCTGCCGGGCGCTTTGTACTGTGGTGAAACCTGACTTTAACAGCTCTGTTGCCGCTTTAGCATCTGGCTTAAACTGGGTCACCCAGCGCTGCTGTGCATGGATCGCATCATTGGCAGCATTACCACCACGACGCTCATTTTCATACACCGGGCGGCGACCAAAGCTAAAACCTTCACCTTCTGCTGCAGCAGGCACACCATATTGAGTAAAGGGATCAATAAAACCAGGATAAATATGATAGCCTTTTAGATCAATGGCTTGATAACCTGCTGGCACAGTTGTGTTGCTACGAACTGCTTCAATTTTACCATCGCGGATTAATATAGTAGCACCGGCAAGTGCTTTGCCGGGTTCTGTCACCACGGTAGCATTAGTCAGCGCAACAAGATTGGGGGTTTTATCCCGGATCCCCAACTCCGGAGTAGTCTGAGCTGCATAACTAACAGCACTGGTCGTACTGAGCAATGCCAAGCTCAGCAAAGACAGGCGAGCTGATATCATAAATTACGTTTTCCTGAATGGTGTAGGGCAAAGCCCCTTAAGTTTTTATAGTAAATGTTAGGTGGCTTAACTCCTGCTCTGCCAACGGCATGCTGAAGTAATACCCTTGTACCAGGTAGCAGGCATTTTGTTTTAAAAACGCTGCCTGAGCTGTCGATTCAACCCCTTCGGCCACTACGCGCAGTTGCATCTTTTGCGCCATAGCAATAATAGCCGCTACAATATCCATATCATTCCGATCTTCTGGGATATCTTTGACAAAGGATCTGTCAATCTTTAGCTCGTCTACCGGGAATCGCTTTAAATAATTAAGCGAAGAATAGCCTGTACCAAAGTCGTCAATAGATAAAGAGATGCCGAGGCGTTTTAACTGATTTAACTGTCTAATAGCCGCATCAGTGTCCCCCATTAACATACTTTCGGTAATTTCAAAGATCAGATAGGCCGGATCAATGCCAGTTCGTTGTATGATTTTTTCAATCATATCGGCTAGTTTATTATCGTTAAATTGCCGTGCAGACAGATTAATAGATACCGTTACGGCATAACCACGACTATGTTGCCTAGCTAAAAAGCGACACGCCTCTAAAATAATCCACTCACCAATTGGCACAATTAAACCCGTGCTCTCGGCTACAGCGATAAAACGTGCTGGCGGCATTAGCGTATTGTCTGGCTTTAACCAACGAATTAACGCTTCATAACCCACTAAGATGTCTTCTTGTAAATCAATTTTAGGCTGATAGAACAAGATAAACTGCTGTTCACGGATCGCTTCGCGTAGTTGGCTTTCAATCAATAAGCGTTCGTTAGCCGCATCATTTAATTGCTGTGAGAAAAAACGGTAGGTATTTTTACCGCGTGCTTTCGCTTCATACATCGCTAAGTCGGCATGTTTTAACAGCAACTCTTCATCAACGGCATCATCCGGCGCTACGGTAATACCAATAGAAGCACTAATCGCTACGGTATGGGTGCCGAGCTTCACTGGCTGTTGAAAAGCTTGCTGCAAGGTGGCCGCTATTTGGCCGGCTTGTATTTTGTCTTTGATATCACTTAAAATTACCGCAAACTCATCGCCGCCTAACCGGGCAATCGTATCATCATCCCTTAGCCGGCTCGTTAAGCGCGTAGCAACCTCAATTAATAAATCATCACCCGCATCATGTCCCAACGTATCGTTGATAAGTTTAAATTCGTCTAAATCGAAATAAAGTAAGGCAAAGCTATAATAGCCTCGCTGTGACATGGCGATGGCTTTACGCAATTGATTACGAAAATAACTACGGTTAGCCAGCCCGGTTAGTGAATCAAAGTAAGCCAGGCGCTCCATCTGCTTCTGGCTTTGTTTAATAAATGAGATGTCCTGCAATGCCCCGACATAATGCGATAAGGTGCCTTTTTCATCCCGGATGGGTGCAATTGCCAAAGTTACCCAATGTTGCAGCATCTCATCTGCATGGCCTTGTTGTAATAACACGTCACCGCGCCAATGCTGGCGGTCTTTTAGGGTTTGGAGCATTTCGCTACTAAGTAACTGCATGTCAGCAGCAAATAAGCCGGTGAGCGGTTTGCCATAAATATCTGTAACCTGTAGCCCCAACAGTTCTGTTAAAAAAGGATTTACATATTCAATTTCAAGATGATGGTTGGTAATAATAATACCCGAACTGGAGAATGCGACCGCCTTGCTTAACTTACGCGCTAGCATTTCGGCTTGTTCTTTTTCGGCAATACGGTTATCCAAACCAGTAATAAGCTGGTTAATTTCGGCATTCATCGCCATAAAGGCGCGGTTTAACATGCCTAGCTCGTCGGGTTCATTATCGAGCTGCAACGAGGGTTGTAACCCTCGCCCCACTCGATTAACGGCCAATGCTAAGCGCTTTAGCCTTTTTAACACCAAGTGATTGAGCAAGAAATAGAGTATTGCTGTTACCAGCAACGCTACTGCAAGCGTAACTAGCAATAAATGCCAAATAGATTGATTTGATTGAATTTTTTGCAAAAAAGAACTGTAGCTAAATGCCACAGTAAGACCAGTAGTCAGCATAGCCAAAAACACCAGTACTGAAAATTTCAGGCCCAGCGAGTTAATCCCTTTGGCGTTATTATAAGTAAGATCCTTCACGAATACTGCCCGCAACTGTTATAGTAATTAAATAGTGCCCCAGCGGGGTACACAACAGAGACTGCAGGTACTTTACCACTATTTTAACTCAATCGACCAGAAGAGAGTAAGCAAATGAAAAAAGCCCTAATCGCAACCCTGTTAAGCACAACGCTCTGTATGCCGGCTATCGCCGCCACCGCCTTTACCGATGGTAAAGATGCGGTATCTTATCGCCAAGCCAGTTTCCAACTAATACGCCACAATATGGGCGATATCCAGGATATGATTCGTGGTAATGTGCCATTTGATGCAGAGCGCGTACAGCGTCGCGCTGAAGCCTTAGCATTATTAAGCCAGTTACCCTGGGAAACCTTCACGGTACCAGGAACCCAAAAAGCCGATGGTAAAGTAAAACCGGCTATTTGGGATAATTTATCCGATGTAAAAGAACGCGGTGAAAAAATGGCCGCCGATGCCGCCGCCTTGCTCGCTGCCGCTAAAACGACTGAGCAAGCCGAAATTCGTAAAGCTTTTGGTGACTTTGCCCGAAACTGCAAAGCCTGCCATGATAAATACAAAGCTGATTAAGGCTGATTCTGCCTTGGCGCAAGCTTGTGCCAAGGCTACACCCTAACATTATATAAATTTAATCAGCGTTTCACCTTGCCACAGATAGAAACCCAGCAACAGCACGACTACTAATAAAAAATAACTCCAACTAGACTTTAACACTGGTCGCTCAGTACCCTTCACATCAGTCTTACCGCTAAACATGGAAAGAATCACATTATCATAGCGGATACTATGCCAAACGGCCGCCAAAACGTGTACTGCCACGGCAATCAGAATAATATCAATCGTGGTTTTATGAATTTTCGATGCCAGCGATACCCAGGTATCGGGTAACAACGCCACCAAAGGACCATCACTGATATAACTATTATCAAAGGTGGCCAAGCCGGTTAATAATTGCAAGCTGACTAATAAAATCAGGGCAAAAATCATATATGAACCCGCTGGATTATGCCCCAACATCGGCGTAGGTTTACGCAAGTAGCGCACAGCTGCCGCTGGCGTGTATATAAAGCTGGCAAACCGCGCGGTACTGCTGCCATAAAAACCCCAGGCAATACGGGCAATCAGTAATGCCGCCAAGGTATACGCTAACAGTTGATGCCAGGCCATCAGCCCTTCGGTGCCGGTATACCATAAGCCACCCAATATAAGGACCTGCGACCAATGAAACACCCGCACGGCTAAATCCCAAACTTGTACTTTTACTGACATTGAGCTTTCCTTTTACTATGCTAACCTTTTGATTTTATACCAGCGGGACAAACAAATGAAAACAATAAGCTGGCTAATCGCAATGCTGCTCACGTTACTGCTGATAAGTATTGTTACGGCCTACCTTTGGTTAAGCGCCAGTATGGCCGACTATGATGGCCATTATCAGGGTGCCGTGGCCAATCCGGTCTACTTAGAACGCGACCAGCTTGGCTATCTGACGGTGCAGGCACAAGATCGTTCCGACGCTGCTTAAGTACAGACTGGCAGGCCGCCATTGATGGTAGTCAGGTAACAGCCATACCTATGCCGCAGAGCCCTTACCCGGCAGTGCTTCAGCAGCAACTCAGTTGCCAAAGTTGTACTCCGGCCGATGCAGTAGATCTCGGTAGTAATAATTTTGCGGTCTCTGGCCAGCTTAGCAGTCACGGTGCGGCCATTTTAGCCGACGATATGCATCTGTCTTTACGTGTGCCCGCCATTTGGTAAAAAACGCAGTTAAATTGGCTGGAACAGGGCGAAAAAATACAGGTCTCCGGTCTCAGTTTACCCGGCACGCCTGCGATAGTCGTTGGCAGTAATGGTCATATTGCCTGGGGCTTTACCAACAGCACTGCGGATTGGCATGATTTGATTGCTTTACAGCTCTCTGAGGACCAACAGCAGTATCAAACACCAACAGGTTGGCAGCGCTTTGACACCATGACCGAATATATCAGCATACGTGACAGTGAACCCCACGCGCTAACACTGCAAGAAACTCAATGGGGTCCGGTACTACCGTTGCCGGATCAACAAAAATATGCACTGCGTTGGGTCGCACATGACGATAATGCCGTTAATCTGAATTTACGCTATCTGGAACAAGCCGAATCAGCAGAGCAGGCACTAAACCTAGCTGGTGCAATAGGCATACCAGCACAAAACCTGCTGGTGGCAGATAGCCAAGGCAATATTGGCTGGACCATTTTCGGCCCTATTCCTAAGCGACAGTTAACTAACTGGGACATCGCGCAAGATTGGAGCGACGGCGAAAACTACTGGGGCCCACCGTTAAAAACGGAGGATTACCCCAAGTTACTGAACCCTGGCAGCAATCGACTGTGGTCTGCTAATGCCCGCACGGTCGGTGATGAACGTTACGCCTTACTTGGTAATGGTGGTTATGATCTCGGTGCCAGAGGCGCACAAATAGCTCAGGCATTAATAGCTTTGGAGCAAGCTGATGAGCTAGCCTTGCATCAAATTCAGTTAGATCATCGTGCTTTGCTGTTAACCCGCTGGCAAGCACTGTTATTAGAAACCCTTACTGAATCTCTGGCAGAACAACAGCAGCTTACTGAGTTTCGACAGCATGTTCTGGCGTCGACGTTACATGCCAGCCCAGATGACATTGGTTATACGCTACTACGTCAATACCGTTTAAAGGTACTTGAGTTAGCCTTTACTCCGCTATCTGCGCTACTAGAACAAGCCGGTGCCCGCAGTGCCGATTTAAAATTTTCGTTAGAAACACCGCTGTGGCTTATGCTGCAGCAGCAACGAGCCGATACCTTAGCCGCCCCTTTTAGCAACTGGTCTGAATTGCTAATAACGGCAGCTAAACAAACCCAAACTGAAGTGCTTGAGCAGTATGGCAGCTTAAGCAATGCTCGTTGGGGTAACCGCAACACTGCCCGGATAGAACACCCACTGGCTTCTGCCATCCCCTATTTTGGCCACTGGCTTAATATGCCCGCTAGCCAACTCACAGGCGACAGCCATATGCCCCGGGTACAGCATCCGGCTTTTGGTCAATCGCAGCGTATGGTGGTTGCCCCCGGCCATGAACAACAAGGTATTTTAGTGATCCCAACCGGACAATCTGGCCACCCTTTATCGCCCTTTTACCGAGCGGATCATCAATACTGGCAAGCCGCCGTCGCTTTACCCTTTTTACCGGGTCCGAAAAAATATCAGCAACAGCTGCTACCTGCCCCTTGACTTTAGCCATCCAGACGGATTAATGTGTCACTATGCAGACTATTATTTTCGTACTCGGTTTTTTTAGCTTTACCACCTGTTCTGGGGGGTAGCTGACCGTGCGCGCACGAAAGCAGTAAAACCTCCCAAGCTGGGAGGTTTTTTTTTGGCAATTTTACACTCTTATACTGGCACGAGGCATATCATGGAATTAAACGACATCCGGCAAGCGATTAGCGACACCGATCAGCAGTTACTTGGCTTATTGGCTAAGCGTCGCGCATTGGCGCTGGCGGTAGCCGAAGCTAAATTGTCACAAAATAAACCGATTCGGGATACCAAGCGCGAGCAAGAGCTACTGCTTTCACTAATAGAAAAAGGCAAGTTGCAAGCGCTAGATGCCCAATACGTTACCCGTATTTTTCATGTGATCATTGAAGACTCCGTATTGCAACAACAAGCCAAGGTACAAGGCCAATTAAATGGTGATAGCTCGCAGGCTGTGCGAGTGGCTTTTTTAGGTGGTCAGGGTTCTTACAGTTACTGGGCCACCCAGAAATATTTTACCCGCCGCGCCGAGCAAATTATTGAACTAGGCTGTGATAGCTTTAATGAAATCGTTAAAGCCGTTGAAACCGGTCATGCTGACTATGCGTTATTACCCATCGAGAATACCTCTTCAGGTTCGATTAATGAAGTGTACGATATTTTGCAGCACACACGTTTATCTATCGTTGGCGAGCTGACCCATCCAATAGAACACTGCCTATTGGGGCTGCCGGGTACCGACCTGACTAAAATTCGTCAAGTTTGCTCACACCCACAGGTTATTGCTCAGTGCAGCCAGTTCCTGCTGGGTTTAACTAATGTGAAAATTGATTATTGCGACAGTTCTTCTGCGGCCTTTGCCAAAGTAAAAGAACTGCAAGATCCTACCATTATTGCCATCGGCGGCGAAGAAGGCGGCAAACTCTATGGCTTAGAGGTACTAACCCGACAACTAGCGAATCAAAAAGATAACGTCAGCCGCTTTATCGTGGTCGCGCGTAAAGCCGTTAATGTAGCAAAAGCCATACCGGCAAAAACCACCTTTATCATGTATACCGGCCAGCAACCCGGGGCGCTGGTAGAAGCGCTGTTGGTGTTAAAACAACATGGCATTAGCATGAGCAAACTGGAGTCGCGCCCTATTCCGGGCAACCCGTGGGAAGAAATGTTTTATGTGGATGTTGCTGCCAACCTCAGTGACTATGCCATGACTCGCGCGCTGGAAGAGCTCAATAGTCTCACTAAGTTTGTTAAAGTACTGGGCTGCTACCCCAGCGATGATATTACGCCAACCCAGCCGCAAAGTTAATTAGCAACGCGCCTACGCCAACAGGTTGCTCCTGTTGGCGATCTGGTTGGGGCGCTTAAAAGGTCAGCACCTCACCCTTCACCGGGATCTGGGACGAAATACCCATGTCAGCCAGCTTTTGCTGCAATACTAATTGCGCTTCAGGTTCGCCATGTACCAGATAAAACGCCGGCTCACCGGTAATGGCTTTAGCCCATTGCAATAATTCAGTCTGCCCAGCATGCGCCGAAAAACCACCAATAGTATGGACCTTAGCCTTTACCACGATATCCTGACCAAACATTTTCACCCGTTTTTCACCATCAACCAAGCGCCGCCCCAAGGTACCGCGGGCCTGGAAACCAACAAAGATAAGATGATTAGTGTTTTTCCACAGATTATGCTTCAAATGGTGCACAATACGGCCGCCATTACACATGCCACTGCCAGCGATAACTATTGCGCCATGCGTTACCCGGTTAATTGCCATCGAATCTTCGATACTTTCCGATAGCTTCAGTACCGGTAACAACTGCTCTAAAGTCATGCCTTTTTTGTAACCAATGCGGTCTAAATCGGCTTGTTCCAGCCGATGCAGGTAGTCGTCATAAATTTTAGTAATGCTAATCGCCATTGGGCTATCGAGAAACACTAAACGCTGCTTTAAACGGCCCTGACGGTATAACAAAGCTAAATAATATAAAATCTCTTGTGAACGCCCTAAAGCAAAAGCGGGAATAAACACATTACCACCCGCGTCATAGGCTTCGGACAACGCCGTCGCAAACTCCTCAATGGTATTGTCCAAGGGTTGATGATCACGATTACCATAGGTACTTTCCATTAGCACGATATCAGCCTGTGGGATCTCGGTTGCCGCAGGTAAGAGCACCGTAGCAGGATTGCCCAAATCCCCAGAGAACACCAATTTGCGCATCGCTTGCTTGCCTTTCAGCCATAACTGCACGATAGCCGACCCCAAAATATGCCCGGCATCGGCAAACTCCAGCTCCACGCCCGGTAGCGGGAAGCCACGTTTATTGTAACTTAGCGTTTGCACCAACTCAGAAACCCGTTCGGCATCTTTTACCGCCATAACTGGGTCCTGTATTTTCTTACCGGCCCGGGCCGCTTTTTTATTCTGCCACTCTAAATCTTTTAAATATAAATTTACCGAATCTTTCAGTAGTACCGGCAGTAACTCCGCAGTACCCGGAGTACAGTAAATTTTGCCGTTAAAGCCTTTCGCTACCAGCAACGGCAATAAACCACTATGGTCGATATGGGCGTGCGACAGGATCACCGCATCAATTTCTTTAGGTTTAAACGGGAAACGGAATTTATGCCACTCCCGCACCTGATCAGCCCCCTGCACCATACCGCAGTCTAATAAAAACTGTTGCTGGTTTAGTTGTAACAAGTAGCAAGAACCGGTGACCTGCTGGGCCGCTCCAATAAACGTTAAGCTGGCATTAACTGGCATATTGCATATCCTCTTCAGTAGATCCGGCCATGGACGGTTCAGCCTGGCCTTGTAAGTTAGCTAACGCTAACATCGCTCTGGTCAGCTGCTGATTAAAGCGTCGTAATTCGGCAAACCGTAGCAATTGCTCACCACCCGAATCGTTACTTACCCGCTCTGTTAGTACCAGTAAGTAAAGCTGATCTTTTAATTTTTGCCGCTGGCGCATCAGTTCACGATAACTACTACGAACCGCTTGCGCATCTGCTGGCCAATGAGCAGCAACCAGCTGCTGCCAAAATGCCTGCTCTGGCACAAAGGCGTTAGCATCGCGCTGGGCTTGTTCGGCCAGTTCGGGCAACAGCTGCAACGTCATTTCTAAACGTAATAAGTTTTTTACCAGCTCATTTAAGGCCTTTGCTTCTTTTTCGGCTAACGGGCTTTTACCCAGTTGCAGTAAATAATGATTAATTTCGTTTTGTAACTGCCGGATATGCTCTTGGGTATCGTTATTTAATGCCTTCCCTTCGCTAAGCAACAGCGCCTGACCACTGATCAACTGGCCAACCCGCAAGCTCTCAATACTGAGCGTTTTAATCGCAACCGCCGGCATACTTAGGCTAGAGGCATCAAGCACCCGCAATTGGCCAATGTTTTGCGCCCGAAAACGCCCATTTAAAAATAACACCAACCTGCTGGTCAGCGGCCACATTAACACCACCCCTAAAATATTAAATAAGGTATGAAACAGCGCTAGGCTGATAGCCGGGTTAGGATCATTAAACAAGGCATCTTGTACCAGACCTATCAGCCACAGTAATGGGCTTAAAATTACGATAGCCGTCACGCCGGTGATAATATTAAAAATCACGTGCAGCATCGCTAAACGTTTTGCTTTAGCCGTAGCCGCTAAGGTTGAGATAATGGCAGTTGAAGTAGTCCCCAGGTTAGCCCCAATCACAAAAGCCGCCGCCAATGGCAAAGGCAGTACACCGGCCGATACCGCGGTAATCACCAAAGCAATAACGGCAATAGAGGCTTGCATCACCACACTAAGCAAAGTGCCAAGCAGCACGCCAATAATAATGCCCCAAAACCCTAACTGACTAAGCGCAGAAAACTCGATATCAACAAAAACTGCATCGAAACTATCTTTTAAATAAGCTAAGCCGAGGAAAAATAGACCGAAACCAATTAGCGCCTCGCCAATGCCTTGGGCACGGCTTTTTTTGGCAAACAGCTTTAAGATAGCGCCAACCCCAATCATCGGTAACGCCAGCGCATCAATTTTAAATTGTAACCCCACCAAGGCAACAAACCACCCGGTTAGCGAAGTACCGACATTGCTGCCATAGATCACAAAGGCGGCATTTTGTAGCGATAAAATACCGGCATTAACAAAACCAATAGTAGTTACCGTTAATACAGTGGAAGATTGCACCGCAACTGTTGCGGCTGTACCAAATAAAACGCCCTGCCAGGGACGCGACGTCCAACGTTGTAAAAACTGCATTAACACCGGTCCGGCCGCTGTTTTTAGCCCTTTACTCAACCAATCCATACCCAGTAAGATTAAGCCAAGCGCGCCTAACCCCATCAAAATATCAGACCACATACATTTCCTTTTTTGTTTTATCTGTTATAACCCAACTTTACAATAAGTCGCCTGCGCTATATCAAGTGACTATCAATTAACTAGGCAGAATATTTTACGTAGGGAGTTTTTTTAATGTCTGATAATAATACGCTGTATAAACGTCATTTTGCCACAGCTCAGGACTCGTTAGACGCCATTACCCGTTTACAGGACCATGATTCCTACAAACTGGCGTTTGCGGATAGCGGCTTTTTAATGCAAGACGAGCTGCGTCATGTGCGTTTGCAACTGGAATACCTAAAACCACAGCTGGTGCTGGAGCAAAATAACATTAATGCGACGGTAGTGGTATTTGGCAGTGCCCGTTTTTTATCGCCAGAGCAAGCAAAACAGCAGTTGGTACTAGTACAGCAGCACTATGCTGATGAACCCGAAAACCCTAACGTTATTAGTGCATTGAAAAAAGCCGAGCGCGATGTTAAAAACAGCCTGTACTACACCGCATCTCAAACATTTTCGCGCTTGGTCACCAGCCATAGCAGCCAGCATCCCGAATCTGCTTTAATGATTATTAGTGGTGGTGGGCCAGGTATTATGGAAGCAGCCAATCGTGGTGCCATGGATGCCAATGGTAAAAGCATAGGTTTAAATATTGTATTGCCGAAAGAACAACACCCCAACCCTTATATCACACCGGAATTTTGCTTCCAGTTTCACTACTTTGCTATTCGTAAAATGCATTTTTTACAACGCGCCCGTGCTTTGGTTGCCTTCCCCGGTGGCTTTGGTACGCTGGACGAGTTGTTTGAAACCCTAACCCTAATTCAGACACGTAAGGCAGAGCGCGTGCCGGTGATCTTGTACGATAAGGCGTTTTGGCAAAAGTTGATTAACTTTGACATGCTGGCGGAGGAAGGTTTAATCAGCCCGCAAGATCTGGAACTGATTCAGTATGTGGATACACCAGAACAGGCCTGGCAGATTATTTATGACTTTTATCAGTTGGGCGCAACGAGTAACTAAATGGCTTGCTGCCAAAGCCTAACGCCGATGCAAAAATGAAGGGCGCGCTAACTGCGCCCATCTGCGGCTTTTTGCAGTAATTGCTTACTTTCTTGCAAAAACTGCCCGGCCAGCTCGCCAAAAAACTGCTGGCCCTTGGCAAATTCGGCCATTAAACCCGCTTTATCTTGAGATTGTAGCAAGCTGAGCAGCTGCGAGAAGCGCTGTTGATAGCGCGTCAGTAAGGCGGTAACATCGCTGGATGACAGCATAATGTCGGCATACAGCTCGGCGTTTTGTGCAAATAAACGGCCCACCATGGCCAGCTCCAAGCGGTATATCGGCGAGCTTAGTGCCAGTAACTCGGGTAAATCTGCTTGTTCTTCTGCCAGATGAACGCCATAAACCAATGACGAAAAGTGACGCATCGCCTGAATAAGCTGCATAGCATGATCATGTCCATCAGCCGCTTTAAAAGCCAGTTCCGCCCCCCACACCACCAATTGCTTGAGCAGCCATTGATAGTCATGTTCAGCTCGCCCATGACACACTACCACCACCTGTTTTACCAGATTAGTAATATCGGGGCCAAACATCGGGTGTAAGCCCACAACGGGCCCACTATGCTGCTGTAGCATGGCCGCTAACGGTTTTGCTTTTACACTGGTTAAGTCGGCCAGCACACAGTCCTTCGGTAGCGCCGGTAACAAGCTAATCAGTTGCTCGGTTAAGGTAATAGGCACCGCCATTAATACCAGTGCGGCATTGGCGCATATTGTGCTGGCTGCAGGCCAATCAGCTTGCTCTAACACCTCGACCTGATAGCCGGAGCGGCGAAACAAGCTGACAAAACGCTGTCCCAGTGCACCGGCACCGCCTATCACCACCACTTTGCCACCACCGCTACGGCAACAGACAAAGCCGTGCTCTTGCGTGGCATAAGACTCACGCATCACCCGGCGCAACACGTCTTCCACCAGCTCTGGCGATACCTGCTCTGCCTCTGCTTGCTTTCGGCGGGCGGTTAACAGGGCTTGCTCGCGCTCTGGCACATACACCGGCAAAGCAAATTGCTGCTTCACCTGACCAACCTGCGCGGTGACTTGTGCCCGGGCGGCCAGTAGTTTAACCAATTGTGTATCAATGGCATCAATTTGCTCACGTAAAGGCTGCAGTGCCTGCTGGGCATTTTCTAAAGCCGTCATCGCCGTTATGCCACTGCTTGAACCGGTAGCATTTGCTGATGCAAACTCGCCAGTAATTCAACGGTGCTATCCCAATCAATACAGGCATCGGTGATTGATACGCCATAATGATCCGCCTTACCGTTGATCAAGTCTTGCCGACCCGCCTTTAAATGACTTTCCAGCATAATACCAATAATGGCGTCATTACCGGCTAAACGTTGCGCCAATACTTCCTGCGCTACAGCGGGTTGCCGATTATGGTCTTTATTCGAGTTACCATGGCTGCAATCCACCACGATACCGCGTGGCAGTTGCAACTTATCTATTTTCTCTAAGGTCGCTTTTATGCTCTCGACATCATAGTTTGGTTTAGAGCCACCGCGCAAAATAATATGGCCATCTGGGTTACCGGCAGTTTGGACTAAACTGACTTCGCCTTTTTGATTAATACCAAAGAACGTGTGGCCGCTGGCCGCTGATTGCAAAGCGTTTAGTGCCACACTTAGGCTACCATCAGTACCGTTTTTAAAACCAACCGGCATAGAAAGACCGCTAGCCATCTCACGGTGGGTTTGTGATTCTACCGTACGGGCGCCAATGGCCGCCCAGCTAATTAAATCTGACATATATTGGGGACTAATAGGATCTAAAGCTTCGGTGGCGACAGGTAACTCCAGTTCTACCATTTTTAACAGCAGTTCACGGCCCCAAGTCAAGCCAGTTTCCAAATCAAAGGAGTCGTCCAAATGCGGATCATTGATAAAGCCTTTCCAACCAACTGTGGTGCGCGGTTTTTCAAAATAAACCCGCATTACGATGTATAAGCTATCACTGTACGCCAGCTGCAAGGCTTTTAATTTTTGTGCATATTCAATAGCCGCTACCGGGTCATGAATAGAACAAGGCCCGGTAACCACTAATAAGCGTTTGTCCCGACCATGAATAATATTGGCGATATCCGCACGGGCTTTCGCCACAAACTCTGATCCCTGCTCTGACAACGGCAACACTTTCTTTAATACTGCCGGTGAACTTAACGGCTTTTGCGCGACAATGCGCAAGTCATCAACGATCATACTCATTTAACCCGCTCCTGTTACTGTGCTGCGGAGTATTAGCATAGATAAAAACTGCCGACTTTGCCGCCAAAAGTTTTTATGTAAACTTATTTATACAGCACGTATTAATTAAATTACAATAAGCCGCAGTGTACGGATGGATGGCTAAATCGTCAACCCTGAAAGCCCATAAAATTAAGGATAAAATGCAGATAACAGTAAATATTAACGTGTACAAAAATAATTACAGATATGGGTGTTATTCGGAAACAGGCTAACCATGCTTCTTAAAAGCGTGAAAAAATGCAGCTCTTTGTGTGCAACTTGTGTGCAGTGCTACAAACGCTGTAACACTTTTTTATAGGCAAGTGACAGCCGAACAAAGCTTTGTTTGTCGCCACCGCGATCGGGATGGTGTTTTAAGGACTGTTTTCGAAATGCTTTTTTAAGCTCCGGCAAAGAGCAAGGCCAGTCTAGTTGTAATAAGCTTAGTGCTTCATCATCTGATAAAGCAATACTCGTGGCGTTACCATAACGCTGTTGATAAAACTGCCAGAATTGCGTTAATCGTTCGCTCAGCGCTATAGGGGTCATGCGCCAATAATTACTCCAGTCGGCATAATAAGCGCCTTTGCTATCGGTTAGCATAGGCAGATCGCTTTGCCAGGGAGAGATCTTAATCCGCGCTAGCCCTATTTCTAAAAAGGCCGTTTCGGTTTGAGCCCAGCGCTCAGCAACGCGATATAACAAATGATAAAGCACAAAATGCAGCTGAAATAAGGCAAGCTGGCTGTCGGTAACTTTACTTAAGGGTTTAAGTTGCAACAGGCTAAAAAGTTGCTGTTCAGTGATTTCGCCGTAGCGGCGTAATAACAAGGTTTCCAGCTGCTGCTCCAACTGCTCAAGAACCTGCGTATTGAGGGGTGGCTGTACTGTTAACGTAACGGGCATAAAACAAGGCCGGCAAAATTGCCGGCCTCAATGTGCTTAGTTAAGCTTTTCACGAATACGCGCTGATTTACCTGAACGATCGCGTAAGTAGTAAAGCTTAGCACGGCGAACCGCGCCACGGCGCTTAACAGTAATGCTGTCAATCATTGGGCTGTGCGTCTGGAATACACGCTCAACACCTTCGCCATTAGAGATTTTGCGGACGGTGAAGGCTGAGTGCAGACCACGGTTGCGCTTAGCAATAACTACGCCTTCGTATGCCTGCAGACGGCTTTTGTCGCCTTCTTTAACTTTAACTTGAACCACTACAGTGTCACCTGGAGCGAATGCTGGAACGTCTTGTTTCAACTGTTCCTGTTCAAGTTGTTTGATGATGTTTTGGCTAACTTTGCTCATAACAATCTCACTTTACCTGGAATTAACTATCTTGTTGCAGCTGCAACGCCTGGTATTCCTGTTGGAATTCGGCCAGTAATGTGCGTTGCTCCTTAGTCAGAGCCAGGGAATTTAACATATCCGGACGTCTTAACCAGGTTCTACCAAGAGCCTGTTTTAGACGCCAGCGTCTAATTTCTTCATGGTGCCCGCTCAGTAATACTGCCGGTACCTGTTTGTCTGCTAACACCTCAGGGCGTGTATAGTGTGGACAATCCAGCAAACCAGTCGCAAACGAATCCTGTTCTGCTGATAAATCATGCCCCAGTACACCAGGTACTAGTCGCGATACGGCGTCTATTAACACCATCGCCGGCAATTCGCCACCACTTAATACATAATCTCCAATTGACCATTCAGCATCAATTTCGGATTCAATCACACGCTCGTCAATTCCTTCGTAACGGCCAGCTACTAACAGTAGCTTAGAGTGCATTGCCAGTTCAGCGACACCTTGCTGGTCTAGTTTGCGGCCTTGCGGCGACAAATAAACCGTATATACGTTACCCCCTGCAGCCTGTTTTGCTGCGCGGATGGCATCCGTCAGTGGCTGCACCATCATTAGCATACCGGGGCCACCGCCATAAGGCCGGTCGTCTACAGTACGATGCTTGTCCGTGGTAAAATCCCGCGGATTCCAGCACTGTAACTGTATCGTGCCTTGCTTTACTGCTCGGCCAGTTACCCCATATTGCGTAATTGCCTGAAACATTTCCGGAAACAGTGAGACAACGCCCACCCACCTTTGTTGTTCCTGCATTAAAACGCTGGGTCCCAGTCTACTAAGATTTGCTTTGCAGTTAAGTCCACATGCTTCACAACAGTGTTGTTCAGATAAGGAATTAACCGTTCACTCTTGCCAAATGCATCGGTCCGGTTGGCTTTCACCACTAACACATCGTTAGAGCCGGTTTCCATTAAGTCAGTTACTTCGCCCAGGTTATATCCCTGCTCGGTTACTACGGTCAGCCCCATCAGGTCTTTCCAGTAGAAGTCGCCATCATCCAGTGCCGGTAAGGCATTGGTTGGAACAGCGATATCGGCATTGACATACTGCTGAGCCAGGTCCCGATCATTAATATCAGTCAGTTTAGCAATTAAGCTATTACTGTGCCGTTTCCAGCTACTGATCTGCACAGGTTGCCAGTTACCCTGAAATTTAACTTGCCAGGGTGTGTAATCAAAAATCCCTTCCGGGATGTCCGTGTAGGAGTTAATTTTTAGCCAGCCATTGATGCCGTAAACAGCACCAAACTTACCGAGCACAATAAAATCTTTTTCACTCAATCGTGACAACTCCACACGCTTTGCTAATTAAGCTGCTGCTTTCTTAGCGTTTTTTACCAGATTGGCTACGCGATCACTTAATGCAGCACCTTGTGCTACCCAGTGTTCAACGCGATCCAGGTCCAGACGCAGTTTCTCTTCAGTACCGCTGGCGATTGGGTTAAAGAAACCCACGCGCTCAATAAAACGGCCATCACGAGCAAAACGGCTGTCCGCTACCACAACTTGGTAAAATGGACGCTTTTTCGCGCCACCACGTTGTAAACGAATAGTTACCATACCGTCCTCTAATTTTAATCGTTCAGGTTTTAAAAAATAACAAAACCCCCAGACAGGCTGGAGGCTGCTGCATTGTACGGATTTTTACCACGAATGCAAGGCATTTCGCGGCCTGGCAACCCATAACATCAAAGTACAAACGCCAGAACTAGCGTGGCGGCAACATACCCGGCGGTAACTTACCGCCCATGCCACGCATCATTTTCATTAAGCCACCTTTACCCGACATCTGCTTCATCATCTTCTGCATTTGGGTAAATTGTTTCAGCAACTTATTAATATCCTGCACTTCCGTGCCCGAGCCCGCCGCGATCCGTTTTTTGCGTGAGCCTTTCAGTAAATCGGGAAATTCACGCTCTTTTGGCGTCATGGAGTTAATAATAGCCTCCATTCGCACAAACTGCTTTTCATCCAACTGGCTGGCCGCACCGGCTGGCAGGTTTTTCATACCGGGTAGTTTATCCATCAGCGACATCATGCCACCCATGCTGCGCATCTGCACCAGTTGCTCACGAAAGTCTTCTAATGAAAAGCCTTTGCCTTTCATCATTTTTTGCGCCATTTTCGCGCTTTTTTCTTTATCGACTTTTAGCTCAAGCTCTTCAATTAAGCCCAGCACATCGCCCATACCTAAAATGCGCGACGCAATCCGGTCTGGATGAAACGGCTCTAAGGCATCGGTTTTTTCACCGGTACCGATAAACTTAATTGGTTTGCCGGTAATATGCCGGATAGAAAGAGCAGCACCACCGCGCGCATCACCATCTGCTTTAGTTAAAATCACGCCGGTAAGTGGCAAGGCTTCATTAAAGGCTTTCGCGGTGTTAGCAGCATCCTGACCGGTCATGGCATCCACCACAAACAGGGTTTCGATTGGCTTAACCGCGGCATGCAGCGCTTTAATTTCGTCCATCATCTCGCTGTCAACATGCAAACGGCCGGCGGTATCGACCAATAGCACATCAAACATGCGGGTTTTTGCATGAGTAATAGCCGCATTGACAATGGCGACTGGCGCCTGCGAAATATCACTGGGGAAAAACTCTACCCCAATATCTTTGGCCAGCGTTTCAAGCTGCTTTATAGCCGCCGGGCGATAAACGTCGGCTGATACCACCAGCACTTTTTTCTTTTTACGCTCAGTCAAAAACTTAGCTAGCTTAGCCACCGAAGTGGTTTTACCCGCCCCTTGTAAACCCGCCATTAAAATAACCGCCGGTGGCTGGGTATTTAATGCCAGTTCCTGATTGGCTTCGCCCATCGCTTCTTCCAGCGCTTTGCGAACAATTTTCAGAAACTCTTGCCCAGGAGTCAGGCTCTTGCTGACTTCCAGCCCAACTGAACGTTCTTTAATCTGGTTAATAAAATCACGAACCACCGGCAAGGCAACGTCGGCTTCTAATAACGCCATCCGCACTTCGCGCAGAGTTTCTTTAATATTGTCTTCGGTAAGACGACCGCGACCGCTGATATTTTTTAGCGTGCGGCTTAAGCGATCTGACAGGTTTTCAAACATAGCAGTTACCCGTATTCATAAATTGAGTTAATTATACCCCTTTGCTACCCACTAGTCAGCCACTTAAGGTTACTTGGAGATATGCATTGCTGCTGGGCATTCATTAAAACTTGCAATACAATAGCAAACTTACTGCATCAATGGAGTGTTAAGAATGCCTATGTTGTTACCTGCGCTGGCGCTGCTTGCTTATCTGATCGCAACCTTTGCGATAGTGCTGCGCTTATTTCATCCGGCAGGGCCAAACTTCAAGCTGGTATTTACTGCAGCAACCGCCGCAGTGGTCTTACATATGCTGGCTTTGGCAGCGGCTATTTTTACCGCAGAAGGGCAAAACTTTAGCCTGCAGAATGTAAGCTCACTCGTTTGCTGGCTTATCACCTTATCAGTGACCTTCATTTCATTACGCACACCGGCCATTTTGCTGTTACCGCTGGTTTATGGGTTTGCTGCTTTATTATTGCTAACCACATTAGCCTTACCAGATTCCGTACAAATGCAACATTTAGAGCATAGCCCCGGTTTAATTGTCCATATTGCATTAGCATTTACCGCCTATGTGGTGCTATTGATGGCCACCTTGTATTCGATTCAGGTTGCTTATATAAGCTACAAACTAAAACATAAAGACTTTTCTGGGGTCAGCCGCTTTTTACCGCCACTAATGCAGGCAGAAAATTTGCAATTTCGCTTACTGGCGGCAGGTACCCTTACCCTGGCTTTTGCATTATTAAGCGGAATTCCTTATACAATCAATTGGCTAGAGCATAAAAGTCTGTTAAGTTCAGTAGCTCTTGGGGTATTTATGGTATTGTGCTGGGGACATGCCCGTTTAGGCTGGCGTGGTAAGACAGCTATTTCGCTGACGCTAACCGGTACTATACTGCTGACATTAGCTTACTTTGGCAGCCGTTTTGTCAAAGAGGTACTGTTAAACAGGTTCTAAAACCCTGATTTTTGGTCACATTTTTTGGCAACATAGGTAACTGATTCTTGGACGCTATTTCGACTGGCACCCTATTTATAATTTTAGGTGTGTTACTTGTGCTCTCCGCTTTCTTCTCCGGTTCCGAAACCGGCATGATGTCGGTTAACCCTTATCGCTTAAAACACCTTGAAAATGAGAATAATAAAGGTGCTAAACGGGTTAGCCTGTTGCTGAAAAGGCCAGACCGACTAATTGGTTTGATCCTGATTGGTAATAACCTGGTGAATATCGCTGCTGCTACCGTAACAACCTTAATCGGCCAACGCCTTTATGGCGATTTAGGGTTAGCCATAGCGCCAATAGCGCTGACCTTAGTGGTACTTATTTTTGCTGAAGTTACCCCCAAAACGCTGGCAGCACTGTATCCGGAGCGGGTTGCTTTTCCTGCCTCTGTTATACTGCGGGTGCTACTGAAGATTTTCTATCCTTTTGTTTACCTGCTAAATAAAGTTACTAATGGTTTATTGGCCTTATTAGGGGTTAGCCCGGAACGACATCAAGGGAATAGTTTAAGCGCTGAAGAGCTGCGTACAGTAGTACATGAAGCTGGTGCATTAATTCCAGAACAACATCAAAATATGCTGGTTGGCGTGTTAGATCTGGAAAATGTTACGGTGGAAGATATTATGATCCCACGTAATGAAATTATTGGTATCGATATTAACGATGAGTGGAAAGATATTGTTCGACAATTGGCAAATACGCTGCATAGCCGCGTGTTACTTTACCGCGATAACATAGATGACGCTTTAGGTTTTATCCACCCTCGTGATCTAGTTCGGTTGTTACTTAAAGAGCAATTTTCTAAAGCAACACTCTTACGCTCGGTACATGAGATTTATTATATTCCTGAGGGCACCGCCTTAAATACACAGTTGCTAAAATTTCAGACTACCAAAGAGCGCATTGGTTTGGTCGTTGATGAATATGGCGACATTCAAGGGCTCGTTACCCTAGAAGATATTTTGGAAGAAGTGGTCGGTAAATTTACGACTGATATTGTTGAAGATAGTAACGAAGATATTATTAAACAACCCGACGGCTCTTACCTTATTGATGGCAGTATTAGCCTACGAGAGCTGAATAGGCAAATGCAGTTAGAGTTTCCAACGGATGGCCCTAAAACGTTAAATGGCCTGTTATTGGAGCACCTAGAGGAAATACCACAAGGTAGCATGAGTGTAAAACTGGCTGGATACGCTATTGAAGTAGTAGATGTGCAAGATAATATGATAAAGACAGTGCGCTTGTTGTTATTAACATAGCTTCTATCATAGATACAGCGTTAAACTAGCCAAATAATAAGCGCCCTAACCAACCGCGTTGCAACTCTTTTTCACAGCCTTTTAGCTGCCGTTCATACATTTTAGCGCGGTCATCCACTCTACGGGCGGTTGTTTGTAACCAACCTTTGCTGCGGTAGGTACCACGGCGATAACCGCCCCACCCCTCGTGATAATTCAAATATAGCCGATACCCATCGTTTTTAGCGATCTTGTTAACCTGATGGGTTTTATCAATATACCAGCCAATAAAATCTACCGCATCGGCAAAATTACTGCGACTGGCAAAAAAGCGGTTGGTATCTTTGACATAGTCATTCCAGGCCGGGGTCTGTGCTTGAGAATAACCGTAGGCTGAGCTGCCCCGCCCATAAGGGATAAAACCTAAAAAGTAGCGCATTGGCGGCTTGGCATTGTGTCGGAAACTACTTTCCTGATACATAAAGCTAATTGGCACAGCGATAGGCATGCCCCACTTATCGCTGGCTTTTGCCGTAGCGTGATACCAAGAACGGTGCTCTCGAAAAATTTCACAAATATTCGACGTATCTTGCGGCGGAGGCGTGGCACAGCCTGTCACTAACAGGCTGACACCCAGTAAAATAAATAATTTACTTTTTTTTAGGGATTTTTGAACTATCTGCATAACAGTGATTCTAACAGTATGAATGGATTCAACCAAGTTTTTGTTTTCCCTGGATTCTCCTTCGCGGCTACCTCTGGTAGCCGTTTTTTTTGCTGCGCAATTACGCAACTATTCATGCCGTTAACAGCCTGCACCATCAGACTTAGGCCTCTTGCTCACAGGCCGGTACTTCAGCAAAATACTGTTCTATATAGTCGTCAAAACCGAGTGTGTCGCTGGCTTCAATCTCAGCCTGGCGCTGCAATGATGCGCTAACAGCCGCAGTAAAATCACTTTCAGTATAAATTTGATACGGTTCCTGCAATAACTGCTGCTGATATTGTGCGGCTAATTGCCGCATATAGCTGCCATTATCCTGACGGCTACTAATTAAATGATTTAACACCTTGCCTGACGGCGTTTGGGCGGGATCGAGCAGCGATAGATAATACTGCTTGAGCGCGCCTTGGTAACGCGTAGTTTTATAGGCCTCATCAAGCCAACTGGCAATAGGCATCATCTCGGCGAACAACTGCTCAGCCCAATCCTGCATTAAGCGGGGCTGACCATCCTGCATTAACTCCAGGTTAATACGCCGGCCATCGGTAACCACTTTTTTTAGATTCTGCTCCGTGACACTTTGCTCAGCGGCAGACAAAGTTGGACTTTGCTCTAACAAACAATACATCAGGAAAATATCCAGAAAGTGCATTTGCTCAGCAGTAATACCCACTGCACTAAAGGGGTTCACATCTAATGCCCGGACTTCAATATATTCAACACCGCGTTTGGCTAAGGCACAAGTTGGCCGCTCACCCGACTCGATAGTACGTTTCGGCCGTATGGTAGAATAGAATTCATTCTCAATTTGCAGCACGTTCGCGTTTAATTGCTGATAAACACCGTTCACCTTAGTACCAATACCTTGGTATTCTGCTGACGGCTGACTAACCGCCGCATGCAAACCTGCAATATATTCCGGCAGCGTATTATAGGTAATATTTAAGCTCGACTGTGCGCTGTTGGTATACCCCAAATCGCTCATTCGCAATGAGGTAGCATAGGGTAAATATAAACTGCCATCTCCCAACTGCTGAAAAGGGTAACGTGACTGCCGACCTTCTAGAAAAGACTGACACATGGCAGGCGAAGCGCCAAAAAGATAGACAATTAACCAAGCATAGCGCTTGTAGTTGCGAATTAACGACAAATACTGTTCTGAAATAAAATCTTGTAGCGGACGTTGATCAGCGAGTAGCGGCTGATACGCCTGCCAGAAACTCTGTGGTAACGAGAAGTTAAAATGCACACCACTAATGGCCTGCATCATACTGCCATACCGGTTTTTCAGACCTTGCCGGTACAGCGTTTTCATCCGCCCTACATTGGAACTGCCATAAAAGGCTAAGGGGATCTGATGTTGATCAGAGATATAACAGGGCATACTGGCTGGCCAAATCCGTTCATCACCCAATTGACGCAAGGTAAAACGATGAATATCGGTAAGCTGCTGTATTGTAGTATCGATATCAGTCGTAGCCGGTGTAATAAATTCGAGTAGTGATTCAGAAAAATCGGTGGTGATCCAGGGATGAGTCAATGCCGAACCTAGTGCCAGCGGATGAGCACTTTGTGCCAGACTACCATCCGCATTTACTCGTAACGTTTCGCGCTCAATACCATGTTTAATACCAACAATCGATTGGCTTTGCCCACTTTGCTGCAGTGCAGTAAGGCGTTGCATAATGCTGGAGGCCAAGATAATTCCTTAATTTAACTAAATATCCCCCATCAAATGGGGGATAAAAAATAATTTTCAACGTAGGCTTTCTATTTAGCCCCTGAATAGTTATGTTTTACACTATCAAGGCTTATCCTCAGGTGTCGTCGACTTTTTCTCTGTGGCGCCGCCCTGCTCGTCCAGGAAGTCGGCATCATCCGAATCGCCTACTACATGCTCCAGTTTCAGTTTACGCACACTTCTGAACGTTGTGATGGGGCCTGAGCAAGCATAGACGAAGAAAATCAGGAATAACATTTGAGCAGGTTTAGCCGCAATAACCACAAATACAACGACAACTAATAAAATCGTTAAAAAGGATACGCGATCGCGCCAGTTTAGGTTTTTAAATGAGTTATAACGGAAGTTACTTACCATTAAAAAACCTGCTGCTATGGTGATAAACCCGACTATATAGCCATATTTGTCGCCATCAATCTGAAAACTAGCACCATTCCACACCATACCAGCAACCAGTGCAGCAGCAGCAGGGCTAGCCAAGCCCTGGAAAAAACGACCGTCGGTGACACCTAAATTAGCATTAAAACGTGCTAAGCGCAGCGCAGCGCAGGCAACGTAAATAAAGGCAGCTAACCAGCCAAATTTCCCCAAATCGGCCAGCGCCCAGTTATACGCTACCAAGGCAGGGGCCACGCCAAAAGCCAGTAAATCTGACATACTGTCGTACTGAGCACCAAACTCGCTTTGGGTGTTAGTTAAACGCGCCACCCGGCCATCTAAGCCGTCAAAAATCATCGCGATAAAAATGGCAACGGCAGCGGCTTCAAACCGTCCGTTCATTGACGAAACGATAGCAAAAAAACCGGAAAACAAACCCGCCGTAGTGAGTAAATTAGGTAGTAGATAGATCCCTTTACGCGGACCATTCTCGTTATTTTTTAATTCTGTCATAAGGCAACTTCTAAAAAAAAGATTACACTGATTATAAGGGACATAACATAACATGGATAGAACCATGGCAAAAGCGCGGCTTTTTTTATTGTTTTTTGTGGGTTTAACCAGTAGTACAGCACTGCTGGCGCAGACTATTTATCGCTGGCAAGACGAGAAAGGGATAACACATTTCAGCCAACAACCTCCGAGCAGCGGCAACTATCAGCTGATTACCGTACAAACGGCGGGCGCAACTAGCGCAACCACTGCTATTGTTGACAATACTACTGCTACTGGCTTTGATGCAACTTTATGCCTGCAAGCCAAAGAACAGCTAGCCTTATTGCAAAGCGAACAAGAGCTTTTTACTCGTGATACTAACAACAGTACCAACAATAGTACAGACGAGAACACAACCAATAGTGAGCTAAGGCTCGTTACTGCAGATGAACGTGAACAACAAAAGCTGCTAGCCAACTTTGAAATAAAAAGGCGTTGCCAAGCTTATATATAGTACCTTGAACTATGTATATTGTGTATTAAGGCAGAGAAATCTGCCTTTTTATTTGACAATAAACACTTTAGAATTATAGTGTATTGTATGTTTAATGTGTATAAAGGAATGAACCTTGTCATCGGTTAAAGTCAAAGCAACTATCGTAGAAGATAATACTGGCATTAAAAGTCAGCTCCCCATCTTGATCACCGAACAAGGTGAAGTTGGTTCAGTTACCGATTACTTGCTAAAGATGGAATCTGATGGTGCTAGTAATGCTTTAATGAATGGTTTTATACAAGCCACTTCTTTGCTCTTGGATTACATGGAAGCCAACAAAGGATTATTTGAAGATCCTAAAATGCTATTCCAAACCTTTGCTAAGCGTCTTTACACAGGCACCATCGGTGAAGATGGTTTAGATCCCTCTGGCTTGTACTGGGTGCCAAGCTCAACTGATAACGTCAATAAACATATTCATCGATTAACGGCATTTACTGATTGGCTGGCTAACAAGCTTGGCGCAGAGCCAATGAACCCTTTGCGAGATGCCACACCTCATGAGCAACGCCTTAATTACGCTGCTTGGTATCGAAAAAACCAAAATGACTTCCTTGGACATATTGAAGATAAAACCGTTAACAAAACCATCCGTAAAGCTCGCACAATGAAAGGACGCACTCCATTGACGAAAGCCGAAGACGATGCTTTAGCATTCCCAGATAAGCATTGGGAATCATTCTATAAAGATGGTATTGGCGGAGCAAAAGATCCACGAGTTGCGCTGAGAGATAAGCTTATGCTGCTCTTGATGCACGGTGGCGGTTTGCGTGAAAGTGAAGCTATTATGCTGTGGGTGACTGATGTACTTGAAGATCCGTATGACCCTGAAAAAGCGATAGTTCGAATTTACAACGAAGTCGATGGTAAAGCACCCGAAGGTTGGCGAAGTCGCTCAGGGACAAAAACCAGAGAAGCCTATTTACAAGAAAAATACGCTCGTATACCACGCAAACGAATGAAAGGCACGGCATACGTTGGCTGGAAAACAAGAGTTGTAGACCATCGAGATAACTACATACAAGTTCAGTGGTTTCCAGCGGATTATGGCAAGGTTTTTATGTCACTGTGGAAGAGCTACCAAAAATATCGAGCCAGTATTGACTGCCATCACCCCTATGCGTTCATTTCATTCCATCACAGCGCCCTTGGAAACCCATACACTTTGAATGCGTTTCACCAAAGCTATGCGGCGGGATTAAGGCGCATTGGCTTAGAGCCAAACAAATCGGAAGGGTTAGACCCGCACGGTCATCGTCATAGCTATGGCAGACGCTTAGAGCGTTCAGGACTTAACCCGTTGGTGATACGACGATGTATGCACCATAAATCACTGGAGTCTCAAGTTCCCTACACAGGTAAAGGGCAGCAGGAAATCTCCGATGAACTCAACAAGGCCACGCTACAACTGGCAAATCCTGAGTCCAAAGTAAAATCGCTAGATTGGAAAGAGTTGGTCGAGCACGGTTTTGACGATATTGACCCGCAAGGCTATTTCACAGGCAAGCATCCGAAATTACGAGGTAAATAATGGCAAAAAAAGTCAAGAAATATGACGGGCGCTCATCGGACTTAACGTTTAAATGGATGCTCACCACCCTTGGCCCTGAGTGGGAGCAATGGCAGGAATTAGCCGCTGAGTGGATGGCGATACAACATGCGGGAATTGACTGCAAGCGTAACGCGTTGAGCCGTTTTTTTGAGTCCTACCTGTTAGAGTGCGCTCCCTATGCAACTGACATTGGTCTGTTTTTCAAGGGGTACAATGGTCATATCTGCTCCACTGAAGAGCTAGAAGCTGTTGTGAGAAAAACTATTAACGCCCCCGACAAAGTATCAAAATCTATCAACTACCCCTGTGACTTCATTAATTACGTCATTGAACATCATCTATCTGAAGAAGATGATAGCGGCAACTTAACACCACTGGTTCGCAATCCGCTGAGCAAAATTAAGCGGCAAGACTCACACACTGAAACCGTGCGTAACCCACTTCCGTATCGTTACATCCAAGACCTGCGCCAAATTCTGTGTCCATTGCCAGATAAAGCGGAACTGACGGTGATTGAGCAAAACCTACCACAAGGCGAGTCGTTACTGCCTAGCTATCACTACCGCCATTTCAAGCATTGGACATGGGCACAAGAGCAGACAGGGCAAGGCAAAGCAGGTAAAAGTGGCGACTGGTTCGAGGTCGAGCCTGACTTGATTGATAAAACCGACCCCGATTGCGTGTGGCGCACCAAAGAAGTGACTAGAAATGGTAAAAGAATCACCCTCCACCAAATCTGGTCACCTGTCAAAGCGATGATTATATTTATGAAGCTGCATCTGCCACTGCGCACCTATCAAGTGCGTATGTTAGACAGTGGTGAAGCGGATACGTGGCGTTATGAAAGCGGTCATTGGAAGCTCAATGACAAGCATGACTTTGCGCTCGGTAGCGAAAAACGCCCTTTTGGTAAAGGCATCTTTCGCCGTATCCATGACACCATGACAGGCCAGTATTCCACAGGTTTATATATCAACACCAACAAAACCGCTGACCAAAATAAAGACGAACTTGAGCGGGGTTACATTATTCCTTGGCAAAACGAGGAATTGTTGTATTGGTTGGAAAAACTGCGTAACTGGCAGGAAAAATACAACCCTATAGTGAAGCCGACAGACTGCACCACGCTGTCAATTAAGCATACTGCGAAAAAGAAGTCACAAACCCAGCTAGAGAGCATGGGTGAAATCGCCTTTCTGTTTCGGGATGCATCAGCAAACGGTGATGATAAATACAAACCGATAAATTCCGATGCGATGACACCTTTCTGGTATCAACTCTTGCTAACACTGGAAAACCAGCTTGCTGAGCAAGGTAATACGCTTGATAATGGAGAGCGACTTAAACTGGTTGTGGATTACCCAGAAGACACTAGAGAAAGCGATAAGTCAGCCACACTCTTTCCTTTACACAGCTTGCGTGTATCCTTGATAACATGCTACACGATGGATACCCAATTGCCACTTCCTGTCATATCCAAACTACTGGCAGGTCACTCACGTATCCTAATGACCATCTACTACAACAAAATCACCCCGTCCGTGATGGCGGAAAAAATGAGTGAAGCCGAGGGGGAGCTTGAGGGTAAAGCCAAGCAGTCAGTGCGCAACTTCCTCAAAGATGCCTCACTAGCGCAAATTCAATGCAAAATGGTCTACCACAAAGAAGACAGTATTCAGGCAGCACTGGTTAACCGTAATCCCATCGGCTGGGAGGAGCGTTCAGCTGGCTTATGTTTGGTCGGAGGCAACACCGTAAAATCCGATGAAGTCAGTACGCTGGGCGGGTGCTGGAACGGTGGTGAGTTGATTAGAGATGCAAGTGCTGCCAAAAATCGCGTCTATGACAGCGTACCGCATGGCCCTGAAAACTGCATTCGTTGCCGTTGGTTTATTACTGAGGCGCGATACCTGCCAGCGCTTAACGCGCAGTTTAATCAACTCAGTTACAAGGCGCACCAAGCGGCTAACCTATCGGTTGAAATCGAGGGTGAGTTAGAAGCACTCAAAGACGAGCAGTTCTTCTGTGAAGAGCAAGGCAAACCCTTTACCAAACACAGTGAGTTACAGGTGCTGCAACGCCGCTATGAAAAGCAACAAGTAGAGGCCAATGAATACGCCAAAGACTTGATAGTGTGCTTCGAGCTAATCATCAAAATCAATCAAGTCGAGGAAGCCCGAAGCGATGGCGACACCAAAGATAAATTGATTGCAGTAGGGAATGAACAAGATATTAGCCATGCCTTGAGGTTTATCGAAACCGACTCAGAGCTCTTACACCTCTCCTTGCTATGTGACGATGCCGAATTCTTCCCTGACTTGCAGGATGAACTTCGTAAAACGCCCGCCATTCAAAAGCGCTCCATTGAACTCAGTCGCATGCTGATGAAAAAGGGTTTTGAACCTATCTTCTTGGAAATGGATGAAAAGCAGCAACTCATTGCTGCTAATGCCATGCTTCGTCACATGGCAAAAATAGCAGACCCTCATGACAAATTAGAGGGCTACCGCAAAGTCGCCAACTACATTGAGGCAGGTGAGTACCTTGAAGAAAACAAACTATTTAGTGCAGGCATGAGTGCGCTCACTGGTAAAGCATTGCACCTAGAAAATCTCACCCAACCTGCGCTCTTGGAGGGTTAATGGACATTAATATTGATATCATCTTGGCTGACCTAAAAGACGACAAAGTGCCAAGAACCCAAAAAAACCTAGATAAGCTTAACGACATCCTGAAAGCCTATGCAGGATCGGGGCAGCGTGATTTCTCCATTGCACAAATGGGGCGAGTATCAGCAGCAGAGGGTGGCCCAGGTTACGAAGCGTTACGAGCAACCAAAAACAAGCACTACCGCACCTTGATTGAAGCATGGGCAGCAAAGTGCAAAACAACCACCAAAAAGCCGTTATCGCCAACCTCACGCTCTAAGTCTGTTCCACAGGATAATAAACTGCTTGAGCGTATTACAGACCCTGCGGTACGGGCTTTATTTGGTCAGATTATTGCCGAGCGCAACCGTTATCGCAAAGAGGTTAATCTGCTAAAACAGCACGCGAATATTACCATTGATAAGCGTCCTGTACGTCAGTTTGATGCAAGCGCAGAGCTGAGTGTTGAAGTCTTGCCTTCACTATCTGGCATCTTGACCGAATCTGAGAAGAACGCCTTAGCCTACGCTATCTCTGACGAATGTATGGAAAAACATAACTGGCAAACCACACAAGCAGGCCAAGTAAAAGACATGGAATACAACATAGAAATATTCCCTAGAGGCTTTGCGACAGGTCTACGCAAGTTGTTAGGTGAGGTAGATGATTAATGGCGAACGGTCAGCAAAGAGCGCAGCAGAACCTCGAAGCATTTGAAGTATGGCAAGCCACTCAAACTGATGATGACTTTAAGCAAATCGCCTTTAAAGGCAAGCTCAACCGCATCGAAGTAGCAAAAGGGGTTGGTTGCGGTAAGTCTGCCCTTAACCAAAATCCTACGCTTAGAAAAGCGCTCAAGGCATTAGAAGACAAACTGCGTGATAAAGGTATACTCCCGCCACTGACCGAATCTGCAAAGAACAATGCTGACAAACCAAAGCAATACGACAACACAGCTAATCGCAAGCTGCTCGACGCTAAACGAGTATCGACCTTAGAAGCTGAAAACATTGAGCTAAAAGCCAAAGTTAAAGAGCTGGAAGGTAAACTGGAGCGGTTTGGCGAACTGAATGAAACCTTGTCAGAAATGGGGTTTATGCCACGATGAAATTTACACTCCATCAAGACCAAATGCGTGTCACGAGCATTCCTTACAGCTCTACCAAAATGGTGATATTCAGTGGCGTGCCACTGAAAAAAAACTCACACAAAACCAATAGCGGCAAGTATTACGTCACCATCAAAGCTGATCCAGATGCCATCCCCGTTCAACCAGCCCTCGGCCAGCACTGGTCAGTGAAGGGAACTCGTTTGGTAGAGGAAGTAGAAACAGGTGATTTCGTGATGCAGCAGCATACCTATGAATCACCAGAGCACATCGAATGCAGCCTGCCAGAAACGGGTGAACAGCTTATTCGCTTTATTGCCAGAGAAAGTGATTTCAAAGGTATCGGTGAAAGTAAAGCTAGAGCACTCTGGGAACTGTTAGGAAAGGATTTTCACTCAACGGTTAGAAAAGACACTCATGAATCAAGAGAGCGCCTTAGAAGTGTCCTGAGTGAAGATTCTATCAATGCGTTATTTGAGGGTTACGCCAAATATAAGAATCTGGCCTACTGCAACTGGATGACCGAACACAAGATACCAGCAAGTATTCAGCAGCGCTTATTGAAGCATCATGGAGAAGAGTCTATTGAGGCTATTAAACAAAATCCGTATGTCCTTATTGGGTTTGGGATGTCGTTTACGGATGTCGATAAGCTGGTTAATTTTGACCAGTTTAAGATCACAGTTTGTGATCACCGCAGACTAAGTGCCGCACTTGAAACCGCGATTCGAAAAGAGATTGAGAAAGGCCACACCTATACAACTCAAGCGTATTTACGCCCATACCTAACCAAATTGCTCAAAGATAAGGAACTGGTGACGGAAGCGTTTAAAGCAGGTCACAACAAAGCGCAATACATCCTAAACCCTGACACTGGCTCTTATCATCCAACCGCCCAGTTGTTGATGGAAAATGTCGTTGCCAAACGACTTAAAGCACTAGCTAATCAAAACAACCTTTATGACGAAGTTGCAAATTCTGCATATTGCTCTTCGGTTGATGAATTACCATACGAGCTAACCAAGAAACAGATTGAAGCAGTGACAACGTGTTTGGATAACGCCGTGAGCTGTATTACGGGCGGAGCTGGCACAGGTAAAACCACAGTCCTTAGAACCGCACTTCGAGCCTACCATCAAATGGGATTTGAAATACATGCGGTCGCGCTGAGTGGCCGAGCTGCTATGCGCTTGCATGAGTCAATTGGCTTTATCACCTCAACTATCGCTAAGTTATTACGTAGAGAGCCTATTGAGCCAAGTTCAGACCAGCCAAAGCATTTACTGGTAATAGATGAAGCCAGTATGATTGACTTGCCAACCATGTATCGCCTGGTCAACCATATTCACCCATCGGTTCGTATTATCTTTACTGGCGACCCTGACCAGTTACCCCCTATAGGTTGCGGCAAGGTTTTGGCTGATATCGTTCTATCTAAAGCCATTGCTAATACTATGTTAGATATCGTTAAGCGTCAGAAAGGCTCAACGGGTATTCCTGAATACTCCAAGCTCATTAATCAAGGTATCGTGCCTGAAAAACTAAGTACGGGGGCTATTCACTTCCACGAAACGGCAAAGAGCGACATTGCTCAAGCCTGTTGTGAGTTGTATCAGCAATCACCTGAAAATAGTCGCGTCATGGCACCGACCAAGGCACTCGTTGCTGAAATTAATAAACTGACCCAAGAGGCTGTTAACCCAAGCGGTAAAAGGCTTGAGTTTGAAATGCACGGCGAGAGATTCTTTCAAAACCTCAGATTGAATGATGCGATTCTATTTACGCAAAACCACTATGATAAAGGCATTCAAAACGGATCTCTTGGTACGCTTACCAGCATTGACTCATCAGGTGAAAGTTATGGTGAAGTAACGCTGGATACGGGGGATAAAGTTGAGGTCACACAGTCCGTGCTCGATTGCATGGAGTTGGGTTATGCAATAACCCTTCATAAAGCTCAAGGCTCGCAGTTTCCTAGAATCATTATTGCACTACAGAAAGGCAAAATCGTTGATAGAGCGTGGCTGTATACCGCGATTACCAGAGCCGAGGTTGAGATCCATATAGTTGGTAGCTCGGATGAACTAAGGGGTATTACAGAAGCCCACAGTAACTCACATAAGCGAAATAGCTACTTGAGTGAACTACTACACCAAAATTAGCAAAGCTGCTGCAAAACATCACCCAAATTTATCACCACGATCAATCGCGGCTTACAACCCGTTGCACTTTCATGTAACCACCAGCTTCAGCAGTCATACAGTTAATTGATCGTCAGCTAAGAGCGAAAAGCAGCCGTTCAGAATAGATTATCTTGAAAAAACGAATCTCTGCTTTGCATTCGAAAGCGGACGTTCGTTGTGAAAAACTGCAATGTCAGCAATTGGCACCAAGTAGTCAGACCGTTAAGAGCAAAAAGCGGATATTCACGCAATCAAAGCTGAATTGGTTAGCCGGTTTTGACTTTGAAATAAAAGTTATCGCTCGCATTCCTTAAACCTTTTGTATTCCTGATCGATCGGTTGTTTACAAAAGGCTTTTATAAACAGCTCCACCAATTCCATATAAGAAGCCGCTCATTCGAGCGGCTTTTTTGTGCAAAAAACAAAACCTAACCCGCTATTTATCTTTGCTCGAAAAATTCTCCCTCAGCGAGTTAACCCAGCTTGAAAATTTATGTATTAAGTCACCGCCTTTACCCAGCAGTTCCCTTAGCTCTTCTTCAAAGTGCGTTTGCTTTTTCTCCTCCGGTTCGGGCAGCGGCGGCAGTATGTGGGCAAAGTAGGTTTTGTCGAGTAAGCGATGCAACATACGCTCGCCAATAAAAGGCTTATTGCTATTGAGCGCTCTGGCACCTTTTATGATGTTGCGAATATCGTATTGGGTGGGGCTTATATCCGGCACCTGTTTGGGAATATTCAGCAGCTTATACACACCAATACGGGCGGTGCGAATGGAGGCTTCCATGGTGAATATTATGTCATTGCGAGTTTCTACAAATTGCCCCACTAGGCCTAAATTGGTGCAGCCGTCAGGCACTACTCTGGGTCTATCGCCTGCTGCTCTGGGCATAAACTGGGCGGTAATGTAAGGCATAAGCGCAATGCGTATTTTGGTGTTGGCTATAACCTCATCTAACTGGTCTTCAATACCCAGATGATGGCAAAGCTCGGTCAGAATTTCTTTGCCGGTACATTCCGGCATAGTTTTGTTAATACGGTTGCCTTGCTTATCCATCAATAGACCATAAACCCACAAAACTAAGGTATCGTCTGGTTGGTCGGGGAAGTGGGGTTGGCGATTACAGGTAACACTTAACAGCCAGTTGGAGTCAGTAAAAGTCACTATGCCGCCGGTTACGGTTCGACCGGAGTATGGGTCGTTTACTGATAAGGTTTTCAGTTTATCGACAAGGGGGGAGGGCTTGCAGGTAAGGGTGGCCGACTCCCATATAGACTTGTCTACGTCACCATAAAATTTTTCTGGCTTACCGAAAACAGGAGATTTCTTGGCGAGGTTCTTCCATAAGTTCCAGCCACTTTCGCTACCCGGGTCATGCCTTTCACAGTTAATCTCCGGGGCATCATCCATACCGGCATAAGCCGTCTGTTCAGTCATTGATCCGGTGAGGGCGAACACTAAATCATTCTTGCCAACTTCAATATATTGCTCTTCACCTTTAACAACGGCCTGAATTCCGGTTACCGTCTTGTTGTCTCCGGTAAAGCTCATATCAAGGTCATCTACTCTGGCTTCAAAGGTAAATTTCACTCCTTTTTCACGCAGAAAATTGGTCAGTGGCTTTATAAAGGTGTCGTACTGATTGTATTTAGGGAAAAGCAGAACAGACATGTCACCAAAGCCGTCAATTGAGTCCAGAAAACGATGCAAATAGAGCTTGGTTTCCAACAGGCTGTGGCAGTTTTTAAAAGCAAACATAGTACGGAATAAAAACCAGAAGTTGCTTTGTAAAAAGCCTTCACTGAAATATTCCTCAATGCTTGTGTCGTCTAACTCTTCCTTGCGTTTCAGCATTAAGCGGATAAGTTCCCATTGCTGAGATTTACTCAGCCCCATGTCTTCTGAGTCAAGGATCTCGCCGGACTTGTTAATTAAACGGGCCTTAGAGTAATTTGGGTCGTTGTCGTTTATCATTCGGTATTCATCGAGAACAGAATACTCTTCGGGAAGTTCAAGGGAGGGAATGTCCTGGAATAGATCCCAGAGGGTGTCGTAGTTCCAGTTCATTTCACGACCACCGCGAATGATGTAACCGTCTTCGGGGTTACCCGCACCATCCATAGAGCCGCCTTCTACACTCATTTCTTCTAAAATAGTGATATTTTCGGCGGGCATATGACCATCGCGAATTAAATAAAATGCCGCGGCAAGCCCCCCGACACCACCACCAATTATCCACGCTTTACGCTTTTCGACTCCTGGAGTTGGTAAGGTTTTATGACGCGAATAGGGCGATATAAAATCCCCCGGTGGCAAAGTGTTAAGCAGTTTATGGCACCAAAAACCGCCTGTTGCGTCAGGCTCATGTTCAAAACCCTCTGGTGCGGTTGCCGAGATATCAAATTTCGCAATTGTCTTTTTAGCCATTACGGATTCCTTCCTTTACTGAATAGAAATACTTGCTGTTCTCGCTGATACCCTTAGTGGTATTGCGAACGGAAATTTTAGCATAGTTGAATCGCCATCTTAGTAAATTAATGCGAATAATTTTGCTAGCAGTTATAGTCATTACCACTCTTCTTTTTACCACGTTGAGTTTTTAACTCTCACCTTTTCAAGGCGATGTGTCAGATCAAGTCGAGACTAATTCCAAATAAGCCTCTGAAAAGAGCCTTTTTTGTTCTTTGCCGTAGCTACTTGAGCATAAAGTCATTAGTCTACTTGCAGTGCGTTCACCGTCACCTGAATTAGTATTCGACACTACGAATATGCTCCTTAAAAAGACAACGCTACGCTTACGTTTATTTTTTTTAAGAAAAATGATAAAAATAAACTTAACGAATACTATTAGTCGGGCATCATGCCCTTTACATAGCGTTTTTTCTATATTGATTTCAATTTACATTGTACTAAATATCGGGGCAAGGATATTTCTGGTCCCTGACTAATAAATACAAAGCTGTTTGAAACGTTTCGAAAAAGCGATGAGCTCTCGAAATTCTCGAGAGGCTTGGTTCATTTTTTGTTGGCAAATGTCTGCTTTCAGTGAAAAGCGCCGATTTAATCGAATCTCAGTGAATTTCCGCTTTTGGCACTGAGCGGCCTGGAAGCTCAAGATTTAGGGCAGCTACGAGCGAAAAGCGGTCGTCTAAAACAGGAGGCTGGAGAAAAACGAATGTCTACTTTGCCTTATTTGCAGACATTCGTTTTTTCGCGAGCTTTGAGTTTGTCACGCTCTTCAAATTTCAGATGCTGTAAGAACGCAAGCCAGACTGGCGAAATCTGAGCATTGTGCAACGATTTGAAAGAGTGCTCACTTATGCTTCTAATGAAGTTGTGATGATCGCATTTCTACTTCAGAACCGTTGCTCCACCTTGAGCTGCAGCTCATAAGAATTGACATCATTTCCAGCACCAATCGGTTTAGCAAAATCAAGGTGAATGACGTTGTCATTGGCTGAGCGGGCAGAATAAAAACGTGCCCCTATGCCCAACGAACCCAACCAGGATTGCTGAATATTTGGGGTTATTAAGTCAAAACGATGTTGTGCAATTATTGTATCAATCGGGACAAATTGGTTACTCACTTTGCCTCCTGAAATTTTGCCTGCATCGGCGAACGCCACAAAACCGACATCAAGCAATTGATACAGGTTTATCTGCGGATACCAACGCAATTCTGCGGTAGCAATTGTCCTGTGAAGACCATGCTGATATTGCACCGGATAGCCCCGAATGCCACCATCGGTTCGAACTCCGTCTTCACTGCCAAGCGCCAATGGGTCGTCAAGATAGTTCTGTTTACGCTGGTCATAACGCAGGTGACTGTAAATGGCCCAGCGCTGAGTTAAGCGATACACATCCTCCATTTCCATGCGAAGTTCAGTCTGATCACCACTATGTGCACCAGTTTGCAAAAATAGTCGACTACTCAGTAGCGTGAGATGGTTCTGATCACCAAAACCTTTACTTGCCTGCCACTCAAAGTGATACCCAAGTTGTTTCTCCGGAGCAAGATCGGACGTTTGTACACCCAAACGTACCTGATGGCGCCAACCCAGATGAATATCTTCAGTGTGATTAATCAGAAATACATCCGACAGCGTTTGGTATTGATGCTACATGTATTCAAATCCAACCCATGGATATTGATATAGCCGGTTTTGAGGTAACGCCGCACTCTGACGCAAAGGATCTTCCATAAAACGATGACTATCTTCGGTATACCCTAGCAATAAACGCCAGCTGGTCTGATCGCTAAAGGACAACAGCCGGCCGTAAGACAACTCGGTTTGTTTTTGCTCCGTGCGGAAGTGATTTTCCAGTGCATTATTATGAAAAATTTGTTCAAGCCGATCGTTACGCATCCAGCCTAAACTCCACATCAGCTCGGTATCATCCCTATAAAACGGATGTTCAACCTTAAATGCCTGCTTTGAGCCATCATCATTGTCGACCCATTCAAGCCACGCATAACTGTGTTCCAGGCCGCTAATTTCAAGCAATGACAACGGAATTTCATTCCTGAACTCATAGCCGGTACGTAGGTAATTTGACTGATACTTCAAGCTGGTTCTGACGCCAAGGCCCAACAGATTTTCTTCTTTAAAACCGAAAGAGTATTTATTGCTACCGCCACTTCGACCAAATCCTAAAGTCGGCAACAAGCTCCAGGTGTCCCAGGTCTCAACCTGCACATTGCGGGCGCCATCGGCATTACATTCCGGCAGGACCTCGATCCTGCTGTCGCGCAGGTAACTTTTATGCCGCAACAACCGCTCTGCTTCACTAAGGTCCGCAGCACTAATGTTCTCACCGGTCGAAAACGGCAATTCCCGCTCCAGAGCCCAAGGTTTTGAGTTGATGTGGATCCAGTTAGCAAAGCGTTGCAGCCAAAAGGTGTCAGGGTCGTTCTCATCAAAAATCGGGTTAACCCGAAAGTTAATTTGCCCTACCTGCAGGGTCGAAGGCCAGTCGGGGCGCGAAACGGTAGCTTCATCTGATGGAACTGACATCCCACACAAATCTTCCAGTGTCACTTCCTGTTGGTCTTTGGCTGGTTGGGCACTTCTATCAACAACATCTGTCGCGACTGCAGCCCCCGAGGTTTCAGCACTTAACGCAGTACCTGGCAGGCCCAAGATAAGGCACATCAGCATGACGTGCTGTGCTTGGCGCTTGGTATCGCTATTGACCGTTGTGAACTGTCCGATTGTCATATCCCACCGCCGTTGTTTGTTTGCTGCCATGCTATCTGTGTAAGCTAATTGCTGATTCTGCAACCACTGAACATATCGAGTGATTGTTGGTAAAGGCTGGTTTTTACAGAAAAAATACCAAGTAGGCTGTGAAACAGATAATCATGGCTGAGCTGTTTGTCACGGGATTGCGCTAAACAATCGGCGTTTAATTTGGTGATCGCCTCATAACCACTGCTCATCCACCAGAGTAACGGAATGTGGGTTTGTTCCTCTGGTGCCATAAAATAAGGCAACCCGTGCAGATACACGCCATTTTCACCGAGGGACTCGCCGTGATCGGACATGTAAAGCATGGCGGCATTGTAATCCTCCTGCTGCTGCAGCTGAGCGATGATAGTCGCCAGTAATCGGTCCGTGGCAACGATACTATTGTCGTAAGCATTGATGATTTCAGAGCGGTCACAAAGCTGGAGCTGCTTGTCCTCGCATTCTGGTGCAAAAGCTTTATCTGCCCCAGCACTGCGTTTGAAGTATTCGGGGCCATGACTTCCCAATTGATGGATAACAATAATGCGATTCCTATCGGTCTTCGTCTTAAGAGCATGGGCCAGCGCATCTAACAAGACATCATCAAGGCATTGGCCATTTTTACAGCGGGCGTCCGACTGTTGAAACAAAAACTCTGACGGGATCCGGTCGCACACCCCTTTACAGCCTGAATTGTTATCGAACCAGCTTGCAGCAACGCCAGTCGCTTGCAGGATATCCAAAATGTTACTGCTGGTTTTTGCTGTCGTCTCATCATAGTTATCTCGAGTCATCACCGAAAACATACAGGGGACAGAATGTGCGGTAGCGGTCCCGCATGAACTCACCTGACTAAAACTCATCACAGGGAGTTTACTGAGCAAAGGGTTGGTTGCACGTGGATAACCATTGAGCTGGAAATGATCGGCCCGGGCAGTTTCCCCAACCACCAATACCAATAGCTTTGGCCGGCCTGTTGACTGCTGACGAGTCGCATCACTGGCCAGCACATGAAATTCATGCGGCACTTGCGCTTTGACTGATTTCGCCGCCAGAGAGATACCAGCAATGACTGGGCTAACTGGCAAAGCCAGATGTTTTACCGCTCTGAAATTTCGAAAAAAGGACGCAAGCTCGGCATATTGTGTTGCGCCTAAGGAAGTCAGCGTGACAATGAATAGCGTGCAAGCAACCAACAGGTGCTGCCAATACATCCTGCGCGATAAACGTTGCACACGCACCAGGCTGACCAGCAGTAAAGGCAACAGCATCCACTGTAACAAGTGAAGCACAAGTCCACTGCTGAGCAGTCCGCGGGCTTCCGCTGGGTCGGTTTCAATGGCGTTTTGCAGCATATCTTTATCAATCAGCACGCCAAAGGATTGATTAAAATACAGACTCAGGCTACCCGCAAAAAATAACATCAACACAACCGGCTTCAGCATCCGGCCGTGTGCAATCAATAGCAGTAACATCAGATTGAGTAGAAACACCAGAAACATCAGCGTGAATTGCAAGCCGGCTTGACCCGGAATATGTGCCTGCAATGCAGTATAAAAGGGACCATTTAGCATTAATGTCATACTTGCAGCAGCGACCAACATCAACAAGAACGGATGCCAATTTCGTGCCGGGCGTTGGATATCCGGTACGATCAGGCTTGGATAATAGTTGCGCAAGTATTTAAACATAATGTTGTTCCTGAGAGGTTTCGGACACTTGAGTCATCCGATTTGGATAAGTCAGATACACCAGACTACTAACCATCCAGCAGAGCCAGAGCGTGGTCAGATCGTGTGAGAAAAAATGGGCACCGCGCAGTTGCTGCGCTCCGCCAAGTAGTAAACCCAGAAGTAAGCCGATAGTCAGGCCAATGCGGGCCTTTCTTGCACACACCGGCAAAAAGTAAAAATACAGCGCAACCCAGGCATAACCGACACTGGCGTGGCCGGCCGGGAAACATTGTGTTGGATGCATGCCAGCGGGTCTGTCTGCAAACACACCAATAAATGGCAAATTGCCGCTAAATTGCTGAAGATCCCAAGGACACTCAGCCGGCAGAACACGCTTTAGCAGAGCGACGACAGAAAAACTGAGCAGCAAGCTGAGCACTAGTTTGGTCAACGCAATGGTACGTTCAGAGCTGGTCTTGCTGGACATCTGTTGATACAGCCAAAAACCCAGTAAATTTGCGAGGATGATGTTATTGAGAAGGCGGCTGCCGCTATGTAACACATCACTAAACAACCAATGGTTAGTTAATCGCCATTGGCCGCCTTCGAGTTCAAAAATGGCAGAAGCCAGCACAAAGTCGAACCCGGCCACATAAAAAATGCCAAAACCAACGGCAAAAAATGCAGTCGGCATCACAATATGATTTAACAAGTCCCGGAATTGAATTTGCTGCATGCCCTGACAAGATGTTGTGTTCAGATACATGCAGCCTAAACAGTGATACTTAAGATTGACTTAAGTTGAACATTTTTTTGACAGCCATCTGTCGCAAACCAATTAGTGTCCAGGGCTCAATCATGTGCTCACTGGCATTTTACACTGTTGCTGTATTTCCGCTCCCGGTAGAGGTAGGACGGCAGCTGCACATGGGCTAAAGCCTTTTGCTGCTTCAACTCGTCAGCTGCGCCGGATTTGAGGTTTAGCTGCCGCGTTATCTTATCGTAATGACCAATCAGCGCCGTGGCATTTGGCCGTAAAATGGTCAAATCTTCGTCTGTCATCAAGGCAAACAAATTATCGAACTGGATAAGCGCTCGTCCTGGGCTTGCTGGTTCCGCAATAAAGTCCCTGCCATCCATCGGATGACAGGCAGAAACACCTGCAAGGCTCAGCAAAGTGGGCGCCAAATCAATTTGACTTGCCAGAGGCTCTATCACGCCGGCATTGATTTGCCCTCCGAGGATAAGCCCAGGAATATGGAATTTCTCCACAGGGATCAAATTACTGCCGTAGACTCGGTTGTCATGGTCTGCAACGACCAAAAACACTGTATCCTGCCAATATGCACTCGCTTTTGCTTTATCAAAAAATTGACCCATCGCCCAATCCGCGTATTTGACGGCGTTGTTTGCCGTTGATTTGGGTTCCTCGTGCAATTCAATCCGTCCGTCCGGAAACTCAAAAGGTTCATGGTTGGTTGAAGTAAAGATCAGACTGAAAAATGGCTGGCCTTTGGCATGCATCTGTATTAACTGCTGGTGTGCGGTATTAAATACATCCTCATCACTGGCTCCCCAGCTTCCAACAAACTGCGGTGCTTTGATGCGCGGTAAATCGACGACATCGCTAAAACCATTACCAGTGAAGAAACTGCGCATATTGTCAAAATGGGCTTCCCCGCCATACACAAACTGCGTCTGATAACCTTCTTGCTGTAAGATCGATGCCAGCGTGGTAAAGCCATTCTGACTATTGGATAGTTTCACCACACTCTGTGCCGGCGTTGGCATAAAACCTGCGACTACTGCTTCAATTCCCCTGACAGAACGAGTGCCAGTGGCGTATAAATTGTTAAACCAAATCCCTTCGGTTTTAAGTTTTTCAAGATTTGGTGTTACTGCTGCACCGCCCAAAGATTCGACAAAAGTGGCACCTAAGCTCTCTTGTAGCACAATGACTATATTCAAAGGGCGTTCGCGGGCGATCTGCGCTTGCTGCCAGTGCAATGTTGGATATTCCGGATTGGTATACTGATAGGCTTTCAGCCAAGGCCAATCACGTGTTTGTGCAACCATCACATCTTCTGGCAGTTTACCGTAAACTTCGGTACTTCTCGCTTCATGCTTCAGGCTATAGATTGCATAAAGAACGGAATATCCTGAGTTGATGACCAGTGAATTGACCATAGCATCCGCGGTGATGGCAAACATGGCCGGATTGGCAGGACGATGTTGTGTGGTAGAGCGGATCCCGGCAAAAACGATAAAAACCGCTAAGGGCCAGATTAATGTATGCAGCTTGACCGACCATAGCTGTAGATCCGCATCAACAACCCGCAGTAAGCGCCGAAACAATAGAGCAAGACCTACCGTGAACGCAATCCCAAGGACTAAAGGCAATCTAAATCCATGCCATAAGGTCGAAAATACTTCTTTGGGGTATTTCAGGTACTCAACATAAAGACGATTTGGTCTGATATCGTACTGCAGCAAAAAAGACGGCGTGGAGAGTTCAAGAAAGACAACGGCAATCAATGCCAACAAACTCCAGCTATACGTAAAACGGAACCAACTGCGTTTCAGAGGCGGCCATGCCAGAAACAGCGACAGTAAAACTGGGATAGCAGCCAATAAGCACATCAAAATGAAGTCGGCCCGAATCCCTTGCAACATGATAGAACCGAATAACTGCGTGGGCTCCACCCTTTCATACTGCCAAAGTATCAAAGCCAGCCGGCTCAAACTTAAAGTCAGCAGACCAATCCATATCATTCTAACAATGTGCTCATAAGGCCCCCATATCGAAGCCGGAAACAACTTTTTGAAACCACTTTGCAGCATTCATTTAGTCCTTCAATGTTTCTATCCAATAACCAAATTCAATCAATCTGTCTTTCGATATTCAAAACCGAGGCTCCCAGTCACATAAATGTAATCGCGACCGCGGGCTTTCCACCTCAAAATATATTGACCTGATGCTAATGTCGGAACTTGTAAACTATCTGAGGGATCCCCTCGAATTTGACCATAGTATCAGCTCTTTTCCAGTTTGATGATACCCCAGTCAAACTCTGCTACCCAGAGCATGATTTGCTGCCTCGCCGCTTGTATCTCTTCTTCAGTCAATCCTAGCTGGGCGAGCTTACATAACCGCATTCCCAGATAGTTGAACGACAATACGCGCCGGTGCTTGATGCTGTTAGCCTGAAACTGTAAGTGCTTCCCGGCCAGCTCTGCCGCCAGCCCTATCATGTAGTGCAACCAATTTGCCAGTGCCGCCAATAGCAACAGCACTTCCAGCCGTTCACGTTTATAAGTACGGTGGGCTTCGCTACCTAAGCCATAGGTCTGGCTTTTCTGGTCGCGGAAGCTCTCTTCTATTTGCATGCGTTTGCCGTAGCATTTGGCAATCTTCGTCGCGTAACCGAAGCAATTGGGCAAGGATGAGACCAACAACCACGGCTCTTTATATTGCTTGTGTTTGTCGGATTTTCGCAGCTTCCAACCGGTGCCCACCAGCACGGCTTGAGTGCGATATTGCTGGGCTTTGGTCAGCTGAACTTCACCCAATAGCTGCGGCGTGGAGCGCGCCTTTTTATACACTTTTGCCACGGTGACAAAGTCATTTTGTCCAGGCAGTTGCAGTGTCTGGTTGCCACGCACTCTGGCAATGTAGTGCCAGCCGAGCTTACGTATTTGCTTAAACCACGGCACTTTAAAACCAGCATCGGTAATAATCACCGGCTTAAAATCTGCTGGCAGTACCTGCTTTAATCGGTGTAAAAACGCCTTGTGTACGTGCGGACACGTATACTCGTCCATCGGTGCGACCACCTGATGTAACGTCAGCGGGCGACCTTCCAGCGCCAGGCTGGCACGCAGGATAAAATGGCGCTTTTCTGTGTCGGCATTGCTCCAGTCCACTAAAATCAGGGGCTGTTTGCCTTGACGTAGCAAGCGGGTCATTGCGGCATAAATAAGCGGCGCCTCTGCTTGCAGCGCTTCATTTCTTAACAAACGGTCAGCCCGCTTGATGCCGTGTTTTTCTGACGTTTCACTGTCAAAATCACGGCCGATAGCCGTTACCGTGCATTGACCATTCTGCATCAAGCTTTGTACTGCCGCCCCCAAAGCTAAAAACCGGGCTTTGTGCATATATTTTGGGGTGACAAATGAGAGGAAATCGGCGAGCATTGTTTTTACATTCATGGCGGCACTCATGGTTTGAGAGTTTTGGCGAATGATCTGATCGGGAACTGCCATGAATGTTCCCTTCGCCTCTAACTATTTGTTTTATTTATGCCATTCGTGGGGATTCGTCAGACACGTCAGCTACCTTTATTGCATCATTCGTAGCACTTGCTGGCACATTCTTACTGTCTTACATCGTATAACAACAAGGTATTATGATGACTACTAACATTGATCAACTTACCGAACAATATCCGCTGGTAAAAGAACTTATCGAGCTAAAGGAGATAGCTTGGTTTAACCCGTCCATCACCAACCTTGAAGAGGGTTTACCCTACGTCGGACTGGGTGCTGAGAACATTCAAGATGCAAGTGAACGGCTAAAAAGATTCGCTCCTTACCTTGCAAAAGCATTCCCGGAAACAGCCAAAACTGGCGGGATTATTGAGTCTGAAGTGGTTAGTATTTCAGCAATGCAAGATGTAATTGAGCGTGAATACAGCACCAAAATACAAGGTCGATTGCTACTGAAAAAAGACAGTCACTTACCAATTTCGGGCTCAATTAAAGCTCGAGGTGGGATCTATGAAGTCCTGACACACGCTGAAAAACTAGCTATGGAAGCAGGATTGCTTACTGAGTCAGATGACTACAGCAAGTTATTTAACGAAGAATTTCGTGATTTCTTTAAACAGTTCAGTGTTGCTGTGGGCTCTACCGGAAATCTGGGGATGTCTATTGGGATTATGAGTGCCAAATTAGGTTTCTCCGTTTCCGTTCATATGTCAGCCGATGCAAGAGAATGGAAGAAAAACAAACTTCGCTCTCATGGCGTCAATGTTGTTGAATATGAACAAGACTACGGTGTTGCTGTGGCTCAGGGTCGCAAAGAAGCCGAAAACGACCCGACTTGCTTTTTCATTGATGACGAAAACTCGCAAACCCTATTCTTAGGGTATTCGGTTGCTGGTGAGCGCCTCAAGAAACAGTTCGATGAAAAAGGTATTTTGGTAGACGCGCAGCACCCTCTATTCGTTTATCTACCATGTGGCGTTGGTGGGGGCCCCGGTGGTGTTGCATTCGGCCTGAAAATGGCTTTTGGTGACAACGTTCATTGTATTTTTTCTGAGCCGACACATTCTCCATGTATGGTGCTAGGCGTTCATACCGGATTGCACGACGAAATAAGTGTTCAGGATATTGGTATTGATAACATTACCGCTGCTGATGGTTTGGCTGTAGGTCGTGCTTCTGGTTTTGTAGGCCGAGCAATGGAAAGATTATTGGATGGTTATTTCACTGTCACTGATGAACGCATGTACCGATTACTGGGTCAACTGAGTGAGTCTGAAGACATCCAGCTTGAGCCTTCGGCATTAGCTGGCATGGTAGGGCCGGTAGTGGTAACAAATGATGGTGATTATAGAAAGCGAATGCAGTTCGACGACACCATTATGAGTAAAGCCACACATCTAGTTTGGGCTACGGGTGGCGGCATGGTGCCAGAAGCTGAAATGTCCTCTTACCTGGAAAAATCTGGTCTTTAATCAATAAATTGTTGGCAATCTGCTTTGGCGGATTGCCTCTATGTGTAAGGAAAATCATTCATGAAGACAAAAGTTCATACAGGGCACGCTCCCGCAGCTATCGGACCTTATGCACAAGGTCTGAGGGATCCCCTCGAATTTGTTCATAGTATCAGCTCTCTTCCAGTTTGATGACTGACCAGTCAAACTCTGCTACCCATACCATGATTTTCTCCCTCGCAGCCTGCATCTCTTCTTCGGTCAAACCTAGCTGGGCGGCCTTAGATAGTCGTAATCCCAGATAGTTAAACGACAACACGCGCCGGTGCTTGATGCTGTTAGCCTGGAACTGCAAGTGCTTCCCGGCCAGCTCCGCCGCCAGTCCTATCATGTAATGTAGCCAATTTGCCAGTGCCGCCAATAGCAACAGTACTTCCAGACGCTCGCGTTTGTAGGTGCGGTGGGCTTCGCTGCCCAGGCCATAGGTCTGACTTTTCTGGTCGCGGAAACTTTCTTCTATTTGCATGCGTTTGCCATAACATTTGGCAATCTTCGTCGCGTAATCAAAACAATTCGGCAAGGATGAGACCAACAGCCACGGCTCTTTGTATTGCTTGTGCTTGTCGGATTTGCGTAGTTTCCATCCGGTGCCCACGAGCACGGCTTGAGTACGATATTGCTGTGCTTTGGTCAGCTTAACCTCACCCAAGACTTGGGGCGTAGGGCGTGCTTTTTTGTAGGCTTTGGCAACCGTGATATAGGCATCCTGGCCGCGTAGTTGCAGTGTCTGATTGCCACGCACTCTGGCAATGTAGTGCCAGCCGAGTTTACGTATTTGCTTAAACCACGGTACTTTAAAACCCGCATCGGTAATAATCACCGGCTTAAAGTCTGCCGGCAGTACCTGCTTTAACCGGTGTAAAAACGCCTTGTGTACGTGCGGGCAGGTATACTCGTCTATCGGCACAACAACTTGATGTAACGTCAGTGGGCGACCTTCCAGCGCCAGGCTGGCTCGCAGGATAAAATGGCGCTTCTCGGTGTCGGCATTGCTCCAGTCCACTAAAATCAGGGGCTGTTTGCCTTGACGCAGCAAGCGGGTCATTGCGCCATAAATAAGCGGCGCCTCTGCTTGAAGTGCTTCATTTCTGAGCAAACGGTCAGCCCGTTTGATGCCGTGTTTTTCTGACGTTTCACTGTCAAAATTACGGCCGATAGCCGTTACCGTGCATTGGCCATTCTGCATCAAGCTTTGTACTGCCGCCCCCAGCGCAGAAAACCGGGCTTTGTGCATACATTTGGGGGTGACAAATGAGAGGAAATCGGCGAGCATTCGTTGAACATTCATGGCGTGCTTCGGGTTAATTTTTTTGGCGAAAGATCAGATCGGGAACGGCTATGAATGTTCCCTTCGCCTTTAACTATTTGTTTTATCTACGCCATTCGTGGGGATTCGCCAGGTAAACTATATTTTCTCCACATTGCACTGGTGACTGGCAATTCCAAAGAGATTTTATGATCGTTTAAATCGGCAATTTCAACTGAAATGAGCTTGGTTTTTTTGTCAAACTGCATTTGGAATACGGAATTATCGGAACTAATTAGACCGCCATTTGATGGTATTGATTGGATTAATTGATTTTTTGCTTCGGCTGAATAACTGCTGATAAACAAATAAATGATCAGCCAAAACCATACGACACGTTGCAGATTGTTCATCTTGTTGCCTCTTCGATAGCACTAAAACTAGCGCCATGTTGATGTTGCAGCACAGACATAATCGAAAAATGGGTTTTCTGCCCTGTTTTATGTCGCGCTAACTGTGCCAATACTTTCTGCTCGTCACCTGATACCAGCAGCAGCTCAAATCGACTCATTTGCTGACGACCCGCAACTTGTTCTGCGGTACTCATGGCCAGTGGTCTTCGGCTAAAGCCAAGGACTTCGTCCTGAGTAAAACCGGAGATTTGCTCAATCTGCATCAACTCGTCAGCAAGGCTGTCGGCTAAATTTCTCGGCACAATAAGCGTCAATAACACACTCATTTTGTCTGTTTGTGCATTAACCATTGATAGGCTCCTGGCATTAAAAATAATGTGACAATCGTTGCACTGAACAGGCCGCTAATCACCACGATAGCGAGTGGCCGCTGCAGTTCAGAACCTGGTCCTGAGACAAATAACAGTGGAAGTAAACCAAGCAGCGCGGTTGAAGCGGTCATTAATATCGGCCGCAGACGCCGCTCAGCTCCTTCTCGCACTAAGCGGTTTAAAGGCACTCCGGCCGCATGCAAATCTTCAAAGTGGCTGATCATTACCACACCATTGAGTACCGCAACCCCCATTAATGCGATAAAACCAACGGATGCCGGAACCGAAAGATACTCACCCGCAATAAACAACCCTAAAATCCCGCCTGTTAGTGCAAAAGGGATATTTGCCAATACTAACAATGCCTTTTTACTGTCGCGGAAGGTGCCAAGCAGCAGTAGAAAAATGAGTGTCAGTGAGATCGGTACGACCAGCATGAGTCTGCCGGCAGCCCGTTGTTGATTCTCGAATTGACCGCCATAAACCACCCGATAGCCTTGGGGTAATGTCAAGCCAGCATCAAGACGTTGCTTGATGGAATTGACGAATCCGACCAGATCCCGGCCTTCAACATTTGTTCTGACCAAGGCATAACGACTGCCGCCTTCTCTGGAAATCACCACAGGTCCATCCCGACGATCAATCACCGCAATATCGGCCAATGAAGCGACTTTATCGCCATCAATCAGCACCGGCATCTGCCCGAGAGTCTGGGCAGTGACATCGTGGGGTTGACGGATCAATAACGGGACCGGCCACTCACCATCCATAATGTGACCGACCGAAATGCCCTCCATCGAACTTCTAACACGTTCTGCCAACAAAGCACTATCGATATCGTAAAGTGCAAGCGCTTGCGCACTCAGGCTGATATTAATCAGTTTACTGCCCTCGGTAACTGCAGTTTGTGTATCAACGGCGCCCTGTTCGGCTGAAATGATTTCGGCAGTTTGCTGAGCAAGTTCGGCCAGCACGCTCAGGTCTGCACCAAAAATTTTGATGGCAACATCGCCCCGGGCGCCAGTCAACATTTCCGATACACGCATATCGATGGGTTGGGTAAAACCAAAATTGACACCCGGAAACTGACTGATAACGCGGCGAATATCCGTTTCGAGTTCTTCCTTGGTGTCAAAACGCCAGTCTTTTTGAGGCTTGAGCTGCATAAATAGATCAGTTTCGTTAAGTCCCATCGGATCCATACCAATTTCATCGGAGCCGGTGCGAGCTACGATCTGGATTATCTCAGGGATTTGAAGTATCAATTCGGCTTCTATTTTCTGATCAAGCGCAATACTTTCAGCAAGGCTAATCGATGGGATTTTTTCAATTTGCAGCATGATATCCCCTTCATCCAGCGTCGGCATAAAAGCCCGGCCTAACTGAGTAAAAGCAAAGGCAGACACCATAAAAATTAGCGAGATGGCGATAATAAAACCCCGCCAATGCGACAATACGCCGTTCAGTTTTCTCACATAAAACTTTTGCAAACTGGCATACCAATGCGGATGGTGTTCAGGCTCGGATTTCAGTAACCATCCAGCGAGTGCGGGCAATAATGTCAGTGACAACAATAACGATGAGAGCAAGGCAAAGACAATGGTGAGTGCCACTGGGATAAATAATTTACCTTCAAGTCCGTCCAGCGTCAGTAGTGGCAAAAATACAATCACGACAATAAAAGTTCCCGAGATCACTGGCACAGAAACTTCTTTGACGGCTTGCAGAATAATATGCAGTTTTGGCAGTGGTTTTTGGCCTGCTAAGCGGGCAAGCGTATTTTCAACCACCACCACGGAGGAATCGACCAACATGCCAATAGCAATGACCAACCCGCCTAAACTCATCAGATTCGCAGTCATGCCGGACATACGCATCAGCAAAAATGTGCATAATGCAGCCAAGGGTAAATTGATAGCGACCAGCATGGCCGCACGCATGTTTCCCAGGAACAGTACCAGTACAATAATGACAAAAATGATAGCCAGTGCCAGTGCCTCTTCAACAGTACCAACGGCGGTATCAATCAGGTTTTGGCGGTTATAAAAGACATTCACCTCGACATCCGCAGGCAATGAAGGTTGAATTTCGGCAATCTTTTGTTGGACTGCGGCAATCAGATCTCCGGTATTTGCGCCACGAAGCGCCATCACGAGTCCTTCTACGGCTTCCGCTTTTCCGTCTCGGGTCACAGCCCCATATCGCTCCTGGCGATCAAAATGGATACGAGCTAAATCTGCCAAGCGGTAAGACTGGCCAGCGGCATTTCTGATAATAAGTTGCGAAAGTGCATCTGGTGACGTTAGCTGCCCTTGAATGCGAACCGTAATAGCTTCGGCGCCAAGATCCAGTCTCCCGGCGCCCTGGTTCAGATTGTGCCGCTCAATTTGTTGTACTAAATCTTCAAAGGTCAGCCCTGCGCTAAGCAACATTGCGTTATCAGGCTGAATATTCAGCACCACTGCATCGCCACCTAAAATATTTACGTCAGCCACCCCAGCCACCACCCGCAATGCAGGACGTAGCACTCTTTCAAGTAACTTACGCCGCTCGCGAATGTCTAAAGTTGGACTTTCAATGGTAAACATAAAAACATCAGACAACGGTGTGCTCATGGGGGCTACACCGCCTAACAGCCCAGCTGGCAACTCAGGCCGAACTTCATTCAATCGGTTAATCACTTGCTGTCTAGCCCAGTCCACATCGGTACCATCCTCAAAATCGATGGTGATGTCGGTTATCGCATATTTGATAGTTGAACGAAGCAATCGTTGTTTAGGGATCCCCTGAATCGCGATTTCCAGCGGGCGTGTAACCATTCGCTCAACTTCTTCCGGCGTCATACCTGGAGCTTTCAGGATGATTTTTACCTGAGTTGGTGAAATATCCGGGAAAGCATCTATCGGCAACTGCAGCCAGGCCCGCCCTCCAAAAATGCCGAGTAAAACGGCCATCGCAACCACAATCCAGCGCTGGGTTAAAACCGCCGTCAGCAAACTGTTCATTGCTCTGCTCCCAAGCCCATCAAATGGCCTTTTAGTGCAGCAACATCAGCAGTTGCAATTAAACGTCCGGCTAAATCTCCTTGCACGTAGATCCAGTCACCCTCACGCGCTAAAACTTTAACGTCAACAATCACCGGTTTATCTGAATTGGCAATCACGCCATCTGAAGTTTCAGTTTGAATCAGGCTTTTTCGCGACACTTTATATGCACTGACTGCGACCCTGGGTTGTACCACCAGTTTCTCGCCCATTGATGCCTGACAGTCAGCGGTTAAATAGTCAGAACGCCAGATGCGGCGTTGCAAGTTGACTTGTTGACTGTGCCAAATCACTTCAAGCTCACAACCCGCAAAGCTGATTGCAGCCGGGTTCACTGTTAATGGCAGCATAAATTCTAATTGCAACTTATCACTCGACGCGACGGTGAGTAACTGCTCAGCGGCATTCAGCTGCCGTCCTGCAACCAACTGCTGGTTAAATGAAACCGACCCGCTGACAGGCGCTGCCAATATGAAGCCTGAATCATCTGTCTTGGCTTGCCATTTTTTAAGCACCGCACTTTGTTGTTGCAATGCCTTTAGTTCAAGCTCGGTTTGATGCGCCTGATGTTGCCACTCTAGCCACATTTCCCGGGTAATATCACCCTGCTCATAACGTTGCCGATTATCTGTTAAGCGTCTCGCCGCTGCATCCGCATGATGCTCCGCAATATCGAGCCGTTCATTTAAACTCAGCAGTTCCGGACCACTTAACAAGACTAAGGGCTGTCCAACGTTCACCTGCTCACCCGACTGCACAAACCATTGACTGACTGTCACCGGATAGGCCAACGCCAGACTAAGTTGCTTTTGTGATGCTGCTATAACATCTGCAGCCACTGGCAACATTGGCACCGAATCGACTTCGATAGCAGCTTGCCATTGATAATTCCAAACCTCAGCTGCGTTTACAGAAAGTCCATTCAAGCCAAAAAATAACGAAACAACACAAGCGTTTTTTAATAATTGATGAGGAGCAATTTTTACCACGTCAGACCTCCTGCCTGATTAAATTCTGCGACCGAAGCAGCGCAAACAATTGCCGCAAGCCGTGCTTTTTTTTCAAGATCATTATTTTGAAGAAATAACCTTAACCACTCGGTCTGGGTAATCTCGCCACTGGTCAGCGCAGTATCCGCGGCAGCTTGAATTTCTTTGGCACGACGCCACTGTTCATTCGATGATTTCAAGGCAATTTCACTCGATTGCAGCTGTGCTTGAGCAGCGAACCATGTTGTGCGCACTTGGCGGGTTACTTCAGCCAGTGAATTTTGTTGCTGATGCATTTGTTGCTGCGCTAAAGCAGATTGTTCGGTACCTGAAGCCCCACCAAAAGGCATAGAAAACTGCAAACCTACAGCGGTATCGTCTGGCAAGGTGCCAATGCCTTGAGTTTTACGCAGCAAAATGCCGGTTTGCCAAGGCTCGTTGTCACCGCCGCTGTCACGGACAAATGCGCTTTCTGCGAGCAGCACGTCGTGATACTGCAATAGCAACAACGGGTGTTGCTGCCAGTCTGTCGCCCGGACGGTTTCTTGCCACTGCAGCGGCCATTGCGTTTGCCCGCTGAGCTGTTGATAGGCTTGCTGCGCAACTTCAATTTGGGTCATGGTGACGGCAACTTGTTGCTCTGCTTCCGTCAGCGCATTCTCCAGCAGCAATAGTTCGATTCGGGTGATTTCTTTCGCAGCAAAAGCGGCTTTTGTTTTAACAAACATGACCTGCAGCTTTTCTGCTTGCTGCGATTGGAACTCTACTAACGTTGCTAATTTGGCGAGGTTGACCCATTCGCGGCGAAGTTCGCCCGCCAACTGCCATTTGACGTATCCTAAATTTAAGTTCTGTCGTTCTTTGAGTCCGGAGTCCAGGGAAGCGAGGTATTGCCTGTTGCCTGGACTATTCCATGACAGCGTCAGATTTATTTCACTTTCGTCACCACCTGCATTCAATCCCGAACCAGTCGCAAGATGTGAAACACCTAAGCGTGCCGGTGACTGTTGCCATTGATCAATTTCAACAGTTGTCTGAGCATGGCGTAACATTTTTGATAACGCTTGATCTGGCGTGAGTCCCGCACTCGGTTCTGCTTGCAGCCAAGAGCTCATTACAACAAAAACCCATATGTACTTGTTCATAGTTCCTCCCTAGAAACATGGACAAGCTAACAATCTAAACTTAAGCATTACTTAAGTTACCTCCATTAGATTAACGGTCTATCCAATTGAGAAGAGACCCAAAATGCGCATTTTGCTGGTAGAGGACGATCTATTGTTAACTGATGGCATCATCACTGGCTTGAAACGCCAGCAATATAATGTTGAGCATTGCGCAAAAGGCTCACAATTGCTCTCTGCGCTAGAGGTGAGCGAGTTTGAAATTGTGATCCTGGACTTGGGACTTCTCGATGGCAGCGCATTACCACTGATTGAACAAATAAGACGGATTGGGCATTCGGTGCCTATTCTGGTGTTAACCGCGTTGGATGATATAGATACCAAACTCAAAGCGTTAAATGCTGGAGCCGATGATTATATGAGTAAGCCCTTTGATCTTCGCGAACTCGAAGTGCGGATCCGGGTGCTGGCGAGGCGTCATCAATCACGAGTTGACGATCTGCTTTTTGTCGCAGGCATTAAACTGAATCTGGAGAATCAACACTGCGAATTTAACGGCCGGACAATCACGCTAACTAAACGAGAATTTCTGCTGTTAAAAGAGTTTATGCAACATCCGGATAAAATTAGAACTCGGCAACATTTGGAAGAGTTGAGTTACGGTTGGGATGGCGATATTGATAGCAATGCCATTGAAGTCCACATTCATCATCTGCGGAAGAAATTTCTACCTTCTATATTACGAACCTTTCGTGGGGTCGGTTACATGTTGGTGAGTTCGCATGCTGAGTAAATCGATTAAAAATCAAATTATCATTGGCGTTAATCTGATTATTTTAGCGGTACTTGTTGCAGCATCTTTTGTGAATTACTTTCGTTCACTCCATGAAATCGATGAAGTTTTTGATGCACAACTCGCCCAAACAAGCCGTCTGCTGGCAAAAATCGTCGAAGCCGACCCTTTGATTAAGCAAAGAGTAAACCCCAAGGAAATAGCCATCCCCGATATCAGTTCAACGCTGATGGAAGTCCCTTCAGCGATGGAAAGACTCAAAGATGGTCATAAATATGAAAGCCAAATTGGCTTTCAGGTTTGGTCTGCCCAAGGTCAATTATTGCTAAAGTCTGAAAATACCGGCAACTCGTCGCTGGCGCCCTTTGAGCAAGGCTACTTTGAACTTAAAGATGCCGAAAAACATTGGATAAGTTTCAGTTTGTACGATGCTAAAGCGCAGTTGTGGTTACAAACCGGGCAGCGGGTAGAGGTGCGTAATGAATTGAGCTTGTATCTGGTCACCGGTCAAATTGGTCAGATATTGGTGACGATGCTTTTGTTATCGGGTCTCATTTATTACATTGTCCATCGGGCTTTTGTACCGGTGGAAAGCTTCTGCTCACAGTTGAACAATACCAAACCGTCTGACCTTGCCCCTATTCACTCAGAATTGCCATTAGAAATGCAACCCATTCAAATGGCACTAAATCATCTATTGAGTAACATCGGTGAGCACATTGATCAGGAGAAACGTTTTATCGCAGATGCATCACATGAACTGCGAACGCCGTTAGCGGTGTTACAACTACATGCTCATAACATCGAGCTGGCTGACAACAGCATCGAACGCAAAAAAAGTATCAGCGCAATTATCAGCAGCTCGCAGCGCATGACCCATCTAATCCATCAACTGATGGCGCTGGCTAAAGTCGACCGTCAACGCCAACTGCATCTTGAAAAAGTCAGCATCAATGGCTTAATTGATTACAGCTTAAGTTTATTGACAGACAGTCAGGCAGAACGGATGGCATGGGATATCGATATTCCTGCTGACGCCTCTTGCCAGGGGGATAAATCGCTATTGCAGGTTGTCTTTAGAAATCTCGTTGATAATGCAACCAAATATGCGGTTGCACAAAGTACAATTAAAATTCATGCCACAGTAAGCAACCAGATGTGCACAGTTTGTTTTGTAAATTCAATTTCAAGTGACCAAAAGACAGAGAGTGAACGACTCACTGACCGATTTTATCGCAGCCCCGTGCATCAGCAAATTGACGGAACAGGACTCGGACTGTCGATTGTTAAACAGATATTGTCATTACATCGGGCTGAGATGGATATCGCATTTGAACACCCTGACCTTATTCGTATTTCTATCAGTATTCCTCAAATGTTGTAATGAACGTCTACAGGTCTGATCTTTAGGTGTCCTCTACAGCGCTGTTCTACAGGAAAGAGTTCTATGCATTCATTCAATCCAATATGTTGGCCTTAAAAACCGAATACCACTTACCTCCAGCTTAAGAATCCCTTCAGCCAACCAGCATATGCTTATTTAAATAACACTTGGGTATTAAAAACAATTTAACAAGATGTAGATCAAAGTATCGGCACCAGATAAGATGAGAACGCTCCAATTTTAAAGTCTTTGGCCACAAGGAGGGCAAAATGAACAAGATACGAGGCTTGCTGAAAGTATCGACTGTATACGCAGTTTTTATCGCCTTAACCTTCATTGCATGGCCAACGATAGCGGACGAAGAATGCACAGATCAGATTTCAGAATGGCAGCCGCGTGAAATTCTAAAAAAACAGCTGGAAGCTCAAGGCTGGGTAGTGAAACGAATTCGAATTGATGATGGCTGCTATGAAGTGCGAGCGTTAGATTCAAAAGGTCGTCGGGTGAAAGCAACTTTTACCCCGGCATCCCTGACACTGCTGGAACTGGAAATCAAACATGATGAAGAGTCTAAGCGGGAACACTATCAACCAGAACACCAATAACCTAACCCAAATTTTCATTAACCTATTGCAGGTCAGGAGAAATTGACATGAAAAAATTAATCGTCATCACAGGTTTAATGTTGGCCCTGTGTTTGTCCAGTTTTGTTCAGGCCGGTGAACTGACATTAAATACCACTCTGAATGGTTATCAAGGGAATGGCGCATATTTGGCCATTTATCTGACCGACGCCAAAGGCAAGTACCACCGAACGTTATGGGTTGCAGGAAGTAAACGTAAATATTACAAACACCTACCGGATTGGGCTCGTGGTAGTAGTCTTAAAATTTCCGAATACGACGGAATGACCGGCGCCAGCGTCACCAGCGGTGAAAGTTTAACTGTTACCGTGAACATTGATGATACCTTGATTGACGCAGGGTATTTGATCCGCATCGACAGCGCAGTGGAAGATCAACGTGAACATCGAATTGACGTCGAGGTACCTTTAACACGTCAAGGCGCAGGCAAAGCCGTCGTTGGCCGCGGCTATATCAAAAATTTTAGCTACTCCCTATAACAAGACCAAGGTTGAAACAGCATGATCCGTCGTCTGCATTCGTTGCCTGGGCTTTTTGCAGGAATCTTTTTACTGATCCTGGCAATCAGCGGCGCCATCCTGTCATTGGAGCATGCACTGCAGCGTATTGATGCCGCAGTGCCTGCACGCGGTACACTGAGCGTTGCCGATGTTGCGGCAAAAGCACTGGTGAACTACCCAGGTATGGAACAAATTGAACGTCTGCCCTCAGGGGCAGTACTTGTCTATTTTACCCAAGAAGGCATTGCAGGCGCCGATTTAATCAATCCGCAGACGGGTATCCGGATTGCTCCTTATCAACGTTCAGCCTTCTTCTCCTGGATCAAAGATTTGCATCGTTCCTTTATGTGGGATGATCGAGGGCGGGCTGCAGCTGGCATCCTCGCACTGCTAATGAGCCTGATGTGTATCTCAGGTATGTTTCTGCTGGCGTCTCGTGCAGGTGGTTGGCTTAAGCTGTTTGCTCCGTTTCGAAGCTCATCAACAGACACGATAAGTCCACGATTACATGCCGAACTTGCTCGCGTTGCCGCACTGGGTCTACTCATCTCTGCGCTGACCGCCTGCTGGATGTCGGCAATTCGTTTTGAATTGCTGGCCGAAGCACCAGAAGTGGAAGCCGATTTTCCACAAAATGTTGCCGGAACCGAACCTTTACCGATTGGCACCTTGCCGGCGTTACAACAAATCGATCTTGCAGATTTGCACCAGCTGGTTTTTCCATCTCGTGATGATCTAACGGATGTCTATGCACTACGAACCCACCAAGGATCGGGTTATATTGACCAAGCAACGGGTGAATGGCTGTCCTATGCCGACTATGGGCGTGCTGCAACGCTACAAACCTTTATTATGGAATTACATACCGGCGAAGCATACTGGTGGCTGGGTCTGATTTTTGGCCTCGCGGGTTTTACAGTACCTGCGCTGGCAATCACCGGTGCTTTGATTTGGTGGCAACGCCGCGTTGCTATGCCTCCACTAAAGAATAACTCGCCAAGACACCTGGCCGATACCATTGTGCTGGTGGGTTCTGAAACGAATACCACTTGGGGTTTTGCCAATGCTTTGTTCGAAGGTTTGAAAGCCGCGGGTTGCCGTGTTCATCTCGCACCAATGAATGAATTGGCAAATCACTACCCAAGAGCCCAACGTTTGCTGATCCTGACATCGACCTACGGCGATGGCGACGCGCCTGCTTCGGCAAATCAGTTTTTGCATAAACTAAAACAACTGCCGACCACATTCACACTCCCCTTTGTCGTGCTGGGCTTTGGTGACAGGCAGTTTTGTAGTTTTTGCGCTTTTGCAGACCAGATCAGCCAGGAACTACAAAAGCGGCATTGGCCACAATTGCTTGCCACAGATTACGTAGATCGCCAATCCGGTACAACATTTGAACACTGGGGCATTGCCCTTGGCAGTGCGCTCAAACTACCGCTGACTCTTCGTTACACACCTGTGCTCCCTCCGTCTCACCAATTGATGTTGGTAGAACGCAAAAACTATGGTGAGGCAGTAGATGCGCATACATGCATACTTCGTTTTAAATCGGCAGCAATAGGAGTACCATTGCCGGTTTTTAGCGCCGGCGACTTGGTTGGTATTGTGCCGCCTGGTAGCGACGTGCCTCGGTTTTATTCTTTAGCTTCGGCCAGCAATGACGGCGTGCTTGAAATATGTGTCAGGCAACAACAGAATGGATTGTGTTCCAGTTATTTATACAACATGAAGTTGGGTGACTATATCGGTGGGTTTATTCAAAAAAATCCTCGCTTTAGGCCTAACCACGGTAAATCTGCCGTCATATTAATCGGCGCAGGCACGGGAATTGGTCCCTTAATCGGGTTTATTCGTGCCAATGAGAATCATCGCCCCATGCTGATGTATTGGGGCGGGCGTCTTGCAACTTCTGACTTTTTGTATGAAGACGAGATGCATTCCTTTTTATCAGACCAAAGGCTGTTACAACTGCATGTCGCATTCTCGCGGGCTGAAGAGCCTGAATATGTTCAGGAGAAACTGCTTCAGGACGCAGAACACATTCGGACTTTGATGACAGCTGGCGCACAAATTTTAGTTTGTGGAGGACGTCGAATGGCGAGCGATGTTGCCGCCACGGTGAATACCATTCTGGCACCGCTTTCATTGGACGTAGCTACCTTAAAGAAATCTGGAAAATTCCTAGAGGACACCTATTAATGGAAAAAAAGCAAAGCGAAATTAAGGTGCAATTTCGCTTTGCTAATTCGAACAGGGATTCCAAGACAATCTAATCGCCGTCTCTTTCCGCTTCTACCTCAGTTGCGGTCACGACATTGTTTAAATCTGACATGCCTTCCACTTTGACGATTTCTCCGACCAACAACTCAGCAATGAATGCCGAAGGTGTCATATTCTTTGCTTTACCAATTTGCAGTTTGGTTGATGGAGTGAGCAGTATTTTATAGCCATTCACTTCGATTTGTTGACCGGCCTTAGCGGTGACTGCACCTTTAAACTCGACTTTACCAGCCTTATCGTTGTCGTCATCGTTGTCAGAGTCAATTTCAAGCTTAACTGCAAGAAGTTGATTGCCGGATGTAATAGCACGAACCTCTACGACGGTTGTTGTATTTAATAAGGCAAAAAACTGTGATTTACTCAATAAAGCATCGTTACTTTCGTACCGAGTATTGGTATCCGTCACGATATTTTTGCCAAACAAGGTAAAACCGTTCGTATTAATCGCAGACGGAATACCTTTTAATTCGATGCTACCATCCGCAGAGCCGCTGTTTTCTCGCTCAACCTTCAGCGCGATGTTGAGTCCGTCTGAGTTTTTAAATGCTGCAACTTCTACATAGTCATTGATTACCAGCGATTTCAAATCAAAATAACGAACAGCGCGGTTAGAATCGTCTTTAAGTACTGTCTGCGGTGTCACCACAAAAGTAGTGCTACCGATGGTAAAACTGCTGTTGTTTAAATCCAGTGCGTTGACGCTGCCTGATAATTTCAGCACCGCCTGCTGGCTAAAACTGATTTTTTCCGCTTTCCAGCCGTTGGTGACCGGGACTGCTTGCAGCTTAATTCTCACACCATTTGCCAATTGGCTGCGCTGGCCATATTCAAACCTTGTATCAGTACCAAGAAGGAATGTTTGACCGTTTAAAATCAAAGACGTGTCCGTTTGATAATTGCTGATGACACCTTCGAGCCAAACCTTATCTGTCGTTACTGAGGTCGTTTTTTCAAGGTCAACCACGCTGGCGACTAACTTGTTTGTTATTGCGTCATAGCTGCTTGCCTGAACTTTAACAGTCTGGCCATTAGTAAGCTGAGCCTGTGTGAAGTCTTCAAACCGGGCGTTACTGTAGCTGACCAGTAAGCTTCCTAAGCGAAAAGTCTGGTCGACATTGTTCAACTCGCTGACCGCGCCATGCAATTTTAATGACGATTCCTGTTTGGTTTCTAGTTCAATTCTACTTGCATAAAACTGTCCGGGCGCTTTGAAATAACCACTTACCTCTAAGACATCACCGACTTTAATCGTATTGATAGTGACTCGTTCGTAGACCGTTAAATCATCCACAGAAACGATCTGCCCTAAAATGGTCACCGTTTTATTTGCCAAATCAATAAATGAAACAGGACCTTCTAATTGAGCCGAGTATTTCACCGACTTCGCAGTGCCGGTTGTGCCATCTGCGTTAATACTGCCTTCTAATTGCACCATCATCCCGACGGCCAATTCTTGCTCCGCTGCCTGCTGATTATCGTCAGTGCTAATAGTGGTACTATTTGTACTGTAATGGACCTGAGGTATCCCCTGAAATTCTGTATTTAAAATAAAAAGTTAGGCGATTAGGGAACATTCATGGCAGTTCCCGATCTGATCTTTCGCCAAAAATTCCAAACCATGAGTGTTGCCATGAATGTTAAAACTATGCTCGCTGATTTCCTCCGATTTGTCACCCCCAAAACCATGCATAAAGCCCGATTTTCTGTCCTTTTAGACGCGGTAACGGCACTAACCAAAGACGCGCGTTGCACCGTTACAGCAATTGGCCGCGCTATGCCAGGCTCTTCGGACAAAATCAGTATCAAGCGCGCGGATAGATTACTCAACAATGCCAATCTGCAACGGGAACTGCCTCTTATTTATGCGGCAATGACCAGGTCTATCGTGAGCAGTAAATCTCAGCCGCTCATTTTGGTTGACTGGAGCAACGCTGATACCGCGAAACGGCACTTTATACTGCGAGCCAGCATGGCAACTGATGGCAGAGCACTCACGCTATTACAAAAAGTGGCAGCGGCAGAAGACTATACTTGCCCACATCTACACCGCGCGTTTTTAAAACAGCTCAAGGCTATGTTACCCAAAGACTGCAAGCCCGTTATCGTCACCGATGCTGGCTTCAAAGTGCCCTGGCTTAAGCAGGTACGCAAATTAGGCTGGCATTATGTCGCCAGAGTCAGAGGTAACGTGAAGCTGAAGCTGGCAGAGCAAACGGAGTTTATGACTGTCAATGCACTTTATAAAAAAGCTCGCGCCACACCCAAACACTTAGGCACAATCGTGCTGACTCAGACGCAGCAATATGAAACCCGCGCCATTCTGGTTGGTAAAGGCTATAAGCTATTGAAGCGAGACAAAAATAAGTCTTACAAAGAACCTTGGTTATTGGTGTCATCGTTACCTGAGTGTCATGACTATGCGGATAAAATCGCCAAATGCTACAGTAGCCGGATGCAAATTGAAGAAAGCTTCCGAGACCAAAAAAGCTCGCGTTATGGCTTAGGGAGCGACTTGCACGGCACTAAATCCAAGTCACGTTTGAATATATTGCTGCTACTGGCGGCACTGGCAAATTGGTTCCACTACCTGCTCGGGGCCGCAGGCGAAATAGCAGGCGTACACTTACGATATCAGGCCAATACGGTAAAAAGTCGAAGGGTACTTGCTTTGAATTTCCTTGGAATACTGCTTTGTAATGAACCTAAGCTGCCCATTCGTAGACAACATTATCAGCAAGGGCTAAAGCAAATATTACAGTGGGTCGCTCAGTGGGACTGGGCACAAATCAAATTGGCAAAGAGCTGATAGTATGGGGTGTAAATTTGTGGGGATCCCTCAG